>Ga0055451_10000198_pt1 | contig 23127 bp, 16 predicted proteins | sample China_Galinas_PW_3_FD_57745 | JGI IMG/M metagenome (GOLD analysis project Ga0055451, IMG submission 57745) | Wetland microbial communities from San Francisco Bay, California, USA, that impact long-term carbon sequestration - China_Galinas_PWB_D2 | ecosystem: Environmental > Aquatic > Marine >... | reverse complement strand
TTATCGAGGGTGATCGTCCCTGCCCGGTTGCGAGCGGTGATTCTCGAAACCCAACCCATCACCGGACCGCTGATCGAAAACGTCACCAGACAGAAGACCGCAACCGCGAGTGTGATCGGTCGCTTGTATTTGTCCCACATGCTCAGGATCTCGCTCCGTGTACTCCACGTCCCCCGCCCCGGTCGGCCTCGAACGCTCCGGGGCATGGCTCGATGAACGGTGGCCGCGGATGCTCCCACGGCCCGCTCGGGAACGACTCCCGAGCGCCGAATGTAACCGGGTCGGTCACAAAATCGGGGCCGCCATCATAGAGACCGTCAGATCCGGTTGGAATAGCCGGGCCGGACCGATGCACCCGGGCTCAGATCCTGCCCTGCTTGAACTCCTTGAGCGACGGCAAGTCCCGGATCGACTTGAGCCCGAACCGGTCGAGAAACGTCTGGGTCGTCCCGTACTGCAACGGCCCTCCGGGGACATCGGCGCGTCCCGTGACCCGGATGAGCTTGCGGTCGAGCAGGGCGCGCAGCATCGGCCCGACCTGGACGCCCCGAATCGCCTCGATCTCGGCCCGGATCACGGGCTGGCGATACGCGATGATCGCGAGCGTCTCGAGCGCGGCCGGGGTCAGCTTGTCGACGCGGCGGATGTTGCGCAGCCGAAGCAGGAACGGATAGAAGTCCTCGCGCGTGTAGAGCCGCCAGCCGGTCCCGTGCTGGCGCAGCCGGTAGGGCCGGCGCTCGCGCTCGAGGCGCTGCTCGAGCACCTCCAGACACTCCTTGATCGTCTCGACCGACACGCCGACGGCCTCGGACAGTTTCCCGGTGGTCAGCGATTCCGTCGACGCGAACAACAGCGCCTCCACGACCTCGGCGATCCGGACCTTGTCTTCGGTGCTCGGCTCGGCCGGGAACCGTGGAACGCTGACCTCCTCGGGCAGCTCCAGCGGCCCGTCGTCGCTCGCGGCCGACTCCGGGCCGTCTCGGCCCGAGTCGCCGGCAACGGCCGCGTCCTCCGCAGCCTCCGACCTCGGCTCCGGCGCATCGCCCGGGGTCTCGCCGGGACCGTCCGGCCGCGGCTCCCCCTCGGGCTCTCGCTTCTTGCCTTCCATCCGCTGGCTGATTCCTCTCGTGTCGATTCCAGTGTCAGGTTCGACCACCACCTCGTCGTCGTCGCGCTTTCGAATCATGTACCCTCCCTCCGCCCGCCAGCGGTCCGCTGAGGATAGCGACAGGACGACGCTCGGGCCACCCGCCAAACGCCCGGGCTCAGCGGCCGCGCACGCGCGGCTCGAGCGTGTCGCGCTCGAGGCCGAACAGCAGGAACTCGTAGGGCTGCACGGGCCGGCGCGCGAGATCGGCGCGCAGCTCGTCGACGACGTCCGCGTACGGCCGCTTGTCGGGCTCAGTCCGGGCCATGACCCGCGCAAACGCGAAGCTCCGTCCGCCACCCTTGCGATCGATCGCGATGACCGGACTCAGGTCACCGACCTTCGCCGAACGCAACGCGACGACGACCGGACTCTCGTGATCGAGCGGCAACGGCGGAAGCAGCCCCCGGCGCCGGCGGCTCTCGTGCTTCGACTTGGCGACGATCAGCTGCTCGAGGTCGGCACCTCCGGCCGCGCGAGCGCGGCAGTCGTCGGCGACGCTCTTCACGTCGGATTGGAAGTAGGCGAGCGAGATGCTGCCCCGCCGGCGCAGGTAGTAGCGCAACGTGTAGCCGCGCAGCAGCGTGCGCGCATTGCGGCGTTCGAGCTCGGCGCGCAGCGCGTCGACAGTCTTTCCATGCCGGGCTTCGACCCACGCCGCGAAGCTCTGGCCCGGATCCCGGTCGTGCTCGAAGTTGCGCTGCACGCGCGACCATTGCCGGCGGAGCGCGAAGTCCAGGTCGCTGGCCGGGACGTGGATGCGGTAACGCTTCGCCAGGGGGGCGAGCTCGGCATCGAGAATCAGCAGGTCGATCGCGCTCCTGACCTGGACCGGCATCAGCTCGAGCAGTTCGTCGAAGACCTGGCTCTTCTTGATCTCGGTGTCGGCGACCTGGGCGATCGTGTCGTCGCCGGCGGGCGGGAGCGCAAGGAGCTCGGCGCCGGCCGCCTCGGTGACGCGGCCGACGGGCTCGCTGCGGGCAGCGGTCGCTTCGCTCGCGCGGCCTGTGCGGGCCGCGTCCGGCGACAGCTGGACCGGCGGGACGCCGACCGACGGGCCCGTGCAGGAGAACATCAGCGCGCAGAGCACGCCGGCCCCGAACCACGCACTCATCGCACGTCTTTTGGGGGCGGAGCCGGGGACGGGTTCGGGCACGGATCAGTGAAAGCGAACTACGCGGTGGAACTGGGTGCCGTGACAGGTCGGGCAGACCTGCTTCACGGTCTGGCCACCGGTCGTCGGTGTGAACTCGAGAACGCCACGGCCCGCGCAAGTCGGGCAGTTGCGAAGCGTCGCGCTGACGAACTCGAGATCGCCACCCTTCTCGGCGTAGTAGCTGAGGATCCACTGCTTCTTCTCGTTGGTCGAGGCCTGCTTCCACCAGTCTTCGGGCGTGGGCTGTTTCTGCTTCTGGTTCTTGCCACGCCCGCCGCCGGCGGCGCGGCGCTTCCACTCGCGAAGCCGTTTCTGGATCTCGCGCCGGCGTTTCTCGTCGACGCTCTGCTTGTCTTCCGCCTTCTTGTCGTCGCTCTTCGTGAAGAACTTCTCGGCGCCCTTGCGGATCGCCTTCTTGCCGAGGACCCACGAGCCGATCCCGTAGGACGATTTCTGCATCCGGGCCTCGTGACGCTCGAGGCGAAGCGCGAGGAACGAGCGCGCCTCCTGGGGCGTGATCTTCCGCGAGTTCGCGACGCGCGTCGCAATCGCTTCCGACAGCTTCCGGCTCTCGACATTCTCACGGACGGCGTCCAGCGACAGCGAGCGATCGAGCGCCAGGCGACCGGACTCGCGCTTGGCCGCCTCGTACCAGCCCAGCGCGACGCGCTTGATCAGGTACGCCTCGCGTGCCTCGTCCAGGCGCCGCTTCGCGGCCTCGAAGTCGGCGGCGAGCGGGCTCTTGGGGAACCTCTGCTCGAACTCCTCGACCTTCTCCTTGGCGCTCTCGAACTGACCGCGGTTCTTCAGCACGTTGATCTCGTGCAGCAGCTCGGCTTCGGCCCGGTGCTTGATCAGGTTCTGGGTCTTGGCCATCAGCCCCTCGATGCGATTCGGCTGAGCCCCACCACCGAGGTCCTTGGCCTTGGTCAGATGTTCGAGCGCGTGCTCGTAGTCATCGACGCCGAGCAGGAACACGGCCAGCTCGACGTGCTTGTCGGCGTCCTTCTCCGGAGCGATCTCGGCCCGCTTGCGCTCGTAGATCTCCTGGGGTGTCAGGACGTCGACCATCGGAGCGACGACCGATTCGGGGACTCCGCGCAGGTCCTGGATGCGTACCTTCCAGGTGTTCTTCTGTCGCTTGATGTACAGGTACTCGGTGTCGCGCCCGGTCTCGATCCCGACGAGCTCGTGGCGGCGGCCGCCCTCGGTCCAGACGACCCGGGTCGCCTCGATCGTGGCCTTCTCCTTCTCGTTGCCGTCGACGAGATGGTACTCCTCGCGCAGCTTGTCGGCGTACTCGGTGGCGAGGTCCGACCACTGGAGCTCGAGCCGGCCTCCGTTGTCGAGGCGTTGGAGCACGAGGCCGTCCTCGTCGGGCGGAGTCTGCATGTCGATCTTGGCGAGAACGTAGCGGCCGTTGCGCAACCGGATCACGGCCTGGGCGCTCGCCGGCGTGTGGAACGCCAGCACGAGCAGGCCGGCCAGCGCGGCCGAAAACAGATGTCTCATCGTGGGCCTCATCTCGTCTCCTTGCAGTTCCTCAGTGTACCGGTCAACCGGTTCCGGCAATGGGACCGAACGTGCGTCATTGGTCCAATTCCTCGCTGATTCTCGCCCACAGCGGCCGTTCGCGCGGGACTCGGAAGCTGTAGCGCTCGGCGATCTCCTCACCACCACGCATCCACTTGACCTTGACGATGGCGATCATCTGCTCGTGGGTCTCGCCGTCGGCGGTGTACTCGAGGTCGTAGCGGAGATACGGATAGTCCGGATGCACCAGGTTCGTGCCGCCTTGCGGAAGCGCATCGGTCGCCTTGCCGAGTCGGTCCTCGTTGACGAGCTCTTCGCGCACCGTCTCGACGAGCAGCGAGGCGCCGCGCACGAGCTCCGAGGTCTGCTCGGTGCGAATCGCCGAGCCGAATCCGCCGAGCACGGCCGTGACACCGAACGCGAGGATCATCAGCGCCGCGAGCATCTCGATGAGCGTGAAACCGGACTCGTGTGGACCGTCAGCCATTCCAGTACTCCCGCGACGTCGCCAGCTCGAGTCGCTTGATCATCGTTCGGCCCGAGTGCACACGAGCACCGCGAGTGTGCTTGCGCGGTCTCGTGAATCGGACTCCGCGCTTCACGCCGGTCAGCTTGTCGCCGCTGAGCGACGCGAACTCGATCCACTCGGTGCCGATCTTGACGTACCCGGGCTGCCCCTCCTCGGGTAGCACGAGGCGGTCGGGGAACTCGACACGGATGTCCTTGCCACGCTCGTTGAGGTCGTCGGCGAGCTGGGCGGTGTAGGCGCGGTCCGCAGAGGCGTCGACGACAACGAGCAGGCGCACGGCCGTCGGCATCACGTCGTCGAGCGGATCGAACTCGCTGTGCTGATCGAGATCGAGCGTGAATCGCAGGACAGGGTGCTTCTCCGGAAACGTGCCGGCGCGCGCGGAGTCCCAACACCACTCGGGAGCGTGCGTCGTCGACATCGAGCTGCGAACCGTCAGCGACCGCGTGAACTGCGAGCGGAACAGGAACTGGACGTAGAGCAGGTTCGACAGCAACGGCTCGCCGAGCGCCGGCAGCTCGCCGTCGTCGACCCAGCGCTGCTGGACGTTCTCGCCGAGCAGATGGACCGAACGGTGCAGCTCGAGATACGCACCGTCACCGAGCGTGCTCGGGATGACCCGCAACGCGATCTCACCCGGCGGACGGACCGGGAGATTGTTCATCTCCTTGCTCACCAGCGTGTCGAGCTCGCCCGGATCCTGCACGCCCCGCTCTTCGGCGATCCGCTTGCGCAGGTCGGCACGGAGCAACCTGTCGGACTCGATCGGATCGAGGTCCGCGACGAACCGCAGCCGCTGATACCACTCGAACCGCTCGGCGTCGTGTAGCGCGGCCTCGACCGGCGCAGGCTTGGTCTTGTCGAACGCGACCCAGTCGACGCGCAAGCGCCCGGCCTGTGACGGCCCGATCCGACTGCCGCGCAGCGCCTGTGCCCGGGACTTGCGCCCCGTGCTGTACGTCTTCGTGAACAAGCCGCGCATCCGAGTCAGATCATCGGTCGCGAGCTCGACCGCCAGCGCGCCCCTGTCCTCGAGCTCCAGCCGTTCCTCGCCCGTGTGCCACAGCCGCAAGCTGTTGCGCAGGATCGTCAGCAGGAACAGCAAGAAGAACGCGAGCAGGCCCATCACGACGACGAGCTCGATCAGCGTGAAGCCGGACGCTCGGCGGGGAGAGGTCATCGCAGCGTCTGCTCCTCTTGCAGGATTCGGGTCTCGGACTGGTAGGAGAAGCCGAACGTCTTGATCCGCGGCGTCATCTTCCACCCGCGCCCGATCCAGGTCGCCGGATCGAACGCACCCGGGAGATAGCGGACCTGGAACCGGAAGTCCCAGCGTGACCCCTGCTTGAGCAGGCGGTTCGGTGTCTGGTCGTCCTTCTGCGGCTCACGGAACCGCCACAGCCACGGCGTCTGCTCGGGATCGGCCGACCACGGAACCCGCTCGTCGACACGCGCGAGACACTCGATGTCGAGCGTCGCGTCCGGGATCTCCTCTTCCCACGTCATCTCGCTGACGAACAGGTCGTAAGCATCGAGCGTTGCCGTCCACTGCGCGAGCGAGGGATCATCGCACCGTTCGTGGTAGCGATCCCAGTAACGGAACGGCCAGGCGATGACCATGTCATCCGCCCCGTGCGCCTGCGGTGGAGTGCCGTAGCGGCCCCGATAGAGCCCCTCGGCCCGCAGGCTCGAGTCCTGTGCGTCCGGACTGTAGCGAGGCATCTCCAGCGACTGGTCGCGCGTCCACGTGTAGTGCATCAGCTCGTTGCCGATCAGCACCGTGCCCTCGTGCGCGGGCAGCGACCCGACGTTCTGGACCTGGATGATCTCGCTCGACGTGCTCATGCCGGAGGTCAGATACGTCGCCGGCATCATGCTGACGTAGATGACACGTGCGCCGACGTCGTGGGCGCGCGGCTCGGTGCCGAGCAGGCCGCGACCGTTCTGGGTCAGCACGATCCTGCCGCTGCCGCGGTTGTACTCCTTCATGCCCATCAGCTCGCCGTCGCACCAGATCAGCCCACCGCCTTTGAGCGCGCCGATGTTGCCGATCAGCGGGTTTCCGACTCCGACCGGGAGCTCTGTCGCGCTCTCCTCGACGGGCTCGCGGATGATTCCGAGGACCTGGCTGTCGCGTCCGGTCGAGATCGGATTCCAGCGGCGCGCGGTGTAGCCCTGGATGTCGTCGACGATGCCGTCGAACGGCACGTTGTCGACCTTGCTGCCGCCGACCGTCGCCTTGCCGGCGAAGTTCATCGGCAGCTCGCCCGACGGGAACTTGACGAGGCGGTCGTTGAACCGCGTGTCGTCCTGGAACTTGGATCCGCTGAACGGCGCGCCGACGCCGAACTTGAGCGCGACGAAATTGCACCGCGGCCCGAGCGGGTCGCTCGATCCGCGCTGGTTCGTGTTCGCGTTGTCGCGCGGCAGGCTGTCGTTGAACCGTCGCTGCGCCCAGTTCACGGTCCCCCACTCGGTCGTCCCGACACCGCTGAACTGGCTCTCGCCGGGCAACAGCGCGACGCGGTCGCCACGCCCGGGACGCCCGATCTCGAGGCTTCCGATCACGGTCCGGAACACCGGCGTCACGATGCTCGACGAACCCTGGTCGTGGGTCGCCGTGCCCATGTTGCGATCGCCGCGGAACCGGAACGCGAGGCGCGCCGTGTACGACGCCGCGTTCTCCTTGGTGCTGGGTGTACCGATCTCGCTCGGATCGCCGGTCGGCGGCTGGATCCAATCGGGGTCTCTGGCCAGGTTGTTGCCCTGCTGCTGGTTGCGCATGTCGAGCCGGCTCGTCGACCCGATCAAACGACTCATCAGCCGGCTGATCGCCGCGATGCGCGTGCGCAGGACGAACTCGCCGAGGATCTTGTCGTAGCGAATCCACTCGGTATGTGCTTCGGTGCCCTTCGGATAGACCTGCAACCACTCGGAGTACTCCTTGATCGCCGGATCCGGAAGGTCGAGCCCCGAGACGCCGACCGAGATCGGGATCACGTAGGCCCAGAGCTTCGGCCAGTCGTTGGGATCGGGCTTCTCCTGGTCCGGAGGCAGCACACCCTTGGCCCAGTCGGTGACGAACTTGAGCGCGTCCCCCGGGAACCAGCCGGCCTTCCCGCTGACGAGGAACGGGTCGATCGTGAGACCGCGCTGCTGGATCGTCAGGCTCTTGCCGTCGAACTTGGAGTAGCGGATGCACTCGACCCCGAACACCTCGATGAGCTCGGGGATCCGCGGATCGTTCCCGGGAGTCGGCCAGCGCATCGGGTACTGCATGATCAACGCATAGCCGCCGTTCTCGTCGAATCCGGGCATCCCTTCGCCGCCGGCCTTGGCCTTCGGCTCGGGCAGTGCCAGATCGACCTTGCCCGTGTAGGTCTCGTCGATGCCCTTGCCGAGGGTCACCGGGCGCGACCCCGTGCCGATCTGGATCTGGTCCTTGCCGTTGATGATCCGCGCGACACCCCACGGCGCGAGCGTGCTCGACAACAGCCGGCCTTCGCCGGTCGGCACGACCGTGTCCTCGAGGATCGGGTCCGAGTAGCCGTAGAGCTCGGCGCCACAGTTGGCGGGGTGGTTCGGGAGCTTGATCGTGAACGAGTCCTCGCCCGGGATGCGCTCGTCGGGCGGGATCTCCTTGCGGAACTCGGCGGGGTCACGCCGGGTCAGGCGCCCGCCCATCGAGTCGCGGCGCTCGGTGATCAACGTGTTGCCCTGCTTCCCGGTGTAATCGAACAACTCGTCGCCGATGCGCACGACCCCGGCCGCAGGAAACGTCGATGCGTCTTCGAGGATGATCGGCGGGTGCAAGCCGGCGTTCCTCTTCTCCTCGGTCAGGTCGCGGTCGCTCACGTCGATGTCGGGGATCGCGTTGCCGATGTGGCTCGCGAAGAACAGCTTGCCCTTGGGTCGGCCGTCGGTGTTGACGACGATCATCGACGGCCGGAAGCCCGCGATCTCGAACCCGAGGTGGAACCACAGATCCGCCTCGATCGCGTTGCCGGCGATCGGCACGGTCCACTTGAGCGCGTTCTCGTCGGGCGAGGTCTCGCCCGGATCGGGATCGAGCCCGGCCCGGTCGAACGCGCGGAACACGATCTCGCCACCCTCGATCATGACCGAGACACGATTGCGGAACGGCTCGTCGGCGGAGAGGTCGAACAGCTCCCCGCTCCCGAGCGAGTGCGGCTTGAACCACGCGCTGAACGCGAACCCGATGCCGCGCCCCAAACCGTTGTCGAGGTACATCGGCAGCAGGTCCCTCGCGCCCGAGATCGCCTTCTGTGCGGTCTTCGACGTGACCCTTCCGCCGGCTCCGGCGATCGACAGGCCGGCGTCGATCTCGAACAGCCCCTGGCGCTTGACGTCGTAACCCTCCGGGTTGTCCGAGGTCGCGAAGTCGAACAGCGGATTGCCGTTGCCGAGGTCTTGTGGGCGCGCGACCGCGAGCTGGACGTAGCTGTCGTCGGGCTGCTTGGACGGAAACCGGGCCGCCTTGCCGTGCAGATACGGCAACAGATACGCGACCGCCGAATCAGGAGGCTCGGCCGACCGCCGCGTCCGCAACTGCGTCGGGACCGGGTAGCTCTGCATGAACTTCTGCGCGCGCGTCGTGCGCACCTGCTCGTCGAGCTCGGCCTGACTGGCCATGATGTGATCCACGAGCTTGGCAGGCTGCGGCATTGCGATGCCCTGCCACTCCTGGCGTGCGAGGGTCGAACCCGCGCCCGAGCGGACGGCCCCGGCCACCCGATAGCGAACCAGATTCGCCGACTCGAAGCAGATCGGAATCGTCGCCTGCCAGTGTCCGGCGTTGCCGCCGCTGACCATCTCGTCCATCAGATAGAACAGGATCCGGCGCTCGAGCTCGCCCTCCTCGACCATGGGTTTCAGCATCCGCTCCATCAGGTCCTCGAAGCCCGTGAACGGGTGCTCGTTATCCTCCTCGGGCGTCGGCCCGCGTCGCTCGACGACGCGGTCCGCGAGCATGCGCGCGGTCGAGCGGCTCAGCGGATACGCGAGCCCCGAATGGTCGCCGTCGCGGACCCTTAGGCTGCGCTGGCGGATCCCTTCGAACAGAGCGACCAGCGTCTCGGTGCGCGCCGTGTTGATGTTGACCGGAACCGGCGACAGCGCTTGTACGCTGAGCTCGCCTTCCACCGACTCGACCTGGACGGGGCGGTAGAGCCAGACCGTGTAGGCCGTCCGCGTCCGAATCGCCGTCCCGCTGCTCCCGGGTCTGTGGCCGACGACGAGGCTCCACTCCTCGACGTCGTTGGCGGTGATGCGCACGATCGTGCCCGTCGCCATCGAGCTCGCGTCACGGACGACGAGTCGGTTCGTGATGCCAGGCTCGGTGGCGTTGAGGACCCGCTGCTTCGGACCGAACGTGCCGCCGTTGGGCCGCGCACCCGCGAAGCACACCAACGGGCGGATCGGCTCGAGCTCGGCGAGAGTCAGCTTGCCGAGACCCTCGCGCGAAACCCGAGTCATGGCCGCGAGAGAGGTCCACGGGTGGAAGCTCTTTCGGTCGAGCTTGCCGTCGTCGAACTGGTAGGTCTGCAACAACCGCACGCGCGCGTCGACGACGAACGAGCCCCGCGCGTGCTTTCCACGGCGCCCGTACGGATCGGGGGGTCCGTCGCCGCCGGCGCGCACGCCGCGTTGCAACCCTTCGAGTCCTTCGCTCGTCGCGCGGTCGTAGCGAATCAGCTCGTAGCCGATCCACACGTAGCCGCCGTTTTCGTCGAAGCGCGTCGGATCCTCGACCTGAATCGTGTCGGTCTCTTCGTCGGTGAGGTCCTTGCCCAACGTGCTCCACTTGCCGAGCAGGTTCGCGAGCGTGAGCTGGGGCGCGGTCGGAACGTGGATCCGCCCCTGCAGGTCTTCGACTTCGGCGCTGACGACCTTGTTGTCGCCGAGCGGGTGGTTGTCGCCGGCGTTCTCGCCGCGAAGATCGAAGTGGGAGAACTCGTCGAGCGAATCGGCCGCAGGCGTCGGATCCTGCGCGCCCTGATTGAACCCGAGCTGGCGCATGATCTCGTCTCGCTCGCCCAACAGGCTCGCCGTGTTCTCGGCTTCGCCCGCGCTCTTCTCCGCGTGCGCCAGACCCGCGGACATCCCGACCAGAAACGGCACGAGGATCGTCATCAGGAGCGCCAGAACGACCAGGACGGCGGTCAGGGCGAACGCATGCCGGCCGGAAGCAAACTGGCCGCGCGACACGTGCCGGGGATACGCACACGGGTTTCGGAGCTCGTTCATCGGGAACCTCCTGTGGCTGTGCGGGGCGACGTGCGAAGCGATCATTTCGGCAGCCCTCCGCGATCGAAACGGAGCTGCTCGTCGAAGTCTTCCCAGTGCAGCGTGTAGACCGGAAGCTGCGTGTGGAAGCGGCTGTCGAGCTGTCCTCGGGCATCGAAGTGCAACAGCTTCGGACCGCTCGTGATGTCGACGTCGGGCGGCAGGTCGACCGTCGAGACGGCTTCGTACGACAACAGCCGGACCTCGTCGACGCGGCCCGGCACGGGCGCGCCGCCGGCCGAGATCACCAGCATCGACTGGTCGGTGATGTGCAGGCGCTTGCCCTTGAGATCCTGGTTCGCGACCGTGAGCCCGTCGATCTGGAGGCGAGCCTGCTGGAAGTCCGCCACGAGCTCGAGCTCGAACCAGCGCCCGATCGGGACCTTTTGTGGTCCCGTGAGCCGCAATACCTCCGACGCCTGCCCGCCCTCGTCGAGCGTCACGGTCGCGACCGGCGACCCCATGCCGTCGACACCGAGCTCGATCCAGTTGCCGATCTGGATCGCGGTGCAGGCCGCGCGGCGGTCGAGCTTGAGGCTGACACGCATCAGGAACCCGCTGCGCAGATCGGCGGACAAGAGCTCGGTCATGGGTGCCTCGACGCTCGAACGGCTGCTGCCGTCCGGCAGGAGGCAGCGGCCGATGCGGCCGTGCGGATCGATGCTTCCCGAGACCAGCCTGCCGGGACCGCCACGCGAAGCCGCGGCCGTGCCGCGATCGAAGTTCCACTCGGCGACGTCGAGCAGACCGACGACCGAGAGCCGCGTGAACGAGTTCTCGGGGCTCGGGTCGCCGGCCTCGTCGGTCGGGACGACCGTCTCGTACATCAGCGCGGCCGGCGCGCCATAGAGCTTGGCGCGCATGTGCGTCGCTGCGGCGAAGCTCCGGATGTCCGAGGCGGCAAGGTCGAGGTTGTTGCTGCCAGCTCGCAGGAACCCGAGCCCGAGGCCGGCGAGCCCCGCGATGAGGGCCATCACGACCAGCATCTCGATCAACGTGTAGCCGCGGCCCGAAGCCGGGCCGAAAGCCGGGCTCCTCGCGCCGAGTCGCCTCGTCGACGGCTCGCCGGGAATCGTACTAGAGGTCCTGTGGAGTCTCAAAGTTTCCGATGTCGTCCGCGGTCTTGAACACCTGGTCGGGGCCGGCCGAGAACAGCTGGTAGCGCGCGGGCGCGAGCGGAGCTCCGCCCTCGCCGATCCATGGCGACACCTGCTGCTGCTCGCCCATGTCCCCGCCCATCTCGTACGTGACGTTGATCTTCTTCCGGTAGCTGCGGTAATGGAAATACGCCAGCGGGTTGCCCCAGGGGTCGACGACCTCCTTGAGCTCGTGGGTGTCGAGCTTGCCGAGCGAGCTCGATGTCGTGTCCCGGTCGGTGTTCGCGTATAGCTCGCCCTGCGCGTTCATGTCGAGCAGGCCACGCTCGCGCGAGTCCTTGCGATGCAGGAACGCGACCAGGGACTCGATCCCGAGGTTGATCGCGTTCTTCGTCGCGATCTTGACCTTGCCCTGCGGATCGACGAAGTCGTCCGGCGGAAAGTCGCCGATGTTCCGCTGGCTCTCGTAGGCGTCGATCTGCTGCCCGATCGCGGCGATCAGTGTCCGGCACTGGTTGATCTTGGCCGCCTCCTGGCCACCCACGATCTGGGGGAGCAGTGCCACGGCCAACAGACCGATCAGACCGATCACGACGATGATCTCGATGAGTGTAAAGCCTTTCACTGGGCTAGCCCTTCGTTACCAAATCGATGTTGCTGACGTAGGCCTCGAACCTCGCACCTTGCTGGCCTTCGACGGAGAAGTCGAATACGAGGCCCGCCCGGCTTCGCGGCAGTCGGTTCACCTCGTGCCGTGCGACTTCCGTACCGTTGAAGCTCACGATGATGTCGCCCACCTTGCTCCGCTCCTCGCGCCCGCGCTTGAACTCGACGCGGATCCGCAGCGACTGGCCGGGCTGGAACCGGAGCTCAGCGGGGAAGTTCTCGGAGTTGAGGTCGAGCAGCGGAGGACGCGACTGGCTGACCCGGCCTTCGCGCAGGTAGATCCGCGAGCCGCGGCCGCTCTCGTAGCCGGTGCGAAGCTCGAAACCGTTGCCGAGGTTGTTGCCGCTCCTGTCGCGAATGATCAACTGCCAATCGGCGGCGGTCTGGGACTCCCCGAGCGTCAGCGTAGCCTCGACGCTGACGAAGTCGGTCGCGCGTTCGATCTCCATTCGGAGATAGGCATCGCGATTCTCGCCGTCGCTATAGCCGACGACCCCGGCGCGGTGCTTCTCGGGGTCGATGCGCCACCTGGCTCGCTTGTGCCGCGTGACATGTTCTTTGATGACCGGCGGCCACTCCTCGGTCGTGAACGGGACCGGGATCCGCTTCTTCCCGAGGTTGTCCTGGATCCGGACGTAGGCGTCTTCGACGAACGCCTTGTAGTCGAGCGGATCGTTGGCGGCTCTGAGGCTGGCCTTGAGCTTGGTCAGGTCGTCGAGGCAGTCCTCGACGGCACCACGGCGGTACTTGATCAACGACAGCATGATGCGCGGGTACGGCGCGGAGCCGATCGACTTGCCGGCGTTCCAGCCCGACGACGTCTCGAACGCCCGCCGCGCACCCTCGTAGTCTTCCTGCAGGTAGCGGATCGTGCCGAGCAGGTCCTGGTAGCTCGGCTCACGCGTCTTGGGATCGCGGTCGCCGCGTGACTCGTCCTCACACGCCTTCGCCGCGAACCGCTCCGCCTTGGTGAGGTATCCGTCCCACGCGAGACGACCCGATTGCAGCGCGCGCAGGAACTCGAGCCGGGCCATCTCGGCCATGCCCTCGGTCATCGCGGGGTTGCGTTCGAGGTTGTGTTCGATGATCTCGACGGCTGGTTCGTACTCCCCCGCGCGCACGAGCTGGCGCCCGAGCAGATAGAGGAGATACGGATCGCGTGGGGCCAGCACCTGTGCTTCCTGAAGCGTTGCACGGGCCGTGTCGTTCTGCCCGCGCAGCTCCTCGATGAACGCGCGGATCGTGAGCCCACGGTGGGCCTCGAGCGGGTCCCGCTGGCGGATCCTCGGGATGAGGTCCATCGCCCGAGCCGCGTCGCCGTCGAACAGCTTCGCGAGACAGCCGCCGATGATGCCCTTGACCGAGTCGCGCATCCCGCTCGCCGCATCCGCGAACGAGGTCGCTGCGGCGGAGTAGTTGCCCCGGCCGTAGCGGATCGCGCCCTCGAGCAGAGCGAGGCGCGGGCTCTGGACGTTGAGGTTGGAGGCCTTGAGCCATGCCGCCTCGGCGTCCTGGAACTGGCCCTGGGCCAGCAGGCACGTCACGAGATGGCAGTACACGGCGAGCGCCTCGTCAGGCCGCGTTGCTGCGGTCACGAGGTTCGTCGCACGCCTTATCTCGGCGAGCGCCTCGTCGATGCGTTCTCGGCTCAGCAGGAACTCCGACAGCGCGAGACCGCTGTCGGGGGCGCTCGGATCCTTGCGGACCGCGTCGCGCAGGTGAGCCTCGGCGAGCTTGTCGAGCCGGAGCTTCGCTTCGAGCCGGCCGAGGCCGCGCAGCACGAACGACTGGTTCTGCAGCGGCCCCTTCATCAGCTCCTGGTAGAGCGCGAGCTCCTTCTCGAACTGCGCGGTGCTGGCATAGACGAGCGCCTTGAGCTCGTAACCGGCCTTGCTCGTCGGCGCGAGCCGCGTGTATTCGTCGGCTTGCCGCTCGGCCTCGACCAACGCCTCGGGATGGTTACGCTCGGTCGTGATCAGCTCGTGAACGAATGCAACTCGGTCACTGAGACCCGCGACGCCTTCGGGGATCCGGCGCTTCGCGAGCGCGATCCGGTTCTGGATCGTGTCGGCGTAGACGATGCGCTCGACCCCGTCCGGGTAATGCATGAGCGTCGACATCTTCTTGGTCTGTTCGCTGTAGGTGTAGAACACGACCTCGCCGTTGAACGGTGCGTTGACCTGGAGTCGTTCCTGCTGGTCGGGAACGCCGTAGGAGTAACGCGCGGCGCCTTCCCCCTGCACGAGACCCCAGCGCGGACGGCCGCTCACCGGATAGATGCGGTCGTAGGTCTTCGCCATCAGCGCATCTTCCTGGGTCGCGGCGGCTCCCGGAGCAGCTCCCTGGCCGGGGTTGCCGCCATTGGGAACGGGTCCGGCGTTGCCGCTCGCCGGCTTCGGTGGCGCATCGATCTTGATGTCGCCGGCGCGGACCCGGTTGTAGTACCAGTAGGCGAGCTTCGGGCCGGGATCGACCGGCGGCCGCAGCAGCGGAAGCCGTGGGAGCTTGGGCAGCGGCAGCAGCGGATAGGCCAACCGCGGCAACGGTTCGTAGTCCTTCGGTTCGACCTGGAGGTCGCGGCCCTGCATGTCGGGCACCGTGCCTTCGGCGAAGACCGTCGGGACGGGTGGGTTCAGGCTCTCGTCCTTGTATTTTGCGCGAGCCGCCCGCGTGTTTCCCGCCGTATCCCCGCCAGTGAGCAGGAACAACGACATGAACAACAGCGTCGCGAGCGCGAGGACCTGTTCCTTGCGCAGTGACATCAGCTCCCCCTCTCCGACAGAACCAGGAACTCGCATTTGACGAGGACCGGGTCACCGGGCTCCTTGCCGGCCGTCGCGCGCAGCGAAGACAACAGCAAAGGTCGCTCCTTGACGTTCTTGGTTTCCGTGGCGCCCAGCGAGTGCACCCACCGCTCGAGCGTCCGGCCGTCAGCTTGGAACTCCATCGACACCGAGACGCGCTCCCCGAGCATGTCCGAGCTCGACTTCCGTTTCGCCCTGTCGGACGAAATCATGCGGATGCCGAGCTTCGACACCTTGCGCAAGCCGACGAGGTCGGCCTGGTCGGGCACGCTCGCTTCGACGTCGTCCGAGGCGAGAAGGAGACGATCGAGTGCGTCCTGGACGAGGTCCAGCCCCCGCAGCATCCGCGCCATTGCCTGCGGATCGGTCGGTTGCGCCTTCGGCAGCCCGAGCGACAGCGGCAGGAACTCGACGTTGCGCGAGTCCATGTCGCTGCGGATCTGTGTCCGGACCTTCCCGCTGCGCTTCAAGTAGTACAGGGACGGGTCGCCCTTGCCCTCGAGCGCGTAATCGTCCCGGACACGGAAGATCGTCTCGCTCTTGGCCTTCTCGAGCGCCTTCTCGAGTCGCTTCTCTTCGTCGCGCGCTTTGGCCAGCGTCGTCCGGTCGTAGTACTCGCGGCTCTTGATCCTGCCGTTGAGGCTGCTGATCGACCTTCGCAGACCTTGGATCCCGTAGTGGTTCGAGATCATGTTGTTGGCGATGAAGAACATGACCACGCCCGCGAGAACGCTCAGGATCCAGACCTTGTGCTCTTGCCAGATGTCGTTGAGATCCATCAGTTGCCCCCCGCCTTGGTGGTCTCGGGATCGGCCACCGGGTAGAGATAGTCGACCAGCCCCTTGAACGTGAACTTGCCTGTCTCGTCGGCCTGCGGCACGAGATGGGGCACGTCGGAATCGGCCTTCATCGTCGTCACGAAACCTTGATACGTGGCTTGGATGTCGTGACCGGACACCGCTACTCCCTTGCCGTCGTAGATGATCACCGGGATCTGGCTGCGGCGCGAATGCAGGCGCCCTGCGGCCACCTTCTTCTCCGGTTGCCAGGTCGGCTCCTTGCGATCGGTCTGGATCTTCGTAATCCAGAGGTCGCTCGGCAGGTGGCGGCGCAACGCACGATAGGTGCGCTGCAAGCCGTGCAACGGCACGGCGATCTCGGTCAGCTGGCGTAGCTCCTCGGCCTTCTCGGCGTTCGACTCGATCAACTTCTCGGCTGCCTTGTTCGTGTTCTCGATGCGGCGCAACGTGCCGCTGATCCTCGACTTCGCGGTGACGAGCTCGTCGCTCAGGCCCTGCGACTGATACGCGTGCCACAACAAGTAGAGAGCCGCAATCACCCCGGCCGCGATGTTGAACACCGTGCGCTGGGTGAACCGCCGCCGCCGCTTGACGGCCTCGGGCAGGATCTCGATCGAGTAGAGGTCGTCGAAGCACGGGGCCATCGCGAGCCCGAGCGCAACCGGCAACTCCGGGCCCGCGTCGAGGAGCTCGGAAGGATCGGCGAGCAGGCTCGTGTCGATATCGTTGCTGGGATCCCAGACCTCGACCCGAGTGCCGAGCCCCGCGGCCAGATACCGGTCCATGCCCTTGATCTTGGCCCCAGGGCCGCACAGCAGAACGCGATCGAGGCGCAGGTCCTGGATGTTGGTCTGCGACTGGCAGAACGCGAGCGTCGAGCGCAGCGCGGCCTGGAGCTGCCCCGCGACCGCCGCGACCGAATGCGCGACCTTCTCCTCTTGTGACGACGAATAGTTGCCGCGCGCGGCCGGGTCGAGATTCAAGACCTCGGTGCGGATCTTGCGCGCTCGCTCCTGACGAACGTTGAAGGTCTGCGAGATCGCACCATCGAGGACCGAGAGTCCGCCGCTGACGTTGCGGGCGAACAACAGACTCTGACCCTGCACGAGCGCGAGGTCGATCGACGACTCTCCGACCCACGCGATGAGCACCGTGTGCTCATCGGTCACCGGACCGGCCATCAAGAACGCGTTGTAGATCGCGATCGAGTTGGGCGTGAACGCCTCAACGCTGCCCTTGGCCGCTTGCAGGACCTCGGCGGCAGCGTCGAGGGCGTCGTTCTTGGCCAGCGCCAACAGCACCGTGTCCTCGCCGGTCATCTCGTCGGGGATCGGCAACAGGTTGTAGTCGGACGCGAGCCCGCCTCCGGCCTGCGAGGCGATCTCCTGGACCTCGAACTCCATGAGCTTGCCGAGCTGCCAGTCGGGCACGGCCGGCACGCGCGTGTACTTGAGGATCAGGTCACGCCCGCTGAGCCCGACCGCGGCGGGGCCGAGCTGCGTGTGGACCGCGAGAGACTTGCGCTCGATCGGCGCACGATGGAATTCACTGACCTGGAACGCCGCGCCCTTGCGACGGCCCTTGAGCACGAGTCCCTCGCGCTCGCGTAGCTCGATTCCTGTTCCCTTGGTAACCATGGCTTCGCCTATTTCCCCCCCTCGCTCTCGTGCTTGTCCGGGTTCTTGTTCGGCTGCTGTCCAGGAGCGGGGTTTCGCGGACCCGACTTCGGAAACTGCTTGTTCAGGTAGCCTTCGACGAGCTTCGCGAGACCCGGAAGCTTGTCCGCGACGAGCGCTTCCTGCAGCGCCCGCAGGCGCTTCGCCTGCTCTTCGTTGCGTGCGACCTGCCGTTCGTTGTAACGATCCTCGACCTTGCGTCGCAGCTCGGCGAGCTGCGGCTCGAACTCCGTGCCCTCGTAGACCTTCGCGACCTCTTCGATACGCGACAGCACGTCGACGTAGAGTCCCTGGTAACCGAACGCATCGGCTTCCTGGAACGCGCTGCGAAGATCCTGCAGCGACATCTCGGCATCTCGCAGCAGCTCCGCGCGGGCCTGTTGCGCCTCCCGCAGCGCCTGCTCGTCGAACGGCACGGACCGAATGACCTCACCAAACGCTCGCAGCGCCTTGCCGAGCTCGTGCGCTGCACGGGCGTCGCGACCGATCCGGGCCAGGTTCTTGGCGCGCACGCCCTGGTCCTGGAAACCGAGCTCGAGCTCGAGCACGCCACGAAACGGCAGCGTGAAGCGAAGCCCCTTCGCGTCATCGCTCGCGACCTGCACCGTGGCCGGCTCGGGCCAACGCACGAACGCCCGCGTCAGCGAGCCGCCCCACAAGAGGCCGGTCACCGAGCTCACCTCGCCGGCGCCGGAGCTCTGCTCGAATCCCTCGCTCGACGCGATCTTCTTGCGCGCGAAGAACGTCCCCCCGGCCAGGGCTTTCGCCGGCACGTGCAGCGTCAGCATTCCGCCCGGCGGACCGTTCATGATCCAGATGTCATCCCGGATGTCGTGGACGCGTGCGCCGAGCACGTCGGTCAACGGCAGCGGCAGCACCGAGCTCAGGCTCTCGAGCACGGGGTCCTTGTCTCCGTCGGCGACGCCCGTGACCGACGCGAGGGAAAGCTCGAGCCCGACCGCGGTCTGGAGGCTCGACATGTCTTCGTCGGGCACGATCACCGAACGCCCGGCGATCTCGATCGGGTCACTGCGCCTTCCGGCCTCGACGAGCGCGATGTCGTCGACGTTGACCGACGCCGCCTCGGTCTGTCCAATCGGCAACACGGCCACGAGCGCGACCGCCACCTCCTTGAATCCGACCGGCGCCGAGGCTTCGACCTGGAGCTTCTGGAACCCGCTCTTGCTGAGCTTCGTCAGCGACGGACCGACGACGAGCTCGGGCCGGCGCGTGAACACGAGCCGATCGGCGTCATCGCCGCTGGTGTCCTCGGGCTTCTTTGCGGGAGCCGCGTCGCGGAAGAAACACAAGCGCAAGCCGACGCGCACGTCACCGTCGGTGCGGAACCACGCGCTCGCGCGGTAGCGCTTCGGCTTGAGCGCGAGCGGAACCGCCTGCATCGCAACGGCGAAGCCGCCGCTCGGACCGGTTTCGTCCGTGATCTCGAGCTGGGCCTCGAACGACGATCTGCCGGTGTTGCCACGGCCGGCGCGTTGGAACGCCGCGCCTTCGCTCAGCGGCAGCCAGTCGTCGCTTTCCTGCTCCGCGTGAGCTGCGGCCGGTGACAATCGATTGCCAGGGATCGTCGCGACCTTGCGCAGCTTCTGGCGCGTTCCGGTACCGGCGTCGGTGCTGTTGAGATACCAGTAGCCGAGCCCACCGCTGACCAGGATCAGAACGAGGACGAGCAGCGCAACCGGGCTCTTACGCGACGACCGCTTGAGCGCGGCCGCGTCGATCTCGAGCGACATCGACTCGTCGGGCAGCGGAGGGGCGTCGGAATCGATCAGCTGGAGCTGCGTCGCGCCGACCTGGAACCGGTCGCCGTGCGAGACCGGGATCTCCTGGATCCGGCGGCTGTCCACTCGCGTGCCGTTGGTCGAGCCGAGATCGCGCAGGAGCAACATTCCGGCTTCGACCGCGATCTCGGCGTGCTTGCCGGAGATCTTGTCGTCTCCGGTGAGGACGAGATCGCAACCGGGCTTGCGACCGATGGTGAAGCTGCCTTCGCTCGGAAGGTCGATGCTCTTGCCCTCGGAATCACCATCGAGGACGCGAACCGTATACCTGGTCATCTGGTCTCCGCTAGCGAGGTGGACACTCGGGTTGTCGGGGTCTGGTAGCAGGTCGTGTAGCAGCTTGGTGGGGGCCTGGCACCAGAACCGGATCGGATGCCATCGTCCGGTTCGAGGTGCGGTCCCGGACCGAGCACGATGACGACGCGAGTCGGCGAGCTGGTGGGTCCACCACGCCCGGTCCGCACGGAACGGAAACCCGACGCAGGGAGTCCCCCAGGATATAAGTAGCTCTGTCCAGTGTAACCCTGGGTCGCGAAGAACCGGAATCCACAGTTCGCCACGAATGGCCGACCGCTACTATCATGCCGACTTGCCCGCGCGCGGCAGAATCAGCCTCGACGCCGACGTCGCCCGACATCTGGCCCAGGTCATGCGGATTCGAGTCGGCGGCGAAATCGTTCTGTTCGATGGCATGGGCAGCGAGGCCGACGCAATCGTAACCCGCGTCGGACGCCGCGATGTCGAAGTCGAGGTCCAAGACCATCGCGTGCGCCCGCCCGACGCCGGTCGCCACATCGAGCTGGCGTGGTCGCCCCCACGCGGTGCCCGTGCCAGCGCGCTGCTCGAGCACGGCACCGAGCTCGGCGTCCGGGCATTCCGCCCGATCGTGACGGCTCGCACACCGCCGGCCGCGAGAGCTCCGAACCCGCGATGGCAACGGGTCGTCATCGCCGCCGCCGGACAGTGCGGCAGCAGTCGACTGCCGGTGCTGCACGACCCCGTTCCGTTCGCCGAGTTTGTCGCGACGGTCGTTGATCGGTTCGACGGCGAGCGCTGGGTTGCAGCTTCGAGCACACCGAACCCGCCGGCCGACGGCCCACCGCCGGCGCGCGCGCTCGTGGTCGTCGGCCCCGAGGGCGGATTCACCGATGCCGAGCAAGGAGCCCTGGCTGCATGCGGGTGCGCGCCGCTCGACCTCGGGCCGAACGTGCTGCGCACGGAGACCGCCGCTCTCGCGGCCGTCGCCCTGCTCCGGCTGGCGCCTCCGAGTTGGCCCGGGCCATGACCGGCCTGCGTGGCCTCGGCTATCTCGCCGGCCGGAGTCTGACCGGACAGGTCTGGTCCTGCCTCGTCGCGTGGCTCGCCCTGATCGTGCTCTCGGCCGGGTTCGTGGTGCTCCGTCAGCCCGACGTCCTGGTTCTCGGCTGGGGACCGGCGGGGCTCGCGATCGGGCTCGGGCTGCTTCCGGTCGCGATCCTCGTCGCGGTGCCGATCGGAGTCGCTCTGGCGCTCGAGCGCTGCGCGCAGTCCGGCGAGCTCGTTGCGTTCTCGACGTTGCGACTGCCGGCGGGTCGAGCCGTGCTCGCGATCTCGTTGCCCGGGATCCTGTTCGTCCCGCTCCAGGCCAGCGTCGTCGACCACGCGGCGCCAATCGCGCACTTCGAGCTGTGGGCCGCCAACGAGGCACCGTCGGGGCCGACGACCGCGAGGCTGTTGCCCGAGATCGCCGAGGGGCTCGGCGGACTCGGCGTGTCGTTCGGCGGCGTCGTGGATGACGGACTGACCCGCGTGTGCGTGACGCGACACACGTCGGCCGACCGGTTCGCGGCGCTGCAGGCCGAACGCATCGAGTGGCGAGAAGGCGAACGCGGGCTCGGGCTTCGGGTCCGCGGTGGAACGCTGTGGCCCGAGCCCGGCGCACCCGCGGTCCGATTCGGTGAGCTCGACCTCGACATCGGTGGTCTGGCCCGCGGCGTGCCGGGGCTCGAGATGCTCCCGAGCGAGTGGCTCGAGCAGCGCGGCGACCGGTGGATCGCACGCTTGCACGATCCCGATCCGGCCCGGCTCTTGGCCAAGAAGCGCGAGCTCGAACACGAGCTGCGAACCCGGAGGCTCCAGGTCGCCAGCGTCGTGCTCGCGATCGCGCTCGCGGCGCTCGTTTGGTCGTCGGCCCTGCGGCGGCTCGCATTCGTCGTTCCGGCCCTGTGCGCGCTCGGCGTGCCGCGCTGGGCCGGCGTCGACGCGCTGCCCGTGGTCCTGGTCGCAGCACTCGCGCTCGGGATCGCGTGTTGGCGAACGACGAGGTCACGATGAACCGGCTCGTCGTTCATCTTGCCGCCAGACAGATGCGAGCCTGCGCTGTCGTGCTCTTGCTGTTGGTCGTCGCCGGCGCAAGCCTGGCGCTCGACACGGTCGGCGGTGTTTCGTGGTTGGTGTATCTCGGCTTGGCGCCGGCCGTGCTGATCGCGACGCTTTTTCGCTTCGACAAGCTGCGGCAAGACGGCGAGTGGCTGCCGCTCGCCCAGCTGCCTCCACGCCACACGTGGCTCGGACCGATGCTCGCATCGGCGCTGTTGTGGCTGTTCGCGGCCTGCCTCGTGCAACCGAGTCCGACTCGCGACACGGGGTTGTCGGGTGTGCTGTCGATGCCTGCCGGCGGCCGGCAGAGCGCGTGGTCGGGGGACGGCTTCGTCCTGACGGGAACACTTCACGGACCGCAAGTCCTGAATCGCTACGGGCAGGCACCACAGCGCGTCGACGGGCTCGCGTTCGAACGCGTGTCCGCGAACGAGTTCCGCGAGATCACGACCGGGGAACGCTTCCGATTCCGCCCGCACAGCCCCGCACGCCGCGCCCGCCTGACCATCCTCGAGAACTCTCCGCTGGCGGCGCTCGTCGATTTCGGGAAGCCGCGGCTGGTGCTCAGCCATCTGCTGTACTTGTCGCTCGTGGTCGTGCTTCCGCTGCTGCTGCATCGCCAGGCTCGGCGTTTCGATCTGTTCACCGGAGGCCGGATCGAAGTCCTGCTGACCCTGATCCCGGCGTTGTTCGCGATCACCGGCATCTTCGTGCTGTGCGAGGCGATGTGGATCGGCGCGCTGTCGCCCGTAGCGACGCTTGGGGTCGCGGTCGTGCTGCTGGGTGCGGCTTCGAGCTAGCGAGCGATGAGACTGGTCGAGGCTCTCAGCGACCGCTGCCGTGCCCGTGCCCGTGATTGCGAGCACCTACCACTGGTTGACGACCGCAACCCGCAACAGGATCAGCGAGACGGCCGCCGCTATCGACATCGGCAGCGCCTTCGGGATGATCATCGGAGCAGCCAGGAGGAAGATGCCGACCACGAGCTGGGGCAGGCGTCTTTGTTTCTTGCCGTAGAGGAAGATGCTGAACCCCACGGTACTGACAATGAACCCGGCAACGATTGTGCTGTTTGACATCGGACTGACTCCCCCAACCCCTATCGACGAATGTCGTTCCACAACGGAGGAGAATCCGCGCGCTGTCGTAGTGCCGTTGGCGCTGGCTGAGTGGGCAGGGGCAAGGGCAGGGGCAGGGGCCAATACCGTTAAGCCCCCCGTCGTCCGTTGGGGCCCCATCGCGGGCCGGGCTTGAAT
>Ga0055451_10000195_pt1 | contig 23228 bp, 20 predicted proteins | sample China_Galinas_PW_3_FD_57745 | JGI IMG/M metagenome (GOLD analysis project Ga0055451, IMG submission 57745) | Wetland microbial communities from San Francisco Bay, California, USA, that impact long-term carbon sequestration - China_Galinas_PWB_D2 | ecosystem: Environmental > Aquatic > Marine >... | reverse complement strand
GCCAGCCCAGGGCCTGGACGTCCTCGAGCCCGACCGACGCCGCGAGCAGCACGAAGAGCAGCCCGATCAGCATCACCGTGAGCTGGTCCTTGAACTCGCGCAGGTCCCGGTCGACTCGCGTCTTGAAGTTCCCCACCACGCCGCCAGCGACGGTGACGGCGAGGATCCCGCTGTGGGACACCATCAGGTCGCAACCCTGGAAGAGCATCAGCACCGACGCGAGCACGAAGATGTTCTCGTGACCCTCTGGAATCGCGCGTCCGGCGCGAAGCATCCCGACGATCGCGAAGCCCGCCGCTCCGCCGGCGACGGTGCCGAAGGCGAGCTGGAAGACCACGATGGACGCGCCGCTGGTGATCGAATCGGCGTTCGGCACGAGCGCGATGCCGAGCATCAACACCGCGAGGAAGGCGCCGATGGGATCGATCAGCACCCCCTCCGCCTCCAACACCGTGGCGAGTCGAGAGCGGAGGCGCAGCCTGCGCACCAGCGGACCCACCACCGTGGGACCGGTCACGGTGACGAGGCTCCCGAAGAGGAGCGACTGCCGCCATCCCCAGTGGTCGAAGATCGCGTGGGCGGCGGCGGCGGCGCCCGCCAGGGTGACGAGGGCGCCCCAGGTCACGAGGTTGCGGATCGCCGCCTGCTCGCGGCGAAGCCGCGAGAGGTCGAGGTTGAGCCCGCCCTCGAAGAGGATCACCGCGACCGCGAGATCGACGATCTGGAAGAGGCCCGCGCCCAGCTGATGGGGGAGCACCCAGCCGAGTCCGCCGGGGCCCACCGCCACCCCGGCGAGCAGCAGGAGCACGATGCCCGGGATGCGCAGGTGCCGCGCCACCGACTGGGCCACCACCCCCACGCCGAGCGCGAAGACGAGCGTGAATGCCGGGTGGGATCCCTCCATCGGATGGGAGGCTACCCCAGCCCCCGCCGGGGTCACTCTGCCGCCGCTTCGATCCAGCGCGAAACCGTCGATTGGGACGCGCTCGCTGCTGATACACTCGGCCGTTCCACGATCGGAGGTACTCGCATGCGCCGCCCGGGCCTCGCCCTCTTCGCACTCCTCCCGATTGCGCTCCTCGCGGGCGTCGCGTCGGCCGAAGGCCCCGCGCTCCACCCCCACGAGTCGATGAACAACTGGGGGAAGTGGGGCGCCGACGACGAACGCGGCGCCGTCCACTACATCACCCCGGAGCGGATCGTCGCCGCTTCGAAGCTGATCCGCAGCGGTCGCGTCTTCTCCCTTGCCATTCCCATCGACGCCAACGGGCCGGTCTTCCCCCCGCGCCAGCCCCCGCTCCACACGATGCTGGCGACCGGAGCCGACTACGTCGCCGACCCGGGCTACGCCCCCTTCGGTCCGACTCCCATGCGCTTCGCCGACGACCACATCGCGATGCCCCTCCAGGGCTCCACCCAGTGGGACGCCCTCTCCCACGCCTGGTACGGCGGGAAGCTCTACAACGGCGTCCCCGAGTCGGCGATCCGCAGCGCGCCGGCCGCCGGCGGCGCGACGAAGCTCGGCATCGAGCACTGGAAGGAGTCGCTCGTCGGCCGCGGCGTGCTGGTCGACGTGGTCGCCTACAAGGGCGGCAGCCTGCCGCCGGGCACCCCCATCACCCGGGCCGACGTGGAGGGCGCGCTCGCGAAGCAGGGGTCGAAGGTCGAGCCCGGAGACATCGTGATCTTCCGAACCGGCTGGGTCCCGGGCTGGTTCGAGCTCGAGACCCCGACCGAGCGGGTCGAGTACATCGCCGCGCCCCAGACCGGAATCACCAGCGACGTGGTGCCCTGGATCGACGAGAACCGCATCGCCGCGGTGGCGGCGGACAGCCTGGCCTTCGAGCGCCTCCCCAACGACATCGACCCCTCGCTCGTGGCCCCCCTGCACGGAAACCTGCTGCGAGATCTCGGCGTCGCCATCGGCGAGGTCTGGTGGCTCGAGGAGCTCGCCGCCGAGTGCGCAAAGGACGGCCGCTACGAGTTCTTCCTCGCCGCCCAGCCGCTCAACATTCCGGGCGCGGTGGGCTCACCGCTCAACCCCGTCGCAATCAAGTAGGGGATGACGTGAGCACCGCGAAGAAGATCCTGCTGTGGGTGATGGTGGCGTTCTACGTCTTCGCCGGCGTGAACCACTTCCTTCGGCCGGCGTTCTACGTCAACATCATGCCGCCCTATCTGCCGTGGCACCTGGAGCTCGTCTACCTCTCCGGGATCGCCGAGATCGTGCTCGGCATCGGCCTCGCGTTTCCACGCACCCGGAGCCTCGCGGCCTGGGGGGTGATCGCGCTGCTGATCGCCGTCTTCCCGGCAAATCTGCACCAGGCGATCAACGACGTTCCGATGGCCGGATCCACCGAGTCGATCGGAGTGATCCGCTGGATCCGGCTCCCCTTCCAGGTGGTCTTCATCCTCTGGGCGTGGTGGTACACGGGCACCGGGCGGAAGGAGCCCTCGACCGCCTAGCGGGAGCCCACGGCTCGTCGCGGCTACTCCTCCCGCGCGCTGATCGCAGAGAGGTCGTCGCTCCCGGCCGCGGCGTCCGGCGCGGGGATCTCGACGATGCGCTCGGGGACGTCGTCGTACTCGAGCCGCAGCGCGCGACACATGGTCGCGTGGAGCTCGTACGTGCAGGTGATGTAGGTGAGCTCGAGGATCTCCTCGGGGGAGAGGTGGCTCTCGAGCTCGGCGAAGAGGCCGTCGGGGACCCGCCCGCCGTCGAGCACCAGCGCATCGGTGTAGGCCAGCACGGCGCGCTCGGCTCCGGAGAAGCACGAGGCCGTGGACCAGGACGGGATCGCCTCGATCTGCGCCTCGGAGAGCCCCGCGGCCCGACAGGCCTTGCAGTGCTGGGAGAAGACGAACTGGCTGCCGCGGGCGAAGCCGGCGCGGGTCTGCCCCAGCTCGCGGAGCTTCGGGTCGAGCTTGCGCCTGGACGAACGGTAGAGCCCGAACCCAGCCACGGCGTGCTTGAAGACGTCGGGGACCAGGGCGAAGACGGTCCACCAGTCGCCCGGCGTCCCGGTCGCGGTACCGGGCTCGGCGACGGGATCGCGCTCGCCGAAGAGCTGCTCGTACATCTTGCGGATCTCGGGCGTCGCCTGGTCTCGCGACACCTGGGGGAGTCGGGGCATGGAACCTCCTCTCGGCCGGCGCTCAGCCGAGCAGCCGGTGGGCCGCGCGCGCGAGCGCGGGGATCGAAACACCGTGGGGGCACGCGCGGGTGCATGCCTGGTGCGCGCAGTGGACGCACGGCGAGGCGTCGGCCGCGATTCCGGCGTAGCTCTCTCGGCCAAGGGCCGGGTCTTCGTAGTCCTCGGCGTACATGCGTGCGCGCAGCACGTCGGAGATCGCGACGCCCGCGGGACACGCGCCGCTGCAATCGTCGCACCCGTAGCGGCACTGGCTCGCGCCGTTGCGCGCCTCGTAGCGCTCGAGCAGCCCCAGGTCCGCGCTCTTCGGCGCCGTCCAGCCGGACGCGCCCAGGTACTCGTCCACCATGGACTTGCTCTTCATGGAGACGATCAGCGAGTTCACGTTCGGCGAGGAGAGGGTCCAGCGAAATGCGGCCTGGGCAAACGTCGCCCCGCCCTCCTCGTATGCGCGCAGGTCGTTCAGGCGTGCGCCGCGCAGGGTCTTCATCGCGATCACGCCGAGGTTCTTCTGCCGCGCCTTCGCGAGCACCCGGGGCAGCTCGGGCTGGGTCGCGACGAAGTCCATCGAACGGGTGAGACGCTCGTAGAAGGCGGGGTCCTGGCCGAAGTTGTAGCCGACGAGCATCACGTCGATGAGGTCGTTGTCGATCGCATGGTCGAGGCACTCGACCAGGCGCCCCCCGTGGCCCGACATGCCCGAGAAGCGGATCTTCCCCTGCTGCTTCGCCAGCGCGACGAACTCCCACCACTCGGGGTTCTTCAGACGATCCACCGAGTTCACGGCGTGGTTGAAGTAGACCTCGACGCGGTCGGTGCGCAGCCGGCGAAGGCTCCCCTCGAGCGATTCCATCAGCTCCGCCCGCGACTCGTGTCCCTTGGCGAGGACCTTCGACGCGAGCACGACCTCGTTGCGGCGGCCCTCGAGGGCCCGGCCGAGGGTCTCCTCGGAATTGCCATCGGTGTACATCTTCGCCGTGTCGAAGTAGGTGACGCCGTGGTCGAGGGCGTAGCGCACCAGCTCGACGTCCCCGTCGAGGCGCGACGAGCCGAAGCCGATGTCGGGCACCTCGAGCCCCGTCCGCCCCAGCACCACCCGGCGGCGGATCTCGGGTCGGCGCGGAATCGCCGCCCGGGCCTCGGCGAGGGGGAGCAGGCCGAGCCCCATTCCGCTGGCGGCGGTGCGGCGCAGGAACTCGCGCCGGTCGAGGCCGCGCCGGGATCCGAACGGGCGCACTCGCGGCCGCGTCTCGCCGGAGCCTGCACCGTTTCGGATCGACGTCGTCGCCATGGCTGCATCTCCTGGCCTTCGCGCACTATCATGTTCCGAGTGCCCGAGTATCGCGGCTCGACGGAGTCCGATCAATGAGCGACGTCCCCAACGCCTCCCGCTCCGCCTCCGCCCCGACGTCGGAGGCCGAAGACGAGCTGGTTCGCGCGTTCGAACGCGACGGATTCGTCGTCGCACCCGGCCTGCTTGCCCCGGGCGAGATCGAGCACTTCGCCCCCCTCGTCGATGCGGCGGTGGCCGGGCGCACGGCGGGGGACACGCGCCCGACCTTCGAGCGCTCGCGCTACGAGCAGTCGTTCCTCCAGTGCATCAACCTGTGGGAGGACCATCCGGAGATCCGCGGCCTCACCTTCCACCCGCGCATCGCACGGACCGCGGCGCGATTGCTCGGCGCCGAGCGGGTGCGCCTCTGGCACGACCAGGCGCTCTACAAGGAGGCGGGCGGCCGCGAGACCGATCCCCACCAGGACCTCCCCTACTGGCCCATGCACGAGACGCGGGCGCTCACCGCCTGGATCCCCTTCGACGACGTCGGCGCGGTGAACGGTCCGCTCTCCTTCGTTCCCGGCTCCCACCGCTTCGGTCTGCGCAAGTTCGTCAACATCTTCGTCGGCGAGCCCGAGGACCTGCTGGCCCACTCCCGCGTGCGGGACGTGGCGCCCGTCGAGGTGCACGCGAGGCGTGGATCCGTGCTCTTCCACCACGCACTCACCGTTCACCTCGCCGCGCCGAACCGAAGCGCCGGCCCGCGGCGGGTCCACACCGCCATCTACTTCGCCGACGGCGCGACCCGCGCCCGACGCGGCATCCATCCCTCGGTGGACCGCGCCGGCATCGCGCCCGGCCAGCCGATCGCGAGCGACGTCACCCCCGTCGCCTGGCCCCGCGAGGCGGGCGACCTTCCGCCGACGCCCTCGCACCCGGTCCCCGCGGACGCCCTCGGGCGCCATCTCTGGCCGCCGGACGCCGGGCCCGGGGCCGCCGGACGGTGACGCACCCGGGCGGCGGTATACTCCCCTTCCCGATCCAGGAGGAGAGCACCATGCAGGAAGCCGGAGCCCGCATCACCGAGACGGCCCTCGCGGCCCCCGCCTTCCTCGGCATGCGCCCCGGACCGCGCGCCTACGTGCGCGAAGAATACGAACGCCTGAGCGGCCTCGACTTCGACCGCTTCGACGTCGTCCCCATGGCTCCGACCATCGGCGCCGAGATCGCCGGGGTGAACCTGGCCGCCGTCGACGACGCGACCTTCGAGCAGATCCACCGCGCCTGGCTCGAGTACAAGGTCGTCTTCTTCCGCGACCAGGCGATCGACGCGAAGCAGCAGGTCGCCTTCGCGTCGCGCTTCGGCGAGCTCGAAGACCACCCCTTCCTCCCCGCCGGGGACGAGGACGAGCGCATCATCCGCTTCGAGAAGAGCGCCGAGGTCGCCGGCGTCGAGAATCTCTGGCACAGCGACGTGAGCTGGCGCGAGGTGCCCTCGCTGGCCTCGGTGCTGCGCGCGATCGAGGTGCCCCCCGCCGGCGGCGACACCCTCTTCTGCGACATGATCGCCGCCTACGCGGGACTCCCCGAGGACGTGAAGCGGAAGGTCGACGACGCCTTCGCGATCCACGACTTCACCCATTCCTTCGGGCTCGCCCTCCCGAAGGAGGAGCTCGCGGAGCGCCAGAAGCAGTTCCCCCCGGCGAGACACCCCGTGGTCCGCACCCATCCGGAGACCGGCCGCAAGATCCTCTACGTGAACACCATCTTCACCAGCCACATCGAGAACATGCCGGCGGAGGAGAGCCGGCTCCTGCTCGATTTCCTGTGCCGCCAGGCCACCATCCCCGAGTACCAGTGCCGCTTCCACTGGCGGCCCGGCTCGGTCGCCCTCTGGGACAACCGCGCCGTCCAGCACTACGCCGCCAACGACTACTGGCCCCTGCGCCGGGTCATGGAACGCGTCACCATCATCGGCGACCGCCCGGCCTAGGTTCTGCGCTTCCCTCAGACCGGGGCGGCGATCTCTCCGGCGCGCACCCGTCGCTCCTCCTCGATGTCCTGGTCGACGTCGGAGGTCGTCCCGTCCTCGTACTGGAGGATGTCGAGGGCGTGGAAGCGCTGGCGCTGCTTCTCGGAGAGCAGCCCCAGGCTCTTCACGTTCGGGACGATCTTCGAGAAGAGCCGGTAGCGGAAGCTCTTCGCCAGCTCGGACTTGTCCGATTCGGCGATGCACTCCTCGGGGTCGAGCCCCACGGCCTCCCAGACCTCGCGGTTGGAGATCCGGTCCCGCATCAGCACGCAGGCCTCGTACACGAACTCCTCGCGCTCGGTCCGGTCGGCCTCGTTGAGGTCCTCGTAGAACTCCCGGAGCGAGAGCACCCCGAAGGCCACGTGGCGCGACTCGTCCTCCATCACGGCCGTGGTGAGATCCCGCAGCAGCGGACAGGTCGCGGTGTCGCGGATCACGCCGAAGGCGGCGAGGGCCAGCCCCTCGACGATGATCTGCATGCCGAGGAACTTCATGTCCCAGCGCGAATCGACCAGGATCTGGTCGAGCAGCGCCTTCAGCTGGTCGTTCACCGGGTACTCGTGGCCGAGCTTCTCGAGCAGGTAGCGCCGGTACACCTCGACGTGCCGGGCCTCGTCCATCACCTGGGTGGCGCCGTACTGCTTGCCCTCGAACCACGGCACCGCGTCCACGATCTGCGCCGTCGCGAGCAGCGCGCCCTGCTCGCCGTGGAGGAACTGGGAGAGCTGCCACGTGATCGCCTCCTTGCGCAGGTGCTCGATCTGCTTCGCGTCGAGGCGCTCCCACATCGGGGTTCCGTAGATTCCGATTCCGGCGTCCGGAACGAGGCCCTTCTCCGGGTCGACGTCGATCGACCAGTCCAGGCGCTCGGTCGAGTTCCACTGGTCCCGCTTGGCGTTCTCGTAGAGCCGCGAGAGGCGACGCCGGGGAGTGTCGTACTCCCAGTTGTAGGCGACGCTCATCGGAACGTCGAAGGCCTCGACGGGCTGCGTGGGATGGAGGTGGGAGAGCGCGGTCATGGGAACTCCTTGGGGATCGGATCGAGAGTGGTTGGGGATGGGGTCAGGCGTCCGGCGAAGCGTCGCGGACGCCGAGGTAGGCGAGGTAGAAACGGGTGAGCTCCGAGGCCAGCGCGTCGTCACCGAACGAGAGCACGCCGGAGCGCATCTCGCCGAAGAGCACGATGCTCTCGATGGTGCTGAACACCATGCTGAGCCCGAAGGCGACGGCCACCGGCGGATCGGGATGCGAGATCTCGTCGACCCGGGCCATCAGCAGCGCGCAGAGCTGGTCGCTCACGTAGTGGGAGAGCCGCTCCTGCCGCGCGTGGAACTCGGCGTGGGTGCGGGTGCGGATCGAGAAGGCGGTGAGCAGACCCCGCTGCTCCCGGTAGATCGACACCAGGAAGCGCACGACCGAGTCCAGGATCTCGCCGATGCGGCAGCCCGCCCAGCGCTCGGGGTCGAGGGCGACGTCGGAGGTCGCCATGGCCTGCTCGAGGAAGCGCTCGTAGAGGGCGTGGATCAGCGCGTCCTTGTCCCCGAAGCGGGTGTAGAAGGCGCCGACCGACGACCCGGCCCGGCTCACGATCTCGGAGATGGGCGTGTCGTCGACCCCCTTCTCCGCGATCAGCGCCTCGGCGGCGTCGAGGATGCGGTCGAGGGTCTCCTGGCTGCGCGCCTGCTGGGGCGGCTTGATCCAGCGGAGTCCGGCGTCGGCGACTCGTTCGGTCACGAGAACAGAATCAGTATTCTGATTCCGTTTGTCAAGCCCCATGGATCTCGCCGAGACGATCCCCGTGGGGAGACCGGACCTGGGCGATGGCGGGATGGGGGCGTCCGGGAGGGGCGCCCGGGGGCCGTGCCGCGCCCGGCTACTCCCGCTCGGGCATCAGGACCCAGAGGATCAGGTAGACGATCACGCCGGGGAATGCGGCCGAGAGCACCGAGACGAGCACGAAGAGGATGCGGACCAGGGTGACGTCCCAGCCGAGCCACTCGGCCAGTCCGCCGCATACGCCGGCGATGATGCGCTGGTCCTTCGATCGCTGGAGTCCGGGTCGGGCAGGTGTCATGGGCGGTTTCTCCGTGGTGCGAACGGTAGTACGGGGCGCGCGGCGATTCGGTTCGCGACTCGCGGGCGCGATCAGGGCTCGACATAGCCGAGGGCGCGGAGCTGCTCCATGGCGTCGGCGTCGAGGTGGGTCGTCTCGCCGCGTAGCACCAGACCGCGATCGACCCAGGGGGTGCCCAGCGGTCGCAGCGCCTCGACGATCCCTGGCTCGGTCGCGATCCGATCGCGCGTCTCTCCCGGATCGCTCTCGAGGTCGAAGAGCTCGGGATCCGGACTCACGTAGCGCTCGTCCTTGCGGATCTTCAGGATCAGCTTCCACGGCCCCTTGTGGATCGCCACCGCGTCGTTGTGGGCTCCCTGGTGGATGAAGGTGTCGCGCTCGCCGAACCCGCCCGGATCACCGAGCAGCAGCGGAACCAGGCTCCGCCCGGCGGCGCGGTCGAGGTGGACGCCGGTCAGCTCGGCGAGGGTCGGAGCCACGTCGAGGCTCATCACCGGCACGTCCGAGCGCAGCGGCGCGAGACCGGGCACGTGGATGATGAGGGGAATGCGCAGGCTCACGTCGTAGAGCCCGGCGTGGGTGAAGTAGATGCGGTGCTCGCCGAGACTCTCGCCGTGATCCGCGGTGACGACGACCACCGCCCCGGGAGCGGCGGCCGCGACCCCCGCGAGCAGACGGCCGATCTCGCGATCGGTCTGGTGCACCTCGGCAGCGTAGAGCGCGCGGCCCCAGCTCGGATCCGAGCGGTCGCCGCGCCACTCGATGTCGGTGAGCCAGCCCCCGCTGCCGAGGAAGTCGGCGCCGGCGTGGTCCGCGGCGCGCTGCTTCCTTCCGGTGTCCTCGGCGAGGAAGCGCGCGGCAACCTCGGGATCGGCGTGGTACGGGGTGTGGGGGTCGAAGTAGTGGACCCACAGGAAGAAGGGCCCGTCGCCGCGCCCGGCCAGCCAGCCCAGGGCCCGATCGGTGACCCGGGTCGCGTCGATGCGCCCGGCGACCGCGGGGATGGTGCGAAACCCCGTCCAGCCCAGCGCCGCCAGGTGGTGGATCGACACGAAGGCGGCGGTGTCGTAGCCCTGCTGGCGCAGCGCCTGGGGAAGCGTCCGGACATCGGGAGGCATGCGCGTGGCGTTGTTCATCACGCCGTGCTCGATCGCCCGCATGCCCGACATCACCGTGAGGTGGCTCGGGTTCGTCACGTTCGTCTCGCTGCGCGCGTTGGTGAAGACCGCCGAGCGCTCGCCGAGGGCATCGAGGTTGGGCGTGATGCCCGGCGGACCGCCTAGGGTCGAGATGTGGTCCGCGCGGGTCGTGTCCATGGTGACGACGACGACGCTCGGCTGCCGGGGCAGCTCGACGTCCGAGCACCCCGACGACGCGAGCGCTCCGAGCAGCATCACCGCGGCGATCCGACCGGCTGCCCTCCGAGTGGCCACGGTCAGGGATCCATGCCCGCTGCGCCGACTCAGCTCGCGGCGCCGCGCTTGAAGAGCCCCTCGATCACCTCGGGAGCCACCGGCGGCGTCGAGAGCAAGGCGAGGTTCTCGGCGATGTGGTCGTCGTCGCGCATCCCCACCACCGCGACGTCGATCCCCGGCGACGAGCGCACGAACTGGAGACAGCGCTGGGCGTCGGTGTGCAGCCCCGGAAAGGCGTCGTGGACGAAGCGCGGCAGGCGTCCGAGCGCGCGCCCGGCGGCGAGCGGCGCGCTGGCGAGGACCAGCGTTCCGGTGCCGCGCAGCGCGCCCAGGATCGCCTGGGTGTCGCCGGTGGGACCGATCTGGGAGTCGAGCATCAGCGCCTCCGCCATGGCGACGTTGTAGGGAAGCTGGAGCACGCGCAGGTGGTGGTCTCCGCCCCCGACGTCGAGGGCCCACTCGAAGAGGTCGAGGAGCGAGAGGTGTCTCCGCTCGGTGTGGGGCTGGATCAACCCCTCCCAGGTCGCGAGGCCGTAGGCCGCGATCTCGCCGTCGTCGACCGCGCCCTCGAGGGCCTCGAAGGCCGCGCAGATCCGCCGGCGGAACTCGTCCGCGTTGCCCTCGCCGAGGTGCAGCTCGGGCTCCTCGATCAGGTAGTAGTCGATCGTCTCGAGGCCCAGGTTCCGGCGGCTGCGCCGGATCTGGTCGCGCAGGAAGGCCGGCGACAGGCAGTGGACGCCGCCGGCGATCAGCGCGGGCTCGACGAGCCCGCTGTGGATGTAGGTCTCCACCAGGTAGCGGCGCGCCCGGGAGTAGGTGCCCGCGACGTCGGGATCGACGGTGAGGTAGCCGCCCTTGGTGAGCACCACGACCTCGTCGCGCCGGACGCTGCCCTCGCGGAAGGCCCGCGCGAGGGCGGTGCCCAGGTTGCGCTCGCTCACCTGGAGCCGCTCGGAGAGCGCGGTGCTGAAGAAGTGGACGCCGCCTTCGAGAAGGCGCGCGACCGCCGACCGATAGAGCAGGTCGTCGACGCCCCCGGCATCCCCGTTGCGCATGCCGAGGGCGAGGGACGGGAGCGTCAGTCGGTCCGGCGTGCGGAAGTGTCCGGGCAGGCCCGGGAAGCGCTCGGCGTAGCGGCGCGTGCCCTCGGCGCTGGCGCGGCCGGGAAGGAGCGCGTCGTCACTCATCGAAGCCGAGCTCGAGCACGTCGTCGCCGCGGATGCGCGGGGCGGGGGGGAGCCGCAGTCCGCGGCCATCGGCGCTGCGCCCGCTGCGCACGTCGAACCGGTAGCCGTGCCACGGACACTCGACGCAGCCGTCCTCGACCCGGGCGTCCTCGAGGGGACCGAGGCGATGAGGGCAGGTGGTGGCGAAGGCGACGATCTCGCCGGCGTGCTCGATCAAGCGGAAGCGCCGGCCCCGCGCCTCCACGCAGAAGGGGAGCCTCGAGAGGACCTCGCTGCGGGAGCCGAGCACCACGGCGCCTCCCGCACCGCTCCGCTCCGCCATCGCGTCGAGGGCGTTCTGGCGCTCGACCATCATCGACTCGTCCTCGTCCCAGAGCGTGGCGTAGAGCGTCTCGTACGCCGCTCCGAGGGCCCGGGTGGACTCGGGGCGGACGTTCGGCAGCCGGAATTCGACCTCGATGTCCGTGCGCCGCGGCGCGCTCGCGCCGAGGCGGGTCCAGATCTCGCTCCCCGCGGCGGCGCCATCGAGGGTGCGCGTCACGTAGCGCGCGGCATCGGGGTCGATCAGCAGCTCGATTCGGAACTCCGGGGCCGCCGGATCGCTCCGGAGCCCCACCCGGGCCCGCCAGCCCCACTCGCCTTCGTCCTCGCACTCGATGGAGGAGAAGCTCGAGCGGTGCAGCCAGGGCAGATGCTCCCAGTCGCGGACGTTCTCCCAGACGCGCTCGAGGGAGGCCGCCACCGAGCGCCGGTACACCGCGACGGTGGTGAGGACCGCCGTTCCGGCGCGATCCGCCTCGCCTCCGTCGGCCTCCACGCTCGATCCCACTCTCGATCCCACGCTCGATCGTACGCTCGATCCCACGCTCTCTCTCGGACCTCCCGACCCGGCTGATACAATAACAGTCCCACCGCGACGAGAATCCCCCGCGCGACGGGAGTCCGATGACCGCCACCGCCAAGCCCAGGAACGTCGTCCTGCTGCTCCTCGACTCCCTCAACCGGCACCTGCTCGGCGCCTGGGGGAGCAGCGAGTTCGACACACCGAACCTCGATCGCTTCGCCCGTCGCGCGGTGCGCTTCGACAAGCACTACGTCGGCTCGCTGCCGTGCATGCCCGCCCGCCACGACATCCTCTGCGGGGCGATGGACTTCCTCTGGCGCCCCTGGGGCTCGATCGAGATCTGGGAGCGCCCGCTGACCGTTCCCCTGCGTGTCGCCGGGATCACCACGATGCTGGTGACCGATCACCCCCATCTCTTCGAGAGCGGCGGCGAGAACTACCACTGCGACTTCAAGGCCTGGGACTACCAGCGCGGCCACGAGAGCGACCCCTGGAAGACCCGGCCCGATCCGAGCTGGATCGGAACCCCGGTCTTCTCGCGTCCGCAGATGCCCTACCTCGACTCCCGCGGCTGGTTCCGCGGCGAGCAGGACTTCCCCGGCCCGCGCACCATGGCGAGCGCCGCCGCCTGGCTCGACGATCACGCGCCCCACCACGAGCGCTTCCTGCTCTTCGTCGACGAGTTCGATCCCCACGAGCCCTTCGACACGCCTGCGCCCTACGCCTCGATGTACGACGACACCTGGGAGGGGCCGAACCTGATCTGGCCCCCCTACACCCGCGCGGGCTTCGGCGAGGGCGTGCTCACCGAGCGCCAGGCCCGGCAGATCCGCGCATGCTACGGCGCGAAGCTCACGATGATCGACCACTGGCTCGGTCGCGTGCTCGACGCCCTCGACCGGCGCGCGCTGTGGGACGACACCGCGGTGATCCTCTGCACCGACCACGGCCACTACCTGGGCGAGAAGGACGCCTGGGGAAAGCCGCCGGTCCCCCTCTACGAAGCGCTCGGCCACACCCCGCTGATGATCGCCTGGCCCGGGCGCGAGCCGGGCGCGGTCGGCGCCTTGACGACCAACGTCGATCTCTACGCGACGATCATGGACGTCTTCGACGTCGCGCCCCGGCACCGGACCCACGGACGCTCGCTGCGGCCGCTGCTCACCGGCGAGGCCCGGCGCGTGCGCGAGTGGGCCCTGGCGGGCTACTGGGGACGCGAGGTCCACGTGATCGACGAGACCACCAAGTACGCCCGCGCCCCTCGCGGCGCGAACGCCCCGATCAGCGTATGGTCGAATCGCTGGTCCACCATGCCCGTCTCCGGACTGCCCCAGCTGAGGCTCCGCCCGCCGGACGACCGCGCCGTGCTCGATCGCATGCCGGGCTCGAAGATCCCGGTGATCCGCCAGCCCTACGTCGAAGGGGACGCACTGCCCTACTGGGCCCTCGGCGCCTTCGAGGGAAACCACCTCTACGATCTCGCCGAGGACCCGCGAGAGGAGCGGAACCTGGCCGGAAGCGCCGCCGAGAAGCAGGCCGAGGAGAAGCTGCGGGCGGCGCTGCTGGAGGTCGAGGCGCCCCCCGACCAGCTCGCCCGGCTGGGGCTCGCCTGAGGCCCGCTTCATTCGCCCGCCCCGTCCCTCGGCCGCGGACGGCCGCCACTCCGCCTCGCGAGCGGCGACCCGGATGTGGGACAATGGGGGCATGAGTTCCCCCTCCCCTCGCAACGTCGTCGTCACCGGCGCCTCCACCGGCATCGGCCGCGCCACCACCATCGCCCTCGATCGAGCCGGCTTCCGCGTCTTCGCCGGCGTGCGCCGCGCCGAGGACGGCGACGCCCTGCGCGAAGCCGCCTCGGACCGGGTGACGCCGCTCCTCCTCGAGGTGACCGATCCCGCCGCGGTGGAGGCCGCCGCCAAGACCGTCGCGAGCGAGGTCGGCGACGCGGGACTCCAGGGGCTCGTCAACAACGCCGGCATCGCGGTCGCGGGGGTGCTCGAGTTCGCCGAGATCGACGACCTGCGCCGACAGTTCGAGGTGAACGTCTTCGGTCTGCTCGCGGTGACGCGCGCCTTCATGCCGCTCGTCCGCAAGGGCGGCGGGCGCATCGTGAACGTCTCCTCGAACGGCGGCTACCTCGCGGCGCCCTTCCTCGGCCCCTATGCGGCCTCGAAGTTCGCCGTCGAAGGGGCGAGCGACTCGCTGCGCCGGGAGCTGCGCGCCTTCGGCATCCAGGTCTCCATCGTCGAGCCGGGGAGCATCCAGACGGAGATCTGGGACAAGGGCCGCAGCGAGTCCCAGCGGGTCCAGGATGCGCTGCCCCCGGAAGGGAAGACCCTCTACGCGCCGGCCTTCGCGGCCATGGACGCCTACGTCGACGTCACCGCGGGACGCGCCATCCCCGCCTCGAAGGTCGCCGACGCGATCGAGCACGCGCTCACCGCGGCGAAGCCTCGCACGCGCTACCGGGTCGGCGCCGACGCCAAGCTGACGCGATGGATCTCGAGCGTCCTGCCCGACCGCTGGGTCGACGCCTTCATCTCGAGAATGGTGGGTTTGAAATGAGCCGAGTCTCCGAATCCGAACGCAGCGCGTTCTTCCAGGCCGTCGAGGCCGCCACCAGGGCGGCGATCTGGTGCGCGGTGGCGACGAGCGGTCCCGACGGACCGCGGGTGCGGATGGTGCACCCCACCTGGGACGGCGAGACCCTTTGGTTCGCCACCGGGACGAGCTCCCCCAAGGTGGCCCAGCTTCGGGCCGATCCGCGGGTCGACCTGCAGTTCCAGGTGGCGCCTCCGGACTTCGTCCACGTCCTCGTGCGTGGCCGCGCCGAGATCGTGGACGACGCCGCGGAGAAGAAGCGGGTCTGGGACGTGATCGACTACGACCTCTCCCAGTTCTGGCCCGGAGGTCCCACCGATCCCGAATACTCTCCCATCAAGGTCACCCCGACCCGCGTGGAGCTCTCGAAGATGTTCGGCACCCTGGACAAGCGGGTGTGGCGACCGTAGCGCCGGACCTCATAGGAGACCGGAGAAGAGACCGGGAAGGAGACCAGAGATGAGCGATGCGAAGAGCCAGAACCCCGAAGTGCTCGTGGAGCGTGAAGGGCCCGTCGGCGTCCTCACCCTCAACCGCCCCGATCGCCTGAACGCGATCTCGAGCGCGATGCTCGCCGAGCTCTCGAGGCAGCTGATCGCCCTCGACCAGGACGTGGAGGTGCGCGCCATCGTCATCACCGGCGCCGGCCGCGGGTTCTGCGCGGGGCTCGACCTCCAGGACGCCACCGCGGGCTCCGGCATCGGATCGGGCGGCGCGTCGAGATTCCCCGCCACCCTCGACCTGCGCGACGCGCCGCCGACGGTCCTCCACGGAATCGACACGCCGACGATCTGCGCGCTCAACGGCGGCGCGGCGGGCTACGGCATGGATCTCGCCCTCGGCTGCGACCTCCGCGTCGCCGCGCAGAGTGCGAAGCTCGCCGCGGCCTTCACCCGGCGCGGGGTGCTGCCCGAGAGCGGCGGGACCTGGATCCTGCCGCGGCTCGTCGGCTGGGCCAGGGCCGCCGAGATCATCTTCACCGGCCGCACCCTCGGCGCGGAACAGTGTGCGGAGCTCGGTCTGGTGAACAAGGTCGTGCCCGACGAGCTGCTGATGAAGGAGACGCTGGCCCTCGCGAACGAGATCGCCGCCAATGCTCCGCTGGCGGTGCAGGCGGCCAAGCGCATGATGCGGATGGGTCTCGCCGAGGGCTTCGACGACCACGTCCACCACGTCTATCTGCAGCTCCTCCCGCTCTTCGCCTCCAAGGACTTCCAGGAGGGCATGCGCTCGTTCCTGGAGAAGCGCAAGCCCGAGTTCGAAGGGCGCTGAGCCTCAGCGTCGCGGGACCGGAGGGCGGCGCGGGCGCGGTCGACGCTCCCGGGGATAGCCCTCGGCCATGGCGCGGGCCTCACAGGGACGGATGAACGCGCTCTTCGCCTCGGCGTAGGCGGAGCGCGATGCGATGTCCCTGGCGAGGTGTCGCCCGGCGAGGCTTCGCTTCATGGCCTCGTACTCGCCGGCCGCGTCGGAGTGGTCGCGCAGGTAGTCGCGGAAGGCCAGATGGCGGCGCTCCTCGTCGCCCCCGGCCCGACACACGTGGACGTGAAAGAGATGGGGCCAGCCCGCGGGCCGGTGGAAGAAGGGGTACACGGCGGCCTCGGGAGTCTCGAAGAACACGTAGCCGAGACCCTCGAGGGGAGCGCGGTAGGCTCGCCGGGGCTCGAGCGCGGCGACCGACACCTGGATGTCGACGATGGGCTTCGCGCCGAGTCCGGGAACCGAGGTCGATCCGGTGTGTTCGATGCGGAGCGCGACGCCGCCGAGGGACGCCCGCAGGCGGTGGGCCTCGGCCTCGAAGCGTTCGGGCCAGGCGGGATCGTATTCGACGATGACGAGAGTGTCGGTCACAGCTTCTGCGCGTCCAGATTCCGCTAGACTTCGCCCGCTCGTTCCCGAGGTTCGGTAGCCCCGATCCGATCGTAGCGCCAGCCGAACCCCCATCCGCCCTGCTCGCGCCTTCGAGGAATCCCGATGAAGATCGACTCCCCCCTGCTCACCCAGGCGCTCGACGAGGTCGCCCCGGCCGCGCGCCAGCTCGAGTCCCTCGGCTACGACGGCGCGTTCACCTTCGAGGGCTCCCACGATCCGTTCTTTCCCCTGGTGCTCTCGGCCGCGGCGACCGAGCGCCTCGAGCTCGCCACCGCGATCGCGATCGCCTTCGCGCGCTCGCCGATGCTGCTCGCCAACATCGGCTGGGACCTGAACCAGCTCTCCCACGGGCGCTTCATCCTGGGCCTGGGCTCCCAGATCCGTCCCCACATCGAGAAGCGCTTCTCGATGCCGTGGTCGAAGCCCGCCGCGCGCATGCGCGAGCTGGTGCTGGCCGTCCGCGAGATCTGGCGCTGCTGGAACGAGGGCGGAAAGCTCGACTTCCGCGGCGAGTTCTACACCCACACCCTGATGACGCCCTTCTTCAATCCAGGCCCGAACCCCCACGGCGACCCACGCATCTTCGTCGCCGGCGTGGGTCCGAAGATGACCGAGACCGCGGGCGAGGTGGCCGACGGCTTCTTCGTCCATCCCTTCCACACCCCGACCTCCTTCCGGGAGACCACCTTGCCGGCCCTCGAGCGCGGCGCCGCCCGGGGCGGGCGGTCGCTCTCGGACGTCGCGATCTCCTTCCAGCTGCTGGTCGTGAGCGGCGACAGCGACCAGGAGCGCGCGCGCGCCCGGGGCGCGGTCAGCCAGCAGATCGCCTTCTACGGCTCGACGCCCGCCTACCGCACCGTGCTCGAGTCCCACGGCTGGGGCGAGCTGCAGACCGAGCTCAACCAGCTCTCCAAGCGGGGAAAGTGGGTCGAGATGGGAGCGCTCGTCAGCGACGAGATGCTGGAGACCGTCGCCGTCGTCGCACCGATGAACGAGGTCGCCTCCCGGGTGCTCGAGCGCTGTGGCGAGCACGCCAGCCGGGTGAGCCTGGTGACCCCCTGGAAGCCCGACCCCGAGCGCTGGTCGGACGTGGTGCGCGACCTCAAGCAGGGCGCCTGAACACGACGCCCTCGCCAGAGGGCGGTCGGGTCAGTCCAGGAGCTTCTCGTAGTCCTCGGGCAGCAGCACCGAGAGCCGATCGAGCCAGGTGTCGATGAGCGTCCGGCCACGGCCCTCTTCGAAGTCGATCTGGTCGAGGGGAACCATCCGCATCGCGACCCAGAGCTTGGCGAGGTCGTAGGCGTGGCGGCTGGCGGCGACCGGGTGATCGGTCACGCCGCGGCTCACCAGCTCGTCGTGGTACACCTCGAAGAGTCGGGATTCGTGGTCCACCGCGATCTCCCGGGGAACGTTTCCCGTGACGAAGTAGGCGAGGTCGATCTCGCCGGGTCCGAAGGCCGGGCCCTGCCAGTCCACCACCGTCATGCTCCCGTCGGAACCGAAGCACAGGTTGTCGAGGCGGTAGTCGGTGTGGATGAGCGTGCTCGGGCAGCGCGCGAGGCTTCGCATCAGCTCCGGAACCCGGCCGTCGAGCCAGTCGACCAGCTCGAGCATGGGTCCCGGCAGCCGCCCGGCGAAGCTCCGCCGGAAGGCCGGGCGCGAGCGCCGGTAGAACTCCGCGCCGAAGCGGGTCAGCACGTCGACCCGGGAGATCCAGGGGCGGTCGGCCAGGCCCGTCTCCCCCCACTTCGAGGCGTGGAGGCGCGCCAGCTCCCGGATCACCAGCTCCGCGCGCGCGACGTCGCAGCCGTTCACCTGGTCGCCGAAGGGCCGGGAGCCCATGTCCTCGAGGAGCAGCACGTAGCGGCGCCGGCTGTGACCCGCGATCCACAGCATCACCGGAAGCGCGATCCGGACGAGCCAGGGCGGAAAGCGCTCGAAGAAGTCGATCACCTCCTGCTCTCGCCCCGCCATGGGGTTCGGATCGCAGGCCGCGTAGAAGCAGCGCGGCGTCGCGACCTCGATCTCTCCGGAGAGCTCCTGGTAGAATCGGACCTCGCGCTCGTAGGCGCCGAGCATCTCGCCGACCCGGCGGTTCATGGGGTTGTCGATCGGGAGCTTCGCGATCAGGGTCTCCGGGGCGCCGTCCTCGAGGGTCTCGCGCTGGGGGGTGTCGTAGCGGAGGTGCACGCGCGCGAGAGCGCCGACGAATCCCTCGCCCTCGCCCAGCACCTCTCGCTCGATGGATGCGACCCGGGACCGGGTCAATACCCCGCTCTCGCGCAGCGCCGCGGTGATCCACGCCGGTGTGAGCTCGCCGGGGCTCGCGGGAAGCGCGGGGCTCGGCAGGGCCTTCGTCACGTCCCCGCGCCGGACCGGTCGTAGAGGACCGGCAGGCGCTCGGGACCGCGGAACGCGGTCCCCACCACCGCGGGAGCGGGCTCGGACGGATCGAGGCGAAGACCGGGAAGCCGCTCGAGCACGGCGCCGATGCCGATCTCGAGCTCGAGGCGGGCGAGGTGCATGCCGAGGCAGAGATGGCGTCCCCAGCCGAAGGCCAGGTGGCTCTTCTGCGGGCGGTCGAGGTCCCACTCGTCGGGGCGCTCGTAGCGGGCGTCGTCCCGGTTGGCGGCGCCCAGCATCATGAGCATGGAGGTGCCGGCCGGACACGCGGCCCCCGCGACCTCGGCGTCCCGGGTGGCGACCCGGTTCACCATGTTGATCGAGGTGTCCCAGCGAAGCGTCTCCTCGATCGCGGCCGGCAGCAGCGATGGATCGGCGCGGACGCGGTCCATCGCGCCGGGGTGGGTGAGCAGCGCGAGCAGGCAGGTGCCCATCAGGCGATACGTGGTCTCGGCGCCTGCGGGCATCAGCAGGCGAAGGAACCCGTAGACGTGCTCGTCGTCGAGGCGCGCGCCGTCGATCTCGGCCGTCACGATGTCGCTGATCAGGTCGTTCGCGGGGTTGCGCCGGCGCGCTTCGACGAAGGGCGCGAGGTAGTCGCGCATCGCCTTCGAGGCGGCGCGGCCGCGCTCGGGGTCTCCGGGCCCCTGGGCGATCTCCTCGGCCCAGGTCTGGAAGCGATCGTGGTCTTCGAGGGGCACGCCCACGATTCCGGCGATCACCTTCACCGGATAGCGGCTGGTGACGTCGCGGACGAGATCGGCGCGGCCCCGCTCGGCGATGGCGTCGAGCAGCGCGTGGATCTCGGGCCGGATGAGCTCCCGCTCCCAGCGCGCGAGCGCCGAAGCCCGAAAGGCGTGGGAGACGAGGTTTCGATAGCGGGTGTGTTCGGAGCCGTCCATCGCGAGCATCACGGTTCCCATGTAGGGCCCCATCGTCACCTGGTTGATGCTCGACGAGAAGGTGACGGGATCGCGCAGGACGCTCTCGACGTCGGCGAAGGTGAAGACCTGGGCCCCCGTCTGGCCGAGGGCGCTGAAGGTGTGCACCGGACACGCGCGCCGCTGGCGGGCCCACTCCGCGTGGGGGTCGCCGGCGGAGCCGGGGTCCTCGGATCCGGCCTGCGCCGCGTCGTCCGGCGCTCGGATCTCTTCGCTCATGGCCCCTCCGCTCGACCCGCCGAGGAGTTAGGATACACGGCGCCCCCGTTCGACGGAATCGATACCTTGCTCTGCCCCTCCTGCCAGCATCCGAACCGCGACGCGGCCGCCTTCTGCGAGGCCTGCGGGGCCCGCCTGGAACGGCTCTGCCGGAGCTGCGGAAACGCCCTGCGCGCCACCGCGCGCTTCTGCGACGCCTGCGGGGCGGGGGTGGACGAGGCGGGCGTGCAGCCCGCGGGCCCGGCGTCTTCCCCGGCGAGGGACCCGCGAAACTACACGCCGAAGCACCTGGCCGAGCGCATCCTCACCTCGAAGAGCGCCCTCGAGGGCGAGCGCAAGCACGTCACCGTGCTCTTCGCCGACGTCGCCGGCTACACCGCCCTCTCCGAGAAGGCCGACCCCGAGCAGATGCACTCGATCATGGATCGCTGCTTCCAGATCCTCCTCCGCGAGGTGCATCGCTTCGAGGGCACCATCAACCAGTTCACCGGCGATGGGATCATGGCGCTCTTCGGCGCGCCGCTTGCCCTCGAGGACGCGCCCCGCCGGGCGGTGAGCGCGGCGCTCGGGATCCAGCGCGCCCTCGGCCCCTTCGGCGACGAGATCCGTCGTCAACACGACGCCGAGTTCCGCATGCGCATCGGGATCCACACCGGCCAGGTGGTGGTCGGACGCATCGGCGACGACCTGCGCATGGACTACACCGCCGTCGGCGACACCACCAACCTGGCGGCGCGCCTCGAGCAGCTGGCCCGGCCCGGAACGATCCTGGTCTCCGAGGCCACCCACAACCTCGTCGAGGGCTACTTCGACAGCACCGATCTCGGCGAGGTGGGGATCAAGGGCAAGGCGGCGCCGGTGCGCGCCTTCGCGATCACGGGAGAGCGGCGCGTGCGCGGCCGCATCGAGGCGGCGGGATCGTCGGGGCTCACCCCCCTGGTCGGTCGCAGGCGCGAGCTCGACGCCCTGGGCCTCGCCTTCGAATCGGCCCGGGAGGGCCGCGGGCAGGTGGTGTTCCTGGTCGGCGACGCGGGAATCGGAAAGTCGCGTCTGCTCCACGAGTTTCGCGAGCGGCTCGGCGGGGAGCCCCATACCTGGTTCGAGGGGCGCTGCGCCGCCTACGGTGAGAGCAGCGCCTACCTCGCGGTGGCCGACGCCTTCCGGCGCTACTTCGGGATCGACGACCGCGACGACGACGCCACCGCTCTCGCGCGGATCGAGTCCTCGCTGCACTCCCTCGGCTCGGAGCTCGAGTGGACCCTCCCCTTCGTCCGCCAGCTCCTCTCGCTTCCCCCGGGCGACGAGTCGGTCACGACGATGGAGGCCCAGCTCCGCCGCTCGGAGACCCTGCGCGCCGTCCAGGCCATCGTGCTCGGCCTCACCCAGCGCGAGCCCCTGGTGCTCGTGATCGAGGACCTGCACTGGATCGACGCCGCGTCGGAGGAGTTCGTGAGCGTCCTCGCCGAGTCGATACCCGCGGCCCGGGCGCTTTTCATCCTCACCCACCGGCCGGGCTACCAGCATCCCTTCGGAGATCGCTCGTACCACGTTCGCATCGCGCTCCAACCGCTCTCCCGCACCGAGACCGCCGACCTCGCGGGAAGGCTGCTGCTCGCCTCGGACCTTCCCGAGTCCCTTCGCGCGCTCATCACCGACAAGTCCGACGGCAATCCCTTCTTCATCGAGGAGGTCACGAAGTCGCTCCTCGACGAAGGCGTGCTCACCCTGCGCGAGGGACGGGTGGAGCTGGCGGGCGACCTTCGGGACATCTCGGTGCCCGACAGCATCCACGACGTCCTGATGGCCCGCATCGACCGCCTCGAGGAGGCCCCGAAGCGCGCGATCCAGGTGGCGTCGGTGATCGGCCGGGAGTTCGCGTTGCGCCTGCTCGAGCGCATCGCCGAAGCGGGGCAGCAGATCTCGACGGTGGTGGGCGAGCTGCGCTCGCTCGAGCTCATCTACGAGAAGGCCGCCCACCCCGAGCTGGCCTTCATGTTCAAGCACGCCCTCACCCACGACGTCGCCTACGAGAGCGTCCTCGTGAAGCGCCGCACGACCCTGCACCGGATCGTCGGGACCGCCATCGAGGAGCTCTACCCCGACCGCCTGACCGAGCACTACGAGGCCCTCGCCCACCACTTCACCCACGGCGAGGACTGGGAGCGCGCGCTCCGCTACCACGTGCTCGCCGCAGAGAAGGCCGCGAGCGGGTTCGCGAATCGCGCCGCGTGCCAGCACTACCGCGACGCGATCGCGATCTCCGAGCGGATCGGTGCGCCCTCCGACGAGCGCCGCGAGTACCACGACCGGCTGGCCCGGCTCTTCTACACGATCTCGCAGATGGCGAGCGCGGCCGAGGCGCACGTCGCCTCGGCGGAGATCGACGACGACCCCGCCCGGGCCTCCCTGAGCGTCGCGCTGGCGGCGAGCTGCTTCCTCTGGGCCCACGATTATCCGCGCGCACGGGAGATCAACGCCCGCGCCCTCGCCAGCGCCCGGGAGCTCGACGACGACGCCTCCCTGGCCGTGGCCCTGCACGTCGAGGCCCTGGACCGCGACGTCCACGGCGACTTCGACCGCGAGGTCTTCGCGGCCGGCTCCCGCGCTTCGGATCTCGCGATCGCAACCGGCCACCCCGATGTGATGACCTGGGCCTGCTCCTATCACGCGATCCAGTGCAAGCACGTGGGAGAGTTCCAGCGCGGGATCGACGTCTCCGAGCGCGCGATCGCCGTTGCGCGCCGACACGGAATCAATCCGCCGATGCCGTACTGGACCCTCGGGATGGCCCTCGGCTCGATCGGACGCTACCAGGAGACGATCGCGCTCTTCACCGCGGCGATCGCCGTCACCCACCGCACGGGTCTCGACATCCTCGAGGCGCGGCTGCTCAACTCGCTGGGCTGGTGCCTGGGGGAGATCGGCTGCCACGAGCTGGCGCGTCAGCCGAACCTCGGCTGTGCGGAGCTCGGCCGGGTCATGGTCGAGGCGGGCCAGGTCGCCGGCGCCGACGAGCTCTACGCCAACGGCAAGATCAACCTGGCCTGCAACCTGTTGATGCTGGGCGCCGTCGACGCGGCGGAAGAGGAGCTCGGCCCGGTGGAGGCGGATCTCGCGCAGGACGGCGACCCCTGGATGCGCTGGCGCTATTCGATGCACCTGCTCGACGCCAAGGCCCGGGTCGCCCTGGCCCGGGACGACATCGAGAAGAC
>Ga0055451_10000192_pt1 | contig 23496 bp, 18 predicted proteins | sample China_Galinas_PW_3_FD_57745 | JGI IMG/M metagenome (GOLD analysis project Ga0055451, IMG submission 57745) | Wetland microbial communities from San Francisco Bay, California, USA, that impact long-term carbon sequestration - China_Galinas_PWB_D2 | ecosystem: Environmental > Aquatic > Marine >... | reverse complement strand
CTCCAGTAGGTGCCATAGAGGACTTTCACCTCCAACTCTGCGCCCATGCCAGGCGCAACGGCCTCGGCATCGTCGGTCCGGCCGAGGTCGCGGAGACACTTACCGAGGTTGTTGTACGCGGGGGGATGGGTCTTGGCTGTTTCAATCGCGTTGCCGAACGCCTTGGCCGCGTCTTCGAGCTTGCCCTGGGCGGCGAGCGCGCACCCGAGGTTGTAGTGAACGGTCGCGTTCTTGTCCGGGAACTCTCGAAGCGACTTTCGGGCTACCGCGATCGCCGCGTCGTAGTCGTGGAGGACGTCGGTCAGTTTGCTGGCCAGATAGAGGCAACACTCCTGCCCGTTGTCGTGCGTGAGCGCGGCAGCGAACTCGCGATCTGCCTCTTCGGTGTCTCCGAGCTCGCGAAGCGCGACGCTGAGATCGATGCGGGCCCGGGCCACATCCGGGCGGATCGCGAGCACCGCGTGGTAGAACGTCGCGGCCTCGCGCCAGCGCGGCGGTTGCACGAGCTCGAAGCTTTGCGCGAGCTTCCGGTTGATCCAGTAGTCTCCCGAGAATCGCCGCTGTGCCTTGCGCAGCAGCTCGACCGCGGTCGCGTGCTCACCGATCGTCGTGAGCGCGGTGCCCAGCAGGCTGAGCGTCACCGCCGGGAGCTCGCCGATCGGCGCGGTCTTGGCGAGGTCGAGGATCGCCTTGCGATCGCGGATGCGCAGGGCCTTGCGCAGTCGCGATCGCCACGAATCGTCGTCGACGAGGAGCGCCACGTCGAAGAGCTTGTCCCACTCGCCGGAGGTCGAGTTGCGGGCCCTTCGCCGGATCCTCGCCCAGTCATCCAGATAGCTGCCAAGCTCGGTCGCGATGTCGGTCTCACGAAGTCGGTTCGCTGCCTCCTCGGCCGTCAGATCGTCGAGGTCGATCCCGAACTCGCGGAACGCACGAGCCATGGCCGCATCGAGCTTTCGCTCGGACTGCTCGACTTCGTCCCTGATTCGCGAGAGCTCCGTCGAGAGCCGATGCTCCGCGCGCTGGCGTCGAATCCTGGTGACCGCGGCGTCGGCTTCGGACCGGAGACTCGCGGCGAGCGAGGCCACCCGTTCGCGGGTCGCTTCATTGGCCTGCCCGGCCGCCACTGCGGCTTCGGCCGTCGCGAGCTCCCCGAGCGCGAGGCTCCAGCTCGCTTCACCGGTCGAGTCGCTCTTCGCCTCGCGCCATAGGCGGTTGGTTTCCGTCAACGCCGCCTCGACGACCTTGGTCGCTTCTTCGCGTCGCAAGCGACTGGCTCGCTGCATCCACAGATAGACGCCTCCGCCGAGCGCGAGAGAGAGCGCGAGGGCGACGGCCAGCCGCCGGGCTCTACGCTCGCCGACGACCCGAATCCGCGCGGCGTTCGCTTCGAGCTCGGCCGTTCGCGCCCGCTCTTCGGCGGCCGAAACGTACGCCGCGACCGCCTTCGCGAGAGCACGCGCATCGACCGGGCGTGCGCCGGGCAACTCGGCAAGGCACTGCCGGGCGATCGCGATCAGCTCCGGATCGGCGCCGCAGTCCGAAAGTCGCGCGATCGCCCCGGACACGTCAGCATCGGCGGCGAGCTTCCTGAGCTCGCTCTGTTGCTCGGCGACGTACGGGGGTGCGCCGGTCAGGATCTCGGTCAGGATCGCCCCGAGGCTCCACACGTCGGACGTCGTAGCGATCTCGTCGAGTTGACCGCGGGCCTGCTCCGGGGGCATGTAGGCGAGAGTCCCGAGGACGGTTCCGGGCTGCGAGCGTGGGCCCACCTCGCTCGCCTGCTGGGCGGTCCGAGGTTCTTCCAAGCCCTCGCCGGGCTCGGTGTCCAGAAGCTTCGCGAGGCCCCAGTCCATGACCTGAACCTCGCCGAACGCACCGACCATGATGTTGGCCGGCTTGAGGTCACGGTGGATGACTCCGCGCGCATGCGCATAGGCCATCGCCTGGCAGACGTGCTCGAAGATCGTTACGAAGCGGCCACGGTCTTCGGCCGGGGTCTTCCGTCCGGCCAGGAGCCTCGCGAGCGTCTGCCCCTCGATCAGCTTCATCGTGAAACGGCCGTTCGTCGTCGAGCTTGCCGAGGTCGTACACCGGCACGATGCTCGGATGCTGGCGCTGCCCGCAGATCTGGGCCTCCTCGACGAAGCGGCGGACCATGCCCTTGGTCTGCGAGTGGTTTTCGCGTAGGACCTTCATCGCGAGGTCGCGGCCGAGCTTGCCATCGCGAGCATGGAGCACGACCCCCATGCCGCCACGCGCGATCTCGCCGAACGTCTGATACCTCGTCCTCAGGCCGCCGGTCGACTCGTTGCTGCCGGTCAGTTCGTCCTTCGGTCCGTTCGGGCAGAGCGTGATCTTCGACAGATCGCCGGCGTCGTCGACGGCGTCGAGCAGGCTCGCTTCGTCGTTGCAGCCAGGTTGCTTGAAGTAGTGCTCCAGGACGAAATCGAGCGAGCCTTCGTCGGGTGAGGACATCGCGCTGCTCCGTGTTCGGGTCAGGAATGCTCGGGGTCGGTCATCTCAGGTTCGGGCACCCGCGCGGTTTCGGTCATCGGAAGGGCGAGAACTTGCCGTCATCGGAGCAACGCGATGAACTCCGCCCACCGCTGTTCAGCGTCCGCGCCACTCTCGCCGTTGAAGTCGAGCTCGGCCTCGAGGCAGCGCCGGAACTCACGCCGCGCGCGACGGTACTCCTGATGGACCTTCGCCGCGTCCATCTGCCACCGCTGCGCGATCTCGCGGATCGGCAGCCCCTCCTCGAAGCGGAGCCGCAGCAGCTCGACGCGCCGCAACCCGACCTCGCCCTCGGCTCCGGCGAGCTCCCGGTGACGCCTGCCGGCCTCGCTCAGCACGGACCGGGCCCACGCACGGTCGAGGACTCGCGAGAGACTCGTGTCGAGCCCCTCGCGCTCGTCGAGGTCGAAGCTCGTGGACGGCTGGCGCTCTCGGAACCGCCCGTGCGCGGCCTCGAACCGGCGCGCGACGTTTCGAATCACGCCGTAGAAGAACGATCGGAATCCGCCCGCGCGTTCAGGGTCCACCCGATCGAGCACGCCGCCCTCACGGAAGCACTCCATGAACACGTCGTGCTCGGCATCGGAGATCTCGCTTTCGAGCGGGCCACCTCGCCAGCGCGCGGCGAGGTAGTCCCGCACGATCCGTGTGTAGCGGCGCGCGAACTCCGCCCGATGGCTCTCGTTCTGATTCGCTGCACCCTCGATGATCTCCCAGCAGGTGGTTTCGTAGCGAGGCATCCGGGCGATCGTAGGTCGATCCTCGCGGTCCGGATAGCCCCGCTACTCGCCGATGTCGGCTCCGCGGTCGACCGACTCGGGCCAGACGATCTCGAGGTCCGGGAACCGTTCGGCCATGAACTCGAGCGCGATCATCGTGTGACACCTGCGCACATCGGGGTTCTTGGCCGTCGGACAGCTGCAGCCGAGCCACACGTTCTCCTCACGTGCGAGCGCGGCGAGCGCCTCGAAGCCAGCGCGGTCAGCCTCGAACCTGTCCGCGAGCAGGCGTCGATACGAGGTGGCGAAGCTTCGCCACGCGGCGTCACCCGGCTTGGCGAGGTACCGTTCCACCGCCTCGGCGTCGGGGCGTAGCACGTGCCGAGTATGCTTGCGCGTATCCTGCCGCACGCCCGCGGGCAGGGTGTCGCGCGTCGCGCCGCGAACCATTTGATATCGTCCGAGTGTCATGGAGGGACTCTACATGACGTAGCATCTCGGCGTCTCGCCGACTCTCGTGTGACGTGTATTCTTCTGTCGACGCCCCGGAGGAAAAGATGTCGGAGTCGCTGGAGCTCGTGGAACTCGAACCCCGCCACGAGTCCGCATTCCTGGCCCTCCTCGACGACTACGAGGCAGCAGGTGAACCGCGCATTCTGGAGGTCGCCGGGATCGCGCGAACGGACTTCGCCGCCTACCTCGATCGCCTGTCGAGAGGGAAGTCCGATGCGGAACTCCCCGCGGGCAAGGTGCCGATGACCGTGTTCTATCTGGTCCGGAACGGAGACACGATCGTCGCCGACTGCAAGCTGCGTCACAGGCTCACTCCCGAGCTCCTGGAGTTCGGCGGACACATCGGCTACGCGGTGCCGCCGTCCCAGCGCAGGCGCGGCTATGGCACGGGGGTACTGGCCCGAACGCTGCCCGAGGCGCGTCGAATCGGATTGGCCCGAGTTCGAATCACCTGCGACGACGACAACATCGCGTCGCGACGCATCATCGAGCGCAACGGCGGCGTCCTCGAAAGCCGCGGCTGGTCCGACCGGGGCGGCACCGTGATTCGCAGATACTGGATCGAGCTCTGATCGAAAAGCGTCCCCGAGACGTTTCTTCGACCGCGTCCTGCGGCGTCGACAAGTTCCTCGAGCGCCCCGTTCCCGCTGTCGATCCCGTGACTATTGCTCTGGTCTCGCTTCCACCTGCCCTCGGCGGCGGCCTGCGCTCGTAGTCCAACCCCCTACTCGCGTTGGAGCACCCCAGATGCACCCGAAACCCGTCTGTCCCGGCAGTTGGCTGGCCGCGGTCGCCGCGGTCGCCGCGCTCGCCCTGTCGACGCCGACGCTGTCGGCCCAGTCGCCCGTGCCACAGCTCGTCAAGGACATCAACACGACTCCTGTGGACTCGCTCCCGTCGAATCCTCGACCCCAAAGGAAAGCTCCTGGAGGCCTCTACGGATCGAGGTTCCTGAGCCGGCTGCCAAGCGTGTTCCTGACGGCCACGACCAGCAAGACCGGCACCGAGCCGTACCTGTGCGACGGCAGGGTGAACGGAACGGTGCTGCTCGGGGATGTCCGCCCGGGCCCTCAGGGCTCGAATCCGCAAGAGCTCACGGTGTGCAGCGACGGCACGAAGCTGTACTTCTCCGCCGACGACGGCACGAGCGGTCGCGAGCTCTGGGTGTGTGATCTGGTCGCGAAGCCGCCGAAGTGCACCCTCGTCCAGGACATCGAGCGGGGACCCGGCTCTTCGGACCCGGACTGGCTCGCGCCGATCGGCAAGAACCGAATCGTGTTCAGTGCGACGCGCGCGGGCACCGGCCGGGAGCTGTTCGTCAGCGATGGCACAGCTGCCGGCACGAGACTCGTCAAGGACATCAACCCCGGTTCGAGAGCGAGCTCTCCTACATCCCTGCGAACCAGCACGAAGGGTGACCAGGTGTTCTTCTACGCCACGAACAGCGTGAACGGCGTCGAGCCCTGGGTCACCGACGGCACGCCAGCCGGCACGGCCATGATCGCGGACATCAATCCGGGACCGGGCTCGTTCGGGCCGGGGCTCTGGCAAGACATCGGCGACAGCAAGACGACGAAGATGATCCTCAACGGCGACAACTCGACCAACGGCTGGGAGCTGTGGATCACCGACGGCACGGCCGCCAACACCAAGATGATCGCCGACATCCAGCCCGGGTCCGGGAATGGAGCGTGGATCTATCACTCGCTCGTCTACAACGGAACGCTGTACTTCGGCGGCAATGACGGCCGCACCGGCTGGGAGATGTGGCAGACCGATGGCACTGCGGCCGGCACCCGCCGCGTCTTCGACACGAACCCGAGCGGAAGCGGCGGCTTCGAGGAGCCCGTGCTCGTGAGTGGAAAGATCTACTTCCGGGCCGCGCTCAGGGGGACGGACTACGAGCTATGGGTTCACGACCCGGCCGCGACGACCAACGCGACCAGGCTCGTCAAGGACATCTTCCCCGGGACGCACGGGTCGGACCCGAGCGACCTGGCGCCGAGCATCTTGGGCCGGCTGTTCTTCTGCGCGCAACACCCGAGGAAGGGCCGGGAGCTGTTCGTCAGCGATGGCACGGCTCTTGGCACTCACGTGGTCGCGGATCTCGTGTTCGGCGGGTACGGAAGCGACCCGAAATACATCGCCGAGGCGGTTCCAGGCCGGCTCGTGTTCAACGCCTACGACGGACCGAACGGCCGCGAGCTCTGGACCAGCGACGGCACGAGCGCGGGCACGACCTGCATCCCGCTCGACATCGGCACCTCGACCGTTACGCGTTCGGCGTTCGTCGGCTACCTGGCCGAAATGAACGGCAAGGTGTTCTTCTCGGCCTACGACCGCACGCACGGCACCGAGCTGTGGTCGAGCGATGGCACCGCTGCCGGAACCCAGATGGTCAAGGACCTCTCTCCCGGCCCATCGAGCGGCGGGGCGTTCTACAACACTCGGCTCGGTAACCGCATCCTGTTCACGGGGACGACACCAGCGACCGGGACCGAGCTGTTCATAACCGACGGAACGGCCGCCGGCACGAAGCTGCTCAAGGACCTCATGCCCGGGCCTGACAGCTCGGATCCGGCCGATCTGCAGCGAATCGGCGACAAGGTCTACTTCGGGGCGGACTCCGGCCTTGGATACGAGATACACGTGACCGACGGCACGGCGGCCGGCACACGACAGTTCGCCGATTTCAACCCGGGCCCCGGCAACGGGTACGGCTACATCGACTCGCGCGTCGGCTTGCCGAATGGAACGATCCTCCAGGCGTGCTACTCGGACCCGACGGGCTACGAGTTGGGGATCACCGACGGCACGAAGGCCGGTACGAAGATCCTCGATCTCTACCCGGGTCGCGCGTCGAGCGATCCCCGCTTCTTGACCGTGTTCAAGGGCAAGGTCTATTTCTCCGCGAACACCGGGCAGGGCTACGAGCTACACGTGACCGATGGGACTGCCGCCCGCACGAAGATGGTCGTCGACCTCGTACCCGGCCTCCGAAGCTCGTATTGGTACGACCTGACGAGCGATGGATCGCTGCTCTATGGTTACGTGGACTCGCCGCGCTACGGTACCGATCTGTGGGCCAGCGACGGCACGGCCGCCGGAACCAGGCTCCTGGCCGACATCGTGCCCGGCCCAGCCGGCGTGGTGGCGCGATACCATGCCCCGGTCGGCAGCCGTCACGTCTACTTTCGGGCGGAGACCTCCTCCATCGGAAAAGAGCTGTTCCGTTGGGATGGCCGCAGCGTGCGGTTCTGGGACGTCTGGCCCGGACCCAACGACGGCTCGCTGCACGTCGACCAGGCCGGAGGCGGCCACGCCGTCGCTACGAGCAACGGGTTCGTCTACTTCCGGGGCGACAACGGGCAAGTCGGGACCGAACTGTTCCGGCTCAAGAACGGCGCAACAGCGACCAACAGCTACCCGGACTGCGGCACGATCACGCTGACCGGCACCGATCCGCAGATCAACACGACGGCCACGCTCGACTTGTCGAACCCGAATCGCAACCCGATCACCGTGCTGCTCCTGGGCCTCGTTTCGCCGACTCCGATCCCGCTCTCGGGCAGCACCTGCCCGTTCTTCATCGACCTCAAGGCGTTCGCGGTCATGGGCACCTCGGTCAAGGCGAGCCACACGTTCTCGTTCGCGATCCCGAACAGCACCGCTCTCGAAGGCAAGAACCTCGTGTTCCAAGCGGTCGACCTCCGTGGCCTGCCGAAGCTCGATGCGTCGAACCCGTTGCAATGGACGCTCAGCTCGCTGTGATCGCCTCGAGCTACACGGCACTAGTTCAGCGGCGGGAGCTTCTGCTCCTCGAGCCGAACCGACAGATGCCCGCGCGGTGGCGTCAGACCATGCCGCGGGTGGTTGTAGCGCAGGAAGCTGCCCTTCTGCTTGGGAAGCGTCTCGGGCGGGTCGAAGCTCCAGTACTCCCACTCCATGCGATCGAGATCGGGGCCGAAGACATGCCAGTCGTAGTCGTGGACTCCGGCTTCGCGATAGCAGTTGACCAGGCCGAACATCGCGCCACGAAGGAACTGACTCACGCGCTTGGGTCTCTCGCCGCTGGACTCCTGCAACAGTGACTTCCTGTAGCGCGGGTTGGCGGCGTAGGACTTCGCGATGCCGTCGAGGATGATCGGCGCCAGCGCTCGTTTCGCTGCGGCGTCGTGCGCGTCGATGGTCGCTTGTCGGGCGACTCGTTTCGGCCGCGGAGCCCGCGGAAGCGGCTCCGCCCTGCCTCCTTGCAGGCGGACCATCGCCCGACCGAGCGCATCGCCAATCAGCATGTAGGTCTCGGCGTTCCGGTTGTAGTGATAGTCCTGGCTCCTCGGTGATTCGTCGACCTCGCGCCAGAAGTCGCGTGTGTCGACAGAGGCGACGTTGCCGGCAACTCGGGATGCTTCGTCGCATCACCGACCGCCATCTGCGCGTTCAGGATCCGGACGAACTTGTCGGCCATGTGGTGCCCGCCGAACCCGACAGTCGCGACCACCGTGGGCAGCTTCGGCACGTCGAACTCCGCGCGCACGTCTTGGATCAGATTCACGAGGTTCGTCTCGTACTCCGCGATCGACTCCTCCGTTCCACTGTCTTTGTGGCCCTGGAACCAGACGAAGCCAGCGATCTCGTATCCCTGTCCCCTGTAGCCCGGTACGACCTTGTCGATGCTGTCGAGCGTCTTGCGCACGCCCTCGATCATCAACTTGTACTCGAGCGACTCCCACTTGTTGTCCGGGGCCTTGCGTCCGCTCGAGGGTGGACGGAAGTCGAACCCGAGCGAGCGATTGCCCATCGCCGTCTTGATCAGAAGCACCTGCTCCTCGTGGAACGTGCCGATCACGTATCCGAAGCCGAGCTCGGGTCCGATGGCGCTTCTCAATCCGGCCGTCGTTTACGGCTGGCCTGTGCGCTGATCCTATCGCCATCGTGGGTCTTCGCCATGCTGCCCATCGGATCATGAGCGCGGACGACGAACACCCGACCGAACAACTCGGGATCGTCGTGCGATGCGGCAACGGAAGGCAACGTTGGCAGCGGCGCAGAGGGCCCAAAAGATGTGTACCGAACTTTTGACTCGCACCCTAGAATGTCCGCACGTCGATCGAGAATCGGTGGCGATGTGCTCGCCGTAGGAGCTGTTCGGGGAACACGAGACGCGACATGAACGCCCGGAATCGTCACCGTCTCGTCAAGGAGATCTTTCTCGAGGCTTGCGAGCTCCAACCGGAGGCGCGAGACGAATACCTCGCGCGTGCGTGTCGAGACGACGTCTCGTTGCGGCCGCAGGTCGAGAGGCTTCTCGCCGCCGAACGGATTCAGCCCGAGTTCCTCGAGGACTCGCCGGTCCGAAGCGCCGAAGGCGTTTGCGAGCTGGCGCGAGAGCTTCCCGAGCGCGTCGGCTCGTTTCGCGTGATCGGTTTGCTCGGCTCGGGTGGAATGGGCGAAGTGTTCGAGGCCGAGCAGGACGATCCGTGCAGGCGCGTCGCGCTCAAGGTCCTGCGCCTCGGCTACGCGCTGCCGAAGCTGCTCGAGCGGTTCGAGTTCGAGAAGGACGTGCTCGCGCGCCTGCAACACCCTGGGATCGCTCAGATCTTCGAGGCCGGAACCGCCGAGCTCCGCGGTGTGAGGCAACCGTACTTCGCGATGGAGCTCGTGGCCGGCAAGCCGCTCAACGAGCATGCAGCAGAGATCGACCTCCACGCGCGGCTCGAGCTGTTCGTGCTTGTTTGCGACGCCGTGCAGCACGCCCATCAGAAGGGTGTCGTCCACCGCGACCTGAAGCCCGCGAACATCCTCGTCACCTCCGATGGACAGCCGAAGGTCCTCGACTTCGGCATTGCGCGCGCAGCGGATGCCGAGGTCCAGCTGACGACGTTCGGCACCGATGTATCCCAGATCATCGGGACGCTACCGTACATGAGTCCTGAACAGGCTTCGGCTCCGGAGGACATCGACGCACGATCGGATGTCTATGGGCTCGGCGTGATCCTCTACGAGCTCATGACCGGGCAACTTCCCTACGACCTGTGCAACACCTCGCTTCCCGCGGCTGTTCGGATCATCTGCGAGCGCGAGCCGAAGCCGATCAGCACGACCAAGAGGCACCTGCGCGGTGATCTCGAGACGATCGCGGGCAAGGCGCTCGCCAAGGGAAGGGAGCACCGCTACGTGTCCGCGGACGCGCTCGCGGCCGACGTGCGCAGGTATCTGCGCGACGAGCCGATCGAGGCACGTCCCGCGAGCCGGCTCTACAAGCTCGCGAAGTTCACCCGCCGCAACAAGCTGCTCGTCACATCGGCGCTGCTGCTGTTCTGTTCTCTGGTGGCAGGGATCTGGCTCGCGACGAACCTCGCGCTGCGTGAGTCAGCAAAGCGACTCGAAACCGAGCGGCGCACATACCGCAGGACGATCGCAGCCGTAGCGAACGGGGTTCGTATCGGCAAGATCGAGGAAGCGGGCGCCGCGCTCGCCGCGCTCGCCGCGACCGGTACCGCGTACCGCGACTGGGAGTGGGACTACTGGCACGCGCGGCTCGACCAGCCGACGCGTGTGTTCAATGACCTGGACGTCGACGTGCCACCGACCTACCTCGCATTCGCCGGCGGGCAGGAAGAGCTGGTCCTCATCGACGTTCGAAGCGACGCGCGCGTCTACGACGTCAGGACCGGCCATCACGAGTCCCACAGCTTCGAACTTCCGGGAGAACTCGCGGGCCCCCGTAGCGCAGTCGCACTCAGCCACGATGGCCGTCTATGCCTCACCATGACGAAGGTGTTCGAGCATGGCGCGGCGAAGGAGATCGCGATCCTGTGGGAAACGCGGTCGGGCCGGATCGTGCAGCGTTTCGGCGAGGCCGGCCCGGAATGTCCCAACTCGGGCTGGGCTACAATCTCGAAAGGGGGCCAGTACGTCACGGTTCCGGCGGGTAACGGAACGTTGCTCTACGAGACCGAGTCCGGACAGCCCAAGCATCGCTTCCCTGGCGCGAAGGTGTGCGGCTTCGACCGGCAAGGCGAGTGGCTCGCCGTGGCCCGCCACGGTGAGGTTCAGATCTGGGACGTCGCGGAAGGAAAGCCGGTGCGCGACGTCATGTTCTGCGGGCGATCCGTCGACGAGCTCGCGTTCAGCCCCGATCGCACGCGACTCGTGACGAGCTTCGGTTCGAAGATCTGCGTATGGCTGGTCGAGAACGGCGAGCTGCTGAGAACGATCAACGCAACCGGCCACCCGGTCTACAACCTCGTGTTCGGCAATGGCGGTGCGGCGTTGCTTGCCACCTCCAACGGTGCCATCGAGATGTGGAATCCTGCCAGCGGAGAGTTGATGCGCACGTTTCCCGCGTACGTGCGCTACGGCGCGGTGTCTTGCTTCAGCCCGAACGGTCGCCTCCTCGCGACGGGGCACAGTCAGAAGCATCAGCAACTGGGCGATGACGTCATCAAGAACTGCGGCTTCAGGATCTGGGATCTGGCCGAGACGTCGGCGCTCGTGCTGCGCGGGCACGAGAGCTATGTCTACCCGGTGTCGATCAGCCGCGACGGCGCGTACATCGCGTCGGGCTCGTTCAACGGCGAGGTACGGCTGTGGGACGTCGATACCAGCCGGGAAGTGCGCCGGTTGAGGAACGCCGACGACTCAGTCATCTACTCGCTCGCCTTCGACCCGCGCGGGAAGCGCCTGGTTTCCGCGGGCAGATCAACGCAGATCTGGGACCTCGAGACTGGGGCGATGACTCGCGCCCTGAAGATCAGCTCCCAAGCCGTCGCCTACAGTCCGGATGGGTCCCTGCTCGTCATCGGCCAACCCGGTAGACTTCACGTCCGCGACGGGCGAACGCTCGAGCACTTGGCCGACTTCGACACGCTGAGTGGGGTCGTCGCGTTCTCGCCACGCGGCGACGTGTTCGCGACCGGTCGCAAAGGATGCACGTCGATCACGGTCTGGCGAGCCGGTTCGCTCGAGCCTGCGTACGAGCTCTCGGGCGAATCGGGCATCGAGTCGATCGCGTTCTCGCCCGACGGCGCACGGCTCGCGACAGGTGGCAACCGCGGCGTGCTGACGGTCTGGGACCTCACGACGCGAGAACCGCGCACGATCGTGGCACAGAAGCCTCACGGCCCCTCCCACCGGCGCGAAGTCCACGCGGTCTGCTTCTTGAGCCCACGTCGCGTCGCGACCGGCGGACGCGATGGCATCATCCGGATCTGGGACGTCAGCTCCCAGCAGCTCGCCCTCGTGACCGAGCTGCGCGGTCACGAGGGCTATGTCTACTCCCTGGCCCTGAGCCCGGATCGCAAGCGGCTGGTCTCGGGCTCGGGCGACTTCACCGTACGGATCTGGGAGACGTATCCGATCTCGCGGCGCTTTGCCGCGCGGCGTGGCAAGTGAGCGTTCAACAGCCTGCCAGGCGATCGGCGAGCCACGCCTTCGCGGATCGCCAGTCGCGTTCGACGGTCTTGACCGACACGTCGAGCACGCGTGCGACTTCGCGGTTCTCGAGCCCGCCGAAGTAGCGTAGCTCGACGACACGCGCCTCTCTGTCGTCGAGGTCGGCGAGTTCTCGAAGTGCCTCGTCGAGGTCGATCAGGTCGACGTCGATCCCCGACGCAGCAGCGATCGCACGATCGAGGGTCTGGTGCTCTCGCGCGCCGCGACGCTCGCGGCGGCGCGCCTGGTCGACGAGCAGGTGGCGCATCGCCTTGGCCGCTACCGCGTAGAAGTGCTTGCGACCGTTCCACTCGACCTTCGGGCCGTCGAACAGCTTGACGAACGCCTCGTTGACGAGCGCGGTCGCCTGCAGCGTGTTGCCCGGGCGCTCCGAGCGAAAGCAGGCCTCAGCGATCGCCTTGAGCTCCCGCATGACGACCGGCATCAGGCCGGCCGCGTCGGCCGACTCGCCGGTTCCGAGCTCGTTCAGGAACCGGGTAAGCTCGCTCGTGGATCGCTCATGGTCGTCGGGCATGTCGGCTAAGCGGCGAGTATACGATCGCGCCAAGGTCCCGGCGGACAGTCACTTGGGTTTTCGGACCGAGTTTTCTCCGAAACCGTGAGGGCTCCGAACCCGCTCACGCGCTTGCCGGGCATTCGGTAACCCCTCGGAGATCGCCATGCGACCTTGCTCAGCCAAGTCCCCGCGCCGCCGGCAGCTCGTCGGCCCCGCCCTCGTGTTCACCCTCGCCTTGTCGGCGGGCCTCCCTGCGCAAGACACGTCGTACGCGACCCGCCGCTTCGGGCAGTCCTCGGGCTTTCCGATCGACGTCGCGAAGAACCTGGAGCTCCACCTGGACCAGTGCACGCTCGGCGGCGGCCAGGGCATGGTCGTCGTCCGCGGTGGAATCCCGGGCAACCTCGCAGGTCTCGTGGTCGGCTTGCAGCGGTGGAACATCCCGGTGTTCGGCGCGACCTCGCTCGTTAGCCCGTTGACCATCCTGTGGCGACCTTTCGACGCACAGGGCAGCGCGAGCTTCCCACTGTGGAAGCCATCCGGCGTCGTCGGTTTCAAGTTCCAGACGCAGGCGCTGCACATCGGCAAGCGCAAGACGGAAACCGTGTTCGCGTTGTCCGAAGGCATGGAGGGAGAAGTCGTCAAGACGCCGAAGACGGACTGGACCTTCGACACGGCGAAGCTAATGGCTCAGATGAGCTGGGCGGTCTGGCACGACCTCTCGAACCGGTCGCTGTGGAACGACGAGAGCGCGACCAAGAAGAACGGTACCGACTCACTGCGAGCGGTCTTCGACGAGCACCGCACCAAGAACACGCCTCCGGCCGGCCTCGACTGGCAGGTCGTCGACCACATCGATCAGAAGGCGACCACGACCGAGCTGTTCATCGCGAAGAACGACACGGGCGACATCGTGATCGCGTGCCAGCCGACCAACGGCGTCGCGGACTGGGTCAAGACGAACCTGAACGCAGCAATCCAGAACGGCTACCACAAGGGCTTCCATCTCGCCTACCAGAGCATCAAGGACGAGCTGGTCGCCAAGTTGAAGCTCTTGTGGGCGAAGATCCCCGACAAGAGCACGAAGCGTGTCTACATCACCGGCTTGAGCCTCGGCGGCGCACTCTCGACGATCATCACGTACGAGCTGCTGCCTGTGATCTGCGCGGAAGGCTACCTGCCAGCCAACGTCGTGCTCTACACGTTCGGCGCGCCGCGCTCGCTCGCGGCGACCCGCTACGCCCAGTTCAAGAGCCGAGTCCCCCACCACTGGGCGTTCGCCGCGCCCGACGATCTCGTCACCCACGTGCCTCCCACGATCGCCGGGTTCACGCACGTCCCCAACGTCGTCGACACGCTGCCGACCTATCTGCGGCAGACCCGTGAAGGCAACAAGTACGCCAACGACCACAAGATCATCCAGTACCGGGCCACGGTCTTCAACGTGTTGGCTCACGGCGACTACCGCCGCCGCATCCTCGTTCGCCTCCACGATCCGAAGCTCCAGCTGTCCGTATCGTCCGGTGGCTACATGGCCATGTCCTGGACGTTCAAGCTGCTCGGCAACCCCAACACGGCGAACGACGACATCCCGCTGGCCGGAGATCGCGACTACGTGGCCCTCTATCGCGGTGTGCCGAACGGCGAGAACTACCTCCCCGCCAATACGCTGACCGCGTCTTGGCAGTGGACCAAGACTCACTCGAGCTGGGTCACGGGCTGGCCCAAGGGCGACAACTTCTACTGCGCCTACATCCAGCGCGAGTACGCGCTCGCGGACTTCAAGATGCTGGCCCACGTCGGCCCCTATGTGCCCGACTTCTCGGGGTTGAAGCTCAGCATCACGAAGCCCGGCAAGTTCGTCACGCTCCACTGGACGTACAACCAGATGGGTCGCTGGGACCGCGTCGCGCTGTTCCACGGCAAGCCGACCTCGGTGAACGACCGCGCCTGCGGCATCAACACCTGGCAGTACGCTCACGGCAAGGACTCGTATACCACGAGTTGGCAAGCCGCTCGCGACCTCTACGTCGGCTACATCCAGAGCGAGACACTCACCGACCCCGGGCACCTCGTGAAGGTCGAAGGGCCTTTCTCGTTCCTCGGCAAGCCGGGGGTCGGTCTGACCTTCGCGAGCTTGTGGCCATACTTCCTGCAGATCAACTGGCAGAACGCACGGACCGGGTTCAGTGACTGGGTCGCCATCTACGACCGCGATCCGCGGAACGCGGGAGCGAAGCGACTGCATTGGAACTACGCAACCGGCTCCTCGTGGTTTCAAACCGCGATCCCGTGGAAGGCGGGCTACTACGCAGCCCACTTCGAGCAGGACTGCGCAACGAGTCCGTCGAAGCTCGTAGCCGTCTGGGGGCCGCTGAAGTAGGCCGGGCAGGCGTTCCGATTCCGCATCCGGAAACCGACCGGCTCTAGCGCACGACCTCGGTCAGCATCTCCCCGCTCGCCCCGGCAGGTGTGCTGATCCCGAGCACTCCCGCCAACGTCGGCGCGACATCGACGGTATGCACGGTTCGCGCGATTCGCCGGCCGGCGACGCCGGGGACGACGAACACGATCGGCACATGCGTGTCGTATCCCCACGGCGAGCCGTCCTGCTTGATCTCGGGTGCGAGATAGACGTAGGGATGCGAATACCGCTGGATCAACTTGCCCTGGATTCCGAACCGCTGCTTGACCCGCGTGATCGCATCGTCGCTGTCCCAAGCATCGGGGTTCACGTATCCGGCGGGGATTCCGAGCTGCTTCAGGATACCGGGCGCATCGGGCGCGCCGTGATCGGCCGACAGCACGATCACCGTGTTGGCGAGCCCGACCCGTCTGTCGATGAAGTCGAGCAGCTCCGCGAGCAAGCGATCGAGGCGCAGGATGTTGTCCTCGGCCTCGAGGCTCGAGGGACCGAAGACGTGCCCGACGTAGTCCGTCGATAAGAAGCTGATGCTCAGGTTGTCGGTGTCCGGCCCGCGGGCGAGTTGCTCGGCTTCGACGAGGGCCTTGGCGAAGTCGAGCGTCAGCTCGTCGCCGGCGGGGCTGATGGTCAAGAGCGTCGTGAAGTACTTGCCGTCACGAGCTCCGAACGGATGCGGGAACGCGCGCCCGAAGCCCGCAAGGTCCGTCTCCCACGGCCGGTCGTCGGCCTCGCCGAAGGTGTAGGTCTGCCTGGGGTGCAGGAGCTGCCATGACTTGGCGGCATAGCGAAGCGGCTTGCGCTCGGCGTTCCAGTGCTCGACCCACTCGGGATAGCGGTCGTAGTAGTAGGAGCTCGTCACGAACTCGCCGCGGGCCTTCGAGAACCAGAACGCCTTGCCCGCATGTCCGGCCATCGACACCGCGCCGCGATCCTTGATCGACACGCCGAACGCCTTGGAGCGGCCCGCGCTGAACCGGACGAGCTCGTCGCTGAACGTCGGCACCAGGATGGCCCGCGGCGATCGCCCTTCGCTCCTCGCGGCTCGCTGGGTCGGGTCGATCTCGGTCTTGCGATCGACGTCCGCGCCGGTCGCCAGCGTCGCGTGCCCGACGATCGTCTCGGTGTTGGCGTGGGCGTGGTGCGCGTTCGTGTAGACGACTCCGTGTTCGTAGAGGTAGCGAAAGCCGCCTGGCCCGAGTCGCTCGTAGTAGCGAAGCGGCAGATCGGCACGGAGCTGGTCGACCGTGATCTGGAGCACGAGTCGCGGACGCGCGATCGGGTCGCCGCCCCGGGCCCTCGGCGCGGCACACGACGAGGCAACAAATGGGACAAGGGCAAGCAAGAAGAGCCGAACGGTCATGGTCGTCTCTGCGTGGGCGGAAGTTCGAGTCGACTGGAGGACCGACACATCATACGCCGCGCCGAGTTCCGGGACCGGATCTCCAGAACGATAAGAATTGTGTCAGACACCTTTCTTATCGTTCTACCATCAGGCACACGACCTTTGCCTCGTGGCCGTGCAGCGGGGCGCCCTCCTCGGAGTCGCGGTTCCCGGATCCGGAGGCCCGGAGTTCACGCTCGAGCACCTCGGCGTCGTCCCCGCCGCGCGCAGCCAGGGCCACGGCTTCGCGCTGTTGATCGCGGCCCTCACCGCCGCTCGCGACGCTGGCTATCGGGCCTACGTGGGTTCAACGGAAGCAAGCAATACCGCAATGCGCAGGGTCTTCGAGCGCGCCGGCTGCACGGAGCTCGGAGGGCGCTTGGTGTTCACCTGCAAGGCGTAAGGGCGGTTCCGGTGATCGAAGCAGCTTCTGCGGCCCGTCGTTGTCAGGGCGAACGCGATCTACTCGATCGTTCCCGACGGTCGGAAGGCGTCGAAGACGTTCTGCCCGGGTTCCAGGCCGTGTCTCCCCACGATAGGATGCCAAGCGCCCGTCAGTCAGCCTCGAGCCGACGCCGGGGCGAAGGCAAGAGGCAGCCACACCTTCTTATTCCCCCACGAATGTTCATCCCCTATCGCGTCGATGTCTCTACGGATCGCCGCCCGATCGCCAACTACGTGATCCTCTCGGCAATGGTAGTCGGCTTCTTTGCCGTGGATGTGGTTCGCGAAAACCCGGAAACCCAGCAGCAGGTGCTGCACCCGCTGGTGCTCGACGGCTGGCGACCGCTGGGGCTTCTCGGCCACATGTTCCTCCATGCCGACTTCCTCCATCTGCTCGGCAACGGCGTGTTCTTGTGGGTGTTCGGCAATGCCGTCTGTGCGCGTATCGGCGACCTGCGGTACGCCCTGGCGTTCCTGGTCCTGGGCATAGTCGCAGCCGCCACACATCTCGTGTTCGACGGAGCCCCCGCCGTGGGCGCGAGCGGCGCGATCAACGGAATCGTGGGCATGTTCTTGGTCATGTACCCGACCGAATACCTCAGTGCGTTCTTCTGGTTTGGCATCGCACCGCGCACGATCGACCTCAAGGCCTATTGGGCGATTCTCTTGTGGTTCGTGCTGGACCTGCTCGGCGCACTGAGCGGGCTCGGCGGCGTCGCCTACATGGCCCACATCGGGGGCCTGGTCGGCGGCGTCGCGACGTCTTGCTGAAGTCGGGTCGACTCGAGATGGCCGCGCACGAAGCCACGCTCTTCGATCAACGGTGGTTCACGAGCCTGTTCTGAGGGTCAGGGCGAGTTCCAAAGACGACGTGGTGCGTGGAAGGCCCACACGTTGGTCATCGACAAACGAACCCGGCTCGGAAGTTGATGATCGCATTCTACGAGGGGCTCTGGCAGCAGCGGCTGCCGGTCTCGAGTGCGCTGAGTCGACGAGGCTTGACGGCTGCGCGCTGGCTGCGCAGACTGTTGGCCGGCGATTGATCCTCGCCCAACCTCTTCGACCCTGCCCCAGCAAGGGTCCTCGCGAGGCAAAGGGGGGCATACTCCCGGATCGGCATCGACGAGATCCTTTTGTCGTCACCGCATGAGCTTCGTTGCTGGGGAACGTCGATCGTGTGGAGTGACCGAGAGGAAGACAACGATGCCTACTTCAAACAACGCGAAAGCTCGCCGTACGCCGGCCAAGACGAGCAAGGACCTCAAGCGGCTGATTCGCGCCCGCATGGCCAAGACTGGCGAGTCGTACACGGCCGCCCGCGCCGTCTTGACCGAACGCCGCGAGCGCGCGCAGGCCGCCGACTACGCGGCGACCGCCGGAATGAGTGATGCGGCCGTCGCCAAGAAGACCGGCAAGGACTGGCGCGGCTGGGTCGATCTGCTCGACGGCGTCGATGCGGTATCGATGCCGCACAAGGACATCGCGCGGCTGTTGATGGACCAGCACGGTGTACCAGCGTGGTGGGCGCAGATGATCACCGTCGCGTACGAGCGGATCCGCGGGCTGCGCGACAAGGGTCAGCGCCGCGGTGGGAAATACGACGTCAACAAGAGCAAGACGGTCGCGGTGCCGGTCGCCGAGCTGTACGCCGCGTTCGCGGCGAAAAAGCGCGAGCAGTGGTTGGGCGAAGTCGAGATGACCGTGCGCACGGCGCGCCGCAACAAATCGATGCGCATCGTTTGGGACGACGACACCCCGGTCGATGTCTACTTCTCGGAGAAGGGACCGGCCAAGAGCCAGGTCCAGCTGCAGCACCGAGAGCTACCGAGCAAGGCGAAGGCCGATCGCGCGCGTGCCTTCTGGACCGAGCGGCTCGCGGCGCTTGCGCGGTTTCTGAGCTAGCCGCTAGCAGGCCGTGAACCGAACGTCAGCTACTTCGCGATCAGGCTGACGGCTGCATCCGACAACACGAAACCGAGCGGGTTCGCACCGGACGACAACACCCAGCCTTGGGTGTACAACGAGATACCGACTCCCGTGACTGGGATCGTCAGCGTGAACGACCCGACGCCTGACCCGTTCGTCGGAATCGGCACCATGACCATCGGGTTCACGAACAGCTTGCAACTGGTCGCAGGGAGCGTGATTCCTCCGAGGTTGCCAGTCGGGCCGAGACCGAAGATCAGGAGCGCCGCCTGGTTCGCGGGCGCGTTCGTCAGCGAGAACTGAACCGGAACGTTGACGCGCACCGGGTTCAAGGCCTTTGTGACAGTCGGTACTCCACCGCCCTTCTTCGCGCAACCTGGACCGTACAGATCGAAGGCACCATCGAGCCCGGCACCAATCACTCCGGAGTACTGCACGACTGTCGACGTGGAGTTCGAGTAGTCGGTCAAGAACAGGTCCCCGGTAATCGGATCGAACTCGACGTCCATCGGCTCGCTCAGGCCCGTCACGACCGGGATCAAGAACGGCTTGCCGGACACCGCATCGAGAAATGGCTTGCCGGTCTGGGCGTCGATCGACACGAGGTCGATCCTCGAGTTGTCGTAGTTGACGAGCAGTAGGCCGCGGCCATTGCCGAACGGACCGGACGGTATGAACTCGAAGCCATCGATGCCGGTTGGCGTCGAGCACCACAGCGTGCCCTTGCCAATCGTGTAAACCAGTCCGGTGGTCCGGGTCAACGGGAACTCGAAGATCCCACCGTTCGTGTAGTCGCCGACGAGAAGGCTCGCGTTGCGAGCAAAGTATTCGGCACCCCCCGTAGAGCCTGCAAGACCGAGTGTCTTGAGGTTGGTCACGGTGTGCGCCTTGGTCGTCGGCGAGTACTGCTCGACGTCCACGGTGCTCGTGCTGTAGTTGTTGAAGAACACGGTCCCGATCGGATCGAACGACAGTCCACCATCCAGAGGACTCGTGGAGTTCGACGCTACGAAGAGAACCGGCGACTTGAACCCGATGATCTTGTTGTTCGCATTGCGGACCACGTCCACCACCATGACCTTGTTGTTGTTACGGTCGTTGATGTAGAGCTTGGTCCCCGCGCTATTGAACTCGATGCCACCGGCACCAGCGGTGAGCCCGAACACTGTCGAAGCGTAGGCACCGGTCTGCTTGAGTGTCGACGGGAGGGTCTGCGCAGAAACGGAAACCGAGAGCGAGAGAGCAACAACGAACGTCCATCGGCACATGGGAAGCTCCTTTTCGAAGGGAACATGGCTCCGGTAGCCACGCGAGTTGGAAACTGCGTCGTCGCGTCAGTGCTCGTCAGACGGAGGTCATCGCCGGGCACACGAGTAGTATAGCGACTGCTCCAACGTTCTCGACGGCCCGAGCCAGCGGGCCCTTGTGCCGGTGGAACGCGACCAGCAGATACCGGCCGAGCCGGTTACCGCCTCGCAAGCAGCACCACTCCTTCGCCCACGTCGGGGACCGTGATGGTGTTCAGGCGCGGAAGCGCTCCAGCCTGGGACGGTACTTCGCCGCGTCCACAATGCACAGGATGTACGCGATCGGCGCGATGATGAAACCGACGAAGACAAACATCAGCATCACGGAGATGACGAGCATTACGAGCCAGACAAGAAACGCCAGCAGTCTTCCCTGTACGAGTTGGCCGAACGGCGGGAAGAAGACGTTCAAGATGGCTGGCAGCGCCTGACTCTGGCGCTCGACGATGACAGTTTGCTGTCTGGGCATGGCAGGGCCTCCGAAGACGGGTGGCAGGGGCGCCTATCATCTCACATCCGGCGCGCACGTGTGTCAACTCACGGGCTTCGGGCCTCGGGCACGGACCATTTCACGACAGACGTGTGCGAGCTGCAATTTCCGCGGGGAGTTGCCGATGACACGGGAACGTGGGCGAGGGCCGCATGCTGCGCCGCTCGCGACCCCACGAGCCGGCCATGAGTGGCACGCGCCGTGAGGATCGTGGCTGCGCCGGACTTCGGCTACGCCTGCGGAACGAACCAGATCGTTGGTTCGCCGACGACGCCGGCGCCCTTCATCACTTCCTCGAGGCGGGGCGGCGAACAAGCATACGGATCATCCTGGTATCCTCCTTCCCCCTCGGTTTCGCGCTCGACGCAACACGAATCCAGCGATCAATCGGACGCGCGAGCGGGGCCTCGGTCGTTCACCGGTGCTTCGATGCGCGTGGACTCGGCTTGCGTGCGACGAACTCGATCATGGCCGGGAGCCGGCCCGCGCGAAACCGCTGGATGTGTCTCAGGATCTCCGACACATCGAGGTCTTGCCCCGACACCATGACCCGGCCGCCCGGCACCCTCTCGCGGAAAGACGGCGCGATCACGACGTAGCCGTCGACGATCATCGCGAGCCTCTGCCCCACCGACCGTCCACTCAACTCCTCGTAGCGTGCCGCACTGGCGGCTCGTAGCTCGTAGGCCATCGCCGGTGAGTTGTCGACGGGATCGCGAATGAGCTGGAACGACGACCGGATCACGTCCGTCTCGTCGAAGTGCACGGGCTCGTGAAGGTTGAGCGGGAGGAAGTGTCCTGTCTCGTCGTCCTCGCCCCCCGACTCCACCCAGACCCATCCGTCACCGGCCGCGTTCGGCTTGCGCGCCATCGGAGCCCAGCGCAGGAGCTTCGACAACGGGCCGTCGTCGGTCCCGGCTCTACGGTTGAACTCAGCGATCGCACGCGGATCGTCGTCGATCAACCGCTTGTTGTCGGCGTTCTGGAGCCATGCCCGGAGCCGCTGGCGTTCCGCAGCGAGATCGAACTCCGTTCCGGGGTAGTCGACGTTCGCGACCATCCGCATCTCGAGGGACCCGATCGGTTCGATCGCACGACGCCAGGCAGCGAGCTGTTCGTCCGTCGCTCTCGGCAGGTCGACGACGATCCGGTCCTTGCCCGTCGATTCGACCGAGAACCCGCGAACACCTGCCTCCACGAGCCGGCGGCGGAGGACGGCGACGGTTTCCGGCAGAACCCGGCCGAGCTCGGGCATGGCGACTCCGGTCCGCATGGAGCCGAGAAAGTCGACGCGATACTCGAGACGGGTTTCGAGCTTCGGCGGCGCGGCCTCCGCTCCGCACCCCGCGAGGCACGGGAGCACGACCGAGGGCACGATCCAGAGTCTGCGTCGATGGGTCAGCATGCGTTCCTGCCTCGTCCTCGACATCGCCTTTCTCGGTCGGGCATCCAGCAATGTCGAACCCTGTGGCCGTCCCAGTCGTAGAACGAGGTTTGGACACAGGTAAGCGATAGGAACCTACCATGAAAGCCATCACGATTACACTCTTGGCCCTGGCGCTGGCGGCACCTGCCGCGGCCCAGATCCCTGCCGGCGTGTATTCGAACTCCACGAGTGAACTCGACCTCATGTTCCGCTCAGGCAGGACCATCGAGGGCAAAGTGACGAAGCTCGAAGGCAATCGGGTACAGCTCGACGTGGACCAGGGCATCGCAACCCAGAACCAGTGGCACAAGCTCGGTGAATTCACCGACTACTCGGCGTTCCGGATCAAATCAGCCGTCACGCCCGAGACCCCAGAAGGCGAGCTCGCGCTCGCGCGGTTTGCGAACGACCACAACCTGACCATGATCGCCAGGCGCTGCGTCGCGCACGCCCGGAAGCTATCCAAGAACCCGAAACTCGGTGCCGACCTCATTCCAGCGATCGAGCACCGCGAAGCCAAGAAGCTGGAAAAGCGGTTCGACCGCGAGCTTGCCAGGGGCGATGTCGCAGAGGCGCGGGACACGCTCCGGCTGCTCTTCCACAGCCACGGAAAGCTCTACGACAACGCGAAGCGAACCGCGCTCTCCGAGAAGCTCGCGAAGCGCGTCCACGCGCTCCACGTCGCGGCCGCCGAGGCCAGGACCAAGCGCAGGAGGACCGCGCAAGACGAGGCGTTCGCGAGTGAAGTCAGGCCGCTCCAGCGCGACCTGGAGCGGGCCCGGTTCGACGTCTCGCAAGCCATGAACGGCAACCGCAGGTTCTCGTTCAGCCGGTCGATCACCGAGCTCGGCTTTGCGATCCGGCACTACGATCACGTGCACCGGCGAGCCGCGCTGCTCGTCAAGAGGTACGGCGATCGCCCGGACCTGATGCAGACCGTGAATGCGATCCAGCTGGAGTCTTCGCGGGGTTGGAAGGACTCGCTCCTCGACCAGGCCAGCTACTACTTCACGCGCACGAGCTACAGCGAGGCCTTCAACGACTGCAACCGAATCCTGGCCCGGTACCCGAACGACAAGGAAGCGCTGGAGATGCGCTCGCAGATCGCGGTCGCGGCCATGGGCGGCGGTTGGGGCTGGGGCTACGGTCAGCCGTACACGATCCTCCCGCCGCTCGGAATGAGCAGAGGTCGCTTCCATCGGGGCATCCGCTAGGCCGGCGATCAAGGCCGCGCGGTATCGACCCACGCGGCGCGCCGGTCACCGAGTCGGCCCCGACGAAAGGGCCCAGGGGCTTCTCACCGCATTTTCAGCGGGTCCCGACGAACGGGGGAGTCAATCGAATCGCGACGGCCCCAACGACCCGAACCTGAGAGGCAAGACGTTCCATGCCCAA
>Ga0055451_10000191_pt1 | contig 23562 bp, 26 predicted proteins | sample China_Galinas_PW_3_FD_57745 | JGI IMG/M metagenome (GOLD analysis project Ga0055451, IMG submission 57745) | Wetland microbial communities from San Francisco Bay, California, USA, that impact long-term carbon sequestration - China_Galinas_PWB_D2 | ecosystem: Environmental > Aquatic > Marine >... | reverse complement strand
TCCCGGAGGATATGGGTGGAGAGTAATAAGATGGTGGGCACAGCCCACCCTACTTTGACTTAGCTCAGGATATTTAGGGACACCAAGTGGCGCGATTAAATATTATGAGCAAAAGTACAAGAAAGGATATGGTATTATTTGGACGCTTGATCCGAAATCAGGAGCAAGAACAAACCCACTGTTTATGGAACCAACAATATGAGAACAACACTTCACTTCTCGGCATTGTTTATTTTGATATTGCAAATGGTTATTCCTCTCAGTGCAACTGGAAATGGTCGAGAGATAACCGAGAACGATGCTATAAAGATAGCAGTTGAATACTTGGAACAGCTTGATATTAAGACTGAGAATAGTACTATTGAAGCCAAAAAACTTAATACTCCCGTCAACGACTGTCTCTACGATCCTACCGTTCATGCTGAAGCCAGAAAGAAATTGGAGGGGCGGACGTATTGGTATATATATTTTGAGCCTGTTCCCGAAAATCCAAAGCACATAATAATGGGCGGAGATATTTGCGTATTTATCGATGCGGAAACCGGAGAAGTAATTGAACGTATAGGTCCATTTTAATTGTGCCCAGCTGAGGCAATCATTTTACAGTTTTCACTTGCAAATCCACACTCCCCAAGATTCTCGAATTTCACAAGTAGTAGGTGTAACTATCACCCCTCCCCCCCCCGCATCTTCCCTAATCCCGGAAACGGTGGTAGAGTGGGAATCGATAAACCGGATGGATTAAAGAGAGTGGGCAGGACTGAGGGGGGCGCAGGGCGCCCCCCTTTTTTCTCTGCGGATTACCAGCAGAATGAGCCGGGGCCGTAACCGCCGTTTGCCGCGTAGTTCCCCGTGGGGGCCGTCTCGCCGAGCTTTGCGGTAAGCTCGCTCAACTCTTTGGCGAGAGTTTCAGCGGTCTTTTCGTCGCCGGTCCTGACCGCCTCGGAGTACTCGAACTGCTTGTCGTTGATCTGGCGCCTCAGGTCGGCCGTCTTGTCAAGGGTCTTGCTGTCCGTGGTGCCGTAGCCGTAGCCCATCATGGGACCATAACCGTAACCCATCATCGGGCCGTAGCCGTAACCCATCATGTGACCGCCGTAGCCGTAACCTCCGCCCCAGCCAAACATGTTGGCGGACGCGATTGAGCCAACTCCGAGAAGCGCAACTGCCGCGATTACTACTAATACCTTTTTCATCTTTACTTCCTCCTGAAATTCTTTGATGCTCTTAGATTAACTCTTAAATTTGAATATCAATTGAAGAAATCATGAAAAGTATGTGAAGTTACCCGGGCCGCTGTCCCCGTGTCTGATTTATCTATATATCATTATTAAAGAAGACCGAGAGGACTCCGCCCTGGAGCCGAAATCCGTTATATTACATCGCCGCCGCGCCCGCCCAAAACGGCTTCCCTAATCCCTGAAATGGTGGTAGAATGGGAATCGATACCACAAATCATGGAGGTGCAGGCATGGTAATAGTAAAGGTCACGAAGAAAAAGGCCCTTACGTGCAAGTGCCACAGCTCTTGCTGATGGCTTAAACCGACTCTGAAAAACTCATACGGAAAGGCTGGATCCAGGCTTATGAGGAAAGCGATATTCATAGGTGCGATTGTTGTGTGTCTTATTGCGGCGTTCAGTTACGCGCAGATGGGCGATATGGGAACCGACATGGGCGGCGATATGGGCGGAGGCATGGGCTTCGGCAGCGACGACTTCGGAAGCGGCATGGGCGATACGGGAATGCCCGGCGGCGATATGACGGACGTGAGGCCGCTCATGAGCCAGATGGCGTCCATGATGTCGAAGCTCTCGTCCCTGTTGGATAAAAACCCGACCCCCATGGACCTCCAGACGCTCTCCGATATCTCCAGCGAGATGGCCGCGGAGATGAACGACATGGCCGGGATGATGGACAGGTCCGGATTCTCGATGACCGACATCCAGGACCTGAAATGGAAGATGAGGGACACCGAGGACAGGCTCAACAACATGATGTAGTATCACGGCATCTAGGGAGACGCGCGGCCTGCGGGGCGCGGGTCTCCCTGTGCTAAGATATCCCTCAGTATGCCCACAGAGCTGGAGAAAAGGACTCTGGTTGTCGTCAATGCCACTCACCTGGGCAGAAAGCTCGACGGCATCGGGGTCTATGCGCTGAGCCTCCTTAAAGGGCTCTCCGGGGCTAAGCCCGGTTTCGACTGCCTCGTCCTCCTTAACCGGAATGCCGAGGAGCACGTCCGCGATATAGAGTTTCCGGAAAACATCCGCATTCACTGGACCTCGGCCCGCTTCTCCCACGACTACGGCTTTAAGGGCCACATACTTCGTTTCATCCACGCGAACCTCCTGCCGTTTCTTTACAGGCGGAGCCTCATATTCAGCATGAGCCAGATGGAGGCCACGTTTCTTCGGCACCCGCAGATAACGACGGTCCACGACATAATCCCCCTGCTATTCCCCGACGAATACAGGCTCCAGCACTTTTACTTCAAGCACCTCCTCGGGCGCACGCTCAGGAATTCATCGGCCATCGTCACCACGACCGCGCATAACAGGGAGCTGCTCGGCTCGCACTACGGCGTGCCCGCCGCAAAGGTGCGCGTCATACCCCTTGCCGCGCAGGAGATTTACCGGGGCCACGCGGCGGACGACAGCGCGAGGGAGAACTTCATCCTGTACTCGGGCCGCGCGCGGGGGCACAAGAACGTACGCGGCCTGCTCGAGGCGTTCAATCTGATTAAAGACAAAACCGACCACGACCTTGTCATCGTGGGCAGCGCCAATGAGCGCGAGCTCGCGGAGTACCGCGACGGGGGCATCCTCGACGAAGCGAGGGTCAGGTTCGCCGGATATGTCTCGAGCGGGGAGCTGAGGGATTTTTACATGAAGGCGCGGCTTTTCGTCTGGCCGTCGTTTTACGAGGGCTTCGGCCTGCCGCCGCTTGAGGCAATGACATGCGGCTGCCCGCTTGTGGTGTCCGAGCAGGCACGCGCGCTCGACGTGGTCGGCGAGGCCGCCGTGTTCGTGGACCCCGGCAGTCCGAAGAGCATAGCCGACGGCATAATGAAAGTCCTCAACGACGCTTCGTTAAGGGCGGAGCTTTCCCGAAAGGGGCTCGAGCGCGCCGCCATGTTCAGCTGGGAGCGCACCACGCGGGAACACATAGAGCTTATCGAGGAAGTCCTGGGCGGGGTATAATTACTAATGCGCATGCGCCGCGTGATATCCATAATAGCCCTGAGCCTGGGCATCGCGCTTCTAACGTTCTCTTCCGCCCGTGCCGATGATTCCGCTGCGGCCGGGGCGGTGGCCCCCTCGGGCGTTATGTTTCGGTTCGTAAACGAGCAGGCCCAGCCGGTTGAGCTCAAGAACGCCAAACTCCTTCTGGTGGCCTGGGGCTACGTGGACGTCATAGACCTCTCGCCCGCGGGCGACAGGCTATTTCTTCCCTGCGACGCCGACTGGCTGAGAAAACTCGCGCCCGAGCGCTTCCACGACCTCGAGGCCGTGTACCTCTACCTCGATGCCGAGGGGTATATGAAAAAACGCGCGGAGCGTATCAAATGGCCCGGCACTCTCGACAACGAGTCCGGCACCGTGACGATAAGCGTTCCCGGCGGCGCCCCGGTGAGCGTGGCACCCGGCGAGAACAAGACTATGCCCGTGGTATTCAGAAAGCCCGGCAGGAGGTTTCTGCGCATGGTGGACGAGGACGGAGCGCCGGTAGCGGGCATTCACGTGGATGCGTCGATGTTCTGGTCGCAGTCGAACCACTGCGGAAGGCTCGCGGGCGCGTGGAAGCAGGCCGAGGGCGTAAGCGACAAGCGTGGCATCGTTGAAGTTCCGGACGGCGAGTACGAATACGTATTCGAGCTCGGCGCGGAGGGCCCTACGCGATTTGCCCTCGCGCATCCCGAAAACAGCGCCTTCCCCCGCCGCATCGTCACGCATCTGACCGAAGAGACAACGGACGTCACGCTCAAGCTCTGGAAAGAGCGTCCCCTGGTAATGCGGGTCACGCGGGGCGGCGAGCCCGTAAACGGCCTGACGTTTCAGGGCTGTCTCTCGGAGGGAGAGTGCATCGGCGGCGTATGCGGTACCTGCTGCGGCCCCTTCGGCACGACCGACAAGGACGGGATAATCATTGTCCCGGAGTTCTATCCCGAAAACTGGAGCCGCATATTCGTGCCGCGCGAGACGCCCGAGGGCGCCGAGCCGGAGTATCTCTACGAGGCAGACCCGAACGACTGGCCCGCGGAAGGCGTTATCGAGGTGAAGCTACCGGCGGACGCGGAGAAGTAAGACCGGCGAAGCGGACTACTTGCGGTTTCTCTCGAGGTGTTTCTTTATTATCGCGACGAGCTTCATGGGCGAGGTGGTCATCTTGGGCAGAAACTCGTCGGCCCCTGCGTCGCGCACCTTCGCCTGCTCCTCGGCGGAGAACTTCGAGGAGAACACCACGACCGGGATGTCCTTGAGCTTGTCTATCTGCTTTACGTAGTGCAGCAGCTTATAGCCGTCCATCTTCTCCATGTGCAGGTCCAGAAGTATTATGTCGGGCACCTCGTCGCCGAGGACCTTCAGAGCGGCAAGGCCGTCCGAGGCCTCGAGCACGGCGAGCCCCTGGGCCTCGAGCGTGCTTCTCGCAAGCCGCCTTACGCTATCGCTGTCCTCGACCATAAGAACCGTGGGCTTGGACTTACGGACGGCGGTATCGGTCGCGAGCTTCCCGATTATGGCCTTGATACCCGCGGCCTGATCTGGCTTGAGCCCCGTGAACATAAGACCAGTGCCGTGCGCCGAGACCACCTGCACGACTGCCATCACCGTGAGGCCGTCGGGGAAGGCGACCTTCACCATGTCGCCGGGCATTACGGCGCGGGTGAGGTGTACGAAGAGGCCGCCCTCGCTTATGTCGCTGCAGCGCGCCGTGAGACTGTTGTTTATCGTGACCGTCTTGGTGTACGGCACGCGCTTGAATTTGCGTTTTTCGGAACTTTCCATACTAATCATTAATTATATTCGATACTCATGGATTTTCAAAGGGGAAAGTGTAATTATCAGGGCGGCGGCTTTGAGCGGGTTAAGTTGCCAAATTAATTGAAAAAGCGTAAAATTTATGGCACGCAGTAAATCAGCCTTAAGTATGGAGGACAGGCAATGAGAGAGATTCAGGGAGAGCTTAACGCCGAGCTTCTGAAGTTCGGGATAGTGGTGAGCAGGTTCAACGACTTCATAACCTCAAAACTCCTGGACGGCGCGGTGGACGCCCTCAAGCGCCACGGCGCGGGCGACGACGATATAGATGTGGTGCGGGTGCCGGGCGCTTTCGAGATCCCGCTGACCGCGAAGAAGATGGCGGACAAGGGCGGCTACAACGCGATAATCTGCCTCGGGGCGGTCATCAGGGGAGCCACACCGCACTTCGACTACGTGGCAGGCGAGGTATCGAAGGGCGTGGCGCAGGTCTCGCTCGACAGCGGCGTGCCCATCGCCTTCGGCGTTATCACCTCCGACACCATAGAGCAGGCCGTGGAGCGCGCCGGAAGCAAGGCGGGCAACAAGGGCTGGGACGCCGCCATGACGGCCATCGAGATGGCCCAGGTCCTGAAGCAGATATAGAGGCCAACCGGTGAAGCGGCGAAGAAGGGCCAGGCAGTACGCCCTGCAGATGCTCTACGAGCACGAGTTCGCCGCCGGTGAGCCCGACGTGCAGGGCTTCTTCTCGGACAAGAACGAAGAAAAGGAAGTGGTGGACTTCGCCGCGCGCATCGTGCGCGGGACGCTTAAGCACCTCCCCGAGATAGACGCCGCCATCAAGGAGGCCGCCGAGCACTGGGTGCTCGAGCGCATGGCCGCGGTGGACCGCAACATCCTCAGGGCCGCAGCATTCGAACTCCTTTACTCCCACGACGTACCCCACGCAGTAGTCATAGACGAGGCCCTCGAAATTGCCAAGCGTTTCTCCTCGGGCGAGAGCGCCTCGTTCATAAACGGAATACTCGACCGGATAGCAAAATCCAGAAGGAAGTAGCCCATGAGGCTCGCCGCGATCTCGGACGTCCATTCCAACCTCGCCGCACTCGAAGCCGTGCTCGCCGATATCAAAGGGCGCAAGGTCCGCCGCAAGGTATTCCTTGGAGACGCCGTGGGCTACGGCCCCGACCCCGACGAGGTGACGGCGCTCATCGCAAGCGAATGCAGGACCGGCGCGGTGGCAGGAAACCACGACTGGGGCGCCATCGGCCTGACGGACGTCTCGTTCTTTAACACTGCCGCCCGGACGGCCATCGAGTGGACCTCTAAGTCGATAACCCAGAAAACCGGCGATACGCTTCGGGGCTGGCCGCTTACGAAGAAGCTCCGCAGGGACGGCATTTTGCTTGTGCACTCGACGCCGGTCGAGCCCGCCGACTGGGATTACCTTTTCTCGGCCGAGCAGGCCGCGGGCTTCTTCGATACCTTTAAGGAGAGGATATGCCTCGTGGGACACAGCCACGTGCCCTTTATCGCGGAGCTCTCGCCCTCGGGCGATGTGTTTTCCTATAAGGACGAGGCGGAACTCGTGGACGGCTGCCGATATATCATGAACGTCGGAAGCGTGGGCCAGCCGCGCGACGGCGACCCACGGGCGGCGTACGCCCTCTTCGACGATGGAAAGGTGAGCATCGTGCGCGTGGAGTACGATATAAAGGCCACCCAGGACAGGATGTCCGCCGTGGGCCTTCCGGAGTCTTTGATAGAGAGGATAGCCGTCGGGCATTAGGGGCAAACGTTTCACCAAATAGAACGATTGTTGATTATTAATGAACAGGAGGCATACATGGACGCTATCGATTGCATAACCACGAGAAAGAGCATCAGGGGTTTCAAGCCCGAGCCGCTATCGCGGGAGCTCATCACCGGGATAATAGCCGCGGCGCAGCGAAGCCCCTCGTACAAGAACTGCCAGCCCTGGGAAGTGGCGGTGGTATCGGGGGAAAAGAAGGACGAGTTGACCAAACTCCTCATAGCAGAGCTCGAGGGCGGGGCGGCCCCCTCGCCGGACATCGCCGAGCCCAGGGGTTGGCCTCCGGCAATAGAGGCGCGCATAGGAGAAGCCATGGCGGCGCGCGGCAAGCACTTGGGCATAGACATCACGGACCCTTCGATGCTCGGTAAGTCGAAGAAGGCCAACTTCGGTTTCTACGGCGCGCCTCACGTGCTCTATCTGTACCAGGACTCTACGTTGCCGGACTGGTCCATATTCGATATGGGGCTCTTCGCGGCCACGCTCATGCTTGCGGCTCACGCGAAGGGAGTGGGCACGGTGCCTCAGGCGTTCGTAATTGATTACTCCGAGGTGGTGCGGAAGTTCCTTGGCCTGCCAGAGGGAAAGAGGCTCGTGCTCGGCATCTCTATGGGATACCCCGATGTGGAGAGCCACGTCAACAAGTTCGATTCGGCCCGCGTGGCAACCGACGAGATGCTTACCTGGGCGGGCTGAGCGCCGAAAGGTTACTGGGCCGCGCCGTCTTCCATTCTCAGGATGCGGTACTTCATGTCCAGGGCCCAGCCGTCGTTGGGCACGAGCTTGAGGTACTCGTTTATCCAGAAGTGGGCCTTGCGCTTCTCGCCCACGCCCATGAAGCCCACTGCCATCGAGAGCTTCGCGCCCGCAACGCCGTGGCCGTGCATGGAGCGCATTGCCGTTGAGGCCATGGCGAGGATGTTCTCGTACCCGATCTTGCGTGGGAGTTCGTGCTTGGCGAGAAAGTCGTTATACTCTGGTATCCTGCGCATGAAGACTATCGAGCCGCGGTCGGCGTAGGCCACGGCCCAGTCGTCATCGTTTAGGAGGGCATAGCTCAGCTGTATGAGCACGCCCGAGGCCTTGTCGCACCCCGAGAGCACCGCGATGTTCACGCCGTATTCGTCGAGTATCTCCTTGTAGGCGAGCTTGCCCGAGGGCATCTGGGCCAAGGGCTCGAGCATGGCCTGCTCGTACTGCTCGAAGGCCGTGAGGTAAAGCCCCCTTCCGTCTATGAAGACCTTTACGTCCGGCCAGAGCCACCAGATGAGGTACCCCCCGCGGCCGTGCTCGTTAAAGGCGTTGCCCCTGATACCGAATTTCTTTATGAACCTGACCGCGCCGCCCAGGTCGTCTTCGTAGGGCTGGCCTGAACGCAGCCCCGTGAAACGCTCGCCCTTCACCGCCTGGTCTCCGGCAAGCCCGAGCACGAGCGCCGCAGTCAGCACCACTGCCGCGACGCGCGCCAGGGCCTTGCGAGACGATAGGCCGCGCAGGAGTTCCACGAGCGGCCTCAGGTTGTAGGCCGTAACCAGCGAGGCGATGGCCACGAAGAAGATGATGAACCTTATGGCCTTAACCCCCATGAAGGCGGCCAGGGCGAACAGCAGGATGTACTCGAGACGGTATCTCCTGAGCCCCTTAATGTTTACTACGAACGAGGCGACGGAGGCCATTGCTATGCCCGCAAGATACGGCAGGTCGCGCGCTATGCCGCCGAGGCTCGCGTGGGAGAGTATCGATTCCGACTCGATTATCCTGTTCCAGGGGGCCGAGGCGTCCGAGCCCATGTTCACAAGCCACGTGATTATGTATGCGCTGATGCCCGCGGGGTTAAGCGAAGTGAGGGACACCGCGGCGGCGCAGGTGATATAGAACGCTTTGCCCCGCCTGCGCGTCACGAGCGCCGAGAGCGCGTATATGGCGATGATGACCACGCCCAGGATGTATCCGCCGTGCATGTTCGCCCAGAGAAGCATGAGCGCGGGGATGGCGTAGCGCGCCCAGCGTTTGCCCTCGCGCTCTATTTCGAGAAGCAGTATTAGCACGAGCGAAAAGAGGCTCGTCCACATCTGCGGCCTCAGACCGATGTAACTGAACTCCTGGATGATGACCGTGGCCGAGACATAAACGAGCGCTACCGATATCGCGCGCCCGGCCCCGGCCCTCAAAAGCAGCCTGTAGAGGGCGTAGAACATGAGCGTCATCACCGCGGCCCTCAGCACAATCAGCCCAGCGAACCCCGAGGCCGAATATACGCCGTACATCAGGAGCTGCGAGAGCCAGTACTGCTTGAGAAAGAACTTGGTGTACACGGGAAAGTCATGGGGGTAGCTTGGGAAGTCGAAGGGGTCGGCGTGTATCATGGCCTTGTGCTGCCACATCCACTTGCCCGTGGCGAGGTGCCACCAGAAGTCGTTGTCGAAGAGCGGGACGGTCAGGTGCGCGAAGATGCCCGCGAAAAACAGGAGCACCACCGCACCGAGGGCGATGTCTGTCTTTGACGTCTTGATGCCCATGAAAACCAATATAACATGTATCGGGCGTGCGGTTCCGCCTTTTTATCGATACGTTCCGCCGATGCCCCTGAGGCGCACACGACTTATATGTGTGTCGCCGTTTGCCAAATGCATCATAACCTGATAGACTTTTTCGAGACGCACGGTTCCGGGCGAGTGCTTCCGGAGGGGGAAAACATTCCGTCTTACTCAGCGAGGGGTAATAATGAATATCGTCGAGCGGCTTAACCTGTGCTTTTTTCTCGAAAAGACCATGGCCGAGATATACCACACCATGGCGGACAAGTATCCCGAGGGCATCAAGCTATTCCAGAAACTCTCGAAGGAAGAAGAGCACCACGCCAACATCATCACGCTTTGCATGGGTTTCTATAAGACCACTTACGACGCGAAGCTCGTGCCTCCGCCTTCGGCCATGGAGCTCACCGAGTCGCTCGAGCAGGTGATGACCGCGCGGGAGAAGCTCGTATCGGGAAAGCTCACGCTGCGGGAGGCGTTGGAGCGGTCGTTTCAGATGGAGAAGTGCGTTGCCGAGGACTACTTCAACACCATCCGTAGCAGCTCGACGGACAAGGATATCATCTCGTACCTCGAAGAGTGTTACGGCGACGAAAAAAGCCACGCCTCGCAGATAACGGACTTCTTAAAGACCCTTCCCGCCTGAGCAGCCCGCGCGGGAGGACTATCCGAGCACGCCCAGAAGCCTGAGCCCCTCCATGGCGAAAGCGACGGCGAACACCAGGAGCACGAACCCCAACGCCCTTATGACGTGGATGTAGTACGCGCTTTTAAGGAACGACTTCGACCTCTCGGTAAGAAGTGCCACCACGACCTTCGAGCCAATGAGACAGACGTAGAACCCGACAATAAACATGACGCTCGAGAGCGCGTTTACCTCGTAAGCGCGCAATATGAGCGGTGAGCCGATGGTTATCCAGAATATATAGGGATGCGGGCTCAGGGCGTTTGTGAGGATGCCTTTCTTGAGCGAGCCAGCCCCGGCGGGGCCTGAGGCGGGCGCCTCCGCTCCCCTTGAAGTGATGCTTTCGTAGGCGAGGTACGTGATGAACCCCGCACCGAGAAACGCGATTACGGCGAGGACGGTGTCCTGGCTTGCGAGCCGGGAGATGACGAACGTCGAGGCCAGCACGATGGGGACGTCGGTGAAGGCGGGCGCCACTGCCGCCATGACGCCTTCGCGTTTGCCGTGCTTAACGGTCTCACGGATCACGAGCGTCAGGAGCGGCCCCGGCGCTGTGCCTGCCGCAAGCCCGAAGACGACGCCCGTAAGGAGATACCGAAGCGAGATGTCCATGCCTGATATTATATCCCGCCGTCAGATCCGCCCGGCTATCTTACGCGCCTTTTTAAGGTATCGCTCCTTCTTTTTGTCGAAGTTATAGGAATCGGCAACGGTCAGCACGGATTCTATTTTAACGCCGCCTGCCTTGAGCACCGTGCGCAGAGCGCCGACGGTGCCCCGGCTCTGTGAGCGAAGAAGATTGTAGGGGAACGGGCTTACGCTGCTCACGACGATGGCGGCACGCTTCCCGCGAAGGCGCGGTTTCGGAATGTACCTGATGGCCTTCGCTTCGGCGTATTCAAAGAGGGGCACGTTTCTGTCGAAGAACAGTTTTAGCGTACCCGGCATGTTCCCCCAGTAAACCGGGCAGCCTATGACGATGAAGTCGGCCCACCTTACCTTCTCGGCAAGTTCCTGCGCGTCGTCACGCGGCAAAACGCATGACTTATCGGGACGGCACTTCATGCATCCGATGCAGGGTTTTATCCGCAGGTCCGAGACGTGTACCGTCCGGACTTCGTGTTCGGGGCCGAGGGCGGACCGGATCTCCGAAAGGAGGGTGGAGGTCACGCCCTTCTTTCTGGGGCTTGCGTGAATGAATAGCACGTTCATGGTCTGCCTGTTAGTAGTTTACAGGCAGGGTAAAACCGCCGCAAGCACTAAGAGCGAAGGCCGTGCTCAGGTGTTCATGCGGTGCTTGAAGAATATCGGTCGGTGGCACATGGGGCAGACGCCTATTGTGCCGAGCTTGTCGAGATATTTTTGCACGGTGATGACGAACTCGGCGTGGCTCCACGTAAGCGGCGAAACCGAGACGGGCTCGCCCGTGACGGGGTTTATCTGTTCGGGGATGACGCCCGAGGGCAGCACCCTGCTTGCCACCCACTCCATAAACGGTATCGCCGCCTTGAGCTCCTCGGTGTCGGCCGCGCGCGCGATGAGGTACTGCGCGTACCAGAGGGCCGACTTTATCCACGGGTTGCCGGGAACTTCCCTCGATGGGGGCACCACGGCCTGATAGGTGTCGTGCTCGTACCTGGCCATGCCTCCTATCTCGGTCTGGCACCAGAGGGTATTTTTCATCGCCTCCATGGTCGAGATAACGCGCTCGTCCGTGGCGGGCAGCACGTCGAAGACGACGAGGCTGCTCAGGCTGATATCGAGCGTGTTGTCGAGGGTGCCGTCCCTGAGGAGCGTCCGGGCGAAGTGTTTTTTCTCGGTGTCGTACATGAATTTGGCGAGCGCCGCCGTCATCTTGTCGGCGACGAACCGGTACTTCGAGGAAAGCTCGGCCTCGCCGAAGGCCTCGGTGAAGTTGGCCGCGGCCTTAAGCCCCGCGATAACCGCGCTTGTCGTGAAGGTGTGCACGCCGAGGCGCTCTTCCCAGAGGTCGTAGGAGGGCATGGGCAGGCCGGTTTCGGGGTCCACAAAGCTGCACATGAAATCCGCGGCCGCCTTCACGAGCCGCCTGTAGAACGGCTTAATGAACTCGATGTCCCTGTATATCTTGAAGTGCTCCCAGAGGGCCCAGACCACGAGGCCGGTCTCGTCCTCCTGTATGGGGAGGCTCGGCTGCCCGTTTATGACCCAGGGGTGCCAGGAGCTCGCGGCCGAGCCGTTGCAGTTGTACTTGTGGAGGAAGTATCCGCTTCGGCTGATGACGTTTGCGCAGAAGGTGAAGAAGTTTCTCGCGGGTATGGGATAGCCCGCCATGCCAAGGGAGTGTGCCACGAGGGCGCCGTCGCGGGGCCAGGTGTAGGTATAGGTGTCCTTGTAATAGTGCTGGATGTCGGAGTCCGCCGCGGCTATGGTCGCGCCGTTGTCGTTTATGTTGGTCCTCAGTATGAGGAGGCTGCGCCTGTAGAGGCGCGCCACGCTCTCGGGGAGGCCGTCGAAGTTTATCTTTTCCTTGCCGCACCAGAGGCGCCAGTAATCGGCGGTCCTCTTGATGATATACCCCGGCGACCTTTCCTTGACGAGGGAGTTCAGCCTGTAGGCGCCCTTCCAGTCCTCGGCGCATGCTATCCAGTAGTGAGAGGCGAACTCGCCGCCCGGCTCAAGCGGGGCGTGCATGGCGAAGACCGAATCCACGGCGCCCTGCGCTATGGGATTTCCCGAGAGCTCTCCGTCCTCGGCGTCCACCCAGGTGCCCATGAGACCCTTGGCCTCCTTGGTGCCCGTGGCGTAGCGGAGTATGCCCGTCTCGCGGCCGTGCTCGGCATTTATGAGAAAGTAACGACAGCCTTTGTAGTGCAGCAGTCCCGAGACCTCGGGTTTAAAGCACGCCGTGTCGCCTATCTCGGAGCCGTAGATGTGGAAGTCGTGGTGGAAAAAGAGCCTGAGCTCGATGGGGCTGCCCGAGAGGTTCCTCGCCCTGATCTCCCTGACGAAGAGGTTTTCGTGGAAGTCCACAACGTCCCTGAATGTGAGCTCCACGCCCAGGCGGTGGTTCGTAAGCGCGATGAGGGCCACGAGGGTATCGTCCTCGTAATCGAGTCGTGGCAGCCAGGACTCGTCGCCCACCCACGAGAAAAGCCCGTTTGCGTAGACGCCCACCCGGAACGGGTGGCCCTGCGCGTGGTTTTCCATCCCGGCGTTGGGAAAGTAGAAATCCCTGATGAGTCCGCGCCTGTCGTAGGCCAGAAGAACCGAGCCGTTACCTATCTGTATCTCTCTTGGCATAACCCCGTCCCGAAGTGGAGGCCCGGACCGCTCCTCTTATTACCGTCTGAGAGATAGTATCACCGGGGGCTGAGCATTTTCTGTAATGGACGTTACGGCCCGGGAAAATAAAAGGGTTGCGCCGGCCGGCGCAACCCTTTTTCATTGCGGTTTCTTGCTTAGCTACGGTTATTGGCTACAGTTTCCCCTTCTCCAAGAGTTCGAGGTTGATCTTCGACATGTCGTATTCGCTGAAGTACTTTATGCCGGTGTCCACGCCCATCTTGAAGAACTGCTTGGCCCCTTCCTTGTTGCCTTTCCAGAGCCTTGCTTCGCCCAGATAATAGTAGGCGTCGCACAGCTGCTCTTTCTTCTCAACATCGGTCTTGCCGCTCTTTGCCTTGGCCAGGACCTGGTCCTCGGTAATGCCGTCCATGGACAGGTAGTACTTCGAGATAGTGCGTGCCCATTTGTCCGAGGGGTTTTTGCCGACGAAGTCCTTGAGCTTGTTCAGCGCGGCGGTATAGTCGGCGTCGGAAATTCTCTTTGAGGCTACGACGAGCCTCAGGTAGCCGTAATCGTCCTTGGGGGCAAGCTCGATATATTTATTGAAGTCCGATACGGCCTTGGTGTACTCCTTTTTTGCCATGAGGACGGAGCCCCGGTCGTAGTAGGAATACGAATATAGCGGGTCAATTTCGATGGCCTTGTTAAAATCTGAGAGGGCCGTGTCGTAGTCGCCCTTCTTGATATACGAGATGCCTCGGCTGTAGAACGCCGACGAATGCTGGGGGTCGATCTCTATGGCCTTGGTGAAGTCGGCAATGGCTGTGTCGTATTCTCCCTTTTTGTTATGGGCATTGCCCCGGTTGTTGTAAGCCGACACGTATGACGGGTCAACCGATACGGCCTTGGTGTAGGAGGCAATGGCCTCGTCGTATTTCTTCTGGTTGTAGTAGGCGTTGCCCTGATTGTAGTAGGCGTCGGTGTTCGATGGGTCGACCTCGACGGCCTTGGCGTAGTCGGCGATGGCCGTGTCGTAGTCGCCCTTGTCGCCGTACGAATTTCCGCGGTTGTAATAGGCGGAAGAGTCATTCGGATTCAACGCTATGGCCTTGGTGTAATCGGCGATGGCCTTGTCGTAGTCGCCCTTATCGTTGTAGGCGAGGCCCCTGTTGAAGAAGGCGTCCGCATATGTGGGGTCGATCTCTATGGTCTTGGTAAAGTCGGCGATGGCCTCGTCGTATTTCTTCTGGTCGTAATAGTCGTTGCCCCGGTTGTAGTAAGCGTTTACATAGGTCGGGTCGAGCTCGATGGTCTTATCGTAGTCCGCGATGCCCAGGTCGTACTTCTTCAGGGAGCTATAGGCGTTGCCCCGGTTATAGTAGGAGTTTGTATAAGTTGGGTCGAGCGAGAGGGCCTTGTTGTAATCCGTGATGGCCGCTTCGTAGTTCCCCTTGGCGTCGTTTGCGAGGCCGAGGTTGTTGTAGGCGTTTACATACGAGGGGTCGATCTCTATGGCCTTGTTGTAGTCCGCGATGGCTGCGTCGAGGTTCCCCGCAAGCTGATTGGCGTTGCCTCGGTTGTTGTATGCGCTCGAATAGGACGGGTCGAGCTCGATGGATTTATTGTAGTCCGCAATGGCAGAGGTGTAGTCCGCCTTGGCGTAATAGGCGTTGCCCCTGTCGTAGTATGCGTCCGTATCCGAGGGGTTAAGCTGGATGGTTTTATTGAAGTCCGAGATGGACTCATCGTATTTCCCGAGGCTGAAATAGGCGTTGCCGCGGTAGTAATAGGAATTTGCATAAGACGGGTCGAGCTCTATGGCCTTATTGAAATCGGTGAGGGATATCTCGTAGAGCCCCTTGGCGTAGAAGGCGCTGCCCCGGCTGTAGTAGTAATACGCGTACGACGGGCTGAGCGAGATGGCCTTGTTGAAGTCGGTGATAGCCGTGTCGTAGTCGTTTCTGCTGTAATAGACGCGGCCCCGATTGTAATAGGCATGTGAATATGAGGGGTTGTACGAGATGGCCTTATTGAAGTCGTCCATGGCCGCAGAGGTGTTCCCCTGGGCCAGGTAGGCGTTGCCCCGGTTGTTGTAGGTAGTGGCGAGGTCGGTCGGATCGCTTAGTTGGCCGATGCTCTTGGTGCACTCGCTTATGGCCTGATCATAATTGGCGTCCTCAACATACTGATAGCACCAGTCCGTGGCGCTTGCCACTGTCGCCCACAGGCAGATGACCACCAACGATAGGAATAAATTCTTTTTCATGTTCACGCTCCTAATTGAAATTGAGTAATCTTTCTAATTGTGTTTCTCCCGCCTTGGCGACGTCAAGGCGGGCAGCCTCGCCTGTAATTTATCGGGGAGAAGGCAACACCCCGAACTTCATTATTATAACTACTTCCCCTTGTCCCGCATAGTTCTAATGCGGGCTATGTCCTCCTGGTATCCGTATATGTGGCCGCCCGCGCTGTAGGCGTACATCGGGCCGTCCTTTAGGCCCGCCTCCTCGGCGGCGAGTTTCTTCATGAGCTGTATTCCGCCCAGGTTCGTGGGGAAACCCGCCCAGAGGTCCCAGGAGCGGAAGTAGGCGGTGACGGTAAGGAACATATCGCCGCCCTGTGGCACGACCTTGAAGTCCAGGAGCCTCAGGCACGGCGGGTCGAGCTTGCCGTCGTTACCGATGCAGACGTCCAGGTCGTCGGGCGAGCCTATCTCGATGACGGCCTGGTTGGTGAGCGGCGTTTCCTTCAGGAGTTTCATCACGCGCTCAAACTGCGTGCCGCCATTGGGCATGGGGTGGTGGATGCGGCTTGCGTAGGTATAGGTCTCGTTCTCGGCCAGCTCCGGGTGCATGAGGTAGCTCACGAAGTAGTCCTCTATGTACTCCTGCGTAGTGGGCGAGGGAATTCCGAGGGCGGGCGGTATCTGCGGTATCATGTCCTCGGCCGGGTGCTCTATGAAGACCGCCATGCCGGGGTACTGGAGGCGGTACTGCTCTTTCTCGAAAGAGCCGTGCTGTATCTCCTGCGTATAGGATGAGTCGAAGATGTTATAGATCAGCTGGAACCATGCGTCCGAGATGGTCTTTGCTCTGAGGAAGAAAGGTTGCATCGGTAATTTTAACATCTCCTCGCGCCAGATTTGAAGCGTAGTTTTATATAGTGCTGCGGGCGGGGCTATTCTTCCTGCTGGCCCTCTTCGAGCCACCGCTTTATCTGCTCCTGCTCCTTTTCGGTAAGCTGTACGGTAGTGGGCTTGCGCTCGCCCGACAAGAGCGCCATGGCCATGTCGAAGTGCGTCCTGATGAGGCCGATGGAGTCGGCCATGCCCTGCGCTGCCGTCTCGGCGTAAGTGAGGGCGGTCTTCATGTCACGGGCGGCCTCGTCGTCGTGGGAGAGCTGGGCGTGGCAGATGCCGCGCGCGAAGAATGCCGCGCCGTGGTCTGGGTTGAGCTCTATGGCGCGCGAAAGGTCCTCGATGGCGCGGTCGAGCTCCTCCACCATCATGAGGGCCGAGCCGCGGTAGAAATAGGCCCGGACGTTCTTGTCGTCGCGCTCCAGGGCCGCGCCGAAGTCCTCGATGGCCTCGACGGGCTTTTTCAGCTTCATGTAGGCCGCGCCCCGGCTCAGATAGGCGATGGCGTCGTCGAAACCCCCGTCTATGGCCTTCGTGAAGGAGGCCACGCTTTCCTCAAGCTCCCCCCGCATAAGCTGGAACTGGCCTTCGTGGAAGAGTTCTTTTGCGTCCATTCATTACCCCCGGTATGTATATGTCTCGGATTTGGTTAAGCTTAAGGATAGCCCATGGGAGGCCATATCTTCAACTTATAAAGTTTATAAATAGGCCTAATACTTGCCATAGCACCCCCGATAAAGCTATATTTAAAGCTGTATTAATTCATTCTCTTACTGAATAATATGGCGCGCGAGACCAAGATAGGTTGCTGCGGGTTCCCCGTGGCGAGGGACGAGTATTTCTCGAAGTACAAGGTCGTCGAGCTGCAGAGCACCTTCTACCACCCGCCCGAGGAGGCGGTGCTGAGGAGGTGGCGCGAGGAGGCCCCTCCGGATTTCGAGTTCTCCCTCAGGGCCTGGCAGCTCATCACCCACGACCCGCACAGCCCGACGTACGGCAGGCTCAAGATGGAGATACCGCCCGCGATCGAAAAGAACTTCGGCGCCTTCAAACCCACCGAGGAGGTCTTCGCCGCCTGGGAACGCACGCGCGTGGTTGCCGAGATACTCAAGGCGAGGCTGATAATCTTTCAGACCCCTTCGAGCTTCGTCCCCTCGTCGGGCAACAAGCGCAACCTCGAGGCCTTCTTCTCGTACATCAAGCGCGAGGGGCTTATCATGGCGTGGGAGCCCCGCGGCAAGTGGGACGAAAGCGACGTGAGGGCCACCTGCAAGGACCTGCACCTTCTGCACGTGGTTGACCCCTTCAAGGCTCCGCGCGTGCACAAGGGGCGCGGCTATTTCCGTCTGCACGGCGCGGGCCCGAGCGGCCACAAATACAAGTACACGGAGAAAGACCTGCTGAAGGTCAAGAACCTCGTCACCAGATATCCGGGCTCCTACATCCTGTTTAACAACACCCATATGCTCGAGGACTCGGAGGAACTTATGGGGATGCTCTCGTCGAACAACGCGGTGGCGGGAGTCTAAGACTAACTACTCTTCCGAGAGATAATCCAGAAACGCGCTTCCCCCCATATCGGGCACGAATTGCCTGCTCGATTCAAGACGTTCGCGGTAGAGCTTTACGGCGTCGTCTATCTGACGGGTGCCCTCCACAAGGACGAAGCGGAGGTATCCCTGTTCGGGGTCGGGACACATCTCCCTCAGGCGCTCCCTCAGCGTGAGGAACCAGCAGTAGTGAAAGAGGTCCTCCGTTGCTCGGTAGCCGCTTTCGTAAATGGCGAAGCCCGCCGTGCGCAGAAAGAACGCCTTCTCTACGGGCGTGAGTTCGGCGAGGAACCTTTCCTTGAGCTCCTTTCGGAGGGCGTGGCTTTGCATTCATTAATTATACAACCCGGGGCGTGTGCCACGCATGTTGTAAACTCCACTTCGATGCGGTATATTTGAGTAAAAGCCAATTAAATTCAGGAGGGCAGCATGAAATTGCCACAGTACGTATCGCTCGAAGAGGTGCAAAGGGTCTGCAAGGGCATAGGAATAAGGGACTGGACGAAGCTCAAGCAGACGAAGGTTACACTGAACGAGGCCAAGAAGATTTTAAAGCAGCTGAAGCTAAACGGCATGAAGGTGGACCCCGAGCAGTTCCGCGCGGGCCTCGAGGTGGAGCTCGAGCACGGCGTGATGTTCCCGGACTATAACGTGACGAACAATCACCCGGTGCTTACCGGCAAGATAGTGATGGCCCACTTCATGGAGATGCTCGACTACTACTACCGCCTCGAGGTGGCGGAGCTCGAGGGCGATATTTTAAAGGCCCTCGCGAAGAGGAACATGCCCAAGGCGCGCAGTTACTACAAGCGCATGACGAAGGCACGCGAAGAGCTCGCCATGGCCGAGAGCAAGACCCTCAGGTAGCGGACGGCGCATATAGCATGACCCCGCAGGAGTTCCCCGAATCCTTCAAGGCCGTAAAGCGCGTGGTCAGGGGCCTGCGGGTGCCGTGGTTAGACGACCTTGCCAAGCGAAAGCGCGGCCCCTTCGAGATACTCATATCCTGCATCCTCAGCCTCCGCACCAAGGACGAGACCACAGGCGAGGCCTCGCGCAGGCTCTTCTCGCTGGCGCTGACGCCCGAGGAGATGTCGCACCTCAGTGAAAAGAAGATAGAGCGCGCCATTTACCCCGCGGGTTTCTACCGAGTGAAGGCCAAGACAATCAGGGCCATAAGCAGAGACATCATCGAGAGGTTCGGCGGCGACGTGCCCGACACCATGGAGGGCCTGCTATCGCTTAAAGGCGTGGGCAGAAAGACGGCGAACCTCGTGCTGGCCTCCGGCTTCGGCATCCCCGCCATATGCGTGGACACGCACGTGCACCGCATCACGAACCGCTGGGGGCTGGTTAAGACGAAAACTCCCGAGAAGACCGAGTTCGCCCTGCGCGAGTTGCTGCCGAAAAGATACTGGAAGGACATCAACCCCAACCTCGTTCCCTACGGGCAGTTCGTCTGCGCCCCGTTGTCGCCCCACTGCTCGGAATGCCCCGTTACGGCCTGTTCGCGCGTGGACGTGGCTCGGCACAGATAATAGATGTGCTGATGCGGTTTCGGATACAGCGGCTCGATTGGGAGCTACAGGGGCGGAATAAGGCGCTCCGATAGAGTATAATTTACACATGGTTCATCCCATTTTGGTGGTGGAGGACGACCTCAAGATAGCCAAGGTGGTGAAGGTCTATCTGGAGGGGGCGGGCTACAGGGTAGTGCACGCAGAGCGCGGGCGCGACGCTATAGAGGCCGCCACGGCAGAGATGCCCATGGCCGTGGTGCTCGACCTCATGCTCCCAGACATTAGCGGAGAGGAGGTCTGCCAGGAACTCAAGGAAATGGGTGACTTCCCCATCATCATGCTTACTTCAAAATACTCCGAGGAAGAGCGCATCGCTGGGTTCGCCTTGGGCGCCGACGACTACGTGGTAAAGCCGTTCAGCCCGCGCGAGCTCGTGGCGCGACTGAAGGCCGTGCTGAGAAGAACGGGCAAGGCCGACCTCTCGGCGGACAAGCCCCTCAGCTTCAACGACGGCTACCTCGTCATAGACGGGCGGAGCTACGAGGCGCGCATCAACGGCGAGAAGGTGAAGCTCACCTCGACGGAGCTTAAGATACTCCACACGATAGCGTCTTATCCGGGCAGGGTGTTTACGCGCGAGGAGTTAGTGCAAAACGCCCTGGGCTACCAGTTCGAGGGCTACGACCGGAGCATCGACGCGCACGTAAAGAACATCCGCCACAAGATAGAGCCCGACCCAAAGAACCCCATACTCATCACGACCGTCTATGGCGTTGGCTACAGGTTCTCAGGCAGGCGCGATGCTTAAAAGTCTCTGGCTCAAGTTCTTCATGCTGCTTGTCGCTGTGGTAGTTGTGGGTCTTTCCTCGACACTCCTTCTGCGGGAGCTTATGGTGCACGACTTCAGGGAGTACCTCGAGGGCGAGCGCGAAGACCGGGTGCACTGGGTCATTGCCTCGATAGAGAGCGCCTACGAAAAGAAGGGCGGCTGGGACAACGACGCGCTCATAGACAGCACCATATGGGCCTTCATGCTCGGCTTGGACATGAGGCTCCTCGACCATGACGGCGCCACCCTTGTGGACATGGATAAGGCGCTCGGCACGCTTCCTCCCCTTGTGCAAAAGAGGGTGCTCGTGCTTGCCGAGCGCTGGGACATGGGGGCCGAGGGGAAGCGGGTGCCCTATGCGCTGTTTCTGAGGGGCGAGCAGATAGGGCGTCTCGAGGTGCGGTTTCTTCCGCCGAGGAAGGAGACGCTGTTTATCAGGCGTTCAAACGAGTTTCTGTTCGTATCGATTATCGCCCTCGGCGGAATCGCCATCGTGCTGAGCGTGGTGTTTTCGCGACGGCTCACGCGCCCCATTAAGGAGCTTACCTCCGCGGCGTCGAGCATATCCGGGGGCGATCTCACGAGCCGAGTTCAGCCCCACGGGCGTGACGAGATAAGCGATCTCTCGATGGCTTTCAACCGAATGGCAGAGGCCCTCGCCGTGCAGGAGTCGCTAAGAAAGAAGCTCACGGCGAACGTGGCCCACGAGCTTCGCACTCCCATAAGCGCGGTGCGCGGCGAGCTCGAGGGAATGATAGACGGCCTCATACCCGCGGAGAAGGAAAACCTCCAGTCCCTGTATGACGAGATAGGAAGGTTGCGCACTATTCTCGACGGCATCGAGGACCTCTCGCAGGTGGAGGCCAGCACGATGTCGCTTGCGCGGCGCGAGGTGGAGCTCGGGCCGTTCCTCTCGGCAATTGCCGAGCGCTATGGCAGCATCTTCAGGGAAAAGGGTGTCGCGCTCGGGCTTAAGTGCGATGATGATTTGAAGATATACGCCGACCCCGACAGGCTCAGCCAGGTGATGGTGAACCTCCTCACCAACGCCCTGAAGGCCACGGAGCGCGGCGGAAGCGTGAACGTCGAGGCGCGGAGCGAGGGCGAGGGCGTGAGCATCGCCGTCTCAGACACGGGCACGGGCATCAGGGCCGAGGTTCTACCTTTTATCTTCGAGCGGTTCTATCGCGGCTCCGAGGGAGGACTGGGCATAGGGCTTACCATAGTTAAGGAGCTCGTGGAGGCGCACGGGGGCAGTGTCAAGGCGGAAAGTGAGCCCGGGCGGGGCTCTAAGTTTACGGTTTTATTGCCTTTTTGAATGGTTCATAATTTTTCATAATTCATTCGCCCCTTGCGCACATTAATATGTTAATCTTTTTGTCGAGAACAGAGATTCCTCGGGATGGGGAAAGTTCTGATAGTAGTAATTAAACAAAAGGAGGTTCATCGATGAAACTCGTGGCATTAGCTGTAATCCTGATCGCATCACTCGCGCTTGTCGGCACCGCCATAGCGGTTCCGCCTGGCAAGACCCTCACCTGGGACACCCCCATGGGTAAGGTCACCTTCGACGGCAAGCACCACGCCGACCAGGGCTTCAAGTGCTCTGACTGTCATCCTGGCATCTTCCAGATGAAGCACGGCACCATGAAGGCCACCGTAGCCGATCACAACGCGGGGGAAAAGTTCTGCTGGACCTGCCACAACGACACCAAGGCGTTCGCACCTAAGGGCAACTGCAACAGGTGTCACAAAAAGTAAGACAAACACGGTCTTGCTACCCGGAAAAAGGCGGCCTCCGGGCCGCCTTTTTCTTTAACCCCGGACATGAAAACTAAACCGAGTAAAATAATAGCCCTCGTACTGGCCGCGTTTTTCGCGGTAGCGGTGTTCGCTACGGCCGCGCCCGCCGTGTCCGTGAAGGTCGCAACCGCGGAGGAAGAGGGTTACGGCGCGAAGAAGCCAGTGGCCACCATGAAGGAGGCCAAGGCGGCGCTCGAGGAGTATTACAAGGGCAAGGACGTAATGGTGGGCACGCTCAAGGAGAAGGAGCTTTATTTCGAGGCCGAACTCCTCGATAAAAACGGTAAAGTGGTTGACCGCGTCATCATCGACAAACGCACGGGCCGCATAAGGTCCATCTACTAACGAGACGTTTCCTCTTTTTCACTCGCGCACAAAGCATTCGCAAAATATCCGTCACTGTAATGAGCGTTACTTCTAAGAGTCCAACATATGGTCTAAAATAAGGCATGGCGCTTAGCAAGAAAGAGATCGCCGCGCTATATAAGAAACGCGCTCGGAACTACGACTGGAGCGCGAACCTCTACTACCTCATAGGTTTCAGGGAGATGTACTTCAGAAGGAGGGCCGCGGCCCTTCTGAACCTCAAGCCCGGAGATACGGTAGTGGAGGTGGGATGCGGAACGGGCCTTAACTTCAAGTTTCTCAGGGATGCCGTCGGCCCCGAGGGGAAAGTGATCGGGGTGGACCTGACCCCGGAGATGCTCGCCGGGGCCGAAGACCGCGTGAAGCGAAACGGGTGGGGCAACGTGGTGCTCCTGCAGGGCGATGCATCGGAGTATGAATTTCCCCGGGGTGTTAATGGGATTATCTCTACGTTTGCGATTACACTGATGCCGGAGTATGACGGGATAATTAAAAATGGCGCCGAAGCGCTAACACCGGGCGGCCGGTTTGTGGTGGCCGATTTCAGAAGGCCGGACAGCTGGCCGGAGTGGCTGGTCAGACTGTTTGTGTTGCTCATCAGGCCTTTCGGAGTGACCATAGATCTTGCAGAACGGCATCCGTGGGAATCCATCGAGCGGTACCTCAGAGTGGCGGACTTCGAGGAGCATTACTTTAGGGGAGTCTACATCGCGGCCGGCGAAAAATAGTCCCGTCTTTTCCCAAGGCACTCCGAAATAAATAGCTCAATGCCGGAAGTATAGTATTGGCCCGAAAGCAGGAACCCATTATCGTGGCCACCGGAAATTTTGAGGAAAGCTTTAGGTGCAGCCGCGCGGTGGTACAGTGCTATGCCGTGCGTGTATGGAATGATGTCATCCTGAGGGCTATGAACGATAAGCTTCGGGATCTCAATTCGGTCTACCTTACTAATGGTATCGTATTTATGTCTAACGATAAGGCTGACTGGCAGGTATGGAAAAAGCTCTTTGCCGATATCCTTGATTGATGTGAATCCCGACTCGAGTATCAGGCCTGCTGCCTGATGTCTGAGCGC
>Ga0055451_10000189_pt1 | contig 23658 bp, 13 predicted proteins | sample China_Galinas_PW_3_FD_57745 | JGI IMG/M metagenome (GOLD analysis project Ga0055451, IMG submission 57745) | Wetland microbial communities from San Francisco Bay, California, USA, that impact long-term carbon sequestration - China_Galinas_PWB_D2 | ecosystem: Environmental > Aquatic > Marine >... | reverse complement strand
CACCAGCAACGCCGCAGCACCACGGATAATGACGAATCTGTCTGCGTCACACCACTAGCGGAGATCGTTCCTCGACAGCTCGAGCGCGACGCGCTGGCGAGTCGTGGACTCACGAACCTGGAACATTCGCCGCGCCGCGGGCGAGAGCTCGTGTTCGTTGGTGCCACGGATCTCCCAGTCGATCGCATAGGCACCGGAGCCGGGCACGCGGATCACGACCCGCCCGGCCTCGTCGAGCGGACGGCGTTGATTCCACAGCCACGGGTGCCGAGACGGATAGAACCGGGCGCCGGCGCCGCGCAGGTAGAGCTCATGGGACGTGTCGTTCCACGGCTGGGGATCGGGGTTGGCCGGGTCGTAGCGCCGGATCGTCGGGAGCAGTTGCTGGTCCGGCTTCAGTGCGCCCTCGGGCAGCTTGACCTCGAGCGCGACTTCGAGGCCGGGTTCGAGTCGAATGAGGACGTCGTCCGCGACGCCGCGTACGAGCTTGCGCCTGAAGCCGGGCGCCAGCACGAGGAGCGTGACCGGGAGCTTCGGAACGCGGAGGGTCAGCTCGCCGAGCTTGGTGGGCAAGGCGGCGCGGAGCCGATCCTCTGGACGAGCATCGATTACGACGTTCGCCCGCTCGACGCGGTTGCCCGCGAGATCTGTGATCGTCACGTGCAACGTGTGCAGCTTCGGGCTGAGCTCTTGCGCGGGGAGCTTGGTCGTCTTGCCGCCCTCGATCTCGATGCCGGTGATGGTGACCAGCGGCTCGGGCACACCGAGCATGCGTACACCGAAGTCGTAGATCGCCGGATGCAGCCCGCTCCAGCGGACGACGTCGCCGGCGAACACGTAGTGGCTGACGTAGGCTCTGGTCTGACCCGTCCGCCTGTTGTGGCGGAAGAACAACAGGTCGCGGGCGGTCACGCCGTCGCCGAGTCGCAAGGGCATCACGGCTTCGCCGACCCTCGGGAGAACATAGGTCAGGTCGCGGCGACCTGCATCGAAGGGCAGGAGGCGACCGTGGTTACCCTCGGTCTCGCCTCGCAGCAGCAGGTGCTCGCCGATGTGATGCGAGCGGATCTCGAAGCTCCCGTCGGCCGCGCTCTTGTCGTGGTCTCCGTCGAGTCCGGCGACCGGCCAGGAGTCGCCTTCCGAGCCCTGGTAGACGTTGAGCCGCACGTTGCCGACACCGGACCCGGTGTCGTCGACGACTCGGCCCTGCACGAGGACCGGGGCGGGGCGCAAGACGACGTCGCCGAGCTCGTTGCGGCCCGGAAGGACCTCGCGGCGATCGAGGTCGATCCAGGCCTGCTGGCGGCGGTTCGGCAGCGTTCGGCGGAACAGCACTCCGCGGCGGGTCTTTCGATTGCCGAACAGCTTCGGGATCGACACGTGGAAGCGGCCGTCCTCGCTCGTCTCGAAGTAGTCGTTCCAGTAGCCGCGCGCGGGCTGCATGTGCGTGGCATACCAGTAGCCCTTTTGTGGAACGCCGTGCTCGTCGACCAGACGGCCGCTCAGGGTCGGGTGGCGGTCCACGACGAGGAACTGCTCGACGCGCTCGCCCCACGCCTTCGGGCCGTCGAAGTCGAGTGTGCCGCTGACGCCCGGCGAGTTCAGCACGAGACGAAACGAAAGGCCGAGTCCGACGTGGGAGAGCTCGAGCCGCGGGCCGTCGAAGCGGAGCCAGAAGCTGCGCTGTCCGGACTTGGTTTGCTGGCGGAGGCTCGCATAGACGGTTCCCGCCGGGTCGCGGATCGGACGCTTGTCCTCGTCGACGAGCGTGATCAACATCGAGCCGGTCGCAGGCAGCCGCAGCACGATCGGCTCCGCCGGCGGCTCGGCGAAGCGCAGCGACTCGAAGACCGGCTGAGGCGTCGGGCAGCTGAGCAGCACGACGCCTTCTTCGCCCCAGTCGGGCTGCACGCGCGTCTGCGCGTGCTCGAAGGTAGCGACCCCGTCGGGTTCCTTGGTCATTGCAAACGCACCTGAGGTCAGGCGGTCGACATAGCCTTCGTCGGTAAGGGCGACGTGGATGCCAGCGACCGGACGATCACTCGAGTCGATGACCCGGGCCCGAATCGTAATGTCGGGCCGAAGCTCGATGGTCTTTGGCGTCCGGGCTCGGGCGATCGGGACGAACACGTAACCCCACTGCCCGTCGTGGCGAGCAAAGACCGTCCAGCTCAGCACGCCAGCGTCCGACAGGTGGACTTCATCGTGGACGTCGGTCTCGTCGATCTTGCCTGCCCAGGCGAGTCGTTCGCGAACATCGAGGCTGACGGAGTAGTCGTCCGAGCTTCGCACGACGTGATGGCCGACCTCGGCACCGGCGACCGGTTGCCCGGAAGCATCGACGGCGACGACAGTCAGGTTCGACGGCTGGGTGGTCGAGGACGGTGAGGGTTCTGACTCGCGCCGTGTCGAGTTGGTCGGAGCGGGCGCCTCGGAGATGGGGGGCGAGGTCCCCGGAGCGGCCGGTGTTCCGCCGCCGGTGCCGGCGACCGACGCGACTGGATCACCGGCGGACAGATACACGACGGTGGCGGCGACGAGCAGTAGTCCGAGAGCAATGGCGGCGGCGGTCCGATTCATGGCGGCAATAGAGACTAGCAGACTGTTGGTGCGCGAAGTGGCACCATTCGTCCGCCCGGCGCCGGCGTCCGAAGCCGCTACGACGACGCCCAGGACTTCGCAGACCATCAGAAGCTGTTCGCCAAGGCACTAGCAGCCGGCGCTGGCAAGAGCTTCGAGATCCGCCTGCGCCACCGCTGACGCGCGGCTGGGCGGATTCCCTGGGATTTCCCGCCACGTTCGACCGCGGACGGATCCAATGTCTTTCGATGACGCGAGCCGAAGACACCGAGCTGTTCCTGCGCTACCGGGATTCGGGCGACCAGGAGGCCCGCGCTCGGGTCTTCGACCGGGTTGCTCCCAAGCTGCTGCTCGTCGCCGCGATCGAGAACGCTTCGGGGTTCGGGTCGGACCAGCCGCTGCTTCCGTGGCTGAACGGCATTCTGTTGAACCGCTGGCAGCAAGAGCGACGCCGGCGCGAGGTCCGGCGCCGGCACCATGATTCCGGCGAGCCTGTCGAAGCCCTGGCGGCGCCCGACACCGAGGTCGAGGCCACAGAGCTCGTCGCCGAAGTCACGACGGCGATCGAGCAGCTGCCGCAGCCGTATCGCAGCGCGCTCAACCTCCGGCTCGTGCACGGCCTCAAGGCCGTCGAGATCGCCCATGCGCTCGGGCTCTCGCCGGGCCCGGTGCGGTCGCAGCTTCGGCGCGGGCTCGCGCTCCTGCGACGCCGGTTGCCGCGCAGCCTCGTGCTTCCGTCGGTCGTCGCGCTCATGTCGGGCGAGGGCCTGGCCGCTGTGCGCGAACGTGTTGCGCTCGCTGCCCGAGAAGTCCGCGACGGCTGCGTCGATCTCGGCCGGGTCCATCGCGCTTTTGACGAAGCTGCTCATGGTCGCCGGCCTGGCTCTGCTCGCTGTCTCGATCGTGGCTTCGATGTGGAACGTAGGAACGGGCGAGCGCGGCGATGCGAATGGCGCGATCACGTTGGCGGAGTCGGTTCCGAGCGCGAGCCAGCGATCCTCATCGGCCGGCGAAGCCTGGTCGAGCAACCGGGCCTGCGCGTGAGCGGGCGGATCGTCGACGGTCCGACCGGCGCGCCGCTGTCCGGAGTGTTGGCGCGCATCGAACGCGTGTTCGCTCGCGGAGAATGGCAGGCCCGAGAAGCCTGGCACTCCGGCCACGGTCAAGAGCGACGCTGACGGCCGGTTCGAGATCATGGTTGCCCGAGACAGCGACGCCTCGCGAGGCCGTTTGCGCTCGAGCTGACTGCTCGGCCGAAGCGCACCCAGCAGACCGGACTCGACGAGCTGCGGTTCGCAGGCTCGGACCGCATCGATCTCGGCGACGTCCGGACGTTCGGCACCGTGCTGGTGAGGGTGTCCGATCCGATGGACGGAAGCTACCGCATCGCCGGGCAGGTCGTCGACACGTCGGGGAGCGCGGTCGCGGGCATCAAGGTCGAGTTCTACCGAACGCAGGTGAGCTTCCCGCTCGGCTACGCCCGCACGGACAAGGACGGGGCGTTCTTTGCGTACGTGTGGGACGACTACCCCGACCGCGCCGGTCTCCGTGCGCGTGTGTATCGCGAGCAAGGAGGAGACGAGCACGACTGCCGTTGTCGAATCCGGATGCCTACTACCGGTGCGGCACCGACGAGGTGCGCCTCGTTGTCGATCCTCGCGCGCGCCGCGTCCCGATCGTCGTGCGCGTGGCCGGAGACGGGACGCCGGTCGAGGAGTTCGGCATCTCCGTTGGAACGACGTATCTCCCGAGCGTGGCCTCGTCGAGCCATGAAAAACCGTCTCGGGGACGTTTTTTCGACGTCCTCTTGATCGCCGAAACTCCGAATCGCGGCTCCCAGCCGATGTTCTCGAATCAGGAACTCGTGAGACGGTCGCGCATCACGTGTCCCGTGGTTTCGATCGCTCGGTGGCTTTGGTCGCGAGGTCTTGCTGCGTCGAATGAACTGCACGGTTGACTCGGTAGTCGGGTCGCGGTGTAACCAAATCGATGACAGAGTCCGACAATCCGAGCCCGAGCCGAGCCAGACGCGACAAGCTGGTCGCACTCGGCTCGTTGATCGTGCTCGCGACGTGGCTTGCCTACCTGAACCGCGCAGCACAGGCCGACGATGCGATGATCTGCCTGCGCTACGTGCGCAACCTCGTCGACGGACTCGGTTGGTCGTTCAATCCCGGTGAAGCAACGCAGGGCTCGACGTCCGTGCTGAACACGCTGCTCTTGGCGCTCGCGACCTGGGTCTCGGGTGAACCGATCCCGGCGCAGGTCGTGGTCCAAGGGCTGTGCGTCGCCGGCGCGGCGTGGTTCGTGCTCTTGCTGGTCGAACGGGACCACGGCTTCCTCGCGGGAGCGCTCGCGGCAGCGATCGTCGTTTCGGTACCGCTGTTCGAAACAACCCAGGGGCTCGAGTGCGCGCCGTTCGCATGCGGGCTGACGGCAGCGACATGGGCGGCGGCTCGCGGCAGGCTTCGACTCGCGTCGTTGCTCGTCGGGCTGACGGCGCTGGCGCGCCCGTCAGGGATCCTCCTCGTCCCGATCTTGTTCGGTCACGAGTGGTGGCGCGCGCGAAGCGAGGGAAGGCTGCGTCAGGCGCTGAGCGCGACGCTCGTGCCGGTCGGGATCGTGCTCGGCCTATGGAGCGCTTGGGCCTGGGCCGCGTTCGGTTCGCCGCTTCCAAACACGCTCGCAGCGAAGATCGCGCAGCGCGACTCGGGTTTGTTCGGCCACGGTCACCTGTTCTGGCGCGGCCTCCGTGGCTTGCTCCCACAGGTCGTACGAAGAGGGATCAACCTCAACGACAAGCTCGTGCTCGCGGTGTTCCTGCTCGGTCTCGTTGTGTCCGTTCGCACGCGGCTTTGGCCGCTGCTCGTGTTCGCCACTGTCCAGACCCTCGCGTATGTCGTGCTGAATCCGCCGTTCTACCACTGGTATGCGTTGCCGATGTTCCTCGGCGTCGCGTTGGGCGTGGTCGCGGTGTTTCTCGCGCTACGCTCCAAGTGGCCGCGGGCTGCCCTGATCGTGCCGATCGGCTGGCTCGCGCTTTCGGCGCCCGACCTCGTTCACGAGCGGGCCCCCTACCCGAACACGTTGGCGTATCAGAACGCCGCCGCGGCCCTCGCCAAGGTCTCAGCGCCAGGGCAGACGTTCGCGGCGTGGGAGATCGGCAATCTCGGCTACCACCTTCGCGAGTTGCGCGTGCTCGATCTTGCCGGGCTCGTCACGGAAGCCGCGCACGAGCCGCTGTCGCGCGGTGATACGACGTGGTTCCTCGCGCGCAAACCCGACTTCGTGTTGCTCCACGACCCGCCATGGAAACGCATGGAGGAGCCGATCGTCGAGCACGCGACGTTTCGCACGCACTACCGACTTATCGAGACGATCGCGGCGCCGCCGCCCTACGGTGTGCGGATCTACGAACGTCAATGACCCTCTCTTGTCACCCGCCCGAAACGGCCTGGAGGATCGTGATCGTGGTCGGCAGCCGGCTGCTCTTGCACTGCCACGACTCGCCGCCTTCATCGCTCTTGTAGACCTCGGGCAGGGGCAGGGGCGGGGGCAGGGAGGCAAGGTCCGATGAACCGCCGGAGGCGGTTCATCGGACCTTGCCTAGAACCGATACGGTAGCCGCAAGAACCGCAGCCGTGGCCGCTCCGTGCGCGGACCCACGGGGTTCTTGCCCGGCGTGTTGACCGGGTTGTCGGGGTCGAAGTTGAGGTTGAAGCGCACGCGGATCTTGACGAATGGCAGGTGCATCGTGCGGAGGAGCTCGCGTTCGGTCGGGTTGTCGAGGTCGAGCAGGTAGCGGAACTCGCCGACCCGTTTCGGGAACCGGTTCTGGTCGATCGTGCCGTTCTGCTCGAGCTCCGGGTGTGACGGGTCCTTGTGGAACGCGAAGCCGATGCGCACGTTGGCCTTCGGGTAGAACTTGGTCACGCTGTCGCGAGTGATCGGGTAGGTCGGACCGAGGCCCGCTGTCAGGCGCCCGCTGACCCCGGTCACGACGTCGACGAACTTGGCGACGATCGTGACGCGGTCCGCGGCCTCGGGAAGAGGATCGCTGCCGGCATCGAGGTACAGGCTCGTCTTCGTGTGACCGAGGATCCGGTAGTCGAGAATCCGCCGGGTGCCGCGTTCGAGGCGGGCCTGGTAGTTGGCGTAGCTCCAGCCGCCCTTCTCGCTCGCCGTCGGCAGCGGGTCACCGCTGATCTCGACGACGTGCGCGGGGCGCCCGCGCACCGTCGCCGCGTTGGCGTGCATACCGGTGATCGTCCGCGACGTTACGACCTTGTCGAGCAACAGGCCGTCCTTGGGGTCGGTCAACAGCCAGCCTCGCTGGTTCTCGTCGCCTTCGAAGTCGGTGCCGGCAAAGAAATACTCGGGGCCGGAGGTGCCGAGCTCCTTGTCGATGATGCGGCTACGGTCTTCGTCGAGCTTGCCTTGGTTGTTGCGGCGCAGCGTGACCTCGCGACGAACCGTCGTGGCCTCCGCGCCGCTGTCTCCAGCGAACACCCCGGTTGTGATCCATCGCGTCTGCGCCTGTGAGTACCGGCTGAACGGCACTGGCAGCAGGACAGGGTTCGGGCGGATGTCTCCGTCGAACAGGAACCCGGCCTTCGCGGCACTCGTGAGCGTGACTTCGCCCGTCTTGACCACGACGTTGTCGTCCTGGCCCGTCCCGGTGGTGTCCGACGAGTCGTCGCCGGGCGGGACCATCAGCTGGACGATCCCGAGCCCTCCGTGTCCGCCGCGGTTGGCCGCGCCGATGTGCGCCTGTGATTCGCCCATGTACTTCATCGGCCGCCCGGGATTGCTGAAGTTGTTGTTGGTCCCGACGCCGCCGTCGGCCGCGACCGAGAACTCGGAGTCCCAATCGGGCGCCGTCCAACGCCCGCCGTGGGTCTGGAGCTCGATTCGAGTCGCGGACATCAGCACGACCATGCCGCCGGAGCCACCACCACCGCCGCCGCCGTTCGAACAACCGCCGAGGGCCTCACCGCCGGCACCGTCGCCGCCCGACGCCGAGACTCTGCCGTTCGGTCCGACGATGATCGGTCCGAGGGCCTTGATCACGATGACTCCGGCACCGCCGCCTCCGCCGCCGCCCTTGCGGTCGCAGGTCGACTGCGCAGCGTCGTTGCAACTTGCTGCGCCCGTGACGTCACCGCCGCCACCGCCGCCCGAGCCGCCGGTCGGAGCGGCGAGCTCGCCGATGATCACGCGACCCGCGTCGTCGACCTGGCGGCCCCAGAAGTCGTCGCTGTCGTCCAGGTTCGTCACGACCCGCACACCCGGGGCGCCGCCCGGCGAGTTGCCCGCTCCACCGAAGCCTTCGATGATCGCACTCGTCTGACCGTAGAAGCGGGGGTCACCACGCGTCGCGCCGCCGCCACCTCCACCGCCGCCGCCGCGCAGGTTGCGACTGCCGCACGCGATCACGCCACCGCGCCCGCCGCCTCCGGTCCTTTGCAGCGGACCGAAACCATCCTCGCCGGTCGGACTCGAGCGACCGGTGTTCGGGCTTCCGCGGCCGCCGTTGCCGCCTCCACAGACTCCGGAGCCGCCCGAGGACGGCACCCACGCCGAGCACACGGTCACCGACGGCACGCCCGTGCTGCCGTCGACGTTGAGCTCACCATCGATCACGACCTTGCCGGTCGCGAGGAACACGAGCGGATTGCTTCCGACGCCCTGGACGAGCACGCCTTCGCGGATCTCGATGTCGTGGAACGAGAACACGCCGCCGATGACCGGGAACGGAGGACCGTTGCTCGGCTGGATCTGGGTTGCATTCGTGTTGAGGATGACGAGCTTCGAGGTCGGCTTGTAGTCGAACACCGTGTCGGCTCCCTCGAAGTCGAACGTCGCGGCCAGCATCCCGTCTTCGACCTCCGCGACCGGGTCTCGGAACGCCGCCGCCGGATCGAGGACCGCCGCGCCGCCGGACGCGAACTCGACGTTGACCGCGTCGAACTGCGACTCGAAGGCCGGCTCTGTCCGGAAGCTCCCGATCACCCGCTGGTATTGCGGGTCGTTTCGATTGGACTCTCCGGCGATGTCCTCGAGCGTGGTCTCGACGACGATCCGGACCTCGGCGTTGTTGGGAAGCACGCCGTCGGGGCGCACGATCACGACCGCGCCCGTCGAGTCGTTTGCCGGCAGATCGATGGCCGCCGGGAGCCAGCGGTTGCCGGCGAACGGATCGTCGTACTCGAGGAAGATGCGACCGCGGTGCCGCGACGCGAACTCCGCCGGGTCGAGTGACTGGCCGATCGGCACGTTCCGCGACGAAGGGTTGAGCGGCTGGTCGAACCGGATCACGACTTCGACCGGCAGGTCGCCGAGTCGATTGAGGCTGATCGTCCCCGAGGCCTCGTCTTGGGGGCCTGCGGTCCAGTCTACGACGCGCGGTCCGCCGAACTTCGTGTCGCGAAACAGCTGCTGCGGCGTCGACCCATCGACGGTCCGGATCGTGATCGCGTGGATCGCCGAGTCAGCGGCAATCGTGTTTCCTGTCGTGTCGTGCACCGCCGGTCCCCGGGCCCCGCCGACGAACGAGATGTGATAGAACCGGCCCGGCTTGAGCCCGCCGTTGTCGAACGTGTCGTTCGTCGGTGTCCGCGGCAGGAACTCGACCGTGCGCCGGTCTTCGATTCCGTTGTCGTCGCGGAAGAACCGGAACGTGCCGGTCACGCTCTCGCTCAAGGCGTTACCGGCAGCGTCCGTCGGCGTGAACGCGACCGAGCCGAGGTTGACCGACGACAGGTCGATCGGGTTCGAGAACGTGACCAGGATCGGCTGGTTGAGGAACACGCGCCCGCCGTCGACGGGATCCGTGTCGAGGATGACCAGCGGCGGATTCGCGTCGGTTCCGCCTCCGCACGCCGCCGAGGTGAGCGGAATCGCAAACAACGCGACGTAGATCGGCCAACGCGCGCAACCGTGGAGTGCCATGTTTCGTTACCCAAGTGGATCGGAACGAAGGGGGGGGCACGCTCGCGTTCGTGGAGGTAAACGCGGATAGGCGCCGGTCGATCGCCGGTAATGCACGCGTGGAGTCGGCTGGGCACATTTCGCCGTACGACTCGACCCAAACTCGGGGATCGACGCATGAGCGACATCGCACTATCCTCGGGGCATGGAGGGTCGTCCGGAGATTCGCTATCCCTGCGAGTGGGAGTTCTGCATCATCGGGATGGAGGAGACTCACATTCGCGCACTCGTGGCCGCAACGGTTACCGAGATCCCGTTCGAGCTCGTCCAGTCCCACACCAGCGCGCGCGGCAACTACGTTTCGATGAAGCTGACCCTGGAGGTCCGCGACGAAGCGCACCGCAACTCGCTGTACGAGCAGCTCGCGGCGGACGAAGGCGTCAAGATGGTGATGTAGTTGCACCAATCGTCCCCGAGACAAATGGTGCCACGAAGGGCGCAAGTGGCATGTTTTGTCCCCGAGACGAATTGTTCAGGTGGCGGGTTCGCCTGCTAGAAGACCACGCGCCAGGATCCGCCGTCGTTGCACGGTTCGGGGTGCACCGCGGCGTCGCGCATCTCGAACCGACCCTTGCGCAGCGGTGCCCACGGCAGCGGGGCGCGGCCCGGGCCGTTGTATGTCGGGTTGTCCGTCGAGACGATGTCGCCGGTCTGATTGATGTAGAAGGTCCGTCGACCCGTGTCGCCGTAGCGCAGCGGCCACGCGATGCAGGCCCAGTAGCGGCTCGCGAGCTTGCTCGACACGGCGACGGGATTGCCTTCGCGCGTCTCGGACAGGAACTTGCCGTTCTCGCCCGGCAGGATCATCAGGAACACGTAGCCGCCGTGAACGACCTGGCCGAGCTCGTCGACGTCACCGAACTCCGGGCCGAGCACGGCTGGTTGCGCCTTCCGCTGCGACAGGGTGTCCGCGACGCCATCGCCATCGGAGTCCAGTCGCAGTGGCGAAACTCCGGCCAGCTCGCGGAACCACCCGAACTCGGGTGAGCCGTCGTCGTCGGAGTCGATCGTTTCGAGCGCGTGGATCTGTCGCTGCGCCTGAGCGATCGTCAGCAGCGAATGAAGCGCCGCCTCTTCGGACGCTTGTATTTTGGAGTCGATCCGGTTCGAGAACCACGCTGCCGTCAGCGCGATCAGCACCAACGGAATCATGATGGTCTCGATGCGAGCGAAACCTGGGTTCGGGCGGACTGGCATGGGTATGTACTGGTCGGATGGTGGTTCAGGGAAGTCTACCCCGTCGAGTGGATGGGCGTCGGGTTTCGCTGTTCTCGTTGCGTCGCCCTACGCGACCACCCTGACTCGTCCCCGACCACGGCTACTCGAACTTGCTGTCGTCGATCCACTCGCGGTTGAAGATCGTCCAGAAGTCGTTCGCGAGGCCTTCCGTGAGGTAGGAGTACGGGAGATGGCCGTACCCCGCCTCGCCCCAGCCCGCACCCCAGGAGTTTCGGAAGATGATGGCTCCCTCGTCTCCGTCCATCGGGGACTTCTTGCGATCGTCATAGCCGACAGCGAGCACGGCGTGGCCGCCGAGCAGGGACGTGGACCTGGTCGGGAACGGGACCACGTAGTCGTTCTCGTAGAGTGCGTTGATCGAGCTATAGACCGGGAATCCGAACGCGACCGGGAAGCCGTCGTAGAGGGTCCGCCTGAGCATCTCCAGGGTCTTGGCTGTGTCGTCCGAGCGGTCGAGTCGGGCATAGGCGAGCGCCTTGAAGTTCTGGGCGAACGAGTAGTGGTAGCCTTCAGGCTCGGTGTCCAGAAGCGAGATGTCGTACGGCCACTCGTGCTCGGGCGGCGTGCCGAACAGCGTCATGGCCTTGATCGTCGAGCGGATGTAGGCCCCGGTGTCCCCGGTCCAACCGAGCAGGTTGCGCGTGACGTGGTAGAGGAACATGCGCGACATGTCGCGCGGTTTCACGCCGCCCTCGATCATCAGGTACTCGATCAGCCCGACGACGGCCTGGGCGGTACACGAGCCGATCTCACCTTGGTCTTCGATCGGAGAGAACGAGCCCGTCCAGCGCAGGTCGTGACTCTCGGGTACCGTTGTCTCACCGAGGATCGCGGACTTGAAGCTTGCGGGCTTCTTCTCGCTCTTGCCCTTGTCGAGCTTGCGGTTGGCGGCTGCGGCGTTGCGTTCCTTGATCTGGGCAAGCGACTCCTTGACGTGTTCTTCGATGTCGTCCTTCGACCGCAGGTCGTAGTCCCGGTGATCCGGAAGGTCGGGGTGGTATCCGAGCCCGACGCTCGCGCGGCCGCTACCGGAGCCCGCCGAGAGGCTTCCACCCCGGCTCGACCCCCAACCCAGCGATCCGCCGCTGCTCCAGGGCCAGCCGAGGGTGTCTCGCCAGTCGTCACCGACCTTGCGTTCGGGGGCCGTGCCTCCGCCCCAATCGAAGCCCATTCGTTTGGGGCGCCGCAGCTTGACGGGCTGCTTGTCCTTGTCGGGGCGATAGATCGGAAGACGCCCGCTGACGACGGGGATGCGTCTGGCAGTGGTTCGGGGCATGGGTCGACCTCATTGCTTCTTGGTTCCGCCGCTCTGGCGCGACGCGGGTTTGTTCTTCTCGATCTCTGCGCGCAGGATCTCCTTCGCGGCGTCGACCGCCGCCGGATCTCCGCCCGCCGGAATCGTGACCGTGCGAGTTTGCTGCTTCTGACCGGTATGGGTGGTGACGACGACCTTGGTTGCACCCGGCTGCTTGGGGCCCGGCTCCGGCTTCTTCCGGACGGTAATCGGCGGCGACAGGATCGTCTGCGGCGGTATCCCGCTGTTCGCGAGCGCCATCTGGAGCGTGACTGTGCCCGACTTCTCGGCCTCGAGCTTGACGAGGATCGAGCCGGAGTCGTATGTCGCTGTGCCGGCGACGACCTTGGCAACGTCCTTGCCCTGAAGCGGTTGCAGGCTGCCGAGGTCGACGCGCGACAGGTTCGCGCCGTGCAGCAGAACCTCGAACTGCTTCTTGTCCGGCTTGCCGCCCTTGAGCGTCCACTCGAGAACCGAAGGCTGGACGGCGCGCACGAACGCCGGCTTCGCAGCGAGCTTGACGGTGATCGGTGGCGCGTAGATCACGCCCCGGCCGTCGCTGCGGCGAAGCATCAGCAAGAGGGGTTCCTTCGCCGACTTGACGGTGATCTCCACCTGAATCGAGTCGCCGACGAGCTTGGATGTGCTGAGCGTCGCGTCTCCGGTGGCCAGCTCCACGGACGAGATGCGGTCCAGGTGCTTGCCGATCACGGTCACCTTGACTGTCTTCGGCTGCGCGGCGTTCCCCTGCAGCGCCAGCGAGACCGACTTGGGAAGGACATCGAGGACCTTTGGCTCCGGCTCGGCGAACATCGCGCCCAACGGCACGGGGAAGATCGAGAAGCTCCCGAAGACCTTGTTCTTGAGGGTTTCGACCCGGTTCTTCTTCAACGGGCTCGCGAGCAGGGCAGGGGCTCTGAGCCGGGCAGAGAGTTTCAAGAGCCGATCGAGTGGCAAGCGCTGGCATGCTGCGTGCTCTGACAGCGGGACCCATTGCGTCGACTGTGTGAACGAGATGTAGGGTTCGGCCAGCACGAAGCCGGTTGCTTGCCTCCGTTTCGCCCGGCGTCCGCGCCGTCGGGTGGACGGTCGTCGGTCGTTCACAGGCAGGATCTGCGGGCGCGCCATCGCGCGAGAGAGCCCGATGATCAGGAGCACCGGGAAGGTCTGCCGCGAGAGCAGGTAACCGGCATCCGAGTCGTTGCTCGTGGCGTCTGCAATCGCGTGCAGACGCGGTCCCACCTGGTATCCGAACATGTGGCCCACCGAGTACGAGCTGACGGTGGCGATCGCGTTCCTCGTCTTGATGTCGCGCTGCCGGTCCTTCACGAACTGCTCGAACACTTCCGCCTGGCCGGCGAGGCCTGCCTGGCGCAGGGCCAGGGCCAGCCGCAACGCGAGCTCGTCGCGGCGCCGGAAGCTGGCAGCCAGATCGAGGGTTTGCGTCTCGGTCATCGGAGAAACCGCTGCGACCAGCGGGACCGGGATCCTCTCGCCCTTTCCGCCCGGTCCATCGTACTTTTTCCACAACCCCTGATCGCCCCATTCGGGTGGGACGTGGTCAGCCGGTGTCACGCAGCGGAGCTCGCTGACGACGTTCGGCGCATCGCCGTCACGCAAGAGTGCCTTCCTCAGCGCGGCCGGCACGTCCGTGTCCTCGAGGAACAGGGCGCGGGTCTCCGGGCGAACCGGTTGCAGACCCATCTCGACCTGCACGCTGATGTCCGCTGCGAACCCGCGTCGAGTTCGCCAGCCGGGATTGACCGAGACCATCGCGATTCCGAACAGGATCGCGCGGCCCTTGAACTGCTGCGACTGGTTCGGCTTTCCGAGGACCCGGAAGATCGCCTCGACGGCCTTGTCACCCGCCGACGTGATGATGGCGGTTCGGTTGCTGACCGTGGGGGACAGTCCTTGGAGCAGCTCTCCGAAGTCCTTGAACTTCTTCTGGGCCAGGATACCTCGTGCGTCTTCCGGCGGTTTGGCGACGCCCTCCGCGGGCTCGGGCGTGTTGTCCTGCGACGAAGCCGTCGGGAACTGCGCGGACTCGTTCTCGGGAGCGCGGGACTCGGCCTGCTCGGTCTTGGCCGCGATCAGCTCGTCTTCGGCCTTGCGCAGCTTCTCCTCCGCCGCCGTGAGCTTCGCTTGCAGCTCCTCTCGCTTGGTTTCGTCCTCTTCGCGATCGAGTGCCGCCTTGGCGGCGTCGTATTGCGCCTTGGCCCGCGCGACGCGCTCCTCGGCGAGGTCGACCTTGTCGTCTGCGGCTCGCTCGCGCAGCCGCTGGCGTTCATCTACCCGCTGCCGGTCGCGGAAGTACCGACTCAACGCTTCCGAGTACGCGGCGGTCTGCGTGGGATCCATTTGAACGGACACTCCCGCCTGGAGCGACTGGACAATCTGTCGGAACAGCGCCGCGCCCCCCTGAACCTCCGTCTTCGCCTCCTTGAAGTAATCGAGCGCAGGTCGATCGAGGCCGAACTCGAACCGGTCATCGGGAAGCGACAGGAGCGGCGTCGATACGGAGGCGTGGCCGTACTCCTCCGCGATGCTCGCGAGCGCGTCTTCGGGTGTTCCGGAACTGGGGATCTTGCAGCAGCACGAGCTCCAAAGCGTGGAACCGAGAGCTGCTCCGAGGAGCGCGGGGACCAGGGTCCCGAGGGATGGGCGTATAGGCATGGCGTTTCGTCTGCAGGGGCTCGACCGCCCTGACTCCACCCGCGACGGTCCTGTAAGGGGAATTGCCGGCCCCGGCGAAGCGAGACGTGCGAAGAATCTTTTGCCGCGACCGGATTCGCCCTCGCGACCGCGACTTCGGCGAAGCGGCGTCCGGTGAACGACCAGCACGAGAGACAAGAGCTGCGACGGATACTCGTTGGGCGCGCCGGTCGGGACCTTCCGGGCCAACGGGTTCGGGCTACACGATGTTGCCGGCAACGTCTGCGAGTGGTGCAGAGATGCCTACGGCTCGTACGACGCCGTCCCCGGTCCCGGCGACGGCCTGCGTGTGCCGGATGTTCCCCGCGGCAACGGCCGCGTGCTCCGCGGCGGGTGCTTCGACAGCGTCGCCGCCGGCGTCCGGTCGGCGATTCGAACCTGGTCGCCGAGCGACTACCACAGCCGTGATCGCGGCCTGCGGCCCGCGAGGGTGCTCGCCAGGTAGTGCGTCTGCGGGAACGACCAGTCCTACCTCGTCGAGATCCAGTCGCTCGGGCTTCGTTCAGTGGGCGCTGCCGGGGGCACCAAGCCGCGACAGGATTCGCAGTTGCGCTGTGCCGCCTGGCGTACACGCAACACCGGATGCTCGAGCAGCGGGCGGATCGCAGCCGCCGTGTCCTTCGAGTTCGGCGCCATCCGCGTAAGGACCTCGAGCGCGGCGACGACGACTTCCGGGTCCCGGTGCATGAGCGCGGTGGTGACTTCGCGTACGGGGTCCGCAGCTCGCGCCCGAGTCGCCGGGTGAGCTTCGCCTTCGGCGTCTCGCACTTCGCGACGGCGGAGAACAGCTTCAAGATGTCCTTGTTGAGGTCGGGTAGCTCGAGGTCTCCGTTCTTCAGGCCCTCCTCGTCGAAGGCCGCGCCCACTCCGATCGAACCCTTGCCGTCCGAGTAGCCGCATCCGTTGGCGTCTCGCGGCGCCGGAACCCGACGTGCGGCCGATTCAACGACCGACCGCGCGTCGTTGCTCGGCGACCGCAGCCTCGGCTCGCTTCAAATAGGTTCGATACTCGGTGACCGCCGGAGCCAGCTCGATCGCGCGGCGCATGAGGCTCAGTGCCTGTTGTGGGTCGCGGAGCTCCGGGTCCTTGCTATCCAATCGGATCAGCGCTTCGCCGCAGTACGTCGTCGGCAGCTTGTCGTCTTCCGCGCGCGCCTTCTCGAGCTCGCGCAGTGCAAGCTCGTCCTGCCCCGATAGGTGAAGCGCCTCGGCGTAGTCGGCGCGTAGCGCGGGGGCAGGCTGCAGCTCGACGGCACGTTTGTACAACTCCGCCGCGAGCGATGGGTTGCGGATCTTCTCGTCCTTGCTCGAGAGACGGATCGCTGCCGCTCCGAAGTAGGCCTTCGCGAGCCTCGCGTCTTCCCGCCGTGCTCTGGCGTACTCGCGCAGCGCGAGCGCTTCTTGGTGCGCCAGGCCGAGAGCCTCGGCGTAGTCGACGCGCAGCGCGGGCACCGGATGCAGCGCCAGAGCCTTGCGGTAGGTGACGATCGCCGCCGCGGCGTCGTCTGCGGCGAGTTGGGAAATCGCCAGGCAGATCCACGCGTGGATCGACTTGGGGTCGTGCTCGGTTCCCTTCTTGGCCCAGTGGATCGCGGCCTGCGGCATGTCGAGGTCGAGCCAGATGTAGGCCATCGGCACGCACAGATAGCGGGCCGAGAACGCGTTGCCATCCGGGTCGATGCTGTCCGCGATCGTGAACTCCTGGATCGCGTTCCACTTGCGGCCGAGCTTGCCGTCGACGAAGCCGCTCATGATTCGGAGATACTTGTCCTGCCCGTCGAGACGCAGCCCCTTGTCGAGCTGCTTGCGTGCTTCATCGAGCTTGCCCAGCTCCATGAGCGCCTTGCCGAGCTGCGCATAGGCCGTTGCGAACTCGGGGTCGAGATCCACGAGGCGTGACAGCACCTCCACCTGCGCTTTGGAGTTGCCGCGAAGCGCATGGGCCAGGGCCAGGAAGTAGAGGCCCGCACTCCGATCGCGCAGGCGCTCGGACCGCCGCAGCCGGTTGGCGACGCGCTCGAGACCGTCGCCGTTCTTGCGGTTCCAAAACGCGTGCGCTTGCGTCCGTAACAGGTCGGGATCGTCAGGATGGCGTTCCAGTCCGGTTCGCAACACAGAGCCCGCCGCGTCGAACCGTTTGGCCTCGACGAGGCGCCAGGCATAGTGCGCGCGCACGCGCGGGTCATCGGGGTGTTCGGCGAACAGCCGCTCGACCACGCCCAGGGCCTCCTTCGGGCGCCCCTGCTCTGCCAGAGCCTCGCTGAGTCGAATCGTCAGCCCGACGTGTCCCGGCGCCTGTTGCAGGGCCCCGCGTACCAGTCGTTCCTTCTCGAGCGAATCGGAGGCCGGGAGGAGCTTGCACAGCCGCACGACGACGCGAGGATCGTCGGGCCGGGACATGTTGAGCGTGCGGAGATCCTCGACGGCCTTCCTGCGGTGGAGCAGAGCTTGGAGCTCCACCGCGCGATGCCACCGCCAGAGGAAGCAGCTCGGGTCGAGTGCTACCGCCGTGTCGTGCGAGCGCAGCGAGGCTTCGGCATCGCCGCGCAGTTGCAACAGCCGCGCCATCGCAGAGTGGTCACGCGGCGACTCTGCCTGGGGCCACTGCGGGTCGAGTTCCGGAGCGCGGCCGGTGAGCGTCGCGGCCGCGATCTCTCGGCCGATTCGATCCGCCAACGCTGGGTCGGGCGTGCCGTAGGCGATCTCGTAGCTCGTGCGCGCACGCTCGGCGGAGCCGGCGCTGAGCCACAGGTCGCCCAGAAGGCCCGCCGCTTCGATGCGGCAGCCCGGGTCGTCGAGCAGCGACTCGAGCAGATCGCGGGCCTCGCGCAACCGTCCGTCCCGTACGTCGGACCACGCTCGTGCGAGCTGCGATCGGGCCTCCATCGCTCGGATCTTGCCGCCGCGGGTCGTCGCCGACCATGCGAGCACGGTGGCGAAGGCCGCGAGCAACACGAACGCTGCTCCTGCGAGGACTCGGAGCGGGCGCCTGCGTGCGTAGCGAACCACACGCCCGAGCCGGCCGATCGGCTTGGCGACAACGGGCTCGAACCTCGCGAGCCGGTCGAACTCGTCGCGCACCTGTGCCGCATCGCGATAGCGGGCGGACGGTGACTTCTCGAGACATCGATCGATCACAGCACGCAGATCACGCGCGATGTTCGGAGGCCAGCGCACGTCGATCGTCCGAATCTTGTCGAAGACGGCGAGCCGGTCCGTTCCTGCAAAGGGTTGCCTTGCCGTGAACGTCGCGAACGCCGTGGCCCCGAGCGAGAACACGTCCGAGGCCGGAGTCAGGGGATCGCCGCGGGTCTGTTCCGGCGACGCGAAGCCCGGCGTTCCGACGAAGCTCGTCGTCCACGAGATGCTGCTGTCTTCGTGGCGAGCGAGCCCGAAGTCCACTAAAACGGCTTCGCGGTTCTTGGTGATCAACACGTTCTGCGGCTTGACGTCACGGTGAAGAACGCCGTGGGCGTGGGCCTCGGCCAGCGCGGCTGCGATGCCGCGAATGACGCAGTGGGCGAGCTCGGTCCACCCGGGCTGCCCGGGCGTTGGCAGCCAGTCCGGCCCTTCACCCGAGATCACCCGAGCGAGCGTGGGACCATCGATGTAGTCCATCGCGAGATAGCGAAACCCCGGTACGGTGCCAGCCGCATGGATCTTCACGATGCCGGGGTGACCGAGCCGGCCGAGCGTCTGGATTTCCGAGGTGAAGCGGTCTCGGTCGCGGTCGGAATCCAACGACGGCGGCACCGAAAGCACCTTGAGCGCGACGCGCCGGTCCAGCGGCGCCTGCGTGGCTTCGAAGACGACGGCGCTGCCACCGCGGCCGATCTCGCGTTCGATGACGAAATCGTCGAGCACATCTCCGCGCTTCGGATAGGGCCTGTCCGCAACGGGATCGCGGAACTCGAGTAGCTCGAGCACTCGCCTCGGGTCGAACGCATTGCGCTCGCCGTTCATGGACGCACATTCAGACGTTGCGCGCAGCGAGCGATCGCTTGTCCGAGTCGCACGGAGACCGTGCTCTCGTGGACACCGAGCAACGCGGCCGCCTCCCGGCCACTTCGACCTTCGTAGATCCGCAGCAGAACGACCTCGCGCAGTCGTCCGGGCAGTTGGTCGACGATCCCCGTGACGAGGGCGATCAGCTCCCGGTCGGCGACCTTGTGGCCGACGCTCGTCTGCGTGACCTGGATCGCGTCGAGCAGGCCACTGGGTCCGCCGGCTCCAGCCTGCCGCTCATGGCCGGTACGGAGCTCATGATTCGAAGGCCGGCGCGTCGCATGCAGGACCTTGTGCCGGGCAATCCCGGCGAGCCAGGCGTAGAACGACCCGGGACCGCGATAGTCGAAGCTCCTGAACCTCTCGATGGCCTCGGCCCACACCTCTTGGCGTAGATCTTCGGGATCGACGCTTCGAGCGGCCGGACCGCGCAGCCGGCAGTGGAGAAGCACGCGCAGCTTGCTGTCCCATCGCCGGACCAGCTCGGCCCAGCTCTCCTGCCAGTCGTCGCTCAGGTCCGCCAGGACGTCCCAAGTCGCGTGTTGGGGCGCCTTGCTGCTCGGGTTCATCTCGCGTTCTCGGAAGACGGGGCGGCGGTCGCCGCGGGCATCGGCCCACCAGCCAGTGCAACAACCATAGTAGCATCGGATCCGGCGGTCGGGGCGCGAGGCAGCAGCACGGTCGCCTGAGGACAGCCCGGAAATCCTCGGTTTTCCGTTCAAGGAACCACGCCGTCCGGGATTGGACCCGAGGTGGCGACTCGTCGCAGCGGCGAGTGCCTCGGTTTCGGCTCACTCCTACACATCGAACACTCATGAGAACCTGCCCTTCCGTCCTCGCGACGCTACTCGTCTTGGTTCCGGCGATCGATGCCTCGGCCCAACAGCCGGTCGGCGTCGCGACGCCATCGCAGAGCTCGGCGCGCTCGATTCAGGTCGCTCTCGAGCGCGACGGAGACCGTTTCACATTGCTGTCGGCGCAACCGAAGCAGAGCGCGTTCGTCCGGCGGCGCGTCGTCGGAGACGATCGACTGCACCTCGTCTTGCGCGACGCCGGGCAGGCGGTTCTGGCCAACGTCGAGGTTGCCCCGCCTCCCCGCCACGGAAGCTGTGGGTTCGGCCAGGTAGCGCCGGTCGAGAAGCCCAAAAACATCCTCTTCGCGGTCCTTCCAGACCTCGGCAGCGCTGTCGCGAGCCTGACGTTCGAGCGACAGGTCGGGCTCGAACGCCGTGTCGTCGGCCGAGTCGCCGGCACGGAGCTCGTTCCGGCCCCGTCACCGAGCGTCGGCCCGACCGTCAAGACGATCAAGCAGACCGGTCCCGTGAACAACAGGTTCGATCTCGTGATCCTCGGTGACGCGTACACAGCGGCCGAACAATCCAAGTTCGATGCCGACGCCAAGGAGCTCGTCGACGCGTTGTTCGGCGGCGGCAACTACGGCGGGTTCGAGCCGTACAAGTCCTACAAAAACTACTTCAACGTGCACACGGTGTTCCGCGCGTCGGCCGGCAACGATCCCTGCAACGGCACGGCGAACACCACCTACGGAACCCGGATCTGTGCGACCGGAGGCATGGCTCTGCCGACCGGAACGGCACAGATTGCGATTGATGCCCAGCTTGCACCGAGCGTGGATCCGGGCGCGATCATCGTGCTCGTCAACACGACGAGCTACGGCGGGATCGCGCAGTTCGGACAGTTCGGGGCTGCGAGCACGAACCGGACGCTCCCCAGTGGCGCTCTGAGCCCGTTCTTCCGGTTTCCGTACGTTGCCGTGCACGAGCTCGGTCATGCGTTCGGCAATCTCCATGACGAGTACCCCCAGCCGCCGTCGACCAACCTGGCGCCTGCCGGCCTGCCCGAGTTCCCAGAGGCCAACGTCACTGCGGTCATCCCGGTCGGACAGATGCCGCCCCGGTGGAACTACTGGGGCGACAAGGTCACGCAAGCCTATCTCCCAGGCGGTGGCGGCTACTTCGGCGGCTACGTCTACCATCCGCACACGCAGTGCATGATGCACTACATGCGTCCGCACTGCGCGGTGTGCCAGGAAGAGCTGGTCAAGCAGTTCTACATCGACAGTGGCATCAATCCGATCGAGCGTCCTTCCCCGTCGGCTACGTCGCTGACGATCGGTCCGCTCGACACGGTCGAGTTCAAGTTCACGGATCCGTCACCGTTCGGGCTCGTTGCCCGTTGGTTCGTCGACACGGTCGAAAAGACATGGACCGTGCCGCGCGTCTTCGGGCTCACGCTCGGCTACGGAACCCACACCGTCGAGCTGCGAGCCACCGATCCGACCGGCACGGGCTATCCGAACAGCTTCGTGCGCCGCGATCCGAACAAGGTCCTGGAGTTCAATCGGAAGTGGACAGTCACTGTCGATCAGAATGCCGATGCCCGACGGATTTGGGAGTTCCTGGGTGGCACGGGACCGTTCGCCGGCCATCTCGGTGCGGCTGGGCCGGTCTCGCACTTCGGCGACACGGACGGCGATGGCGCTGCCGACCTGTTGTTCTCTGGGCAAGGCACCGTCTACCTCGTGTCCGGGCGAACAGGAACGCTGCGGTTCAAGATCACGACCGGTGCGCTGTATCCGACGATCGCCGGCGTGGGCGACGTGAACGGCGACGGGCTGCCGGACATCGGGGTCCTCGAGAGCAGCGATCCCCGGCTGTATGCCGACAAGGTGAGCCTCTACTCGGGAGGGAACGGCACGCTGCTGCGCACGAGCACACTGCCGCTCCTGAGTTGGGGGTATCAGATCCAGTCGCTTCGTTATCCCCAGGACTCCGCGACGACTCACGTTCGCTATGCCGTGTCGCGCGGTGGCTCGGACGTTTACCCCGCGCCGCCGTTGGTCGAGGTCCACTCGGGCGCGACCGGCGCGATCGTCCAGACCTACTACCCGCCGCAGACCGGCGCGAAGGGGGTCGCGATCGCATCGGGCGGTGATCAGGACAGCGACGGCAACGACGAGCTGCTCGTGGCCTACGAGTACGCCAACACAAGCATCGTCGAGCTGCGCTCGCCGGCGAGTGCGACGCCGCTCGTCTCGTTCACGAGCCCGTGGCCGATCGGTGCGGTGGCCTGCGATGACCTCGACGGGGATGGCAAGCGCGAGGTCATGCTGAGCGCTCGGCCCAACAACGGCACGGCGTCGGTTCGCGTCTACTCGACCGACCTGACGCAGAAGACCCTGGTCCACAGGCTCACGATCTCGGCCAGCACGACCAGCTCCTCCGTAGGGCTGTCCGTCGACGGTGCGGGTGACTACGACATGGATGGCTACCGCGACATCGTCATCGGCAGCACCAACCCAAACTCGTACGGCACGATGGAAGTCCGGTCGGGCCGCGACGGCCACGTCCTCGATACGCGGACTTCGAACCTCCAGGACACCTGCTACGGGGGCACGGTTGCCAACGTCGGCGACGTCAACGACGACGGCCTCGAGGACATCGCGGTTTCCGCCTGGAGGTGGGGCCGGAACTACGGCGCGGTGCGGATCTACACACCGAGATTGCCGACGCTGATCGGTTCTCCGGCAGAGGTGTCGGTCACCAGTGGTGGACCGCACCAGTTGGACATCGACTGCAGCAGCTCGTATGCGAACCACGTCTACTGGGTGTTGGGCTCCGGGAGCGGGACGATCCCCGGCTTCGTATACGGCTCGACCCGACTGCCGCTGAATCCCGACGTGCTCTTCTACGCGATGCTCAACCTGCCCCACGATCCGATGTACGTGGCAACGGTCGGCTTCCTCGATGCGTCCGGCCGCGCACAGTCCCAGCTCGTCGTGCCGCCTGGGGCCCTGACGTATCTGCTCGGCGCCAAGCTCCACCACGCGGCCGCGATCCTGGATCCGGCAACCGGCATTCCCGTGCATACGACCAACGCGGCGGGCTTGCGTCTGATCCAGTGACGTCGGGCAGGGGCAAACTGCAAGCTGCACGGCAGCGAGATCACCGAGCAGGACCCCGAACGCCCGTACTATTCCGTGGTACGGTCTGCCGCTGCACTTGTCCTTCGCGCTGGTGATGGAGGCGATGATCGGTGACCTGGCCTCATCGATGCGCTTCCGCAAGCCGCTCGCGGCTTCGCTTGCCGCCGGCTCCGAGCGATCCCCCAGCAGGGCGTTGAAAACGTCGCGCCGGCGGACAGCATGGGTACCTGACACAAAGCACGGGGAATCCATGAAGTCCATTCCGCTCGCGATCCTGCCGGTATTCTTGCTCGCACAGTCGCCCGCCCCTCGGGCACCGCTGCAGCTCGAGCAGACGATCACGCTCGAAGGTGTCTCGGGCCGCATCGACCACCTCGCGATCGATGTCGAAGCCAAGCGGCTCTACGCCGTCGCGCTCGGCAACGACACTCTCGAGGTCATCGATCTCGCGCGCGGGAAGCGCGTCCGGAGCATGAAGCACCTCGGCCGGCCCACCGGCATTGCGTTCGACCCGAAGACGGGTCTGTTCGCCGTCGCGTCGAGCCGCGACGGTTGCTGTCGGATCTTCGATCGTGGGCTCGAGCTACGTGCGCGCATCGACGGCTTCTACGACGCGGACAATGTTCGATTCAACGTGGCAGCCAAGCGGTTCGTCGTCGGCTTCGGCGACGCGCTCGGCAGCTTCGCGGCGGGGGAGACGAGCAAGCCAAGCACCGGGTTCGAGAAGCCGGCAACGGCTCGCAAGGTCCAAAAGGCCAAGAAGCTCGGTGCGATCGCGGTCGGCGGGCATCCCGAGTCGTTCCAACTCGAGCCTGGGAGCGATCGCGTCTTCGTCAACGTCCCCGGGCGCCGCGCCGTAGTCGTCGTCGATTCCAAGCGCGGCTCGGTC
>Ga0055451_10000187_pt1 | contig 23785 bp, 25 predicted proteins | sample China_Galinas_PW_3_FD_57745 | JGI IMG/M metagenome (GOLD analysis project Ga0055451, IMG submission 57745) | Wetland microbial communities from San Francisco Bay, California, USA, that impact long-term carbon sequestration - China_Galinas_PWB_D2 | ecosystem: Environmental > Aquatic > Marine >... | reverse complement strand
GCGGCTCCATTCCAGCGGCTCCATTCCTGTAGGCGCTGATCGCTAGCGTCGTCGCATGTTGATGGCCTGTCGTGGTGCGGAGTCGATTCGAACGCCGTCGGCTAACGGTGTTCTGCACCGATGCATACCAACAGTCGCGCCGGCGGGCTTGCTCTTTTCAGGCCTTGCTCGAAACCGGAGTCTGTGGCCGCACGTCGTACCAAGGCCACTACGTCCAGGAGAAAAGTATCGGTTCAGAGATCGTCGTCGTCCGCGGAAATGACTCGCTCCGACGAGATGGCCGGCGGCAACGTGCGTGGCCGGCGCGACCGTGACCGCCCAGTGAACCGGTCCGCGATGTTTGTCAGCGGGTTCGCCATCGCCCCCAACGATTCCACCGCGTCCCGCAGCATTTCGATCGTCGGCGTCAGCGCCTCCAGATTGGGCGCCAGCCGGTTGAGCGTCTCGGCGACGAACACAGTCTGCTCAAGCGGGCCGTTGCGGGCAGTCAGCATGTCGATCAACCCGCCCTTGGCCATCAGGCGTTCTGCGAGACCGTCCTCGGACAAGATTCGTTCGACCAAGCCCTCCTCGGCCAGCAATTCGTCGATCATCCCGCCCGGCGCCGTCGCGCGCTCCAGCGGTCCGCCCGGTTGGGTCAGGCGGTCCATCGGGCCGCCTGGACGCATCAGCTGTTCGATCGGTCCGCCTGCCGCCAGCGCGCGACCCAGCGGCGCGTCGTCGTCGAGGAGGGCGGCGAGGCGATTGGCCTTGTCGACCGTCGAGTCGATGCCGAGCAGGTTGGCGACCGTCGACGAGGGCGCTTGGCCGCCCTCGCCCAATGCCTGGCGGGCAAGCCCGACGCCCGCCCCGGCCACGGCCAGACTTGCATCGGCGGCGGCCAGCCCGATCTTGGCCGGCGCGATGAAAACCGTCGTCAAGGCCTTGCTCAGGTCCATGGTCGTAGTCTAGGCGCCTCGCCACGGGTCCCCTCGCAGGGCAAACCCGTCAAACTCACAGGAAGCTCCCAGTCGGGCTCCAGCTTTTCGGTGCACCAGAGGGTGAAGACTGTCCCGCATGAGTGCGGCGGTGCTACCAGACTCACAACCCGAAGCCAGGGTGCTCGTGGTCGACGACGAGACGAACATCGTCGAGTTGCTGTCGGTGAGCTTGAAGTTCCAGGGATTCGAGGTTCACACCGCCTCGAACGGTCCAGCGGCACTCGACCGCGCCCGTGAGATACGCCCGGACGCGGTCATCTTGGACGTGATGATGCCCGGCATGGACGGGTTCGGTGTGCTGCGACGCCTGCGCGCCGACGGCATCGACGCTCCGGCGCTGTTCCTCACGGCCCGAGATACGTTGCAGGACAAGATCACTGGACTCACCATAGGCGGCGATGACTACGTCACCAAACCCTTCAGCCTGGAGGAGGTGGTCGCGCGGCTGCGGGTGATTCTGCGGCGCACCGGCAAGGGAGTCGAAGAGCCCCGCAGTGCTCGACTGACCTTCGCGGACATCGAACTGGACGAAGAGACCCATGAGGTGTGGAAGGCCGGCGAGCCGGTGTCGCTGTCGCCGACGGAATTCACCTTGCTGCGATACTTCGTGATCAACGCCGGAACCGTGCTCAGCAAACCGAAAATCCTCGACCACGTCTGGCGATACGACTTCGGCGGCGACGTCAACGTCGTCGAGTCGTATGTCTCGTACTTGCGCCGCAAGATCGACACGGGGGAGAAGCGGCTGCTGCACACCCTGCGCGGGGTGGGGTACGTCCTTCGAGAGCCGCGGTGATGAGTAGCGCTTGCGCGAAGAGCAGAAAGCTAGTGCGGCCCACGGGCGGACAATAAGGTCCATGCCCGTACAGCGTGGAGGGGGGGTCCCCCTTCGGGTCGGCCTCGTGGCCGCAATGCTGGTGCTCGTCGGTTTCGGCTTGCTCGCCTCCGGCATCGCGGTGACCTCGATCCTGCGCCACAGCCTGATCAACCGCGTGGACCAGACGCTGATGGACGCGTCGCGCGGCTGGGCCCAGGCGCCGCGGCGGCTGCCCCAGGCGCCGAACGACGGACCCAACCCCGGTCGACCGCCCTCCAATTTCTACGTTCGCGGCATCGGCTCTGACGGGCGGGAATGGATGGCCATCAACGACCGCGACGCCGAGCCTGCCCTGCCGGCCGACAACGATGTCGGATCCGAACCCGTGACCGTCGGCTCAATCGACAGATCCGACACGCAGTGGCGTGCCGTCTCGGTGCGCGGCGGCGACGGCGAACTGATCACCGTGGCGATCGACCTTTCCGACGTGCAATCCACGGTCGGTGCACTGACTTGGTCGCAGGTGGGCATCGGACTGGCCGTGCTGTTGGTGCTCGGCGTCGCCGGATATCTCGTCGTGCACCGCAGCCTGCGACCCCTCGCCGAAGTCGAGGAGACCGCCGCGGCAATCGCCGCCGGCCAGCTCGACCGCCGGGTGCCGCAGCGCGATCCGCGCACCGAGGTCGGCCGACTCTCCTTGGCGCTCAACGGAATGCTCACGCAGATCCAGCGAGCATTCGCGTCGTCGGAGCAGTCGGCCGCGCAAGCGCGCACCTCCGAGGAGCGGATGCGGCGCTTCATCACCGACGCCAGCCACGAGCTGCGCACTCCGCTGACGACCATCCGCGGCTTCGCCGAGCTGTATCGGCAAGGCGCCGCCCGTGACATCGAGATGCTGATGTCACGCATCGAAAGCGAGTCCCGCCGAATGGGACTGCTCGTCGAGGACCTGCTGCTGCTGGCACGGGTTGACGCCCAGCGTCCGCTCGAGCGGCACCGGGTCGACATGCTGGCGCTTGCCACCGACGCCGTCCACGACGCGCAGTCGGTGGCGCCGAACCGCCGAATTGCCATGGATGTGTTCGACGGTCCCGGAACGCCCGAGGTGCTCGGCGACGAGGCCCGGCTTTGTCAGGTGCTGAGCAACCTGGTGTCCAACGCACTGCAGCACACTCCCGAGTCCGCCGGCATCACCGTGCGGGTGGGCACCGAAGGCGACGAGGCGGTGCTCGAGGTCCTCGACGAAGGCCCCGGCATGACGCAGGAGGACGCGCACCGTGTCTTCGAGCGCTTCTTCCGGGCCGACTCGTCCCGGGCGCGGGCCAGCGGCGGGACCGGGCTCGGGCTGTCGATCGTCGACTCCCTGGTGTACGCCCACGGCGGCACCGTCACCGTCGCGACCGCACCGGGACACGGCTGCCGATTCCAGGTGCGGTTGCCGCGCATCACCGAGGCGGCGGTGCCCGACGTGCCCGCTCAGGTCAGCTGAGCAAGCGCCTCTTTGATTTTGGCCTGTGCCTTGTCGAGAGCTTCCTGCGACGGGTTGCGGTCGACGTTGGCAAACCCGAAATCCGTCAGGTTGTAGGCCGGAAACACGTGCACATGCAGATGAGGAACCTCCAACCCGGCGATGATCAACCCGGCCCGCTCGGCGCCGAACGCCTTGCACACGGCCTTGCCGATCAGTTGGGCGACGCGCATCACCTTGTCGAAGGCTTCAGGATCGACGTCGTGCCACTGGTCGATCTCGTCTCGGGGCACCACCAGCGTGTGGCCCTGCGTCATCGGCTGAATGGTCAGAAAAGCGACGACGTCGTCGTCTTCGTAGACGAAGCGCCCGGGCAGCTCGCCGTTGATGATCTTGGTGAACACGGTTGCCATGCGCACGAGCATCGCACACCCGCGTGGCAGCGCCAGCGCGAGTCAGATCAGACCTGTCGCATCGAAGATCCATGAGGTGTCGGCCGCCGCCAGCTGCGTCAGCCAGTCCGCCGGCGCCTGTGCGGACAAGGTGCCCATGTCCCAGTAGTCCTTCCAGAGCGTGACCTTGCCGTCGATCACGCGGTGCACCGTCACGAACGGCAGCTCAGCGGTTTCGCCGCTCGCCCAGGACCATGTCTCGGAGTGCTCGTAGCACGCGTCGACCCCGTTGGTGACGAGCAGCCCCTCGCGGTTGGTGTAATCGGCCAAGGACTCCAGCCCAACCTTCAGCCGCTTGACGATGTCGCCGGGACCGCGCGCTGCCGCGGTGGGCCCGAGCGGCATGTCGACGTAGATGCACCCCTCAGACAGGAAGGTCTGCACCCCGCCCCAGTCCCGTTTCGAAAGCGCTTGCCACAGGCCGTAAACGGCGCCCTTCACGTCCTCCATCTACACGGCCGCAGGAATGGGCTCGTCGGTCGCCGCACGGACGGCTGCTGCGGTGCGCGCCCGCAGGAAGCTGCCGGTGCGCTGCTTGCCGACGATGTCGGTGGCCTCGCCGTCGAGGAACACCGCACGACCGGCGACGAACACGGCCTTCACGGTGTCGTCGTTGCGATTCACCATCCGCGAAAGCCCGGCGTACTGGTCCACCTTCTCTTCTGCGTACTCGTCGAGCGACGCGTCGAGGCGTTGCGGATCGATGAGGACGACGTCGGCGCGGTCACCCACGCGCAGATGACCTGCGTCGATCTGATACCAGTCGGCGAGCTCGCCGGTCAGCCGATGCACCGCCTGCTCGACCGACATGAACCGTGCGCCGGCGTTTTCGGCGTCGCGCACATGGCGCAGCAGCCGCAGTCCGAAGTTATAGAACGCCATGTTGCGCAGGTGGGCTCCGGCATCGGAGAAGCCCATCTGAATCCCCGGGTCCCGAGCCAGTTTCTTCAATACGTTCGGGCGGTGATTCGAGATCGTCGTGCGCCAGCGCAGCGCGGTGCCGTGCTCGAGCACCAGGTCGAGGAACGCGTCGACCGGATGCAGCCCGCGGTCACGGCCGGCCTGCCCGAACGACTTGCCCACCAACGACTTATCAGGGCACGCCACGATCTGTGCGTCGAAGAAGTCACGGTGCCAGACCCGCGGCCCGTACCTGCTCTCGTAGTCCTTGCGGAACTGCCGGCGGTACGCCTCGTCACGCAGCAGGTGGTTGCGGGCGACTTCCTCCTTGAGGTGCAACGCCGCAGCACCCGAACCGAACTCCTCGAAGATCACCAGGTCGATGCCGTCGGCGCACACCTCGAACGGCACCGGCAGATGCTGCCAGCGGAAGTTGCCCCCGAGCTTGTTGACAACTCTGGCGATCGGACCCATCAGGTGGATCACGAACGGGTTGGCTTTGACGTCGGCCGCCGACAGCAGGCTGGTCTTCAGTGGCCTGCGCATGATGCCCAGCGACTGTGCGATCTGCGATCCGAGGTTGAGCGGACTCTGAATGTCGGGACCGGACTGCGGCAGGTGTCGCCGTCGAGCTTGTCGAAAAGCAGCTGCTGCGAAAACATTCCGAGAAATCCCTCGTCGAGGGCATCGGACAGCATGCGTTCCATGCGCGCCTGCTCAGCTTTCGCCGGCCGCACGTCATTTCTGGTGGCTCTATCCAGACCCATTGTCGCCGTGCGCATGTCGGAATGCCCGATGAACGCAGCCACATTGGGGCCCAGCGGCAGCGATTCGAGCGCGGCGACGTACTCTCCGCAGTTCGTCCAGGTCTTGTGTGTGTCGACCGCGCCGATGACGCGCTCACGCGGGATGGCCTCGACGCGGCCGAACAGGTCACCGGCGTCGGTGCCGTCGACGTGGATGGTCGACAGCGAGCACGACCCCAGCAGTATCGTCGTCACACCATGGCGCAGCGACTCCGACAGCGACGGGCCGTCCAGCACCTCGACGTCGTAATGGGTGTGGATGTCGATGATCCCGGGCAGCACCCACTTGCCGGATGCGTCGATCACCTGCTCGCAATCGGTCTCGTCCAGGGGGTGGGGCGTGATCGCGGCGACGCGCCCGTCCTTGATGCCGATGTCGCGGACCGCCGACGGGGCACCACTGCCGTCGAACCAGCGGCCGTTGCGGATGATGGCGTCGAAGGTCACCAGGCCATCAAACCATGGGCGCTATCTTGGGTCCGAGCAGACGCAAAGTCGCACGGTGCGCGGGGTGTGCATGCGATTTCTGCTCGCTGAAGGGAGAACCGGCGAGCCGTGAGTGATACTGTCCAGCAGCTGCTGCGCTGCCGCACGGCCGATGACGCGGTCGCGGTGAAGTACGAGGACCGCACGTGGACATGGCGCCAGCATCTGTGTGACGCGTCCTCACAGGCGTCGGCGTTGCTCGGGATCGCTGACCAGACACGCCCGATGCATGTCGGCACGCTGCTGGGCAACACGCCCGACATGCTGACGCAGATGGCGGCCGCCGGGCTGGGCGGATACGTGTTGTGTGGCATCAACACCACCCGCCGGGGCGAGGCCCTGCTGGCCGACGTGCGCCGGGCCGACTGTCAGATTCTGGTCACCGATGCCGCACATCGGCCGCTGCTCGACGGGCTCGACCTCGACGGGATCCGTCTGGTCGACACCTCGACCGAGGATTGGCAGCGGCTCGTCGACGGCGCGGGCGTGCTACGGCCGTACCGCGAAGTGGGCCAGATGGACACCTTCATGATGATCTTCACGTCGGGAACCAGCGGGAACCCGAAGGCGGTTCAGGTCTCGCACTTCATGGTGCTGATGTCGGGACAGGCTCTGGCCGAGCGGTTTTCGATCACATCAGCCGACACGTGCTATGTCTCGATGCCGCTGTTTCATTCCAACGCCGTCGTCGCGGGCTGGGCGGTGGCGTTGGTGTCCGGGGCTGCGATCGCCCCGGCGAAGTTTTCGGCGTCGAACTTCTTGCGTGACATCCGCCGCTACGGCGTGACGTACATGAACTACGTCGGCAAGCCGCTCGCCTATGTGCTCGCTACCCCGGAGCGTCCCGACGACGCGGACAACCCGCTGCGGACAGCGTTCGGCAACGAGGCCGGCGACCGCGACATCGACGAGTTCCAGCGGCGATTCGGCGTCGAGGTGTGGGACGGGTTCGGCTCCACCGAGAACGCCGTCATCGTGACCCGAGAACCGGACACCCCGAAGGGGTCGATCGGCAAGGGCTTTCCGGGGGTGGCGATCTACGACAGCGAGACCCTGCGGGAGTGCGCGGTCGCGCGGTTCGACAAGGACGGCGCCCTGGTCAACGCCGACGAAGCCATCGGCGAACTGGTGAACACCGAGGGAACCGGCTTCTTTACGGGTTACTACAACGACGACGCCGCGAATGCCGAACGCACGCGGCACGGGATCTACTGGTCCGGGGATCTGGCGTACCGTGACGCCGGCGGTTGGATCTACCTCGCCGGCCGCACCGCCGACTGGATGCGTGTCGACGGCGAGAACCTGGCCGCCGCCCCCATCGAGCGAATTCTGTTGCGGTTAAACGAATGTAGTCGTGTTGCAGTGTACGCGGTGCCTGACGAGCACGTCGGCGACCAGGTGATGGCGGCCCTCGTGCTCAAGGATCGCGCCACGCTGACGCGGGCCGCGTTCGAAGCGTTCCTCACCGGGCAGCCTGACTTGTCACCGAAGGCGTGGCCGCGCTACGTGCGGATCACCGCTGACCTGCCGAGCACGGCCACGCACAAGGTGCTCAAACGGGTCCTCATCGCCGACGGCAAAACGGCCGGTGACGGCGAGCTCTGGGTTCGTGACGCCCGCGGCACCGGCTATCGCCGAAAGGACTGAGAGCAGAAGAGGTTTCGCTTCGAGGTCAGCCGGAGCCGATCCTGGCGGCGACCTTGGACGCGACGGTTTCGGCCTGATCGGAGATGTTGGCGCCGCAGGCGCTGATGTCCAGCACGAACGACGAGACCGCCTGCAGCACATGCTGGCACTGCCAGTCGGTCTCCGTCACGACGGTCAGTGCCGTCACTGTGTTGTTCGACGTGGAGATTGATCGCACCTGATACCGGGTTTTGGTGCCGTCGTCTTTGCTCACGGCGGTGATGGTGACCTTCCGGCAGGAGTCCCACGCCTTGCCCTGGTCCTTGACAAACGCAGCTGCGTCCGACGGCGAAGGGAACTCCGCCACCGATTGCACGACGCTGCCATTGTTGGATGCGACGGCTTCCCAATTCATCTCAGTGAAGTCGGTGTTCCCGTATTCGGCTTCGCCGCTGATGTAGACCACGCCGTGGCACTCGGACGGGCTAGCGTCGATGGTGTCGTCTGGCCCGTCACCGGACTCGGCGAGCTCCAGGTCGCTGGTATCCATGATCGAGTTGATTTCGTCAGCGTCGAGCAGCAGAGATTCGATGTCCGCCGGTCGCACCGTCGACGGAGCCACCGCCGCCCCGGACACCACTTGAGTGCAGCCCACCACGCCGAACACGGCAAGGACGAAGACAGCGCCGATCAACCGTCGTCGCGTCTGGTGAAGGCCTCGAGTGCCGCGGCGTTCGCCGCCGCGCCGACCAGCTCTGCGAAGCAGGCGGTCTCCCGCTCGATGGCGGCGTCGATCTGCGGGCGCAGCGGCGCGGCGATCGTGGTCTTTACCGCGATCAGGCTCGGAATGGATTTCGACGCAAGCATGTCGGCATGCCGATACGTTTCGTCGAGCAGTGCGCCCGGCTCGCAGACCTTGAACACCAGACCCATCTGGTGCGCTTCTTCGGCGCTGATCCATTCCGACGACATTAATATCCAGGCCGCGTTTTGGCGGCCCACCTGGCGCGGAAGCAAGTACGACGACGCCGCTTCGGGCGCGACGCCCAGGCTGGTGAACGGGCATCTCAGTCGCGCGTCGGTCGACATGAACGCAAGGTCGGCGTAGCCGAGAATCGTGGCGCCGATGCCCACCCCCACCCCGTTGACCGCACAGATCAACGGCTTCGGGAACGACGACAGGGCGTTGAGCAACCTGAAGAAGGCGTGCTGGTTGGCGTTCTGCCGCGGGTTGGTGATGTTCTCCTGCATCTCGACGAGATCGGCGCCGGCGCTGAACGCCCGACCGGCGCCGGTGATCACGACGACCGCGACGTCGGGGTCATCGGCGGCCGCCGCCACGGCCTGAGCCAAGGTCTCGTTCAGTTCCTCGTTGAATGCGTTCAATACCTCCGGCCGGTTCAGCGTCAGCGTGCGCACACGGTTGTCGTCGGAGATGAGCAGCGTCACCGCAACCTCTCTTTCCTGACCAACTGGTCGAGTTCCCGGGTCGTCCACGGCAAAGTGTCGGTGTGCTCGCGATAGCCGATCGGGGTTTGGGCGGGACGTTCGAATCGGCCCACGAAACCTCCTGCCGCGATGAAGATTTGACCGGTGATGTCGGCCGCCAAGTCACTCGCGAGGTAGGCGTAGATCGGTGCCGCGTATTCGGGCGGCGGCGCGTCGAGCGCAACCCGGGTGGTGGCGTCGTCGAGCAGGCCCCGCCGATGCAGGTCGCTGATGTGGGCCTCGTACTGCGGCCCGCTGGACAGCCGGGTCTTGGCGCCCGGGCACACGACGTTGGCCCGCACCCCGTGCTGTTTGAGTTGTCCTGCGATCGCCATCGTGAAGCCGTTGACGGCGCCCTTGGCCGCAGGATAGCCCGTGCCGCCGTAGTCACCGAGGAACGCGAACGAACTCGTGTTGACGATCGCCCCGCTGCGCTGCTTGGCCATCCTCGGCGCTGCGGCGCGACAGGTCTGGAAGACGGTCCACAGGTGTGCCTCGAGGAACTCGGCGAACTCGGTGGTCGTGGTGTCCAGGATGGTGGCGTCGTGGCGTCCGGCGATGCCCGCGCAGTTGACGAGGATGTCGATCCGGCCGAACGTGTCCACGCAGGTCCCGATCAGCGCGTCGGCGACGCCTTCCTGTGCTGGAGAGCCGGTGTGGGCCACGGCGCGTCCGCCGGTCCGCGTGATCGCCACGGCCGTGTCCTGGGCCGCTTCGGCGTCCCGGCCGTTCACCACGACGCCGCAGCCACCCGCCGCCAGCAGTTCGGCGACTGCTCGGCCGACACCTCGGCTGCCGCCGACCACCAGCGCGGCGCGGCCCGCGAGCAGACGTTGTTCCGCCACCGCTGCCTCCGTCGCGCGCGTTGCGGCCATATGGGTGTCGAACTATAGTCCGGACACATGTCCAGCTATCGTCCGAGTCTCGCATGACCGCGTCCGCCGACCGCGCCGGGTACGCGCTGCGTGCCAACGAGGCGGACGCGGGCCGCCGCGCGCACTGACCGTGTCGTCCGTAGGCCTGCGGGGATGCCGCCGCCGCAACCCGCGACCAGATCGCCGCAACTCATATGGCAGATTCATTTTCGACGAAGCCGCGCCGCGCCGAAACAAGGCGAGCAATCAGTGGCGGAAGGGGTGAGCATGCGGATTGCCTTGTTGTCCTACCGCAGTAAGACGCACTGCGGGGGACAAGGCGTCTACGTCCGGCACCTCAGCCACGGGCTGGTCGAACTCGGCCACGAGGTGGAAGTCTTCTCCGGCCAGCCCTACCCCGAGGTTCTCGATCCGCGGGTGCGCTTCACCGAGGTGCCCAGTCTGGACCTGTACCGCGAGCCGGATCCCTTCCGCGTGCCGTGGCCCAGCGAAATCCGCACCCGGATCGACCTGCTGGAGCTGTCAACCATGTGGTCGGCCGGCTTTCCGGAGCCGCGCACCTTCAGCCTGCGCGCGGCGCGGTTGCTCGCCGGGCGATCCGGCGACTTCGACGTGGTTCACGACAACCAGAGCCTCGGGACCGGCCTGCTCAAGATCGCCGCGGCCGGGCTGCCGGTCGTCGCCACCGTCCATCATCCGATCACCCGCGACCGCGTACTGGACCTGGCGGCAGCCCGATGGTGGCGGAAGCCGTTGGTGCACAGGTGGTATGGCTTCCTGAAGATGCAGCAGGCAGTTTCCCGGCGGATCCCGGAACTGCTGACCGTGTCGTCGTCGTCCGCAGCCGACATCGCCGCGGACTTCGGAGTATCGCCCGAGCAGTTGCACGTCGTACCGCTGGGGGTGAACACGGAGCTGTTCAAACCGTCCGAGCGCCCCCGCCGGCCCGGCCGGATCATCGCGATCGCCAGCGCCGACATCCCGCTGAAGGGTGTCGCCACGCTGCTGCACGCAGTGGCGGGGCTGCGAGCCGAACGCGACCTCGAGCTGCAACTGGTCGCCAAGGTCGAACCGAACGGCCCCACCCACAAACTCATTGCGGAACTGGGTATTTCCGACATCGTTCGGGTCAGGAGCGGGCTGCCCGACGACGAGCTGGCCGCGTTGTTCGCCTCCGCCGAAGTCGCCTGCATTCCGTCTCTTTATGAGGGCTTCTCGCTGCCCGCGGTGGAGGCGATGGCCAGTGGCACGCCCGTCGTGGCCAGTCGTGTCGGTGCGCTGCCCGAGGTTCTCGGCACCGACGGCGCGTGCGCCGAGTTGGTCGCACCTGCCGACATCGGTGAATTGACTCGTGCCCTTGGCGATCTGCTGGATTCGCCGGAAAAGCGGCGCCGCCTCGGCGAGGCCGGCCGGCAGCGTGCCCTGGATGTTTTCAGTTGGGAATCCGTGGCGGCTCAGACGGTTCGGGTGTACGAGCGGGCGATTGCCAGGGCATCGGGCAATGGGAATCAGCAATGCTGACGGTCGATTTCGACCGGCTGGGCATCGGCCCGTCGACGAAGGTGATCGACGTGGGCTGCGGCGCGGGACGCCACGCGCTCGAGGCATACCGCCGCGGGGCGGACGTCGTGGCATTCGATCGCGACGCCGCCGAACTGCAGGGTGTCGAGACCATTCTGACCGCGATGGCCGAGGGTGGCGAGGCACCCACATTTGCCACCGCCACCACGGTGGCTGGAGACGCGCTGGCATTGCCGTATGCCGACGAAACGTTCGACTGTGTGATCGCCTCGGAGATCCTGGAGCACATCCCCGACGACGCCACCGCTATCGCCGAACTGATCCGCGTGCTGAAAGTCGGTGGCACGCTGGCTGTTAGCGTTCCCCGCTGGCTGCCGGAGCGGATTTGCTGGTGGCTGTCCGACGACTATCACAGCAACGAGGGCGGCCACGTTCGGATCTACCGGGCCAGCGAATTGCGGGCCAACTTCCTCCGTGCGGGGCTGAAGCCCACCCACACCCATCATGCGCACGGGCTGCACTCGCCGTTCTGGTGGTTGAAATGTGCTGTCGGAGTGGAGCATTCGGATCACCCCGCCGTGGCGGCCTATCACAAGATGCTGGTCTGGGACCTGACCCGGCGGCCCATACTGACTCGGGCAGCCGAGGCTGTGCTCAATCCCGTGGTGGGCAAGAGCGTGGCGATGTACTTCGTCAAACCCCGGGCAGCGCAGGTGATCGAGCCGGTCGTCGGCTTTGAAGTCGCACAGGGTACTGCATGAGGTGGCGACACGAGCTGCCCTCCGTTGCGGGCGTTCTCACAGAAGACCAGTGCAGGCAGACGGCGCTGTCGATCGCGGCAGTACAGGAGTCCTCGGGTGCGATCCCGTGGTTCAGCGGTGGGCACACCGACCCCTGGGACCATGTGGAATGCGCGATGGCGCTCACCACGGCGGGACTTCTGGCGCCGGCGCGGGCAGCCTTCGAGTGGTGCCGGCAGATGCAGCGCCCCGACGGCTCGTGGCCGATCCAGTTGCGCGGCGGGGCAGTCGAGGACGCCAACAGTGACAGCAACTTCTGCGCCTACATCGCGGCCGGGGTCTGGCATCACGTGCTGTTGACCGGCGATCGGGGATTTGCGATAACGATGTGGCCGGTGGTCAGCGCGGCGATGGACTTCGTGTTGGACCTGCAGATCGGCTATGGCGAGATCTGCTGGGCGCGTGGCGATTCCGGTCCCGTGCCGGAGGCGCTGTTGACCGGCTGCGCCAGCGTCTTCCACAGCATGAGGTGCGCGTCTGCGCTGGCGGATTTCCTTGGCGAACCCCAGCCGGAGTGGGAGGTCGCCGTCGGCCGGCTGGGCCACGCGATCGTCGCGCACCCCGACGCGTTCGAGGAGAAGGACCGCCATTCGATGGATTGGTACTACCCGGTCCTCGGCGGAGCGGTGCGGGGCCCCGCCGCCACGGCCCGCGTCGAGCGCCGGTGGAGCGATTTCGTCGTCGCCGGCCTCGGTGTGCGCTGTGTCGCCGACCGGCCTTGGGTGACCGGAGCCGAAACATGCGAACTCGTGATGGCGTTGGATGCGATCGGCTATCACGGCGCGGCGATGGAACAGTTCACCGCGATGCAGCATCTGCGTGAGGAAGACGGATCCTATTGGACCGGTTTAGTTTTCGCCGATGGCAAGCGCTGGCCCGAGGAGCGCACCACGTGGACTGGCGCGGCCATGATCCTAGCCGCCGACGCATTGTCGGATGCCACGCCCGCCGGCGGCCTGTTCCGGGGCGCCGAGTTGCCGCTCGGGCTGCAGACGGACTTCGACTGCATCTGTGTGACCACCTGACCCAGTCCGCCCCGCGCCGGGGACCGCACACATAAGATTGCGACGTGACTGAGCGCGCACGCGTCGGCGGCGCCACCGTGCAGTGGGGCGTGGCGACTCGCGTCGGTGCGGTACATGAGCAGAACCGCGAGCAGAACCAGGATTCCTACTGCACGAAACCGCCGGTGTTCGTCGTGGCGGATGGCGTGGGTGGGCACTCAGGTGGTGAGGTTGCGAGCCGGGTGGCGGTCGACTCGCTGTTCGCACTAGCCGATCGCGCCGACGTGACGGACGAGATGGTGACGCGATGTCTGGCGGACGCGCGGGCACGCATTGGGCAGATCGAGCACGGCGGGCGGCCTCCGGGAACGACGCTCACCGGAGTGATCGTCACCGAGGCCGACGGTGTGCCCTCCTGGTTGGTGGTGAACATCGGCGATTCGCGCACCTATCTGTGCAATGCCTCGGGTCTGCGTCAGATCAGCGTCGATCATTCGGTCGTTCAGCAACTGATCGACGTCGGCGCGGTCGCGGCATCCGAAGCAGAGTCTCTTCCGATGCGCAACCAACTCACGCGTGGGCTGTTTGCCCAACGCGACGAACCGGCGGATATGTGGTTGGTTCGAATGAGCGCCGCTGACCGGGTCATCGCCTGCTCGGACGGACTGCCCAAGGAAGTCGACGAATCGACGATCGAGAGGACGCTGCGGACGGTCGCCGACCCTCAGGAGGCGGCGAACGAACTGGTCAATGCGGCCGTGAAGGCGGGGGGCCGCGACGACGTCACGGTGGTAGTGGTCGACGCCGTAGCGGTCAGGGACTAGGGCTGGGAATGTCGTCGCCGGGCCGGCCGGCGCTACGCTCCAGCACCCGCAGCGACCCCGTGACCGAGACTTCCCGGAATTGCTCGGAGTCGACTGCCCGCCGGTAGATGTGGTACGGCGCCTGGCCACCGTCGTTCGGGTCACCGAACACGTCGTGGATGACGAGCGCGCCGCCGGTCGTCACCCACTTCGCCCAGCCGTCGAAGTCCGCCGCCGCGGCCGCCTCGCTGTGACCGCCGTCGATGAAGACGAACTGAAGCGGCGTGCGCCAGGCGCGAGCCACCGTCGTCGACTTCCCCACGATCGCGACCACGTAGTCGTCGAGGTCGGCCGCCTCGAGCGTGCGCCGAAGTGTCGGCAACGTGTCGAACCGCCCGGTCACCGCATCGACCATCGAGGCGTCGTGATACTCCCAGCCCGGCTGGTGCTCCTCGGAGCCGCGGTGATGGTCGATGGTGTACAGCACGCTGTCTCGTTCCTGCGCTGCCGCGCCGAGCAGCAGCGTCGACTTGCCGCAGTAGGTGCCGACCTCGACGCCGGCGCCGTCGTGCAGGTAGTTCAGCGCGGCCTCGTAGAGTGCGCGGCCCTCGTGCGCCGGCATGAACCCGGTGACATCGTCTGCGAGCGCGAACAACCGTTGGGCGTCGGTCATGCACCTCAAACTAATGCGTGAGGCCGATTGCCCGGCCTCCGGGTGTGTAGTAGTGTCCGGACACGTGTCTGACTCGGTATCTCGGGAGTCGACCCGACGCCGGCTCACGGTCAAGCAGGCCGACACCATCCAGCGGCTGACCAACGCTGCGCTCGCGGTGCTGGCTCGAGAAGGCTTCGGCGGCTTGACCATTCGGTTGGTGGCCGCCGAGGCGGGAGTGGGAGCGGCGACCGCATACACCTATTTCTCGTCGAAGGAGCACCTCGTCGCAGAGGTGTTCTGGCGCAGGCTGGCCTCGTCGGCACCACCATCCTCCGGCGAAGCGCCACCCGTCGAGCGGGTGACCGCGGTGCTGCGTCAGATCGCGCTGCTGGTGGCCGACGAGCCCGAGTTCGCGGCCGCCGTCACCAACGCCCTGCTGGGCCGTGATCCCGACGTCGAGCATCTGCGTGACCGCATCGCCAGAGAGATCCGGGCCCGACTCGACACGGCCGTCGGCCCCGATACCGATCCGGCGCTGGTGCCGACCCTCGAGTTGCTGTACACCGGAGCGCTGGTCCACGCGGGGATGGGGTACGTGACGTACTCAGAGATCGCAGACCGCCTGGAAAGATCGGCTCGACTGCTGTTCTCTGCGCGAGCGTGAAACCACGCCTCGGCGTGTCGCCGCCCTCGTTTCACAGTCGCGGCACGGAGTCAGTCGTTGATGATCTGCATCGCGTCCATGTTCCAGTAGCCGCGCAGGTTGGCGAGCAGTCCGGCGTCGTCGACCCGGTACGTGAACACGCCGCGCACCTTAGTGGAGAACCCGTCGAACTTGTTGTGCAGGAGCAGAATATGAGCGATTTCGGTCGGTGAACTCGATGGGAACGTCTCCTCGCACGTGATCGTCGCTTCACTGCGCGCGATCGTCTTGTCGAAGAACGCGCCGACGGCCTCCTTGCCGCGCACACCCTGGCCGTCGGGATTCGTGACGGCATTGCCGATCGGGTCCTCGACCAGCACGTCCTCGGCCATCAGCGCCAGCCAGCCGTCTCGGTCGCCCGCCTGCACGCACCGCCATGACGCCTGCGACGCAGCCAGTGCGGGGGTTACCTCATCAATTGCTCTGTCCGGCATGGGGACTCCTCTCTTTCGGTGAATCAAATCGCGCACGCCGCTCGCGCGCCGTCCTCTGTGGCCTTGCGGATGAGGCCGAGGCCCGTGCAGTCCCCGGCCGCGCTGATCTTGACGTCCGGCAGTGCGACGGTCAGTTCGTCGAACAGCGAGGTGTCGGCCTCCAAGGCGCCGGCGAGTACCACGTTGTCGACCGCCAACAGCCGGGCGGCGCCGCCGCAGGCCTGAAAAACCAAGCCCTGTCGGGTGATTCGCTCCACCGCCGCGCGCACATGAACCGTCACGCCCCATCGGTCGAGCCGGTCGGAGTGCTCGGTCTTGCGCTTGTTACCGAGCTCGGGTGCGATCGTCTTCCCGGCCTCCAGCACCGTGACGAGCCGACCGCGGGCGGCGAGGAATTCGGCGAGTTCGAGCGCGACGAGGTCACCGCCGACGATCGCGACGCGCCGACCGATCGGCATCCACACCCGCGCGGCCGTCCGGACCGCATCCGGCCGCACGAGCCGCTGGCCCCGCCCGGACAGCAGTCGAGCACCGACACGCTGCAGGCGGGATTGCCCCGAATGGGGGCGTCCGCCGAGGGTTTCGCGCAGCGCCGGACCGGTCGACACATGGGGAAGGTTCGCGCCTGGGATGGCCGGTAGGACGACTCGGCCCCCCGTCGCCACGATCACCGCATCCGGTGACAGACCGGCGATTTCATCGGCGGTGGCGAGATGACCGAGGTGCACGTCTATCGGTGCGTCGGCGATCTCGCGGCGCAGGTACCGCAGGAACGGCTCGTTCTCCGGATGCAGGATCGATGCCCACAGCAGCGCACCGCCGAGCTGGCGGCCGCGTTCGTACAGGGCGACTCGATGCCCACGCTCGGCCGCCACACGCGCGGCCTCGAGGCCGGCCGGTCCACCGCCGACCACCGCCACGCGCTTGCTGCGCTGTGCCAGGGTCGTCGTGAGTTCCCGCTCCTTACCGGTGCGGGGGTTGACTGCGCAATCCACCGAAAAGCGCTGCTCCATCGCGTCGATGCAGTTTTCACACGAGATGCAGTAGCGGATGCGGTGAGCTCGCCCGGTTCGCAGCTTGTTGGGCAGCTCCTCGTCGGCGAGCATCGGGCGGCCCATCGCGACGAAGTCGGCGCGGCCCTCGGCGAGAACGCGCTCTGCGAGCCGCGGATCGTGGATGCGGCCCACCGCGATGACCGGAACGTCCACCACTTGTTTGACCGCCGCGGCGGCGCCGACGTTCAGCGCGTTCCCGTCGTCTGCGCTGTTGACCATTCCGGTGACGAGCCGGTCGATCACGCCGCCGCTGACGTGGAAGGCGTCGACGCCACCGGCGACCAATTGGGGTGCTACCAGCGCAGTGTCATACAGTGGGCGACCGCCGGCCACCCTTTCGTAGCCCGAGATGCGCAGGGTGATCGGGAAATCTGCGCCGATCTCGGACCGGATCGCAGCGAGAGTTTCCAGCACCACCCGCAGCCGGCCGTTCACCGAATCGCCGCGGTAGTCATCGGTGCGCCGATTGCGTTGCGGGGCAAGAAAAGAACCCAGAAACATGTACCCATGGGCAGCGTGCAGCTCGATGCCGTCGTACCCCGCCTCGACTGCGCGCCGCGCCGCGGCCTTGAACAAGTCGAGGATCCCGACGAGTTGCTCACGGGTGACTTCAGCGGACGGCCGCCCCGTCAGGTACGACGGGATCACCGATGGGCCGAGCGACGTGACCCCGTGCATTTCGGGGCCCAGGCCGTCCGGGCCGGCGTGGACGATCTGCGGCTGGATCTTGGCACCGTGCTCATGCACCGCATCGACGAGGGCACGGTGCGCTTCGACCGCATCATCGGTCCCCAGGTGGAGCCCGCCCGGGGTCTCGGGATGCCGAGGGTCAATACCTGTGGCGCCCACCGTGATCAGGCCCACGCCCCCGCGGGCGCGGGCGGTGAAATAGTCCCGGGTGCGCTGCGACGGCAGACCGTCGGGCGTGCCGTACATGGTTTCCATCGGCGACATCACCAGCCGGTTGCGCACCGTCATCGGCCCGATCCGGCCGGGCTGCAGCAAGTGGCGGAACCCCTTCGCCGAGCGTGCGGTCACGGCGGAAAAACGGCCGAAAAGTCGCCACGGCCGCACGTTCGGCGAGGCGCCGGGCTCATGTTGGCGCGAGCCGTCGACCTTGCCGATGTACGACCACGCGCCGGCGGCTGCTCGAGCTCATGGTCGGCTTACCGGTCGGCGTCCGTGTAGCGGATCACGCCGCGAAGGTTGCGGCCCTGCAACATGTCTTGGTAGCCCTCGTTGATCTGCTCCAGCTTGTACTGGCGGGTGATCATGTCGTCGAGGTTGAGCCTGCCGGCCTTGTACATCGACAGCAGCAGCGGTATGTCGTGGTGCGGGTTGCCGCCGCCGAAGATGGTGCCCTGCAGGTTCTTTTGCATCAGGGTGAGCATCGCCAGGTTGAGTGTGACGCTGGTGTCCATCAAGCTGCCGATCGCCGTCAGTACACAGGTGCCGCCCTTGGCGGTGATGTTGACGTAATTGTCGACGTCTGCTCCCTTCAGCTCACCGACGGTGACGATCACCTTCTGGGCCATCAGCCCGTAGGTGGCCTCGGCGATGCCCATCAGCGCGGCATCGATGTCGGGGTAGACATGCGTGGCGCCGAACTTGAGGGCCTGATCGCGCTTCCACTCCACCGGGTCGATCGCGAAGATCCGCCGCGCGCCTGCGTTCACCGCGCCCTGCAGTGCGGCCATGCCCACGCCGCCGATGCCGACGATCGCGACGTCGTCACCGGGACGGGTGTCGGCCGACCGCGTCGCCGACCCGTAGCCGGTGGTAACGCCGCAGCCGACGAGGCAGGCGACCTCGAATGGGACCGACGGATCGATCTTCACCACCGAGCTCTTGTGCACGACCATGTACGGCGAGAATGTGCCCAGCAGTGTCATCGGGAAGACGTCCTGGCCCCGGGCCTGGATACGAAATGTGCCGTCGGATACCGCCGCACCGTTGAGCAGGCCCGCGCCCAGGTCGCACAGGTTGCGCAGCCCCGCCTGACACGACGGACACCGTCCGCACGACGGGATGAACGACAGCACCACATGGTCGCCCGGCGCGATGTCCTCGACACCGGGGCCGACCTCAGTGACGATGCCTGCGCCCTCGTGTCCGCCCAGCACCGGGAAGCCACCCATCGGGATTCCGCCCGTCACCAGGTGGTGGTCGGAGTGGCACATTCCCGACGCTTCCATCTGGATCTTGACCTCGTCCTTGACCGGGTCGCCGATCTCGATCTCCTCGATCGACCATGGCTGGTTGAACTCCCAGATGAGAGCGCCTTTGGTCTTCATCCCAGTTCCTGCTTCCCATGAATATGCCGTGTGAACTTTCAGCGCCAGCGTAGTAATCGGGGGCACACACCACCCGACCGGGTGGTTGGCTACCAGTCTGCGCTGGCGCGGGCAATCACCACAGCGGCACGGGCGCCTTGCCGAGCGGGTAGTAGCCGGGCAGCCTCTCACCGGCCAGGCTGCGCTCGATCCGCTTCTGCATGCCCTCGCTGAGCTTTCCGGCCTTCATCAGGTCGAGGTAGAGCTTCTGCACGTGGCCGAAGTCGAAGAAGTCGCGCTGCCACTCGATCTTGCCGCCGGCATTGAGCCGGAACCAGCTGCCGCCGATGCCGTAGATCTCCTGCTCCGTACCGTCCTGGTCGACGGCCACCTGCCTCCAGAAGCCGACGACCTCGCCGATCTTGTCGTCGACGATCACCCGCTGGTAGGGGTAACGCCAGTTGTCCAGGCCCGCCATCTCCAGGCCGAGCGCGATATCGCGGATCTCGTCGATACCCACACACATGACGTCTTCCTTAGGGCCGATGTTCCAGCCGTAGGTGGCGTCGTCGGTGTAGAAGTCGGCCAGCCCGCGCCAGTCGCCCTTGCGCTCGGCCTCCCGGTTGGCCTCCAGCCACCGCTCGACGAAGTCTTCCAGTACCTCGCGTGGAACTGCCGCCATGGTCACTCTTCCTGTTCTTTGATGGACAAGGCTTGGGTGGGACACGCCCAGACGGCTTGCTCGACCTCGCTACGGGCGTTTTCAGGTGGCTCGGGATTGAGGATCTGCACCTGCGCGCGCTTGGGGACCTTGAAGTAGTCGGGAGCCTCCAACTCGCACATCGCGTGGCCCTGGCACAGGTCGAGGTCCACTTCTATACGAAAGCTCATCGGGCCTCCTCAGACGCGCCTGCGGTAGCGCACCTTGGCGGGCTGGGCCAGCTGCACCACCATCTTCGAGTGGTCGTTGCGGTAGCTGTCCGATGGCTGCGCCATCTCGAATTCGTACTCGCGCAACAACACCGAGAAGATCGCTTTGATCTGCATGGTGGCGAACGCGGCGCCGACGCAGCGGTGCCGGCCGGCACCGAACGGAATCCACGTCCACCGGTTGATCAAATCCTCCTGGCGCGGCTGGTCGTAGCGCTCGGGGACGAACTCGTCGGGGTCGGGGAAGTCCTCGGGGATCCGGTTGGAGATCGCCGGCGAGGCCGCGACGAGGTCGCCCTCCTGGATCGGGAAGCCCTCGACTTCGAACTCGCCCTTGGCCACCCGCATCAGGATGATGAGCGGTGGGTGCAGGCGCAGGGTCTCCTTGAGCACGTTCTCCAGCCGCGGAATCTGGTGCAGCGCATGAAAACTCACCGACTGGCCGTCGGCGTAGAGCTCGTCGAGCTCCTTGATCACTCCCGCGTACACGTCCGGATGACGCAACAGCTCGATCAACGTCCACGATGCGGTACCCGAACTCGTGTGGTGCCCGGCGAACATCATCGAGATGAACATCCCGGTGATCTCGTCGGCGGAGAACCGCGGATCGCCCTTCTCGTCTGTGATCGTGATCAGCACGTCGAGCATGTCGCGGTCACTCTTGTCGGCCGGAGGATTGGCGATCCGGGTGTTCATGATGTCTTGCACCAAGGCCACCAAGCCTTTTCGCGCCTCGTCGCGGCGGCGGAAGCTTTCGATCGGCAGGTACGCATCGACGTAGGCCAGCGGGTCGGTGCCACGCTCCAGTTCGTGGTACAGATGCGCGAACCTGTTGTCGAGCTGTTCGCGGAACTTCTTGCCGATCAAGCACGCCGAGGACGTGTAGATCGTCAGCTCGGCGAAGAAGTCCAGCAGGTCGATTTCGCCTTCGTCGCCCCAGCCGGCGATCATCCGGCGCACCTCGTGTTCGATGGTGGTCGCGTGGCCCTTCATCTGCTCGCCGCGCAGCGCGGCGTTGTGCAGCATCTCCTTGCGCCGTTCGGGGTCGGCGTCGAATACCACGCCCTCGCCGAAGATCGGTGTCATGAACGGGTACGCCTGGGCCTGATCCAAATCGCTGTCGGCGGAACGGAAGAAGAACTCGTTGGGCTCCGCGCCGGACAGCAGGATGACGTGCTTGTCGGCCAGCTGGAACCAGCCGACGTCGCCGCACTCGTCGCGCACCCGCTGCATCAGCCCGATCGGGTCGGTACGGAACTCTTCCAGGTGGCCGTGCTCTTCTTCGCCACCCGACACTCGGGGAACGGCTGCCGCAGTCATTTCGTGTCCTCCGGGTACTTGAGCTGCTGACGTTCTTTGGCCGCATGGGTAAGCGGCGCCTCGGGCTGAACTTCCATCGACACGATGAAGCCACCGCGCGGGGTTTCCGCGACGAACGCGACTGCCCTGGCCAGATCGGAAGCCCGCAGGAAGTAGTCGTGTCGTGCCTGTCCCCATTTGGCCCAGTCCTCGAGCATCGGGCCGATCGATTCGGGCGGCAGGCTCCAACCCATTCCGGTCTTCGTCGGGCCGGGATGCACGACCGACGCCCGCACCCCGGTGCCTTCGAGCTCCATCTGCAGATTGGTGACCATTGCGATCAATGCCGCTTTGGCGGCACCGTAGGCGCCCATGTGAGGGCGTTGGCGCAGTGCGACGTCGGAGCCGATGAAGATGACGTCCCCGCGCCGGCGTTGCACCATTCCGGGCAACACCGCGGTGGCCAGCCTGTTGGCGCCGATCAGATGGATTTGGATCTGCGACTCGAATGTGTCGGTGCTGATCTCGTGCAGTCGGCCGAAGAACGTGTCGCCTGCGCCGGCGACGAGGACCTCGATGTCTCCGAGCTCGTCCGTCGCCCGGTGCACGAACCCCTTCACCGACTCTGGATCCGTGACGTCGAGTGGGAGCGCGACCGCCTCGCCGCCGTCGGCGCGGATCTGCTCGGCCAGTTCCTGACATTTCTCGACCCGCCGCGCGCCGAGCGCAACCGGAAACCCGCGGCGCCCGAGCTCGGCCGCGGTCGCGGCGCCGATGCCCGAGGACGCGCCTGCCACGATCGTCGGCCGCCGTCGCGGGTGTGGTTCGAATCGCGGCATCAGGCGGCCTCCACCGTGACCGGAAGACAAGCGAATCCGCGCACATTGCTGGAATGCACTCGCACAGCTGCCTCTTCGTCGACCTCGTAGCTGCGGATGCGGGTGAACAATTCGGTCAGCGCCACCCTTGCCTCCATGCGCGCCAGGTGTGCGCCGAGGCAGAAATGCGCGCCGCTGCCGAAACTGACCAGCTTGGAACCGATCTCGCGCCCGATGCGGTACTCGTCGGCATGCTCGAACACCCGGTCGTCGCGGTTGGCGGACCCGGGAAGCAGCAGAATCGTCGCGCCGGCCGGGATCGTGGTGTCATACATCGTGATTGGGTCGGCGACGTTGCGCGCAAGGATCTGGCTGGAGGTGTCGTAGCGCAGCGTCTCCTCGACCCACAACGGGATCCGGGAGTGGTCCCGGTGGACCGGGGCAAGCTGGTCAAGGTTTCTGAACCCCCAATAGGCGGCATTGGCGAGCAGTTTGGTGGTTGTCTCGTTGCCGGCGACCACCATCAAGAACAGGAAGGCCATGATTTCTTCGTCGGTGAGCCGGTCACCGTCGACGTCTGTTTGCAGCAGTGCCGAGGTGAGGTCATCCTGCGGCTTGGTGCGACGCTGGGAAACCATGTCGGCGTAGTAGACCATCAGGTCGGCAGACGCCTGGATCGCCGAGGGTGGCACGTCAGCGAGGCCTTCGTCACGGTGCATGACGCCGTCGGCGAGGGTGCGGATGCGGGCGCGGTCGGGCTCGGGCACGCCCATCAGTTCGCTGATGACGTCCATTGGGAGCTTGCCGGCGAACTCGGCGACGAAGTCGAAGCTTTCGGACTGCATTGCGGTGTCGAGGTGAGCCTTCGCCAGGGCGAGCACTCGGGGTTCGAGTTCACGGATGCGCCGCGGGGTGAAGCCCTTGGACACCAGGGTGCGCAGGCGCAGGTGGGCAGGGTCGTCCATGGCGAGAAACGACATCACCCGGTAGGCCTCGGGGGTGCGCGACACCGGATCCAGTGACACGCCAAGGGAATTGGACAACGTGGAGCTGTTGCGGAACCCAGCGAGCACGTCGGCGTGCCGCGACAGCGCCCAGAAGTTCAGTTGCTCGTTGTAGTACAGCGGCGCCTCGTCGCGCAACCTCTGGTAGATGGGGTAGGGGTCTTCGTGGAAGGCGTAGTCGTACGGGTCGAGCACAGTGGCTCCCGCTGTCGCCCCGGGGCCTTCTTTGGTCCTCGCGTCCGCGGTCACCAGTCGGCACCTCCCATGATCAGCGCGATCACGCTGTCGAGCCGGTCGGCCATCTGGTAGTACGTCAGGGATTTCGTGCCGGCCTGCACCAGGGCGCCATAGAAGATCATCTCCAGCGTGGTCAGCACCTCCGGCCATGCGCCGGGGCCCAGCGCAGAAGCGATCCGCCGGCGCACCTCCAACCCGATCTTGTCGCGCACTGCGCGCACGTCGGCCTCGTCGCCCATCAGCGCGGTCGTCGCGGCCGCGGCCAGTTCCGGCTCGTCGGCCACCAGCAGGGCCAGCTCCCGCAGCTGGGCGGTGACCCGCTGCTGGGTGCTGTGGTTGACGTCGGTGAAC
>Ga0055451_10000185_pt1 | contig 23866 bp, 14 predicted proteins | sample China_Galinas_PW_3_FD_57745 | JGI IMG/M metagenome (GOLD analysis project Ga0055451, IMG submission 57745) | Wetland microbial communities from San Francisco Bay, California, USA, that impact long-term carbon sequestration - China_Galinas_PWB_D2 | ecosystem: Environmental > Aquatic > Marine >... | reverse complement strand
CCGCCGGATCCGAAGATCAAGATCCTCGTGCTCAACGTGTCTCTCGAAGAGCTTCGCGAGGACTTCGACATGGCGATGGACTTCGACGACAGCGTCGTGTTCTGGCACGTCTACGAGCAGTACTTCGGGCGGTTCGGCGGCGAGCCGTTCGGAGTCATCGTCGCCGACTACGAGTTCGGCAGTGATGTCGACTCGGTGGACCTGCTGCGTCAGATGAGCCGCGTGTGCGGCGCCTCGCACGCGATCTTCCTGGCGGCAGGCTCGCCGTCGCTGCTCGGCCTGTCGAGCTGGGCCAGGCTGCACGACGGTGTCGACGCGAGCATCCTCAGCAGTTCCGAGAACCGCGGCTGGATGTCGTTGCGGCGCTCACCGGACTCGCGCTACGTCGGTCTCGTCGTGCCGCGGGTCCTGCTCCGGCGCCCGTACGCGGCGATGGCGCCAGGCCATGCGTGGCCGTTGCGCGAGGACGCGTTCGCGAGGCATGGGCGCAATCTGCTGTGGGGCAACGGCGCCTTCGCGTTGGCCGCGCGCATGATCGCCGCGTTTCACGAGTACCGCTGGTGCACGGCGATTCGCGGCCTCGACGGTGGCGGGGTCATCGAGGGCCTGCCGTGCCCCGAGTTCGCGACCGATCGCGGCGCCTACACGCGGATCCCGCCCGTCGAGGTCTGCATCACGGAAGCCGTCGAGAAGAACCTGACGGAGCACGGGCTGATCCCGATCTGTCGCTCGGCCGACAATGCGCTTTCGTTCTTCGGCCTGCCGAGTCTGCACGTCCCACCCGAGGACGTCGACAGCAGCACGCGTGCGAGCTTTCGGCTCTCGGCCGAGCTGCCGTATCTGCTCGCGGCTTCACGGATCGCCCATTACCTCAAGGTCATGATGCGGCGCAAGGTCGCGAGCTTCCAGGACCGCCAGGAGCTCGTCGACGAGCTCAGTGCGTGGCTCAGCAAGCACACGCTGGCGCACGACAGCATGAGCAAGGAGAAACAACGCGAACGTCCCCTCCGCGAGTTCGCGATCGACATCCAGGAGCGCGCCGGGAGGCCCGGCGAGTTCGAAGCCGTCGTGTATCTGACACCGCACTATCAGCTCGAGGAAGCCGACGTGCGCATGCGGCTCGTGATCGATCTGTCGCGCGGGCATCCGTCCGACCCGTCCATTCCGCCGGGAGGTGCCGCGTGAGCCGGTCCCGACGAATGCCCGTAGGGCCACCCAACCGGAAGGTAAGCCAATAGCCATGGTCAAGCCTGACACAGCCGTGCCGATCAGTCTCGACGACCTCATCGACGATGTGCGGGGAACGGTCCGCGCCAAGCTCGAGGGCGACAACACCAATCCGAGCGAGTCCGTCGACGTGACCGAGGCGCTCGCGCAGCTGCTCGGTTTCGCGTGGGCGGTCGAGCGCCTGCTCGTGCAGGCGGCGGGCACGAAGAGCACGATCCCCGGACACGCGCTCTCGGTCAGGGGCTATGTCGACCAGGTTCTGTCGGGCGAAGGGCGTGACGCGGCTCGCGAACGCCTGACGTCGTACTTCAAGGAGGCGATTCGGCTCCTCGCCACGCAGCGCCTCGCGGTCGAGCAGCATCTCGAGGGGTTCCGAGAGCGCATCGCGTCGGCGTTCCGCCCGTCGCGGATCGAAGACGAGACCGGTGTCGGCATCGTCTTCCGCGCGCTCGGGCTCAAGGAGGTCGCGTACTGGCGAGAGTATCAGAGGCGCTGGCGGTCCATCGACAAACAGGGGGTCGAACAGGTCGTCCAGAACGAGCCGGGGGCCTTCGACGCGCCGGCAAGAGATGCAATAGAGCAGGAGGGCTAGTGAGGCGCTGGAAATCGATTGGGCAATGGGCCTTCGCTGTCGTGATGTTCGTAGTCTCGGGTGCGTGTTGCTGCTCGAAGATCGCAATGCACGTCAGGGCTCCCGGGCAGATGCAGGCGTTTGGAAACAACCGGGTCGCGGTCGACGTCGCCGTCTTGGACGACGCGGAGTTCGGCGACGTGAAGCCCGTGCTGGAGAAGCGGGTGAAGAATGACACCGTGTCCCAGTGGTTCTCCGGCCAGGACCCACAACGCAGGACATTGCAGCTGAAGAAGCGGCTCATCAAGGGTGGTGTGTATCCCGGAAATCCGACCCCGGTCACGTTCACGCTCCCGAACGAGCACGCCACGCATGCGCTGATCGTAGCCAATCTCCGGAAGAATCCGGACAAGAACTACTCGCCGCTCGTGCTGATTGCGCTCGAGGGTGACCAGTGCGAGTTCTCGTTCAGGGTCGAGCCGACCGGGGTCGTGCAGGTTCAGCCAAACTAGCGGAGGGGCAACTGCAATGTCGAAGATCGTTCCAGAGCTCGATTGGTTCGATGGAATGTTGCTGCGACCGCAGCACATGCAATCGCTGCAGCGGCACCACACGGGTCTGCTCGCGGCCTTGGTGCACAGCCGTCCGTATGCCTATGGCTTGCTGTCGCCGCTCGTTGTCCGCGAAGAAGGGATCGGCAACTGGGTGTTCGACATCACCGCGTGCCAGCTGTTGACCAGGCAAGGGACGTTCGTGCTGCGTGATGCGACGGCGCGGATCCTTCCGACCGAGTTCCAGCATCTCAAGCTGGATGCGCCCACGCTGGAGGTCTGGTTGGCGATCCCGCTCCTCCGCGACGGGACGCGCAATGTCGTCCCAGAGAGCAAGGAGCTGGAGTCGGGCAACGCGCTGCGTGCCCGGTACATCTCGCGAGATCGCGACGAGCGCGACGAGGGCACGGGCGAGGACGCGGCCGAGGTCCGTATCCGCCTCCTGAACGTTTCGATCTTCATCGGCATGCGTCCCCCCGACGGGTTCGAGTCGTTCAAGATCGCCGAGCTCGACAAGGTCATCACTGATGGGGTCGAGGGGCACCGCTACGAGCTGTCGAAGTCGTTCGTTCCGGCCAGCCTGAGCCTGGATGCGGCGCCCAAGCTGCACGCGTGCGTCAAGGACATGCTCGACAAGCTCGAGCGCATGAACATGGAGCTGCTCAGCCAGCTCAGCGGTCGTGACGACCTCAAGCGGGGCGAGACCGTCGAGCAACCGGACTCGCTGATCAAGCTGCAGGCAACCAACGGTGTCCTCCCGCTCCTGCGTCAGCTGACTGCCCACTCGAAGATGCATCCGTACGACGTCTATCTGCAACTGACGCGGTTGATCGGCGACCTCGGCATCTTCTCCGAATCGTGGGAGGTGCCGAAGCTCGTGATCTACGACCACGACGATCCGCTCAAGGCCTACATGGACTTGAAGGCCAAGTGGATCCAGCTGCTCGATGTCGCGATCGACACGACGATCGACAAGCGCGAATTCGAGGCCAACGAGGTCGGGATACCGGCGCACTTCCTCAAGGACGGGGTCAACCTGTTCCTCGGTATCGAGACCCACAAGCGGCTCGACGAAGTCGCTCCGTTGTTCTGCGATGCTCGCACGGTTCTGACCTCGCCCGCGGACCTACAGGAGATCCAGAAGCGGCGCATGGACGGGATCCCGTGCCAGCCGGCTCCCGACCCGCATCCGGCGCTTCGCAACCGTGGGCTCGTGTTCTTCCGCGTGTCCCAGAGCGGACCTTGGTGGGATGAGGCGAAGAAGTGCCGGCGTCTCGCCCTCGGCGGCGACGCCCTGACCCAGGCGCGGTTCAAGTTCTACCTCTACGCGACCAATGTTCGCGACCGCACGCCGTCGGAGCCGGCCGTGGAACCGGCCCCGGGTCCGAGCGCGGACGCGAGCGAAGAAAGGACGGTCGACGCATGAGCCAGACCGCGGATTCGTCCAAGCCGGTTACCCTCGAGGACCTGACGCGCGAGTGGTTCCTGTTTCTGACGACGTTCCGGCGCAACGTCGACAGCCTCAGCGGGGATATCACGTGGGTCAGGACCCGCCTCAACAGTCTCTACGGTGACATGCAGACCAGAGCCGAGAGGGACGGGCGCCTGGGGTTCCTGTTCCAGGAGGCGAGGTTTCCGCTCGTCTACTTCGCCGACGAGGTCCTGCTCAACTGCGGTTGGGCCGGCGAGCCGGCGTGGGCCAACGCAACGCTGGAGGCCGAGCTGTTCCGCACGGCGCACGGTGGCCAGGACTTCTTCGCGCGGATCGAGAAGGTCACAGACAACGAGATCCTGGCCGTCTACTTCAAGTGTCTTGCGCTCGGCTTTCGCGGCGAGCTGTTCCGACGGCCCGTGCAGCTGCGCGAACTGCGCGAGAAGGTCTATCAGCGGCTGCGTGTCGACGAGATCCGGTCTTCGCGTTTCTCGCCGCACAGCTACGAGCACACCGACGACCGGCCGCCGGTGCTGCTACCCGCCGCCGCGTTGCTCAAGATCGCGGCCGTCGTGATCGGCTACATGATCGTGACCTGGGCCGCCGCGAACCATTACTTCGAGAACCAGGTGGACACGCTCGTTACGAAGGCGAAGGCCACCGTCGCTGACAGTGTCAAGAAGGACGGTTAGGTCATGCTGTCCAAGCTCCGGCAAATCTACAGCGAGATCAAGAGCCTGCCACGCGGAGTCCGCGTGGTCGGAGCGCTGCTCTTGGGAGGGGGCATCCTCGCGTTGATCAACCCGACGCAAGGGATGCTGATCGCGATCGTGCTTACGATCTTCGGCGTAGGGCTCGCGTTCTATCTGATCACCGTCATCGCGCGGGCATGGAGTCGGCGCAAGGGCGAGGGCATGTCCTCGGCGCTGAGCAAGCGCATGGCCGGCGCCGCCCAACGATCCAAGGACGGCGACGAAGCGTTCGGGCAGATCCTCGTCCAGAAGTGGCGCGACGTCGAAGTGCGCCTGCACGAGCGGGGTTACGACTACTACTCGCTTCCGTGGTACCTCGTCATCGGCCTCTCGCAGTCGGGTAAGACGACTGCGATCCGTCAGTCCGACCAGGAGTTCCCGATCGGCGACGAGCCGGTGGTCGAGTACGGAGGCACGAAGAACTGTCAGTGGTTGTTCGCGAACAAGGGGATCTTCATCGACACCGCGGGACGCTACCTCGAGCACTATGGCGTCGATCAGGGCGGCGAACGCGTCGAAGAAGATCGCAAGGAGTGGGCGAAGTTTCTCGCTCTGCTCAAGCGCTATCGCCCGAGAAACCCGATCAACGGCTTGATCGTCACGATCAAGATCCCCGACATCCTCGAGCCGGACCCCGAGAAACGCAAGAAGACCGCGACCACGATCCGCGCGGCGCTGACCGACGTCGAGGAGCAGCTCAAGATCCGCTGCCCGGTCTTCATCCTGATCACGATGTGCGACCGCCTGCTCGGGTTCGTCGACTTCTTCTCGGGGTTGCCCGGGCTCGCGGACCGCTCGTTGCTCGGCTGGGCGCGGGCGGGGTCCTTCGATCGCAAATTCGACACGGCGGAGCTCGGCCCCGGGCTCGATCAGGTCGTCGAGACGCTGCACAACCTGCGGCTTCAGTTCCTGCGCAACGAATCCGCGAAGGCCGCGGACGAGGGCGACAAGCTGCAGCGGCTCGACCGTCTCTACGCGTTTCCCGACGAGTTCGAGCAGATGCTGGCTCCGCTCCGGGAGATGCTCAAGACGATCTTCGCGCAAGACACGTTCCACGAGCAGCACTTTTTACGCGGCGTGTACTTCACAAGCGGTCTCCAGATGGGGCAGCCGATGGTCAGCGCCTGCCGTGACCTGCTCGGAGTCGAAGGGCTCGCGGCCGAGGCCGATCTCGCTCCAACTTCGAAGGCGTTCTTCATCGCCGACTTCTTCGAGGACAAGGTGTTTCGCGAGGCTGGCCTCGTTCGCATGACGAAGCTCGGGGGGAGCGCGATCTCGTTGCAGAGCACGATCGCGAAAGCCGTGGCGGCGGTGTTGATCCTCGCCGCGACGGTGTGGGCGACGATCAGCGCGATCGACACCAGAGCGATCGCTGACGAGCCGCTGCATGCGCTCGAAGCTGCAGCAGCGGCCAACAGCGAGACGGCTCTCGCGAAGCTCCGGACGCTCAGGGAGAAGCTCGTGGCGTTCCGGGCCAAGGGCACGTTGCTGACCGGAGGCACGATCGACAGCGCTGCCGAGGAGACCACGGCCGCGATGCGCGCACTGTTGGCGAAGAAGGTGGTCGAGCCCGCGATCCACGCGTTTCTCGATCAGGTCTCGGTCCCGAAGAGTTGGAACGCGTGCGAACGCACCACCAAGGTCCTGATCGCGCTGTTGGACCTGGAATCGGGGCACCGACCGAGCCCGAGCCCGGGGCGTCTGCTCGAGCTGGTTTCTCAGTCCGGTGATGGCGGGTCGCGACTCAGCGATTCCGATCTCAGGTTCGCGAAGGAGCTTCTGAACGACGAACAGTTCGGCGGCACGTGGTTCGACGCGCTCGAGAAGGACCCGCTGTTCCACGCGAGCATCGCCGCGAGCTCCAGGCGGAAACTGATCGACCACTTGAAGGACGACATTCTCGGCAGCGAGGCGCAACCGAACGGGTTCTGGTTCGCCTGGCTCAAGGCGCTGCGCGAGGTTCCCGGCTCGGAGATGGCCGGATGGCTGCCTCCGGCGAAGTTGAAGGATTTCTGGGCATGGCGAAGACTGGCCGGATACGACATGGCGATCGCCGGCTGCTTGCGGAACCTCAAGGGCGTCGTCGTTACTGTCACCACCTCGAGCAGGAACGTCGAGGAGTGGCAGCGCGCCTATCGATCGCTGCCCGTTCTGCGGGAGGGCCTCGCGGATCACCTGCGGACGACGAGCAAGAGCGACGCGCAGTGGAAGAACGTCGGGGGGCAGCTCGGGAGCTACTTCGACGACGCGTTCGAGCATGCGCGCAGCTACGACGAACTCATCGAGCCGATCTCGGGCATCAAGAAAGCGATCGATCAGAGCCGTGAGCGGGTCACGAGCTGGCAGCGCACCCTCGCCAACTCGTGCGTGTTGGAGGTCGCGGCACCGGAAGACTCGCCGCCGGCGATCGACGCGACACCGCTCAGCTCGATCCGCGAGCACGCGAGCGACTGGCACACTCTGGACAAGTGGAACACGGCCATGACGTTCGACCCGATCGGCAGCGACGACGAGCAGCTCCGGTTCGATGGGACGTTTTGGGACTACTTCAAGAGCGGCATCGACAAGCCGTGGACGCTGCCCACCGGCGCCGCCGAAAACCAGCGGCCTGGGCTCGTGTCGCTCTACAAGGCCCTGGGGGCCAAGCGGGGCCAGATCGACCGACGCCTGCGGGACCTCACGCTGACCCGGATCCTCCGCAACCTCGAGGACGATGCCAAGCCGGGCCACGTGACGCCGGCGGCCGCGCGTGGCGGCGTGCCACAGAAGTGGGGCCACGACCGCGACCATTGGTTCAAGCGGTTCTCGTGTACGGACGTCGTGGCGGCAGTGGCGTCCATATGGAAGGAGAACGCCCTCGACGACGGCAAGGAGCGTTGTCCGGGTCTCGAGACCGAGCTCAGACAATTCATCGCCCGGTTCGCGCGCGACTACGAGAGTTACTGGACAAGGGATTGCATCGAAGACGCCGTCACCCGCAAACGGCTCCCGGCGATCCCCGAGGTAAAGAGTGGCTACGGTGCATGGGAGCGGTTGTGTGAACTGCAGCGGACGCTTACCGGGGGCCGGAAGGAGCTGCACGAACGTCTGTCGGCGTTGATCGATTCGCACACCGCGGAGCAACTCGACATCAAAGACAAGCTTCCAGAACAGCTGAACGAGTCGTTCCGCGGTCCTGTGAGCAGTGTCGACAAGCTCTGGCGGCTCTACCGCAAGGTCAAGGGCAAGGCGACGAAGGCGAGCGGGCAACTGGAGACCACGACGAAGGATCTCGTCACGGGCTTGGGCGCCGTCATCCACGAGAGCGATGACGAACCTCTCAATGACCCGAAGGCGAAAGACGTTCTCGTGCGGGCGATCCAGGAGAAGGCGCGCATTCTCGGCCCCCTCTCGCTCGACCACCAGCGCGAGTCGGGCGGCGTCACCGACCCGTTCGCCCTCAAGGTTGCCAGCTACGCGTCAGTCGTCAAGGAATGCCTCGGCCAGATCGCCGGCGAGCTGTTCCGCAGCAGTTGGAAGCGGCTCGGCGAACGATCGAATTCGGTCTACAACAAGTTCCCAATGACGGACGAGTCCTCGCTCGTGACGTTCGTGACCTTCAAGGAATTCCTGAAGAGCGAGCCGTTCGAGTTCATCCGTCAGGGGGTCTGGCCGGTTGCGAAGCTCCCGGCGACCACGCCCGTTTGGGAGAAGCTGTTCGGGATACACGCAACCAAGGCGCAGCGCGACTGCTTCTCGGACCTCGTCAAGTTCTACGAGTTCTTCGGCTTGTCGAGCGCGCCCGGGGCCGCGAAGGTCGAGATCTACTTCAGCAACGACCGCGCCCACGGAGTCCAAGACGAGGTCGCCGTGACCAACTGGCGGGCCGAGATCGTCAATCTCGGCGGCGACACGGCGGCTGCCCAGTTCCCGACCGGGCCGGGTGGCAGCAGCCTGCGCGTAGCGATGGACGGGGGTGCTCACTACACGCGGATCGTCTCCAACGATACCGAGGATGCCAAAGCCCCTCGCTACGTCTCGGTACACCCGTTCCATCACAAGGAGAGCCTGCAGACGATCGGGAGCCCGCTGAACTTCCTCGCGCTGTACTACAAGTCGCCGATCGACGACCGGACACCGCGGCCCAAGAAGCTCCCGGACGGAGTCGTCGGGCATTGGTTGAAAGTCCCGTTGATCACTGGCGTCAAGGACCCAACCAAGGGCGACGAAGACGAGATCAAAGCGCAGCTCAAGAAGCAGGGCAAAGCCAGTGCCAAAGAGCTCGAATACTTCGTGTGGGTCTGGGTCGGAACGAAGCCCAACCTGCCGGCCAAGCTCCCGGATCTCACCCCGCTGAGGCAAGCGAAATGAGCACGTCGAACCTGCGTGCCTACGGAAAGCTGCCGCTCGCGCGCGAGTACCTGCGCATCGGCTGTGCGAACGGCGACGGGCTGTTGTTTCGCCAGCTGTTGGACGATGCGGCCGGGGAGTTGATCGCCGGCGCCGGGAGCGGTGCGACGCGGATCGCGGGGCAGCTCGAGCGAGGTCTCGTCGCGGCATCCGTGTGGAAGAGCCGCGACAGCGGCGGCATGCGCGAGTTTCCGTTCAGCTTCTTCTGCTTGCTGCCGGCCGATGCCGTCGACTTGTGCGCCGGTGGTTGGCGTTCGCTGACAGCTGTCTTCGCCGAGCACGACCGCGCGTACGCGTTTGCTCTCGGCCTACAGACCGCGTCCGAGTTCGATGCCCGGTTCGAAGGCGAAGGCTGGACTGTGCCGATCCCCGAAGACGCCGCGGATCTCGAACCCGAGCCCGTGCCTCTGGCCCCGTGGATCGAGTCCGTCCACGGCGACGAGCTCGAGGGATTCTCGGTCACGCTGTGGCGCCTGCGCCGGGCGCTGGCCGAAGTCGCGGACCGCGGAGCCGGGCGGCTCGGCGGGATCCGCGCGCCGTTGTCGCGCGACTTCCCCGCCGACGCGCAGGTCGACGGCTGGTTGCGCATCGTCGGCGGCCACTGTGCGGCACGGGGGCTCGTCCCGAGCGTGCTGGTGACGCCGGGGAACGAGCAGGAGGCCGACGCGGTCGCGATCTCGTTCGAGGCGCTCGGCAACGGCTTGCTCGGTGTCGCCTCGCGTGGACCGCGGATCGTCGACCTCACGGTCTACCGCGAGCCGCTCGAGCTCGACGGTTTCGGTGAATTCACGAACAAGTTGGAACAGCTGATCGGCGAGCCCGGATCCGATTTCACGTCCGTAACGAACCTGATGAGGTAACAGATGTACACGGCGACTGCAGTTTGGGATGGAAGCAACGAGACGTGGTGGAGGAGAGCGCGAGTTCCTCTCGCCGTGCTCGTGTCGGTGACGAGCCTCGTCGCAGGCAGCGCATCGGCACAGCTCGCGAAGAAGAGCGATTACGCAGACTCTGGGATCCTGAAGGCCAGGCTTCTGCGCGACGACGTCATGAGGCCCACCAGCCGAAGTAGGGCGTTGCAACTGTATCTGATGGTCAACCCGAAGCTGCGCGACGCCGAGTCGCTCGCGAAGCTCGCGAGAGGCTGGCGTGGACGCTACGAGACAAAGGGCGAGCCGCGAGGTCTCGAGCTTGGAGAGATCCAGGCGCTGACGGTGTTGTTGGGGCGCAACACGCGCTTCTACGAGCTGGTCCGCGCAGAGTCCGAGCGCTTCCTGCAACCCGTGTTCGAAACTGCCACGAACGTGCGTAGCCCAGAGGACCTCGCAAACGCAGTCCGTCCGGTCATCGACAGCAGGCCGAACGCGGTCGTGGTCGCAGCCGATGCCCGAGCGATTCCGACTCGCGATCGCGGTCGGGTCGACGTCGAAGTGTCGTTCCGAGTCGTGTTGCTGCACTACCAACTGAAGGCGAGCCAGGCCAAGGTCCAATCGATGGAGCTCATCTACGAAGACCGGGCCGTCGGTCATGCGGCGCCGGGTGCCGACATCAAGGATCCGGCCAAGGCAGAGGCGGCTCTGCTGACGGCCGTGCGCGATGCGTTCCGCAAGAAGATCGCGCACAGCTTCTGGGCCAACGCGAGGATCAATGCGGATGTCCGCCGTTGGATCGACAGCGCTTCGAAGAAGCAGCGGGCCCCGATTGTCGAGGCGAGCTTCAAGCCGACGGGAGGTTCGAAGTCATGATCCTGCACAACATCCGGATCGCAGCGGTCGCGGTCATCGTGCTCGGCATCGCAGGTGCGTGCGAGACGACCCGGCCCGTGTGCAAGGGCATCGACGCGAAGGCGTTTCCCGATGGCACTGCGGCGATCATGTGGAACACGAAGGGCAACTACGAATCCGCGGTCGTCGAGGTGTTTGCCGTCGATGCGGACGGGCACGAGACCGCCGCCAAGATTCGCAAGGCCGGCAGCGATTCGGAGGCGAGCCCGTCGTTGACGGTCACCGATGCATCCTACGTGCTGCTCGACGACCTCGCCGACGGGCGCTACCGCGTTGACGTGCGCCTGTTGGAAAAGGGTGAGAACACGGCAGCTCCCATCGGCGATGAAAGGCGCGGAGGCAGCGACTTCGAGGTCAAGACCGACCGCACGATCAAGCGAATCCGTTTTCTGACGGCCGACGATCTCGGCCTGCCTGCCGACGAACGCTGGGACATGAACGTGCTGCTCGCGATCCCGAGCTGGCCGACCGGCAAGCCCGACGAGGAGACCCTCGATGCGAAACGCCGCGAGCTCATCGAAGTGGCTCGGACCGTTTGCAGCGCATACCTCGGCCATGTCTGGCTGATCGAGAATGCCGCCGAGCTGGAGCGCATCCGCACGGGGCGACAGACGTTGATCCAGAGCAATGTAGAGCCCTTGCGGGAGTTTGCTGCCAACACGTTGGTCGTCGTCGACCTCCGTCCTCCGCTCGGTGGCGAGCACAACGCACAGGTCATGCTCGACATGTACGACCTCAAGAGCACGGAGCTCGACGGCAGAGGCGACGATTCGTACCCGAAGGTCTTGGAGACGTTTCAGGAGCTTCCGGACTACTCGCTGGACGCTGTTGACAACACGCCGGAGTTGATCCGGGCGCTCAGATCGTGCATGCACGAACTGCAGGCCAGTCACATCGTGCAGGAATACAGGAAAGCAGTCACCGGCGCGGATGCCGGCGGCAATTCGAAAGCGCTGATGGACGCGGTGGGGACGTCGGAAGATGCGTCGGACGCCGCGGTCGAGGCGTTCCTGTTCCCCAAGGCCGACGGCGACGAGCATGGTGACGAAGCCAAGGCGAAGCCGTCGCCGGCGCCCGTGAAGCCGAAGGTCCAAACGACTCCGGCGGTCGCACCGAAGGCGGACGGCCCCGGCGCCGACGCCGGGGCGAAGACGGACGACGCCAAGAAGAAGAAAGGCTCATGAGAAACGGACTCTGCCTGTTCGGTTCCGGCTGTCTCCACGTGTGCATGCCGTTGTTGCTGCTCACAGGACCCGCGCTCTACGCATCGTCGGACGGCGACGGACTGCTGGGCGCGAGGATCGATCTGGCCTGCAAGGTGGCCGAACAGGCGATCGCGTCGGCCAAGCCGGAGGCGGGTCGGACCGAGCCGGAGCGGAGCTTCCTCCTCCACTCGGCCTACCGTCTGCTGGCCGATCTCGGCACCGAGGTCGATGGGCTAGAGGGCGCCGATCTCGGCCTCGCCCGCAAGATCTGGCCGTTGTTTCGGCTGGAGATCGTCGCGAGCCAGCAACTGACGTCGCGCGAGGAACGAGCTGTGGCGGACGGGCTCGCGACTCCGATCGACCTCTATACGAAGTTCCGTGACCTCGCGGACAACTGGAAGGTGGCGCTGAACGAGGTTTGGTCGCTCGCGGAAGCGACTGCGTATCTCGACGTGTCCGCGAAGTTACCCGATGACGAACACATGGAACACGTCCGCCAGATCGGGAAGCTGTTCCGAGAGCAATTGCGAGAGCCGCAGCACGAGAAGCTCCGCACGCGCTTCTTCCGGATCGCCGACGCGGTGATCAGCAAGATCCTGAAGAAGTCCGACAAGTCGCAGCGAAACATCCTCGAGGTGTTGCAGTGGGTGGAAGATGGAGATCGCAAGTACCTACGGCAAACGAAGAGCGGCTTGCACAGCTACTTCAAAGGGATGCGCAGCAAGTTTCCAGGCAACGGGGTCGACATCGCCGAGATCTATGGCTGGGTCAAGGTCCTGAACGATCTGAGGTTCCCGCTGTCCACGGATGACGACTGGAACGCGAACGGCGGCCTGCGGTTTTCGCGGTTGTCGTTCAACGTCGTTTCGCTTCCGGAGTGGGTGAAGGACTACTTCGGTGAACTGAAGGACCACGGCGTGCCCCAGACGGCGACGTTGGTGTCTTCCAACATACAACCACGCGTGCGCGCGCCTGGTGCGAAGGACACCTGGCCATCGCTCGATGAGCTCGGCATCTCGAACTACTGGTTGCCGATCGGTGACGAGTTCGTGGTGTCGTTCGCCGACGAATCGAGCTCCCGTCGAATCGACGTGAGCGTCAAGTGTAAGCGCAACAAGCGAGTCATGCTTCGCGTTCCCGACACGGTCCCGGCCGGGTACCGCGTCATGACGGACTTGCAGTGTGAGAACCAGTACCTCGTTTCGAAGCAACCGATCTCGCGGGCGCGACTTGCCTGGCGTCTGTCCAAGGCCCCGCGTGGCCAGTCTGCGACCAAACTCCTCGAGGGCTGGGGTCTGCAAGCGGCTCTCGACGAGAAAAAGTACGACGAGTTCTGGAACATCTGTCGAGGGAGCGATTTCGAGCGAGTCAGCATCGAGCCGACCGTCGCCAAGCTGTTGCTCCGGGTCGCCGCCGAGACCCGCAACATCGACAAGGGCGCGTTCGACCTTCTGCCCGGCGACGTGATCGGGTTTCCATCGATCAAGAAGCTCGGAAGTGATAGCGGAGAAACCAAGCTCGAGGTGCTCGACGCCACGATGAAGCCCGAGTTCAAGGCCGATCCCAAAGCCTCCTATCTGTACGTGGAGGTCATTCCCTATGAGTAGACGTCACCCGGATCTCGACTCCGCGACGAGGCCGAGCCATGTCTGAGCCCGCGAAAGATCCCAAAGACGAAGGCTCGAAGACAACAGAGTCGGCCGAGAAGACACCGTGGTCGCCGGGCTCGGGCGGCTCGCCGCCGAGTCCCTGGGTGACGCCGGCTTCGGGTTCGTCTTCGAGCGCCGGCAAGTACGGCGACGAGGACTCGGGCAACCGCAGGATCAAGAAACTCGGCGAGGGTGGCTACGGCGAGGTGTGGCTCGTCAACTACCTCGGCGGTCTCGAGGCGCACAAGTTCCTCAACAAGCGCAAGGGCTCGCGCACGGACGCGTTCCGCGAAGCGGTCCTGACCCGATCGGTCAGCCATCCCAACGTGGTGCGGGTGTTCGGCGTGCTCGAGGACGAGAGCGGCCAGGCTTTGCGGATGGAGTACGTCGAAGGCATCGACCTCGGACGCTACGTGCGCGAGCACGGCATCCTTCCGGTCGACAAGGTCGTGCCGCTCGCGATCCAGATCGCGGATGCGCTGCAGGCGACGCACGAGCGCGAGATCGTCCATCTCGACCTCAAGCCGAGCAACCTGATCCTGCGCACGGACGGCAAGTCGGTCGTCGTGACGGACTTCGGAATCTCCGGCGCGCTCCGGATTGCCGAGGGCGCGGCCTCGGCAGGCACCGGCGGCACTCCGTACTTCATGGCCCCGGAGCTGCACAAGGAGGGAGGCCGCGGCACGCGGCTGTCGGACATGTGGTCGCTCGGCGTGACCCTGTACTACCTCGTGTCGGCGAGCTATCCGTTCCCGTTCGACAAGCTCGATGCCGACAAGGCCGTGCTCGAACCCCCGATCGACCTGTCGCGAGCTCGACTCTATGTTTCGCCGGAGTTTTGGAGCATCTTGCGCCGCGTCCTGTCGCGCGACGAAGAGCGCCGCTTCGCGTCGATGGCGGAGCTCAAGGCCGCGCTCGAAAACTACGGCTATGCGGTGACCTGCCCGGACTGCAACCGGGTCTTCCGGCTGCAGGCCGTCGACAAGGCCTGTCCGGAGCCGTCGTGTCAGAAGCAGGCCATCGTGCGCCTGAAGCAGAGTCTTGCGGCTTCCCGAAAGGCGGAAGCCTCGCTCGCCGCGTGCGAGTTCGAGCCCGCGCAACGCGACTTCGAGGTCGCGGCGGAGGCGCTCGGAGACGACGAAGTGTTCGCCGCCAGAGCAGCGGAACTCCGCGAACGCGCTGCCGCGATCCCCGGCCTGCACAAGAAGCACGACGAGCTGATCAAGAGCGCGGAGGCGCTGCTCGACAACGGCCGGTACATCGACTGCGTCACTCAGATCGGCGATGCTTGGAGGTACTTCTCGCTGTCGCCGGTGGTCAAGGCCGTGCGCGAGCGCGTCCGAGATGCGATGGTCGAGCTCTACCGTGAGACTCCGAAGGTCGTCAAGGAGAAGGTCAAGAAGCGGCGTTTCGATGATGCACGCGAGCAGCTGACGCGGCTCGACCACCTACACGGCGATCCGGGCACCAGGCGCGAGCTGTTCGAAGCGCTCAATCAGCGCGGCGAGGAGCACAAGGACTTTCGCTATCTCTACCCCGAGGTCGATCGCCAGCAGCAGAAGTACAAGAAGCACTCGAAGGCCGGGCGCAAGGCGATCGAGTCATTCGATTTCAAGACCGCGCTTTCGGCGTACACGACGCTCGAGCGCGAGTTCCCGTGTGAGGATTACAAGACACTCCTGGCGGCCCTGGCCGGCGCGGAGTCGCGATACGAGCTTGCGACCGCCTATGAGCTGCAGTTCTTGCTCGAGATCGTGCACGACCCGCTCGTTGGCGACCGGGTCGAACGGCTTCGCCTGGAAGAGTCGCGCGAGGCGTGCGAGACGCTGCTCGCGGACTTCCCACCCGATCGCTACCCGGCGTTCGGGAGGCTCGAGGAGCTACGCAAGGCGTGCGAGAGCGCGGCTGCCGCGGTTCGAGAGATGGTCGGCGCCAACCTCAACGCGGCTGCCGAGTTCCGCAAGCAGAAGCGCGTCTTCCAGGAGCTCGAATGCCTGACCAAGATCAAGAAGCTCGTCGTCGGTTCGGACCTGTTCGACGCCAACACGCGCGAGTTGGTCATCGAGCGGCATCGCATCACGACGCAGTCGGTCAAGGACGTACGTGAGCTGTACGAGCGGGGCAAGAACGACCTCGCCGCGCAAGAGTACGCGCAGGCCGAACAGGCGCTGCTGCAGGTCGAGAACATCGCCCCGGGGGCTTACGAAGACGTGCCCGCGATGGTCGACGAACTGCGCGCGCGGATCGGAGAGTGTGAAACGCTCAACTCGCAGCTGCTCGAGTCCTACGGGCTGATCGAGCGCGGGGGCTTCGATTTCGACACCGCGCTCGACGGGCTCGCGAAGTCCGAGTCGCTCTACCAGCTGCAGTCGGAACGGGAACGGCGTGGCCGGCTGGCCGAGGACGCGCGCATCCTGCAACTGCTCGTCGAGTCACAGGCCGAACGTCTTCGTGCTCTTGTCAAGAACATGAGCGACGCGGTCGTGCTCGAGTTCTTCAACGAGTTCAGCCTGCCGCTGTTCTCGTGCCTCAGCGAAGCACACTGGACCGAAATGTTGGCGAAGACGCCCGAGCTGCGGCGCGCGATCTGCGACTTCGTCGGCGTCGTGGAACCCAGCGGTGACCTGTCCTCGGTCGTGGCGTCGATCACGATGCTGCTGCAGGTCATGGAGAAGCCTCCGCTCGCGATGATCTTGCGCCGCTGCAGTCCTCCGGCCAACTGCGTCCACCCGGCGTCGCAGCTCTCGCAAACGCTGTTGCACTCCGTTCGCAGGTCGCGCTGGGAGCTGAAGCGGCAGCGTGGCGACGCGGCGACCGATCTCGTGCACAGGCTCGCTGAGCTGTGTCCTCCGGATGTCCTCCAACACGACGATCTCGGCAAGCGCGAGCTGGCGAGGCTCTTGACGATGTCGCGATGGGCCGCGCTGGCATCGCGGGCCGCGTTCCTTGGACGGACCGTGTCACCGTGGGCCGCGGTCATCGTCGCGTCGTTGGTCGCCGGGTTCTGGGCCAGCAGCGTCTGGGCCAACAAGGCCAGGTTCCCCAAGGCAAGAGAGCGACTCGATCTGAAACCCGAGACCGTCGTGCAAGCTGGATCCGAGCGTTCCGTCGACGACGTGATCGAGGCGTTCGCGGGTGCCGGCGCCGACAACGCGAACGTGCGCGCGTTGTTGTCATGGGAGGAGCTCCAGAAGACCAAGGCGGGCGTAAGCGCGGCCGATCACACGGTGCGGCTCGCCGCGGTCGTGTCGCAGTCTCGGGTCTTCGCGGGCGCGGACCTTCCCAGGGGCATCACCGATCGGCTTCGCGACTGCCTGGAAACCCACGAGCGCGAGATCGTCCGCAAGGTATATGCGGAGGTGACCGAGTCCGCCAAGGGCGATCCTCCGCTCGAGGCCCTGGCGCGGCTGATCGCGCGGCTCCGGCAGGTCGAGGCCGCGGTCGAGGTCGACGGACCCTTCCCGTCCGAGAATCGAGTCCGGCGGCATCTCGCCGACGTGCGCAAGTTGCCTGGTCAGGCTCGCAGGCTTCGCGCCGCGATTCTCGAACAGTGCTCGGCTGCGAAGGTCGACCTCGCCGAGGTCAAGAGGCTCTACGGCGAGCTTCGTGGCAACATCGTGAGCGACCCGAAGGAGGCGGCGGCGTTCCTGTCAGCGGTCGTCCGTGATGTGCTCGTCGACGCACTCGTCCAGATCTCGCGCGATGCGGCAAGGGGGCACATCGCGGGGTTCCTTGTGATGAGCAAGTGGCTGTTGGGCGAGCTCGCCAAGAGCACCGGCGACCTCGAGCCCGGGTCCAAGAAGTTCGGTGACGACGCGATCGCGGAACAGGTCCTCGCTTCGGTTCGTCTTGCAAGGGAGGCACGGAGTCGATGAGACACGAGCCAACCATGTCGTTCTTTGGGGAGACGCTGCCATCCCATGATCAGGCAAGCTCCCCGTCATCCCGGGGCATCCGCTTCGTTCACCACCGGTTTGCCCCTTTCTATCAAGCCGTTCGTCCACATTGCCCATTAGGAGAGAAACATGGCATTTGACGCATTCCTGAGGATTGAAGGTGTGGCTGGCGAGTCGACGGATGACCAGCACCCCGACTGGATCGAGATCCTGTCGTACAGCCACGCGCTGTCCCAGCCCATCGGCGGGTCCGTGTCGACGGCCGGCGGCGCGGCCGCCGAGCGCTGCGATCATGGCGTATTCACGGTCGTGAAGGCCTTGGATGCCGCATCGCCGCTGCTCGCCGAGGCGTGTTGCAAGGGCTCGCACCTGTCGGAAGTGGTCCTGAGCCTCAACCGCGCGGGCGGAGACAAGCTCGAATACATGCAGTACAAGATGACCCAGGTCCTGGTGACGAGTGTTCGTCCCGGCGGCAGCGCGAGCGGGATGGAGGCCCTGCCAATCGAGGAGATCGGGTTCTCGTACGCGACCATCGACTGGACCTACACCAAGCAGAAGCGCGAGGACGGGACCGGCGGCGGTCAGATCGCGACTGGCTGGGATCTCACGCTCAACAAGCCAAGGTAGGAACCCGTCGAGTGGGTTGTCCGTATCCCGGGCCGCGTCCGCCCGGGTAGCGGTCGGTCCCTGACCAAATCATGCCGCGTCTCGATGCTCACATAGCGCTTCCGAAGCTGTCGATCCTCGATCGATTGCTCGTCGACGCCGAGGAGCCCGCGGAGTACCACGAAGCCGTGGCCCGGGTTGCGAACTCCGTGCGCACGGACCTCGCGTGTCTGCTCAACGCGCGCACGCGGTCCCAGACAACCACCGACAAGCCCGAGGACCCCGACGAGTCGTTTCCGTCGCTGGATGGGACGATCGCGCGGTTCGGGATCCCCGACATGACGAACCTGGACTTGAAGCACGGGGAAGACTGCGAAGAACTCTCCGAGTGGATCACCAGTGCGATCGAGGCCTTCGAACCGAGGCTCACGAGTGTCACCGTCGATCCGGTGCGTGCGACCAGCGTCGATCCCGAGAGTTGCTTCGCCGTCGATGCGACGCTCGACATCGAACCCGAAACGACCGATTTCGATGCTCAGACGGTCGTGCACTGGCGCAACCGCCGGGTCGAGATCAAATCGGCAACCACACCGCGGACATGACACAGGACTACGAAAACTACTATCGGCGCGAGCTCGGCTGGTTGCGAGTCGCGGGACGCGAGTTCGCAACCAACCCGGCCACCAAGAAGAGCGCGGAGCTGCTGCATCTCGACGAACACGCGAGCGAGGACCCGCACACCGAGCGAATCCTGCAGGCGTTCGCGTTCCTGACCGCGCGCGTGCAGAAGAAGCTCGAAGACGACTACCCCGAGCTGACGGACTCTCTGTTGTCACTGCTGTATCCGAGCCTGATCCGGCCCGTCCCATCGACGGCCATCGTCGAAGTCGTCCCCGACCTCGATCAAGCGATGCCCGCTTCGGGCATACGCGTCGACCGCAAGTCGTCGTTCGTGTCCAAGCCCGTGCGCGGGCTCGAGCTCGAGTTCACGAGCACCTTCGATCTGCGGATCTTCCCGATCGAGCTCGGGACGGTCGTGTGGCGAGACGCGTCAGGCGAAACGCTCCGGCGGTTGCCGTCAGCCAAACGGGAGCTCTCGATCCAGGTGAACTGTGTCGGCGAGTTCGGCTTCGACGAGCTGGAGATCGGCGCCCTGCGTCTGCATCTGCACGGCGAGTTCGTCGCGCTGGCGCTTCACGAAGCGCTGGTCACGGGCCTCATCGGTTACCAGCTGCGCTATCGCCCGGAAACCAAGAAGGGCGAAGACCCCGCGCCGCCCGTCGTCCTCGATCTGGACCCGGAGACCGACGTTGCCGAGGTCGGTTTCGGGGACGACGAGGCGATGCTTCCGGACTCCCGGCCGGCGTTCCCCGGCTATCGCCTGCTCCAGGAGTACTTCGCGCTGCCACAGAAGTTCCTGTTCTTCGACTTCTCCGGGTTCGAGAAGCTCAAAGGCATCCCGACGCGAAGCGTCGAGCTCGTGCTGACGTTCGATCGCGATCCGGGGATCGGAAAGGTCGCGAAGGAGAACCTGCGGCTCCACTGTGTTCCGCTCGTCAATCTGTTCCGGACGTCGGCCGACCCGGTGCCGGTGTCGCCGTTCGTGTCGCAGCACCCCGTCGTTCCGGACCGGGACAAGCCGACGGCGTTCGAGGTCTACTCGATCGAGTCCGTCGTGGGCGTCGCCGGTGACGATGGGCTTCGAAACACCTACGCCCCGTTCTACGGTCAGTTCTCGGGCAACGGGGACGACGTGCGTGCGTTCTGGCACAGCACCCGTCGTCCGTCGGTGTGGGAGGGGGACAGGGGCGACGACATGATGATCTCGCTCGTCGACGTGGAGCTGGGATCGGCTCCGGTCACGGACGAGACCCTGCACGTCGAGATCCAGTGCACGAACCGCGATATGGCCGCGCTCGGCAGCTGGGGTGGCGAGGACGACTTCCAGATCGCCCGGGTCACCGGCATCCAATCGGTTTCGTGCCTGAAGTCTCCGACCAAGTGCCATCGCGGCGGGGCCGGCAGGGCGGGAAGCTGGCGGCTCGTGTCCCAGCTCGCCCTCAACTACCTGTCGTTGGTGCGTGAGGGCCGACGTCCCCTGCAGCAGATCCTGCGTATGTACGACTTCTCGAACGACTCCGCCAACCAGATCGAGGGGATCGTCGATGTCAAGAGCCGCGTCATCACGAAAGTCATTCAAGGCGAAGACGGTGCCGGCATGTGCCGCGGCACGGAGACGACCCTGAGCGTCGATCGGAGCTACTTCCCCGACGGTGGAGTCGTGTTGTTCGCGGCGGTGCTCGAGAGGTTTCTGGCGCTCTACTGCGCGACCAACACCTTCTCCCGGCTCGTGCTCGAGGCAGACAAGGACGTGATTCACCGGTGGAACCCACGAACGGGACATCAGATCATCCTCTGATCGACCTGCTGGCGCGTGAGGGCCCGCGGTTCGAGTTCTTTCACGCTGCGGTGCAGCTCTACAGAGTGCTCGGTCCCGAAGCCGTGAGGCTCGCGGGCAGCGCGGGTCTCGGGTACCCGGTCTCGGAGATCGAAACGGCCGACGACGACGCGACGCTGCGCGTCGGCTTCATGGGGCTCACCGGAGTCTGCGGTGTGCTGCCACAACACTATTCGGAGCTGTTGGCGACGGACCTGCGAAACGGAGGAGTCGCGTTTCAGCGGTTCTTCGACATCTTCAATCATCGGGCTCTCGGCCTGCTCGTCGACGCGCACATCAAGCCGCGGTTCTGGCTGCAGCAGGGACTCGGGCGCAACAACGCGGTCGAAGACATCGTGTTCTCGATCTGCGGGATGGCGATCGACGAGACGCGTGACCGCGGCGGGATTCCGCGCGAGGCGTTTCCGTACTATGCGGGACTCTTGGCCCAGCAGCCACGGGCCAGCACGACGCTCGAAGCGATCCTCGAAGACGTGCTCGGCGCGGAAGTCGCCGTTGAAGAGTTCACAGGCGCGTGGGTCGAGATCCCCGGGTCGGAGCGCAACAGCTTGTCCTCGAACGGCAAGGGCAGTCGGCTCTCGACCGACCTCTTCCTGGGCGACCGGTACTACGACCCGAGCGCGTCGTTTCGCATTCACGTCAAGTCCCTCGATTACGCGCTGTTCGCAAAGCTGATGCCCGGGCAGAAGGTCTCGGAGGCGCTGGAGCGGTTCGTGCGGTTCGCGCTCGGACCCGGGCAAGCGTTCGATTACGTCCTCGAGCTCGATCCCGACGACCTGCCCGACGCCGAGCTGACAACGGCAGACGATGCCCGCCAGCGGCTCGGGTGGTCCATGTGGTTGCGATCGGGCGACACCAAGCAGCCGGCCCGGGCGGGGCCGTTCTACCCGGCCGCGATCGACGAAGCCGGGCCTGTCGAACCGGAACTCGTAGGAAGGAGCTAGAGCCATGACTCGAGTGAACCTCAACGCGCTCGTCGGAAAGCTCAACGACACTGTCACGACCGCGCTCGAGCAGGCTGCCTGGCTGTGCCGGAGCAACACGAACTATGACGTCGAGGCGGAGCATCTTCTGCTGAAGCTGCTCGAGCCCGAGGGTACGGACCTGACCAAGATCCTGGCGCACTACCGCGTCGATCGCTCGCGTGTGCTCGGCGACCTCACGACGCGGGTCGAGAGCTTCGCCCGCGGGAACAAGCGGGAGACGCCCGGCATGTCGCCTCGGATCGGTGAGATCCTGCAGGCCGCGTGGCTACAGGCGAGCGTCGACCTCGATATGCAGGAGATTCGCTCCGGCAACGTGCTGTGCGCCGCTCTCGACGACGCGGAGCTGTCGTTCTTCGGCGGAGAGATGTCGGCCGAGCTCAAGAAGATCGACACGGACGAGGTCGAGGCCAACTATCACGCGCTCGTCGAAGGTTCGAGTGAAGCGAAAGCCGCCGCCACCGCGATCGGAGCCGGCACACCGCGTGCGACGGCGCCGGCGGGAGCCGAAGGCAAGACCATCTCCCGCAAGAAGACCGCGCTCGGCACCTACACGACCGACCTCACGGCGCGCGCACAGCGGGGCGAGATCGACCCTGTGCTGTGTCGCGACGAGGAGATCCGAATGATGGTCGACATCCTGATGCGCAGGCGCCAGAACAACCCGATCCTGACGGGCGAGGCCGGTGTGGGAAAGACCGCGGTCGTCGAGGGGTTCGCGGCGCGTATCGCGAAGGGGGACGTGCCTCCGCCGCTGCAGAAGGTGATCGTGCATTCGCTCGACCTGGGGTTGCTGCAAGCCGGAGCCGGTGTGCGTGGCGAGTTCGAGAATCGCTTGAAGCAGGTCATCGAAGAGGTCAAGTCGTCCCCTCAACCGGTGATCCTGTTCATCGACGAGGCTCACACGATGATCGGGGCCGGCGGGCAGGCCGGGGGATCCGACGCCGCGAACCTGTTGAAGCCGGCACTCGCGCGTGGCGAGCTGCGCACGATCGCGGCGACGACCTGGGCGGAGTACAAACAGTACTTCGAGAAAGACGCGGCCCTCTCGCGCCGCTTCCAGGTGATCAAGGTCGATGAGCCGTCGGAGGCTCAGGCCCTGGTGATGATGCAAGGGCTCGTCGACACGATGGAGAGCCACCACCACGTGCGAGTGCTCCCCGATGCGACGGACGCCGCGGTGCGACTCAGCAACCGCTACCTCTCCGGCCGCCAGCTTCCCGACAAGGCGGTCAGTGTGCTGGACACGGCATCGGCCCGTGTCGCGGTGGGGCAGAACTCGACGCCGGGTCCGCTCGAGGACCTCGAGCGGCGGATCGACAGCCTCGAAGTCGAGCAGCGTCTGTTGAAGCGCGAGAGCGCGAGCGGACGCGATCACAGCGAACGCCTCAGTGAGCTCGAGGCCAGTCTCTCCAGCGTCGTCGGACAGCGGGACGAGCTCGCCGCGCGCTACGAGCAGGAGCGACAGCTCGTTGGACGCATCCTCGAGCTGACCAATCAGCTCGCCCCGACGCTCGGTGACGCGCAGGACGTGGCTGCGCCCGCAGCGGGCGAACCGGAGACGGACGTGCTGGCGACGTTGCGCGACAGCGAGGCCGAGCTTGTCGCGCTTCAGGGAGAGAACCCGTTGGTACGGCCGTACGTGGACTCGTCGGTCGTGGCGGAGGTCATCTCCGGATGGACCGGGATTCCGATCGGCCGGATGGTTCGCGACGAGATCACCACGCTGCTCGGCTTGGAAGCCCTGCTCGCGAAGCGTGTGGTCGGGCAGGACGATGCTCTGAGCACGATCAGCCGCCGGATCCGGACTTCGCGTGCGAACCTCCGTGAACCGAGAAAGCCGATCGCGGTCTGCCTGCTCGTCGGGCCGAGCGGAGTCGGCAAGACCGAGACCGCGGTGTCGTTGGCCGAGCTGCTCTATGGCGGCGAGCGGAACGTGGTCACGATCAACATGAGCGAGTTCCAGGAGAAGGAGAGCGTCACCAATCTCAAGGGCTCGGCGAAGGGGCTCGTCGGGTACGGCGAAGGCGGCGTCCTGACCGAAGCCGTGCGGCGGAGGCCGTACAGCGTCGTGTTGCTCGACGAAGTCGAGAAGGCGCATCCCGACGTCATGGAGCTGTTCTATCAGGTCTTCGACAAGGGAACGCTCGAAGACAGCACGGGGCGTGTCGTCGACTTCTCGAATACCGTGATCATCCTGACCTCGAACCTCGGGACCGAGACGATCGTGAAGCTGTGCGCCGATCCGGAGACGACCCCTGACTTCGACGCTCTCGTCGACGCGCTCAGGCCCGAGATGAACCAACGTCTCAAAGCCGCTCTCGTCGGCCGCGTGACTCTCGTGCCGTTCCTGCCGCTGCGGC
>Ga0055451_10000184_pt1 | contig 23870 bp, 21 predicted proteins | sample China_Galinas_PW_3_FD_57745 | JGI IMG/M metagenome (GOLD analysis project Ga0055451, IMG submission 57745) | Wetland microbial communities from San Francisco Bay, California, USA, that impact long-term carbon sequestration - China_Galinas_PWB_D2 | ecosystem: Environmental > Aquatic > Marine >... | reverse complement strand
GGCAACCCGCGCACGACGAACCCGAATCCGGGCCCGGCGCCCTACCCGCCGTTCCTCGGTGTCACAAACTGGCCCGTCGTCATGAGCACCGTCGCCGTGCTGTTGACGATCGGCTTTTCGGAACGGCCGCGTGGAAGTCATTCAGTCAGCGGCGTCTGCACTGGACGGTGATCATCGGCATCGCGGCGCTTTTGGCCGGAGCGGTCGACCCGCTGGCGAACTGGGCAACGTTTACCGTGTTCGACCCTCGCGTCCCGCACTTCCCGCTCTCCTGGCCGTACTTCAGCATCTCTCCCCTACTCGAGCCGACATTGTCGTTCCTCGGTGGGTACGCGGCTTACTACGTTCTCACGGGCATCGGTCTGGTCCAGGGCTATCGGCGTTTTGTCGAGCCGCACCTTCGATCCGGCGCATGGCTGGTCCGACACCGGCTTATCGCCGTTTTCCTCACCGGGTTCATTCTCGGCTTGCCGCTCAACGCGCTCATGCAGTACTTGTGGCTGAAGGCCCGGATGTTCTTCTACACCGAGGGCGCGGGACCCGTTCTGCACATCGCGCATACCCACCTGCCCGTGGTGATGGTGATCTATGACAGTCTCATCTTCGCGATGGTCGCGGTGCTGTGCGTCACCGATGAGAACGGCCGTCCAGCGCTCGTCGCGAAGGTGGCACAACGATTGCCCGCGCCGCCTGATCGCCCGCGGCTCACCGTGTTTCGCCAGGTCGTCGTCGCAACGGCGTTGCTCCTGACGGTCGTATTGACCCCGCTGGGGATCCTCGGCACCCTTCGTGCCGGCGGATTCGCGAAACCGATTTACGACGAATTCCCCTACCCGGCGGTCAAAGTGTACGACCCGTACGGGGACCTGGAGCGGGCCGGCAAACCCGGACCGTTCTACCGATGAAGTGAGGAGGATCGATGGCATCAGGCGCGAAGCGGGTAGTGGTGTGGTCAACCGGCGGCATCGGGTCGATCGCCATCCGCGCCATTCATCGGCGGCCGGATCTGGCCCTCGTGGGGGTGTGGGTCCACTCCGACGAGAAGGTCGGCAAAGATGCGGGGGAACTCGCCAACGGCGAGCGGATCGGTGTTGCCGCCACCAACGACGCGGAGGCGCTGATCGCCCTGCGGCCAGACTGCGTCGTGTACGCCGCGAGCGGACCAGAGCGCGACGCAATAGCCATCCCCGACTATGTCCGGCTGCTAGAAGCCGGCATCAACGTCGTCACGACAAGCACGACGCGCCTTGTCCATCCATCGGCTTATGAGCCGTCGGAATGGCGAGACCAGATGGCGGCGGCGGCGAAGACAGGCCAGGTTTCCCTCTACGCGTCCGGGATCGAGCCGGGCTTCGCGGCCGACTACCTGCCACTGGTGCTGATGACGCAGTCGTCGTCGGTCGAAAAGGTCCACGCGTACGAGATCGGTCTCTACGACGACTATGGCGTCGCCGAAATCATGATCAACGGCATGGGATTCGGCCAGCCTCTCGACTACCAACCGTGGGTCAGCATTCCGGGCGCCATTGCCGGAGAGTGGCAGGGCCAGATCCGGCTGATGGCCGACGCCCTCGGGGTCGAAGTCGACGAGGTGCGTGAAACCTTCGACCGCAGGACTACAGATCGGACGTTCGACGTCGCGTTCGGGACCGTCGAGGCCGGCACCTGCGCGGCGCTGCGGATGCAGGCGATCGGTGTCGTCGACGGACGCGAGGCAATCGTGATCGAACACGTCACCCGGTTGGCGCATGACGTTGCGCCGGACTGGCCGACGGGCATCGGTGACATGTCGTACCGAGTGGTCATTTCGGGTCAGCCGGACATCGACTGCACCCTGGCGGTCAGCCTCCGGGATCCCCGGCGCGCAGGCATTTCCGGGATGGCCGCCGGAGCGGGAGCGATGGTGTCCACCGCGATGCGCGTCGTGAACGCGATCCCGTACGTGGTTGACGCGCCGCCAGGATTGCTCAGCTCACTTGACCTGCCGCTGACACTGCCGCGCAACCCTTTCGCGTCGCAGTGAGTGCTACTCGATCTTGATGAGCTTGAACGGCATCTTGACGGTCTGCCATTGATTGATGCCGCACCCGCCGCTCGGTCCTTTTGTGTTGTCCCAACCCGTGAACTCGTTGGGGTTGTCGACGGTCGAGAAGATGAAGTGCTGTCGACCCGTCACCGCCGTACCGTCGGCGCACGGCTCCCATCCGGGCACGTCATGAACGACGTGCCATAGGCCGGCTCGACAGAAGGCCCCCGCGCTCCACCCTTGGTCGCTGGCCACGTTCCCGGTGCAGTCCAAGAAGGTGGTGCAGGTGCTGGTGATGTTCCACGTTGCCATGACGGTGGCTTCGTCGTGATAGGAGTCCCTCGTCTTTGCCCATTGGCCGTCGGAGATCGCAGTGTAGGTGCCGTTCAACGGGGTGGCGCAGTCGGTTGCGGCGGCGATGGCAGCATTCCCGACACCGACGATGATTGCGACAGTGAACATCGCGACCGCCGCCGCGAATCTTGTTGCGCCTCTGCTCATTTACTGTCCGCCCTGAGGATGAGATCCTGCCACGACTGCGGCGCACCGGTGACGAGATCTGTCTGCCGATACACCTGGCCGTCGGTTGTGGCATACGTTCCGGTCTGAGGATCGTATTGCGTGATTCCCACCGACGGGCCCGCCGCGCTGCCGCTGGGGGTGAAACTGCTTGGGGCGACGGTCGACCCGTCACTCGGCGCAGCCGGCGGTGGTGGCGCAGGTTCTGACGGAGGCGGGGCGACATCCGGCGGCGGTGCAGCGCCCGGCAGGTCTGGCGCTCCGGGAGGCAGCGGTGTTCCCTCCACCGGCGCGAAGATCTGGTCACCGAAGGTGACCCGATCGTCAAGCGGCACACCCTGCGCTACCAGGTTCGGGTCGAACGGGTAAGGGCCGAGCGCGTGCTGGCGCATCGCTACCGGCTCGAAGGGCTTGTTGCTGTAGCACTCTGCCACCGTCGGAGCCCGCTTTCCGGGTGCGTTCTGGCACGGATAGTTGCGCGCGCCGCGAACTGCGACCGGTGAATCCTGCGGTAGCTTGCAGTACAACCCGTCGGGTGCGTCGAGCGTCTGTAGGTCCGCAGGACTTCGCCACGACGACGGCGGAAGGAACCCGACGGTGCACGACGGTGGATCGCTGATCGAGACCCTGAAGTCGCCCAGGGGAATTCCGGTCGCGTTGTTGAACGGAGTTGACGACGTGATGAAGCCGACGAATGGCGGCAGAATCACCAGCAGTTGCTCCAGCGACGCGTGGTACACCACGCCGACCTGTCCGATGCTGGTCAAGTTCGCGAGCAGCACGGGCAGCGTGGGCTTGACCTGATCAAGCAGGCGGGAGACTTCGTCGGCCGCCGTGGGCCCGTTCTGCAGCAGGGTCCGTACCTGCGGGTCGTTGACCACCACCTGGTCGGTGACGCCGGCGAGGCTTCGGGTCCACTGCCGGATCGCGTCGACGGTTTCGGCCTGCGAATCCAGAAGCGGCATCGTGTCTTCGAAGAGCGCCGACGTGTTGCCGGCGACGCCGTCGAGGTCTGCGCTGATTTTCGACGACGAGTCCAGCAGCGACGACAGGTCGTATCCCGCCCCGTTGAAAGCGGCGAACGACTGATCGAGCAACTCGTCGAGCTTGTCCCTCGGGATGCTGTTGATCAGCGCGCTGAGCTTGTCGACCATGGGGCCGACCGGTTGCGGAAGCGTGGTGTCCTGCCTGGCGATCACTGACCCGTCGTGGAGGTACGGGGGCGACTTGGTGCGGGGCCGCAGATCGACGTACTGCTCGCCGACCGCCGATACGCTGCGCACCTCCGCCACCAGATCGGCCGGCACCTTGGGTGAAGTGTCCAGCGACAGCGTCGCTTTCACACCGTTGCGGATCAGTTCGATGCCGGTCACTTTGCCGATCTGCACGCCGCGGTACGTCACGTTGCTGAAGCGATAGAGCCCACCGGTGGCTGGCAGCTCCAACGTGACGCGGATCCGTCCGATGCCCAGCAGCGTGGGGACCTGCATATAGGACACGACCATCAGCGCCACGCCGATCACCGCGGCGGTCGTGAAGATCGTCAGCTGGATCCGGACGAAACGGGTCAGCATCAGCGACCACACCCGCTCGGCGTGGGTTTCTTTCCGACGGTCAAGACCGGCTGCGGAACGCCAAGATACTGAACGCCGGTGTGGGCCAACGGCGGGCTGTCCGCTGGCAGCGACGCGAGCCATGGCGGTGTGGGCGCGAACCCGAAGTGCTCGGGATCCTCTGTGAACTTCCGGTAAAAGGCGTCGTAGCCCGGGTCGCCCGGTGCGGGGACGAGCTCGGCGTCGCCCTGGAACGACGGGGTACCCGCAGCCAGTCCCCGCTGGATGCGGCTGCGCGTCAGGTCGACGGTGACGAAGAGATTCATGTAGTCGCCGCGGATACCTCGGTCGATGATGTTCTGGCCGAACGGGAACACGGTCGCGAAGGCCAGCGCCGTGCCGATCTCCGGGCCGATGTCGGCAAGCGCGCAGATTGTCGGCTGGAGGTTCTGCAGGTTTGTCACCAGGTCCGCCTGAGTGTCGTTCACCAGACGGGTGACGGTGTCGCTGAAGGCGCCGAGTTTCTCCAAGGCGGTGGTCAACCGTGGCCGTTCCTTGAGCAGCACGTCTAGTGCCGCAGGGATGTTGCGCAGGGCCCGAGTGATCACCTCGTCTTGGCCGGCGAGTGTCGCCGAGAAGCGGTTCAACTCGTCGATGGTGGCAATGATGTTGTCCCGCTGGCCATTCAGCGTGCCGACCAACGTGTCGAGGCGGGAGATCAAGTCGCGGACCTGAGGCCGGCGCCCCGACAGTGCGGCATTGAAGTTGCGGATGATGTCGCCGAGCTGTCCCAGTCCGCCGGCATTCACGACCAGCGACAGTGAGGACAGGGTCTGCTCCGTCGATGGATAGGTCTTCGACCGCTTCAATGGGATGGTGGCGCCCGGCTGCAGTCGCCCGCGCGCACGCTCGCCGGGCGGTGGATCGAGTGCGAGGTGCTGGGATCCCAGCAGGCTGGTCTGACCCACGGTGGCCATCGCATTGGCAGAAACAACCACGTCGGGACGCACCGACACGTCGACGTTGGCGTGCCAGCCCCGCACGGACATCTTGCCGACGCTGCCGACCACGACGTCGCTGATCATGACCGGCGAGTTCGACTCCAGGGTACCGACATTGGCAATCTGGACGTGATAGGTGGTCGAGTCGGGTCCCCGACCGACGGCCCCGGGCAGCGGCAAGGAGTTCAAGCCTTGGAACGCACATCCCGTCGCGGTCAGGATCGCGCAGAATGCGATGACCAGGACGCGACGGACGCGCCGGCCCGTCATGACGGGGGCCTTTCCGCGGGTAGCACCACATCGGGCGCATCCATCGGCAGCGGTCCGGGAACCGGGTCCATCCCCGGTGCTTGCATCGCGATCGCCGGTGGCAGTGGGGCTTCCGGAGGCGGCGCCGCGGATGTCACCGGCGGCCAGTCGGCGTCCGGGGTGTCGCCGGGCAGCCCGGTATACGCCGAAATGGCGGGCGGCGCGTCCGCCGGCGCGGGCTTGGGGCCTTCTCCACCCGGTGCCAGACGAGGCTCGCTATAGACGAGGTCCTGCCACGGCGGGATCGCCGTCAGGAACGGGTTCACCGGAAATGGCAGATAGTTGAAGTTCGCCAACCGCAGTCCCGGGCCGAGATATTGGGCGCACAGCTTCGCCGTCTCGGTGGCCGTGACGTTTTCGATGGCCTCGTTCATGCCGCAGATGAAGCCGACCGGATTCGACAAGTTGTTCAGGATGAACACCCCGGATGCGGCTCCGGTTCTCGGATCGAACATGTTGTAGGCGTTGGTAAGGCTCGGTGGAGTGACGTGCAGCACTTGCTCGAGGTCCATCCGGTGGTCGACGAGATTCTGAGTCACGTTGGCCAGCCGCTGAACCTGTTCGGACACCTGGTCGCGGGTTCCCGCCACGAATCGCTGCACCTCGCCGACAGCTTCCGACAAGTGCGTCAACGCGGCGTCAAGCTCAGACCGGCTGCCGTCCAGCACGCTGGTGAGCGTCGCGAGGCGATCCTGGAACAGGACGATCTGCTCCTTGCTGTCACGCAGCGCCGTGACGAACTTCTGCAGGTTCCTGATGATGGCGACGACGTTGCCGCTGCCGTTGGCGAAGATCCTCGCCACCCCGGACAGCTGAGCAAGCGTCTGCCGCAGCTTTTCGCCGTTGCCGTCGCCCAATGCGTTGGCGGCGCTGTCGATGAACCGCGCGATGGACGGCGTCGACACGTTGCTGTTCGGCCCCAACTCCGTGGCGAGCCGCGCGAGTTGTTCTTTTACCTCGTCCCATTCGACAGGCACCGCGGTGCGCTCCAGCGGAATCACCGCGCCGTCGGGCATCGTCGGGCCATCGGTACGGTAGGCGGGCGCCAGCTGCACGTAGCGTGCCGCGATCAGGTTCTGCGTGACGATCACCGCTTTCGCGTCGGCCGGTATCGGGACATCGCGGTCGACGTTCAACGTCAACCTGGTCTCGGTCCCGTCCGGCTGGATCGCGGCGATACGGCCCACTTTCACACCGGAGACCCGCACGTCGTCACCGGGGTAGATCGCGGTCGCGGTGGTGAAGTAGGCGGTGATCGTCTTCGGTTTGAAGAACAGCTGCCGGACCGCGAAAATGCCACCCGCCGCGAGCAGCCCTATCAGGACCACCGCTATGGCAGCCGTTAATCGATTTCGGCCCGTCATCGCGGCCACTGCTCCCCGGGTAGTGGAATGCCGTTGTACGGGAACGGAATCTCTGCACGCGGGCCCGTGTTGTCCGGCGGCTGTCCGCCGTCCGCCCCCCGCCGGAACCCGAAGGCGTAATCGAAGAACGGCTGCAGGATCGCCGGCTGCTGCAGATTCGGAATGTATGCGCTGTAGAACGGTCCGGTGGCGACCGTTTCGCCGAGAGTGACCTCGTATTTCGCGAGGCCAGGAAGCGCTTTCGCGATGTTGTCGCGGTTCTTTTCCAGCACGGCCGTCACCGAATTGAGCTTCTGCAGCGTCGGCGCCAGTTCCTGCTCGTTGTCCTGGACCAAGCCGGAGAGTTGCTGGGCCACCGCAGAGGTGTTCGCCAGCAGCGCCACGATGGCTTGCCGGCGAGCGACGAGAACCTGCAGTAGGTCGCCGGCATTGACGATCAGCGTGTTGACCTGCTGGCTGCGCTTGGACAGGATCTCGGTGACTTCGCTGCCGTTCTTCAGCAGATCCGAAAGGGACTGATCGCGTTCGTTGATGGCGGTCGAGATGCGGGTGAGCCCGTCGAATGTCGGACCCAGTTGTGGCGCAACCTGATCGAGGGTCGAGGACAGCGTGTCCAGGGACTGGTTGAGCGTGTCGGTGTTGGTGTCGGTGGCGTAGTTGGTCAGGTCGCTGACGGCGTCGGTCAGCGAGTACGGCGAGGACGTGCGCGACACCGGGATGAGGTCCATCGAACGCATCGTGTCGCTGCCGGCCGACTCCAACGTGAGCACGCGTTCTCCCAACAGCGTGCCCGTCCTGATGTGCGCGGTGGTATCCGAGCCGAGCGGGACCGTGCCGTCGATGTTGAATGTCACCAGGGCGTCGCCTTGTTTCAGCGACACGTCCGACACCGTCCCGACCTTGATGCCCGACACGGTGACGGGGTTGCCCACGGCCAGACCGCCGGCTTCGGAGAACAGCGCCTGGTACCGGATCGAGGACGCCAGTGACCACAGCTGCTGGGGCTGAAGACCCACGGCGATGACGAGCAGGACCAGGATCACGCCGATGAACCCGGCGCGAATGAGTTTGCCTGCACGGTACTTAAGCATCGGGCTCGGCGCACCTCCCGCCTTCCTGGGTGATGGCGGGGAACTCGGCGGTCCGGCCCGAGATGTCCGAGACACGCACCCACAGCTTGCAGATGTAGTAGTTGACGAAACTGCCGTACGCGCCGAGGCGCGCCAGCTTGCGGTAGTTCTCGGGTGCCTTCTGCAGCGCGGTGTCGACGCGGTCCTTTTGTCCGTCGAGGTTGGGAGCCAGTCGATTCAGCTCGTCCACCGTGCCGGCCAACGGTGGCCGCGCCGCGGTCAGCAGATCGGCTATCGACGCTGTTCCGTTGCTGAGCGACTCGATCGCCTCACCGATCGGATCGCGCTCGGCCGACAGTTCGGTGACGAGCCGTTCGAGTCGATCGATCGCGCCGGAAAAGTTCTGGCCTTCAGCGGAGAGGGTCTTCAATACCTTGCGCAGGTTGTCGATGAGCTGCTGGATGACCTGATTGTGGTCGGCCAGCGCAGTCGTGAACGACGACGTCTTCGAGAACAACGACTCGATGGTGCCACCCTGGCCCTGGAAGATCTCGATGAGCGACGCGGAAAGCGCGTTCACGTCTTGGGGATTCAAGCCCCGGATGACGGGCTTCAACCCGCCGAGCAGCAGATCCAGGTCGAGCGCTGGCGCAGTCCGCTCGACCGGGATCTGAGCCCCGGCGGGAAGCGTCGTCGTCGATCCTGGACCGTCGGCGAGCTCGAGGTAGCGATCACCGACGAGGTTGAGATATCGGACCATCGCCCGGGTGCCCGTCGTGAGCACGACATCGCGGTCGGCATCGAACGTGACGAGGACTTTCTTGTCCGCCCGCAGCTTTACCCCGTTTACGGTGCCCACGCGGACCCCGGCGACTCGCACGGTGTCCCCGGTCTTGAGTCGCGATACGTCGGCGAAGAGAGCCGAATAACCTTGCGTCGAACCGGTTCGGTACTGGCCGAAAATGAAGACCAGAAACGCGCTCACCAACACCATCACGATGGCGAACGCGCTGAACTTGACGAGGGTCGCGCGAAACGACTTCCTCATCCGGGTTGTCCGATCTGGGCACTGTTGCGGGGCGGCCCGTCGATGTTCCCGAAGAGCAGCCGCTTGATGGCCTCGAAATTGAGTGCCACACCGGGGTTTCCGTACTTCCACGGATTGGTGCCGGTGTCGGTGACCACGAACGGCGGAATGGTTTCATATGGCAGGTTCGGCAGCCCAGTGCACTGCGGTCCGCCCGTCGCCGCGACCTTGGGAAGGTCCCCCGGGTAGCGGTAACGCTCTTGGCCCCACAGGAAACCGGCCAACACACCGACGCCGGGCTCTGGCAGCGGCGTGGCCTTCGCCAGCGGCAGTATCCCCGCGAGGCCGCAGTACAACGCTTCGTTGTATTCCCTGGTGAGGTCGGTCGTCGGTACCAGCAGATGCAGGACATCGGTCAAGGCTTGACGATTGGAGCCGACCACGTCGTTGCCGATGTCGGACAGCCCGATGAGGCTGACGAGAAGGGCGTCGAGGTTGTCCTGTTCGTCCACGATGGTCTGACTGATTCGCGTGGCGTTGTCGGCGGTCCTGATCAAATCCGGCGATGCGTCGGCGTAGGCGTTGAATACCCCTGGGGCGACGGCGAGATCGTGTTCGAGGGCTGGAAGACTGGGCTCGACCTTAGCGAGATAAGCGTCGAGATCGGAAAGCATCTTGCCGATCTGATAGCCCCGGCCGTTGAGGGCAGCCGCGATCGCCCCAAGTGTTTCGTTGAGCTTTTCGGGCTCGAGAGTCGACAGCACGGATGTGAGTTGTTCGAACACGGTGTTGATTTCGACGGTGACATGCTGGGCGTCGATCACCTGCCCGGCTTGCAATGGCTCGGATGACCACTCAGCAGGAGGGACCAATTGAACGAACTTGGCGCCGAATACCGTCGGCGCAGCGATGTCGACGAGCACATTGTGCGGAATGAGATCCAGCTGAGACGGATCCATAGCCAGGTGGATGGCAGCTCGCCCGTCGGGTAGTTCTTCGATCGAGGAGACCTTGCCGACCTGCACACCGAGCATCTGGACCTTCGCGTCGACTTCCATGACGAGGCCGGCCCGGTCGGACAGCAACGTCACCGGAACGCTTGAGGTGAAGCCGCCGCGAAACTGGTTCAACGCCAAGGCGACCACGGTGACAACAGCCGCGACGGTGACCAACCCGATGAGCGGGCGCAGGAATTTATCCTTCACCTTGCCGCTCCTGGACCGAATGATCCTGGGCCCGTGTGGGTTTCGACGTGCCGCATCGAGCGGCGCAGACACTTGACGGTCGAGTGTTCCGCTCGCCCGGGGTACGACGGATCAACGGTGCCCCCACGACATCGTGCGACTGCAACGACCGGACTTTACGCTCCGAACAGAAGTTTGGTCAATGATTGGCAAAACTCGTGAATGCGGCACCGTAGCAACCGAGACTGGCAGTCTCATTTCGTGATCCGCAATGGGTTTGCTGACGTGCGCTCGGCTCCAGGCGCACTCCTTGGTGGGCTGGCCCACCTCGATGCGGCGCCGCTGCCGGGGAACGCCCTTAGTGGGCGTTACTAAAATGCCCAATCAACCGCTACAACAGTGCGCGGGCATCGATGCGGGGTGCTCGGTGCTGGACAGACTTTTGGTCCGATCGAGTGCCGCTCCCGCCTGGGCGGCTCGAGTTTCACATCAACCGCCGGCGCGATCGTCATCAACTAATCTCTTCGCCACGCACATGGAACCGACGGTACCGTCGCCGCCACTCAGCCCGATGCGGCTAGGTCCCACTCCGGACAAAAGAACCAAATATCTGTTCCAGAGGGCGGTGCTGCGAGTCGTGCGCTCGGTGCCGTTCGGTCGATCTGTTCCGGGATATCGGCTAGCCCGATAGCCTTCACCCATGCTCAAGTTCCCGCTGATCGTGGCCGGCGCACTGGTCGCCTGCGCCGGGCTCGCCGCGCCGGCGCAGGCGGATCCGGTGATCTATCCGCCGAGCTATGGCAGCAGCGGAGTGTATGCCGTCGGTGGCCAGACCGTGGACGGGCTGACCGCCTCAATTCCGCCGGGCCACTACAGAGTCCAGCCCGCGCCCGGGATCTTCAAGGCTCCTGGCTTTTGGCTGCGCTGTAGCGGTGTCCCCTGCACTCCGACACACCCCGAGCACATCATCGGCTCCGGTGACTTACCGGAGAGCACGCTGATGGAGATCCTGCCCACCGACACCGCAGTCTACCTGTTCAATACCACGCTGACCTTCGTCGGCTAGTGTCCTGAGTCGTTAATTCGGCCGCTCTTGTTAGTATGGGGGATGCCCTCTCCGCATGCCGCCGAGATCGTGTTGACCGATGATGAGCGTGCCGAGTTGGAGGGCTGGGTTCGGCGACGCAACAGTGCTGCGGGGCTGGCTCTGCGGGCCCGGATAGTGTTGGCGGCCGCCGATGGCGGTAGCAATGTCGAGTTGGCGGATCGGCTGGAACTGGATCGCAGCACGATTCGTAAGTGGCGCAACAGATTCGTGCAGTTGCGTTGCGACGGGCTGCTTGACGAACCGCGGCCCGGCCGACCACGGGTGGTCGGAGACGATCAGATCGAGGCGTTGATCACCGCGACATTGGAGACGACGCCGCCGAATGCCACGCACTGGTCGACCCGGTCGATGGCCGAACACCTGGGGCTGAGTCAGTCGATGGTCTCTCGCGTCTGGCGGGCGTTCGGACTGGCTCCGCACAAACAGGATTCGTGGAAACTGTCCAAGGATCCGCTGTTCGTCGCCAAGGTCCGCGACATTGTGGGGCTGTACCTGGATCCCCCGGAACGGGCCATGGTCCTCTGTGTCGATGAGAAGACCCAGATCCAGGCGCTCAACCGCACCGCGCCCGTGTTCCCGATGCGGCCCGGCACCCCGGCACGGGCGACGCACGACTACGTCCGCCACGGCGCCTCAAGCCTGTACGCCGCCCTGGATCTGGCCACCGGCAAGGTGATTGGCTCGCTACATTCGCGGCACCGCTCTCAGGAGTTCCTGACATTCCTGAAGAAGATCGACACGGAAGTCCCCGCCGAGCTGGACTGCCACGTCGTACTCGACAACGCCTCCACCCACAAGACCCCCGCGGTGAAGCGGTGGCTGACCAACCATCCCCGGTTCGTGCTGCACTTCACCCCGACCAGCTCGTCCTGGCTCAACCTCGTCGAACGGTGGTTCGCCGAACTGACCACCACGAAACTGCGCCGGGGCACCCACACCTCAGTGCGCCAACTCAACACCGACATCCGCGCCTGGATCACCACCTGGAACGACAACCCTCGGCCCTACATCTGGACCAAAACCGCCGAGCAGATCCTCGAATCCGTCGCCCACTACTGCAAACGAATTAACGACTCATGACACTAGCGGTGCGAGGTCAGAAGACGATCTGCGGCCGGTACATGTCGATCCACACCGCGAGGTCGAGGACTCGATGGATCCGGGCCTTGTCGAGCGGCTCGAACGTCGCCGGGTCCTGACGGGTCAACTGTTCCAGCGCTGCCCGGTCGATGAGGCCGAACAACGTGTCCTGGCCGCTGCCGAGCAGATCCTTCGCTTGGGCTTGGATGGCGGCACCGTACTGGGGATCCGACGTGGAGGGAAGACCTACGACGGCAGGGAGAAAAGCCTGCTGCGCGGGGCCACACGCGACGTGCTGCCCAAGTCGGTCATTCAGCGGGTCAAGAGCCCGTCCACCCAGCCGGTGATGCCGCACATGCGTTGCCTCCGATGTTTCCAGGACGTAACTCCATTGATAACCTATATTTCTCGCTGCGGTGCGTGAGTCTCGTCACACAGCAAACACGAAGCGGGCGTATAGGATTCAAAAAGACCGCGCCCGAAACTGCCCGGTTGCGGCATCCCGCGGGATGCGCCTGAACCCCAATGTGGCCCCGAAGGGGTACCCGTCCGCGTTCACGCGCGATAATCGTTAGGCCGCGGGGATGCACCGTAGCGGTAACCGGGCTCAACGAGGAGCATAAGAACCATGGCCATCATCGAGGCGGATCTCACCGCCGACACACCGTTCGAGCAGGACGTCGCCGCCGCACAGCGTTACTTCGAGAGGCCGCGCTTCGACGGCATCGTTCGCCTCTACGCAGCCCGCCAAGTCGTAGAGCAGCGAGGCACGATTCCTGTCGACCACACCGTGGCACGCGAGGCGGCGGAAGCTTTCTACGAGCGCCTGCGAGAGTTCTTCGCCCAGCGCAAGAGCATCACCACGTTCGGTCCCTACTCCCCCGGCCAGGCGGTGACGATCAGGCGCATGGGTATCGAGGGCATCTATCTCGGCGGCTGGGCGACGTCAGCGAAAGGCTCCACCAGCGAAGACCCGGGGCCCGACCTTGCCAGCTACCCGCTCAGCCAGGTTCCCGACGAGGCCGCGGGCCTGGTGCGCGCCCTGCTCACCGCGGACCGCAATCAGCAGTACCAGCGCCTGCGCATGACCGAAGCTCAACGCGCAGCCACCCCGCCGGTCGACTACCGGCCGTTCATCATCGCCGACGCCGACACCGGCCACGGCGGAGACCCGCACGTGCGCAATCTGATCCGGCGCTTCGTCGAAGCGGGCGTGCCGGGGTATCACATCGAGGACCAACGGCCGGGCACGAAGAAGTGCGGCCACCAGGGAGGCAAGGTCCTCGTCCCGTCGGATGAGCAGATCAAGCGCCTCAACGCCGCGCGGTTCCAGCTCGACGTGATGCGCGTGCCGGGCATCATCGTGGCGCGCACCGACGCCGAGGCGGCCAACCTGATCGACAGCCGCGCCGACGAGCGCGACCAGCCGTTCCTTCTCGGTGCGACCAACCTCAAGATCCCGCCGTACAAAGCCTGCTTCCTGGCGATGATGCGGCACTTCTACGACCTGGGCGTCAAGGAGCTCAACGGCTGGATGCTGTACGCGCTGGCGGACGGTGAGTACGCCGCCGCCCGCGCGTGGCTGGAACGCCAAGGCCTGCTCGACGCTATCGCCGACGCGGCCGCCACCTGGCTGGAACACGGGACCCCAGCGAACGACGAACTCTACGACAGGATCGAGTCGCGGTTCATCGAGGCCTGGGACAGCGACGCCGGGCTGCAGACCTACGGCGAAGCCGTGGCCGAACTGCTCGAATTCGCGGAGAGCGACGGCGAACCGCTCGCGATGGGTGTCGACGAGTGGCGGTCGTTCGCCGAGACTGCGGGGCTGTACACCGCTCGCGAGAAGGCCAAGGAACTCGGAGTCGTCGCCAAATGGGACTGCGAGCTGGCGAAGACACCCGAGGGCTACTACCAGCTCCGCGGCGGGATCCCGTACGCGATCGCGAAATCGCTCGCGGCGGCGCCGTTCGCCGACATCCTGTGGATGGAAACCAAGACCGCCGACCTCGCCGATGCGCGGCAGTTCGCCGAGGCTATCCATGCCGAGTTCCCCGACAAGATGCTGGCCTACAACCTCTCGCCGTCGTTCAACTGGGACACCACCGGCATGACCGACGACCAGATGCGAGCCTTCCCCGAGGAGCTCGGCAAGATGGGGTTCGTCTTCAATTTCATGACCTACGGCGGGCACCAGATCGACGGCGTCGCGGCCGAGGAGTTCGCCACCGCGCTCAGGCAGGACGGCATGCTGTCGCTGGCGCGCCTGCAGCGCAAGCTGCGGCTGGTCGAGTCGCCCTACCGCACCCCGCAGAGCCTGGTCGGCGGTCCGCGAAGTGACGCCGCGCTGGCCGCCTCGTCGGGCCGCACGGCGACGACGAAGTCGATGGGCAAGGGCTCCACCCAGCACCAGCATCTCGTGCAGACCGAGGTGCCGAAGAAGCTGCTGGAGGAATGGCTGGCGATGTGGAGCGAGTACTACCAGCTCGGCGAGAAGCTTCGGGTCCAGCTGCGGCCGACGCGCCCCGGCTCGGACGTGTTGGAGCTCGGCATTTACGGCGAGCGAGGCGACGGTGAGGCCGAGAAACTCGCCAACGTGATCGTCGACCCGATCAAGGACCGGCACGGCCGCAGCATCCTGACGGTGCGCGACCAGAACACGTTCGCCGAGAAAATGCGGCAGAAGCGGCTGATGACGCTGATCCACCTCTGGCTGATTCACCGTTTCAAGGCGGAAGGCGTGTACTACGTGACGCCCACCGAGGACAACCTCTATCAAACCGAGAAGATGAAGTCGCACGGCATCTTCCGCGACGTCTACCCAGAAGTGGGCGAGATCATCGTCGCCGACATAAATCACGAGCGCATCGAGGAACTTCTGGCACCCGATCAGAAGGCGCTGCAGCGGCTGATCCGCAAGGAGGACTAGCGAGTCCTACCCCCGCGCGCTAACAGCAGTGATGGCCGCGCCATGCTTCGCGGCCTTCTCGCACTGCCACCGCGGCGATCACCAACGCGACGACCGGGTCGGCCCAGGACCAGCCGAACAAGCTGTTGAGCACCAACCCGACGAGGAGCACGCCGGACAGATACGCGCACAACAGCGTCTGCTTGGAATCGGCGACGGCGCTTGCCGATCCCAATTCGCGGCCGGCTCGTCGTTGCGCGTAGGACAGCACGGGCATGATCACCAACGACAGCGCCGCCAGAACGATGCCGACCGTGGATGGCTTCGGCTCGACCGCTCCGAACAGGGCGCGGACCGATTCGACGGTGACGTAGGCGGCGAGTGCAAAGAACGACACCGCGATGATGCGCAGCGCAGTCCGTTCGCGGGCTTCGGGATCGCGCCCCGAGAATTGCCAGGCAACGGCTGCGGCCGACGCTACCTCGATGAGCGAGTCGAGTCCGAAACCGATCAACGCTGCCGAGGAAGCGACCGCCCCGGCAGTGATCGCGACCCCGGCTTCCACGACGTTGTAGGTGATCGTCGCGCCGACGATCAACCGGACCCGCCGGGTGAGCAACACGCGACGATGCTCGTTCAGCGTGTTGGCATCGGTCTGACCGTTGAGGGGCTGCGGTTCAGCAGCGGCGTCGGTCATGAACTACATCCTGCACCGACGTCGGTGTCATCGCTGCAGCCGGCGGGCCACCTCGCCGTATCGCTCGAAGCGCTCCTGATCGCCTCGGGCGTTGTAGAAGACGATGCGGTCGGCGATTTCGCCGTACGTGTCGGCTAGCGCGGCGGCCAAGCCGTCCCATGTCGACTCGGTGGCGAAGGCGGCGATGTGCTCGTCGGTGATCTGGGCCGCCATGCCGGCGAAGTCACCGGCCTTCTGTTTCTCCCGAATTCGGGCGGTTGTGCCCTCGAACCCCGCCTCGTCCCAGATGAACGCGTAGTTGGGTGTGCTTCCGTAGAAGCTCATGCTCGCCCGCACGAGTTCGCGTTCCGTGTCGCGCTCCTCGTCGCTGTCGCCGACGATCGTCATCACCGGCACGATCACGGCGATATCCGATGGCGAGCGACCCGCTCGTGCCGCGCCTTTGGCGATGTTCGGCAGGACGTGGCGGGTGAGATAGCCCGGTTCGCCCAGCGGATGGACATGCACTCCGTCGGCCACTTCGCCTGCCATTCGCAGCATCCACGGATTCACCGCCGCGACATCGACTTTCGGATCGGGCGCATCGATGAGCCCCGGGCTCCATTGAGGGGTGATGAAGTCAAGGTGGTAGAACTCACCATGGTGATCGAGCCGCCCGGTTCGGAACGCCGAGAAGCACGCCTTGACGACGAGCACGTAGTCGCGCAGCCGCGGGCCGGGCCGTTCGAATTCCATCCCGTAACGCCGGACGACGTGAGTGCGCACTTGCGTGCCCAGCCCCAGTCGGAACCTCCCGCCGGTTGCTTCCTGAAGTTCCCATGCCGTGGTCGCCGTGACGAATGGACTGCGCGGAAAGGCCACTGCCACACCGGTGGACAACTCGAGGCCAGGAGCTGCCTGAGAGGCGACAGCGGCGTTGAGATAGGCCGTTCGACCCGCTTCGGTGAACAACAGACCGGAGAAGCCGGCGGACTGGACTTGTCGGGCCAGATCGCCGATCCGGCTCAGCGGTTCCGGAATCGTCATGACGTCGACGTGCATGGCGGGAGCTTACGTCGCTGCGGTCGACGGCCCGTCAACCGTTCGGGCGGTGACTGCGATTCCAAACGACCGGCGGTCTGACGAAATTCGGCAAATCCGAGCGCGGGTATTGTCGACTGCTGGAATTGCGATTAGTGCGAGCGGCATCGGGTCGTTTGCCTACGACGACAGAGAGAACCGCGATGAGGAAGACCATCGCAGCTGCGACGGCCACGGGCGCGCTGACCGCTGCCGCGCTGCTGACACCACCCGTGGCCTATGCCTACACCGACCTATACCAAGCTGTCTGCGACGCTTACCGCGCCGAGGCTCACGGGCTGGTGGTTCGCGGCGCCGCTCGCCCGGTCGCCACCCGCATGCTGGTCGCGGCGGGCACCAGCCCGGTCGATGCGCCCGGCGTGATCCAGTTCGCGGTCACAGACAGATGCCCGGAGTACACCGGCCTGCTGTGACTGACCGCGTGGCCTCCGCGGGACGGCCGGAATTCAAAAGGCAGAAGCGCCGCTGCGCCGGCCGGCTGGCGTCATGCCGATGCCGCCAGGCTCCGCTCGTCTTCGTCGGCGAAAGTGTCCTCCAGTTGCAGTGGCGAGTAGTCGAGGTCGATCTCGGAGACCGGGCGACCGCGGGCGCTGCTGATCGTCCCGAATCGTCGCATCCCTTTGTCGCTGGAATACTGCATGAACTCGTCCAATGACAGGCCGAACGGGATGTCGTCACCGTAGAGTGCAAAGCCCTCTTCTGTGAGGCGCAGCGCCAGCGGGATGAGCTCGTTCATCCGCGTCTCGAACACCGTCCAATTGGCATCGTCGGCGGCGACGTGGCGCCGGCACGTGAAGGTGCCCCACGCCATGTGGCGCCGCTCGTCGTCACCGATGCGCCGGATCAGCTGCTGCATGCCGGGAAGAATGCCGCGGTCCACGCAGATCTTGTGCCAGGCATAGTAGCCAGTCAGGGCCAACATGCCTTCGACGACATGGTTGTAGATCACCGATGCCCGAACCTGGCCCGCGGGCGAGGGATCGGTGGTCAAAGCGTTGAGCGAGTTCGGCAGCTCGTCGTAGAAGATTTCCCCGTATGCCGGAAGCTCATCGAGGTAGCCGTGCAGATCCTCGGTGATTCCCACGGCGTCGAGCCACAGCCGGAACACCTGGGTGTGCTTGGCCTCCTCGAACGCGAACTGCGTCAGATACATCTCGTCGCCGAGCCGCCCTTCGGCCCGCATCGCGCTCATGAACGGCTGGATGTCCTTGGTGACCGCTTCCTCGCCGGCGATGAACTCGGCGCACAGCCTGGTGGCGTATTCGCGTTCGCGGTCGGTGAGCGACTCCCAGTCCTCGCGGTCGCGGGAGAAGTCGATATCGGCCGGATCCCAGAACTTCGCGTTGCCGCCGGCGAACAGCCGCAATGGCAGACTGTTCCAGTTGAGCCCGCCCGCACCGAGCGAGCCGAATTGGGTCCGTGTCATAGGTTGACCTCCTCAGATCATGGCGGCCGGGACGACGACCCCGGTGCTGCCCTCGCCGATCTCTCGGACATCCCCTAGCCTCCTCCGCGATCGATCGCGCCGCGGCGAATCGCCGCGGAAAACCGAACTGCCCGGCAACGGCCAGGATGCAACCCCTCCGTAGCGGACAGTGCCCCCTACGGGAACACGAGCGACGACACCGCACGCGCCGCGGTGGCGGGGCTGAGCGACGTACTCGGTATCTGACGCCGTGATCGAACGTGGTTTCGGGATTCAACGCGGGAGTTGCTGTACGCCGTCACGCCGGCAACGCCGGGCAGCCAAGCAGCCGCGCCAGCCACTCAAACCGATCCGGCGCCCAAAACGCCCCGCATGACACCGACGCCCGTTATCGCTGACCTGGAGCGCCCGCGTCCGCACCGAGTCGACCGCAGAGTCGCGGGGGTGATACGTGAACCGCGACCGCACCGCGGGCACGGCTCGCGCAGGAACACCTTGAAGTCTCTCGGTGAGCAGCTCGGTCGCCGCCCTTGGGTCTAACGGGCTCTACTGGACCGTGGTGTCCACACTCGGCAACAGGACGTCACCACCCGCCCAGGTTGGCGTAGTTGCCGTACAGGGCACCCTGCAAGCAGGCGGACCTACGAGAGCCACTGCACGCGGTCAGCGCTTCGTGGGTGGGCGCGCCGATGGAGCCAGGTGGCGCGACTCCGGACACACATACGGAGGTGAAGGGATCCCTCATCAGGCCGGGCGGGCATGTGGCTGTGGGGGAACCGATCGTCGGGCTGGGGCCTGCGAAGAGGCCGACTGCCGGTGCGACGGCGACTGCGAGCGCGAATCCACCGATGAGGACAACCCGTCGAACCGGGAGTGCAATGTTCGGCATCTTCACGCTTTCTATAGCTAAGACCACCTCGTCACAGTCGATCCTATGGAAATCGCGAAGAACCTGCATAGGTTCACAGCGTCATCGAGCCGCCGAAGCCAGGTCCATCGGACCGTCTGGGTTCGCGGTTACCGGTCAGAAAAATAGTCAAGACCTGTGGATTGGTGTGTCATGCGGCTTGGTGATCACCTCTTGATTCGTCGGGTTGATTCGTCGGGTCGTTCGATGAGCTTGCCCTTCTCGAAGCGGGGGCCGGCACGGACCAGGGCGACGAGGTGGGGGGCGTTGACGGCTCGCCAGCGGGCCTGGGCGGACTCGATGAGCTTGAATGGCCAGCGAGCGCTTGTTGAACGCCTCGGCGTCGTCTTGCCACAGGGCGGTGAGCCGGGTGATCGTGGCCGCCGACAGACCCGCGGGCCGACCCCAGGAACTGCTCCAACGCCGGGCCAAAGTCGCTGCTGGACAGGCCATGCAAGTACAACAGCGGCAGCACCTCGCTCCCCGGTCTCGGCGTCAACGCGACGGTCGTTGACCCGCGGGGCCACACACGGCACCACACCCGCGGCGGTCAGCACCCCGCGTTCCACGTGATAACCGTTGCGGACCACCAGCCGATACCCGTTCCCGTCGACCTTATCGGCATGGGCGTCGATGTAGGCGGCGACCTCAGCCTGCAGCGCCGCCGCGAGCATTGCCCTGGCACCGTCGCGGACGATCTCGTCGAGCAACGACCCTGCCTGCGTTGCCGTTTTCGTTGGACGATTCCTGATTGTGAACTACCGTGAGCATGGGCGTACCTTCCCGAAGCAGCGCGTCAACGCCGGCTCTTGATCAGACCTATTTGGACTTTCAGATCATCCCCGTGAAGGTGCGCCCCTTCACGTCACCTCGCCGAGGACCATCCACAGGTTCTGATCATTGATCTACCGGTCAGGCAGAGCGTGCCGAGTCTCGTAGTCGAGCACGGCCCACTGCAAGATCGTGGAAGTCATCAGCGTCAAGATCATCGTCGGTCACGGCGGTTTTCCTTTTCGTTTATCGAGATGTCGTGTGCCATGTTTGGGGTTCGCTGACGGAAAAGGTGCAGGCGGCGTGGTTGCCGTCGTGAGACTGCACACGCTGGCAGCAGGTCTCGGCGTTGTCGGGGTGCGGCGAGCAGCAGAACGGGTCGGCGGTTCGGTGGATGCCGCACTAATGGCACTAATGGTTGGTGTCGGCCGATAGCGGGCAGCGAGGCCGCTTCAGCGCTAAGCTCTGGGCCGTGACGGAGCCGACAAGGAATGGGCCCGAGGGCCCGAAAGAATCAGGGACGGCCGAGACCGAACTCGAGGGTACGCAAGCCTCGGAGGCGACTGAGAAGGAAGCCAAAGAAGCCAAGGAAGACGAAGCCTCGGAGCCTACCGAGCGCGTCCGGAGAAGACATTCGACGCCGTCAGAGCGGTCAGGCTCTGCCCTGCGCTGGCTGACTGCGGCCGCGTTGGTGGCCGCGCTGGCCGCGCTGGGTGTCGGGTTGTGGGTGTTGCTCCGCGGGCCGCTGACTGAGGAGTCCACCGCGTCTACGACCAGCAACCCAGCCCCGCCGCCGGGGCCGAGCCCGCAGCAGGTCGCCGACGCGAAAGCAAAGGCGTGCGGTGCTTACAACATGGTCTTCACCGCGGTCAACGGTCGTGCCAACGCCGACATGGGTTCTGAGCCCGAGGCGGCGAGCGCAAACGCCCGCCTGGCGGCGAGCTTCGGTAGTTCCTATCTGCTTGAGCGCCTCGATTTCGCGACGCCACCTCCACTGGCTGATGCGATCCGCACGTACGCGGCCAACATCGACGAAGCCGCGATGAACTCGCTAGCCGGGATGGGTGTTGACGACCCGGCCCAAGCCCGTCGCATCAACGAGTGGGGGCCGCTGAACGATCAGATCACCGGGCTGTGTAAGTAGCTTCTGCGCCGAGTGTGAACTTATAACACGGTTTTTCGCGGCAATGTCAATCGCTTAGTGCAACATCGCGAGGCCGCCGCTTGGTCTAGACCTCAGTTGCGGCTTCCTGCTCGGTGCTGTCGGTGGTGGCGTCCCAGGAGCGGTGTAAAAGTTCGGACATGGATTCCGCTCACTTACGATTGTGATTCGACGCGATGGCGACGGAATCGGTTGGCGCCACGCCGGTTTCGATGTGAACTTCCGAATTCCGTTGCAGCAGTTGGGTCGGCGGGTCGTGCAGCGACCGGCGCAGGTCGGCCAGCAGCCGCAGCCCAGCGGGGGTCATGGTGAATCCGCGCCACCCGGCCGAGGCGCGGTCGGGCACCGCCCACACCAGCTTGAGGCAGCAGTGCTCGCCGGGCAGCCGACCGATCACCTTGACCCGACGGCGGGTCTCACCGAAGGTACGTTCGATGAAGTTGGAGTGCCGCACCCTGGTCCAGTGCTCACGCGGGAACCGCAGATACACCGTCAGCGAGTCGCGGTCATCGAGCAGGCACCGCACCGCCGCCGGATAGGAGTCGCGCCAACGCTTTTCGAACGAATCGATCCGCTTCTGCGCGTACCCGACCGCGTCCAGACCCGGCTCGATCTTGTCGGGCACGTCGAAGATCGCCCAGTAGTCGGCCTTCACCTGCGCCTGGGCGTTCTTGGGCACCTTGTGGCCGGCACGTTTCTCGCGCGATGGACCAGGCAGCGTTGCCGCAGCGCGGCACCCATGGTCCGCTCGAGCGCGCCGATCAACCCGGCCGCGCCGTCGCTGATCACCAGCAGCGGGCAGCGCAGCCCGCGCTCACCGAGCCCGGTGAGGAACCCTTCCCACGCGTCGCCGGACTCACTGGACGCCGCCCGTCGAGCCCGACGAACACCGGTTTGCCGTCGGTGTCGATGCCCCACGCGGCCAGCACCGGCTCGGCCGACGCGTTCGCGTGATACTTGAAATGCGATCCGTCCAGGAACAGGTAGTCCAACTCGACGTCGTCGAGGCGACGCGCCGACCACGCCTCGAACTGGGCCTGGATCTCCTCGCACACCCGCGACACCGTCGACTTCGACACCGCGGCCCCCTCGCCGAGCGCCTCCACCGAGGTGGCCTCCACATCACGGGTGGACAGGCCGCGCGCGAACCCGGCGATCACCAGCGACTCCAACGCGTTGGTCTTGGTCACGCCCTTCCCGAACAGCTGGGAGGCGAACCGCTCGGTGGTGCCGCGCACCTTCGGCCGCTGCAACGTCACCGGGCCCGCGGTGGTCTTCACCGTGGTAGGGCAGTACCCATTACGCATTCCGGCGCGGGCGTCCTCGCAGCTCTCGGCGCGTTCGTAGCGGTCGCGACCCAGGTACGCGGTCACCTCGGCCTCGATCGCGGCCTGCAGCAGCAACCGGGCACCGAGCACCGCGACCTGCTCGATCGCACCCGCCAAGTCCTCGCCGCCGGCGAACACCTCATCAATCTCTGCCTGCAACCGCTGCGCAGGCGATATCCTCTTCGCCACGGACGTGGGTTCCTTCCTTCAGACTTGCTGGTCTTCGAGGGAACCTACGTCCGAACTCATTTACACCGCCGGAGGGACACAACCGCCGCATCCACCTCAAGGGGCTGCGCAACACGTCGGTGTCGCTCATGCTCGACCAGCACCACCCAGTGCACGTCGTGGTGGCCTGGCTGGCACGGCCACGACCCGGCGGTGTCGCTGTCGAACTACTTGCACGCCAAGGCCGACGAGCTGCGTGCCGCAGGCAACGCACTATTCGGCTGAGCTGGCCAGCCGTACAGGCTCGCCTGCACCGGAACCTTTCGTCGGCACAGACCACCGAATGCCGTGCGCGGTTGTGAAATGTATCGTCAGCACCACTTTGGACACATCGGTCGGCAAATAGCTTGGAATCTGGTAGTTGGCCGTCCGGGGGTTGATTTCGGCGAACGGCTTGCCGCCAGGTTCGTCCGAGAACTGGACCGCAAACTGGCGACCGTGCTGTAGGTGTCGTTGATGTTGTCATTGGGCAAGAGTATTGGCCGCTGTAGCTGCTCCCACAGTTCGCTTTTTGAGTGCCAGCTGGTCTTGATCGGCCCCCACGACGCACCGGGGTGTGCGATGTGCTTCGCGTCGACCAGCTCGACATCGATCACCGGCAGCGGACCGAAATTACGCACCTTGACGGCGACTGCGGGCCGGCTGGTTTCGCCGGACACTTCTAGTCGCACGAGGCGAGCGTGGGTCTTCTCCTCGTCGTGCCGCTCGGATATCCGGTCCCTGCGATCACGGCCTGCAATGATCAGCGCAACGACTACTGCCGCGACAGTGAACAGCACACCGAGCGCCTCGGAGAGATTGCCGAGTTGAATGCGCGGCGGTGGCCAACCACGCCATGCGCCCACGGCTCGGTATGCACAGTAGAGAGCAACGCCAGAGCCAGCGACGACGGCGCTGATTGGCACCCATGTCGGCACACGCATGTCCGATGTCATACCAGCAGACTCAGACGGACCGCCGTGATACACCCACAACCGTTGGCACATTCTTGGCACACTGGCACACTGGGCCGCGTCTCAGGCACCCTCTCCGAGAAACACAAAACCCGCTCCGATGCAGCTCAGAGCGGGGTTTCGCGTGTCGGGCTGACAGGATTTGAACCTGCGACCACTTGACCCCCAG
>Ga0055451_10000180_pt1 | contig 24099 bp, 24 predicted proteins | sample China_Galinas_PW_3_FD_57745 | JGI IMG/M metagenome (GOLD analysis project Ga0055451, IMG submission 57745) | Wetland microbial communities from San Francisco Bay, California, USA, that impact long-term carbon sequestration - China_Galinas_PWB_D2 | ecosystem: Environmental > Aquatic > Marine >... | reverse complement strand
CTTTCTGCCAAAATCGAGCTACGAGTCCATATGGAAGGATAAGGATCGACCCGTCTCGGGTATTGTTATCGATCAACCCATTTCGCGTTATACGGCCCTGCTTGGCTTGCTGTTTAACAAAGGCGACAAGGTTGGCATATTTAATAATAAGGGTGATGTCGCATATAAAAAACTCATACCACTGTTAAGACCTACAGGGTTATCATTGGTGGCAGAAGATGTGTATGGGTCATTGTCGGCTAAGGATATCAGCAGGTTATTGAGCGCCACGGATCTGATTTTCGTCAATCCGGATTTCAAATATATCTCTCCCCAGCGGGCGAAATGGTTGCTGTATATGGCCTACAGGGATGCCAAACCGGTGATTGCATTCACGCCTTCATATGTCAAAGCGGGTGCCCTGGCAGCCATCTATTCCAGCCCGGAGGCCATAGGTATGCAGACTGCGAAAATCATCAGCACGTTCCTCGTCTCTCCGGCACAGGTTGCTAATGCCATACGCAGAATGAAATCGATTATTTACCCGGACAATTTTTACATTGCTACTAACAAGCAGGTAGCCATTCATACCGGTATCCGCCTTCCTGATGAAAAGAGACTGGAGCATCTGATCAGATCCGGAGAACGACATGTTGATTGACAAGATCAGGGACAATTTCGGCATTCGCGGGCGCATCATCGCTGCGAGCCTGCTGCCTGTACTTTTGATCAGTTTGTTGCTGGTGACCTATTATATATTCAGCCGGATAGACGACGCCAACAAGCGCATCACACATAACGGCGAGCGTTACGCGGTCGAACTGGCCAAGCTCAGCGAATTCGCCCTGTTTACCGGTGATACAGAATTTCTTTCGGTACTGTCAAAATCGCTGTTTTCCGATCCGGATGTCTATTCGGTCAGGATAATGAATAATAAAAACGATGTTCTGAGTGAAGTCATTTCACCCCGCTATGCGGATAGCGATCCCGTGTCAATCAACTCGAATGAATTCGTCTATTTCAGCAATGTGGTTGCGGGGCAATTGTCGACTATTGACAGTGATGAGTATTTTGATGTCATTGATTCATCGCCCTACCCTGATCTGCTCGGAAGAATTGAAGTAGCCATGACCGATAGTCATGAACTTTCCAAGCGCAGCGAGTTGTTGACCCATACGCTGTTCATACTGCTGCTTGTATTTATCGGCGCATTCCTGCTGGCGGTCTATTTTTCCGGGCAGATCACTCGTCCTATTCTGAACATGAAAACGTGGGTCAATAATATCGCAGAAGGTGAATCGGTTGGCAGTGTTGACCGCAAGACCGGGGCTTCAAGTGAACTCGGCGAACTTGAAGAGGCCTTTTACACAATGGCCCTGGCCGTCAATAATTCACAGTTCGAGTTACAGAAAAAAATCGATACCGCCACGGCAAAACAAAAGGATATGATAGATCACCTCGAGGCAAGCAACCTGGAACTGGAAAAGGCGCGTGAATCCATGCAAAGCGCCATCACTGATAAAACGGAGTTCCTGGCGAGGATGAGTCACGAGATCCGTACACCGATACATTCCATCATCGGCTTCGTAAGCCTGATTAAACGCACCCACCTCGACAGTACGCAATCGGAATATGTACGCATTGTCCAGTATGCTTCAGAGCACCTGCTGCAATTGATCAATGAAATCCTCGACATTTCCAGCCTGGAAAGTAAATCGATAAAACTGGAAGAAGAGCCCTTTAACCTCCGTAATTGCGTCGAAGATGTGACGCTGCTGATGAGCCCTGCCGCCCATAAAAAGGGCCTGGAACTTGTCAATCTGATTGACTCCGACGTGCCGATCTATCTGCTCGGTGACCCGTATTATATAAAACAGATTATTATGAACCTGGTTAACAACGCTATAAAATTTACCGACAGGGGGGATGTGATCATCACGGTTTCGTTGCTCGATGACAGACTCGACATTGCCAGACTGTCGATATGCGTGTCTGATACCGGCAGGGGTATCGCTGCCAATGATCTGGATCTGATTCAGCAACCCTTTTACCAGACGGATGTTTCCAGAAGCCGGGAACACGAAGGCGTCGGACTCGGTCTGGCTATCGTCAAGACCCTGGCTACCCTGATGGGTGGGGAACTCTCCATTGACAGTACCCTGGGTATGGGTACAAAAGTCAACTGTACGCTGGCACTGAAAAAACAGGAGCATGCCCCGGAAATACAATATCAGGATAATTTTTCTGATAAAAAGATATTGTGCTTTGATAGCCACCCCCTGGCACTGCGTTCAATCCGCAACCAGTTGTTAACCTGGACCAGCCAGGTATTTACAGCATCAAGACTGGAACGTGTCCAGGATCTACTGCAGAGTGCAAAAGATGATGACCACCCCTTTGATCTTCTTGTCGTTGGGGTCAACAAAGCGATATCAGACTCGGAAAGCTGGCGTTACCGTCTGTATACGATAAAACAAACTTTCGGAATCAAACTGCTGATTCTGCTTGGTGACGAGGGTCAGCATAAATGCAATCTTTTATCACGTGAAAAGGGTTGCCTATGCATCACCAAGCCGGTTGCACACGCCTATCTGTATTCATCACTGAAATCCATCCTCACCGGTACTGACACGGCGGCCCCGCAGCATGAACATACAGCGTCGCCCGGAATACCAGTCGTTGCCCCGGATATACAGCCACTGGACGTCAGGATACTGCTGGCCGAAGATAATCAATTCAACCGGCTTTATGTCTCCAGCCTGCTCAGGGATCGCGGTTATATGGTCACTGAGGCCGATTCCGGCCAGACAGCCGTCCAACAGGCGATGCAGCAGAAATACGATTTAATCCTAATGGATATCCATCTACCGGAAATGGACGGCCTGACAGCCTCTAAAAAGATAAAAACCGAATCCCTTATCAATAGTGATACCACGATCATCGCCCTGACGGCTGACATCTACATCAACAGACAGGCCCGGCTGAAAGAACACGGTATCGACGATTTTATCACCAAGCCCGTCAAAGAGGATGAATTCTGGCGCATGGTTGATAAACATCTACTGGTCAGGACGAGCGCAAGCGATGGCGGGCAACCCTATACGATGAATCCCGACACTAAAATCAAGGCAGTGAATAAATCCGAAACTGATGCTATCAAGCAACAATTGTTACCACGCCTGATTGAAGAATTACCGGAACACAGCAGCAAGATCTATGCGGCCTTTATCAGTGGAAATCGTGAAGACCTTCTTGAACACTTGCATCAGCTAAAGGGTATCGCGGGGTATTTCAGGCTTGAAGATTTATCCACCGCAGCAACCCGGGCCGATCACTATGTCAGGAACCTGGAATCGAATAAACTGATTGAAGTACGTCCCCTTATCCAGCGTATCGACGAAGAGATCCAGGATATTCTCAGCAGTGCGCTGCTCTGAATACGACAATAGACACGCCCTCGGTTTCGCCCTCATTGGTCGGTGGACGGCGTTGCCGACCTGGCCCGTGCCTGGCTGAACAAGGCAAAAAAGTTGGCGCTGGTTTGCGCACACAGGGTTTCTATACTGACGTCACGCAGGCTGGCCAGTTTCTCTGCCACCAGGCGGACATTAGCCGGTTGATTCGGTTTGCCGCGCAATGGTACCGGGGTTAAATACGGGGCATCGGTTTCTATCAGCAGTCGGTCGTCGGGAATCCGAACAGCGACAGCCTGTAAATCAGACGCATTCTTGAAGGTAACGATACCCGAAAACGAGATATAAAAACCTTCGGCCAGGGCAGCCTCGGCCATCGCCAGGCTGCCGGTAAAACAATGCATGACGCCTCCGACCTCCCCCGCCCGTTCCTCGCGCATGATGTCCAGCGTATCCCGTTCGGCATCCCGGGTATGAATTATCAGCGGTTTGCCGCATGCTCTGGCAGCGCGGATATGCTGGCGGAAGCGCCGGCGCTGCCATTCAACATCTCCCTCGCTGCGAAAATAATCCAGCCCGGTCTCACCGATGGCGACAATGACTGGATCGGCAGCGAGTGCCACCAGTTCATCGCAGTCTGGATCACGGCCCTCCGTTTCATTGGGATGCACGCCGACCGAGGCAAAGACCTGCGGGTAACGCTGCGCCAGTTGTAACACCTGCGGGAAGTCTTCGAGTGTGATCGAAACACAGAGCATATGCGATACCTCCTGTTGATCAGCGGCCGCCAACACCGTGTCCAGGTCACCGCCCAGGTGTTCCAGGTCCAGCCGGTCCAGATGGCAATGTGAATCTATCAGTGATGGGGGCATCATCGTATCCGCGCGCTCAATAGCCCGTTACCTTAGCAGAAAAACCGTTAATACTGGAGGGGGTGGTAGGTACGGGGTTACATCGTATGGGTCATGCGTTCGGAACCAGCGGTGCCGGCCAGGTGGGTCTCGATCTTATTACGCACCACCTGACCGTCATTATCGGTAAATTGAACACCGATACCCGGGATCGTATGTCCACCGCTACCCTGGGGATTTATCCAGATGACCTTGCCGACGACGGGCATCTTTTCGGTATCATCCATCAGCGTCAGAAGGATGAAAACCTCTTCGCCAAGCTGATAGACCTTGTTTGTCGGGATGAAAAGCCCGCCGCCCTCGATGTATGACATATAGGCCGCATAGAGTGAGCCCTTGTCCTTGATGGCCAGGGACATGATCCCCTGACGTTGCATGTTCTTTTTAGGCTCAGACATAAATATTAAAAATCCCAGTAACTTATCAAGATTTTCTAGACCAAGAGATTAACAATTCTTCAAGCATCAGTTGCTGGTTTAGCGGGTGTTCCAACAGTTGTAGCACCTGTCCGGTTTTATCCAGATGCTGAAACAGCCGTCGGCTGTCAATACCTGCGGCCAGGCCTGCCAGGCGTTGTCGGATATCCGTATTACTGATCGATGTCGTTTCCGCGGCTGTCATCGTCAGCCGTATCATGTCAACGATCCAGCTATATAACCAATATAGCGATTCTTTGGCACCTAACTTTAGCCATTCCTCGGCGATATTGCTGGGATCGGCCTGCCCGGTGAGCAGGCGTTCCAATCCCTGCAGCCGGACCAGACGGTCTTCACCCAGACCCGGGGTGGCTAGTTGGACAGCTTTGAGTGGTGCATCAGCCGCCATCGCAAGCAATAGATCGGGATTTTCACCTGTAGCCTGTGGCAGCCCGTCCAGTTGTTTGAGCAACCAGTCCCTGGCAACGGCCGTTGACGGCGAATGAAAGGCCAGGTGCTGGCAGCGACTGCGGATGGTGGCCGGCAGACGGGCCGGCTGGCTGCTGCATAGCAGCAGCACGGTCCCCGGCGGGGGTTCTTCGAGTGTTTTCAACAGACTGTTGGCGGCATGATGGTTCAGGGCATCTGCCGGTGAGATAATGACAACTTTATACTGGCCATACTGGGGTTTCAGCGCCAGCATCTCGATCAGCGCCCTGATCTGGTCGACAGGGATCTCTTTTTTCTCTGGCGGGATGCCCACCGTTACCAGATCAGGGTGGCTACCGACACGATTCAATGTACAACCACGACAACGGCCACAGGGCATACCCTGGGCGTCCGTATCATGACAGAGCATGGATTCAGCCAGCACGCGGGCAAACCGGGCCTTACCCAGCCCCTCAGGCCCTCTGAGCAATAATGCATGGGGCATAGTGCCGGCGCCCAGCCGCTCCTGCAACGACAACCACGGCCGGGATTGCCATGGCAGCAATTCAGTCATGCCGGTGATGTCAGTCTCAACCATCACAGTCGACCTCGTTAAGAAAGGCTGTCAAGAAGTTACTGAGCTGCAACTGCACCTGTTCCAGCGGCTGACCGGCATCAATGATGCGAAAACGCCTGTCGTTATGCGCCCTGTCCAGATAACACTGTCGTACCCGTTCAAAGAATTCCAGCTGCTGTGTTTCAAAGCGATCAGGCCCCTGAGCCCGTTCACGGGTACGCTCCAGCCCAACGGCCACCGGAATATCGAACAATAACGTCAGGTCAGGTTGCAAGCCCTGCTGCACCCACTGTTCCAACCGGGCGATGCGTGCGGCACTGATGCCACGGCCACCGCCCTGATAGGCATAACTGGCGTCGGTAAACCGGTCACAGAGCACCCACTGCCCGGCTGCCAGCGCCGGGCGTATGACCCGGCTCAGATGTTCATTGCGAGCGGCAAACATCAATAATAATTCGGTGTCATCGCTCATGCCGTCATGGCGGTGCCCAAGCAGCAATTCCCGAATGTCCTCCCCCAGCGAGGTGCCGCCCGGTTCACGGGTTTCCATCACACTGACTCCGTGCTTTTCCAGAAGCGTCCGGACAAAAGCAAGATTGGTACTCTTGCCCCCGCCTTCCGTGCCTTCGATGGTGATAAACCGGCCGTACCGGTGTTGAGTGGACATGTCAATGCCGTTTTAACTGGAATTTGCGCACCGCGCGGTTATGTTCGGCGATGGTTGAGGAAAAATAATGGGTGCCGTCACCGCGCGCGACAAAATACAGCGTATCACCGGCATGCGGATGCACTGCAGCCATGATTGAGTCGCCGCCGGGCATGGCAATCGGGCTGGGAGGCAGGCCATGACGCCTATAGGTATTGTAGGGGGAATCGGTGATCAGATCGCGATGACGCAGGTTGCCGTCAAAATCCGTACCCAGACCATAGATGACGGTCGGATCGGTTTGCAAGCGCATGTTTTTTTCCAGACGGCGGACAAAGACCCCGGCAATCTGGCTACGTTCGTCGGCAACAGCGGTTTCTTTCTCAATAATGGAGGCCATGATCAATGCGTCATAGGGACCGGTATACGGCAGGCCGGTATCACGTCCCTGCCAGGCCTTCTGCAGGAACAGATCCATGGCCTGATAGGCCCGTTTTAATAACTGGACGTCACTCATACCGCGGGTGTAGTAATAGGTATCCGGGAAAAAACGCCCCTCCGGATGCTCGTCACTCTTGCCGAGCCGGGCCATGATGGCCTTTCCGTCGAGGCCGGCAAGCGTGTGTTCCAGACCGTCGAGGCCGTCGATATACTGCATTAATTGCCGGAAAGTCCAACCCTCGATGATCGTCAGTGGATACTGGATGACATCACCACGCGTAATCTTTTCCAGCAACTCACCAACCGTCGTTCCCGCTGCAAAGGCATATTCACCGACCTTGATCTGGCTGGCCTTGCCCCGCCAGCGCGCCGACCAGATCAGATAACGCGGATGCGCCAGCACTTTATTTCGTTCCAGTTCATAGGCGACTGCGGTCAGGCTTTTACCGGCTTCAATGGTGTAGCGCCACATGGATGATTCCGCCGGTGCATCTTCACCGGCAGGTCGGGCATTGTCGGCCGGTGGTAAATTCAGCGGTGATTGCAGGAATGTCTGGATATCCATCAGCAACCAGCCGCAACCAAAGCTGAGTACCAGAACCATCAAGCCGATCAGTTTATGCGGCGCAAGTTTGCGAGTCATTGCCTGCCTGTATTTGAGTGATTCGACATCCAGTCGAGCCTGATATTTTATAGCATCTGCCGGTCGATTGGCAGCGCATATCGAAAGCCGCGCCAAGGCTGTGAGTCATTTCTGCAGACTGGCGTTAAAAAGGGTCTGCAGACGCCGGGTGACCGGTCCGACGGTATAACTTTTCGGCGCCTGCTGATCTTCTATGGTGATGACCGGCCACAGACCGATCAGACTATTACACACAAAGAGCTCATCGGCTGCCAGAACATCGGGCTTGTCCACATCCTGTTCGGTGATCGCCAGGCCATGGCCGAGTCTATCTTCACAGATTAAGCGACGAACGATCCCTGCGACCCCGCATTGATCGAGTCTGGGTGTCAGCAGACACTGGTCTCGAACGATAAACAGATTGCTCATCGTGCCTTCGATGACCCGCCCCCGGGTGTCCAGCATCAGACCTTCGGCGATACTTTCATCCTGCCATTCGTTGCGCGCCATCACCTGTTCCAGGCGGTTCAGGTGTTTGATACCGGCGAGGGCCGGATTCATACCCAGCGTCGTCCGACACCAGCGGACACTGATACCATCGTTGCGAGTGGGCGGATAATCAGGCCAGTCGAACAAGGCAATGATGCGGCTGCTTGTCGCTACACCGGCCCGGTAACCGCGCCCGCCCGTACCGCGCGTGAGGATAATCTTGGCCACCCGCCGCGGCTGATCATTTTGCTGCCGCTGACGACACAGGCTGGTTACTTCCTGCAATAACAATTCTTCCGCGGGCATAGTGATATCCAATCGCCGGCAACCACTGCGCAGACGCTCGATGTGTTGTTGCCACAACTGTGGCCTGCCATCAACAATCGCCAGCGTCTCAAACAGTCCATCACCGTAACACAGGCCACGGTCAAGTGCATCGATCTGCGTTGTCTCCCGGCCATCCACCAGCATCAGAGATTCTCCAGCGCCGCCAGCAAACCACGGGCCTTGGCCCGGGTTTCTTCCAGTTCGCGCGCGGGGACGGAGTCGGCGACGATGCCGGCGCCGGCTCGCAAACTGAGTTCCTGCCCGCGCACGGCCAGGGTTCGAATCAGAATATTCAGATCCAGACTGCCGTCACGATTCAGATAACCCATCGATCCGGTGTAGGGACCGCGCTCCTCCTGTTCCAGTTCGGTGATGATTTCCATGCAGTGAACCTTGGGACAGCCGGTAATGGTGCCGCCGGGAAAAACCGCGCGCATGATATCACCCGGTTTCACCTCGTCACGCAACCGGCCGCGGACATTGGACACCAGGTGATGCACATGCGGATAACTTTCGAGGATCATCAATTCATTGACATCGATACTTCCGGCCTCACATACCCGGCCCAGATCATTACGTTCCATATCGATAAGCATTATATGTTCCGCCCGTTCCTTCGGATGTGCCATCAACGCCTGCGACAGGCGACTGTCAAGCTCACGGTTACGGTGCCGGGGATGGGTACCGGCTATCGGCCGTGTCTCGACATGACGAAAGCGATCGACACTTACCAGCCGTTCCGGTGATGAACTGATAATGGCCCAGTCCGGTTGTACACACAGTCCGGCAAACGGGGCCGGGTTATGCCTGCGCAGGCTGTGATAGAGTTCGGCAGCCCCACTGCTCCCGGGCATAGGGCCCCGCCAGCGGCGGGACAGATTGACCTGGAAAACATCCCCCTCATGGATATAGTCCTTGATGCGCGCGACCGCGTTAAGAAATTGCTCGGCCGGTTCCTCATGGAAGTCAGCAACTGAAAACCCCGCGTGGCCGGTCACTCCTTCAACGGCTCCCGGCCTGTGTTCCTCATCGACACACTGTTGCAGATCAGCCAGCATCGTTTCCACATACTCATCATGGCCGGCCTCCGCGACAACAATTATCTGTTGCGTGCCGTGGTCACGCAGGATCGCGGCCGGACAGCGCACGGCCATCGCCTGCGGTCGGCACGGATTTACTATTTCGGGTAGATGCAAAACCGGTTCGATCTGTGCGGCCAGTTCATACCCCAGATAGATAAACCAGCCACCGGTAAACGGTAATAACGTGGCCTCATCGGTACGAACCGATTCCTGTTGCCACCAGTCATCGAGGCGGGCAAGAAAATCCTGATCCGGCGCAGCAATGCCCGGGGCATCACCGTGAACAATACCGCGGGCACTCAAATCCAGCCGCTGGCCGGGAAACGCAAACAGGATATCCCAACGTGTCCGGGATGGCCTGGAACTGTCGCTGGTGGTGATTTCCTGACTGACACTTTCAAGCAGAAAGGGATAGCGCTGCGGGTCGAGGCGGTGTAACGCCAGCAAGTCTGGAAAATGATCGAATCGGCGTTGCAGGAAGGTCATGGTCTCGAAACGAATTGGAACAGCACGTTCAGACTAGGCAACTGACGGCTAAAGTATCAATCCGGTTTGCGCAAGATCAATGTGCTGTTGGTGCCGCCAAAACCGAAAGAGTTGGTCATGACAACATCGATCTTCATATTACGGGCCTCGTTGGGCACATAATCGAGATCGCAATCAGAATCCGGTGTATCGTAATTGATTGTCGGTGGTGCTACCTGATCGCGCAGGGCCAGGGCTGAAAAAATAGCCTCGATACCACCGGCGGCACCGAGCAGATGCCCTGTCATGGATTTGGTCGAGCTGATTACCATGCTGGCGGCATGGTCACCGAAACAGCGTTTCACAGCCTGGGTCTCGGCGGCATCACCGGCCTGTGTCGAGGTGCCATGGGCATTGATATAATCGATATCGGTACTGTTGATACCGGCATTGCGCATGGCATTGTCCATACAGCGGCTGGCACCCTCACCGCCCTTGGAAGGCGAAGTCATGTGATAGGCATCACCACTCATGCCGTAGCCGATGAGCTCGGCATAGATATTCGCCCCGCGTGCCCTGGCATGCTCGTATTCTTCCAGCACCACGACGCCGGCGCCATCACTAAGGACAAAACCGTCACGGTCCTTATCCCACGGACGACTGGCAGCAGCAGGATCATCGTTGCGTGTCGACAACGCCCGTGCGGCGCAGAAACCGCCCAGGCCGGTAGTTGAGGTGGCCATCTCGGCACCACCGGCAACCATGACATCGGCATCGCCGTATTCGATGATGCGGGCCGATTCACCAATGCTGTGAGTACCCGTTGAACAGGCGGTAACAACCGCCAGGTTCGGACCTTGCAGACCGTACATAATCGACAGATTGCCGGAGATCATATTGATGATATTACTGGGCACGAAAAATGGTGATATCTTGCGCGGTCCGCCCATGAGGAAGGCATCATGTCCCTTCTCGATACCTGTCAGTCCGCCGATACCGGAACCGATGGTTACACCGATACGCGGCGCATTTTCCTCGTTCACCTCGATACCGGAATCCTTGATAGCCTGTATTCCCGCCGCCATGCCATAGTGGATAAACGGATCCATCTTCCTGGCTTCCTTGGGCGCGATGTAGTCATTGATATCAAAACCCCACACCGAACCCCCGAAGCGGGTCGGGAACGCGGAGACATCGAAGTGCTGCAAAGGCCGGATACCACTTTTGCCGGCAAGAATATTCTGCCATGACTCATTGACGGTCAGACCTACCGGACCAACCATGCCCATACCGGTGATAACTACACGTCGCTTTACACTCACTGGACTATCCCTGAAATAATTAAATTCGGCACCTTGAAGGACCTGCCTGACAACCAACATTGCTTACACAGACCAGGGCCTGCTTGCTATCATACATCAGGACAGGTTTTACCGCACACTGAGCAGCATGCTTGGTTGAAAATTGAAAAAGAGGTCCAAAAAACTAAGGCCGCGTCATCCCTGCAGATGAAAGCGCAGCCTCTTTTCAGTGTCAGCAATCAAGCCTGATGGGCATTAATGAAATCAATCGCCTGCTGTACTGTGGTGATCTTTTCAGCCTCTTCATCCGGGATCTCGCACTCGAATTCTTCTTCAAGCGCCATAACCAGTTCCACGGTATCCAATGAGTCCGCACCAAGATCATCAACAAAGGACGCACTGGTCGTAACTTCATCTTCCTTTACGCCAAGCTGCTCTACCACGATTTTCTTGACACGTTCTTCAATATTACTCATGACTATTTATCCCTCTCTCCAAATGTATTGCACTCTTGAGACGCGCGTGCGGTATTTTATTGAAATGCATCCAGATATGCTAGAAAAAATATATAAAAATATAACTGATTGATTTTATTAAGACATATACATGCCGCCATTGACATGAATAGTTTCACCGGTGATATAAGCGGCCTGCGGGGAAGCCAGAAATGCGACAGCAGCGGCGATTTCATCGGCCTGGCCCAAACGTCCGACCGGGATCTTGCTCAGCAAGGCCTGCTTCTGATCATCCGGCAACGAGCGTGTCATGTCCGTATCGATGAAACCCGGGGCCACTGTATTCACCGTAATGCCCCGTGATCCGATCTCCTGGGCCAACGACTTTGAAAAACCGATAATACCGGCCTTGGCCGCCGCATAATTGGACTGTCCGGCATTACCGGTGACGCCAACGACGGAAGCGATGCTGATGATACGACCGAAACGGGCCTTCATCATTGCCCTCAGGCAGGCCTTGGACAGGCGGTAGACCGAGCTCAGATTGGTATTGATGATGTCACTCCATTCGTCATCCTTCATGCGCATCAGCAGATTGTCGCGGGTGATGCCGGCGTTATTGACCAGTATCGTCGCTGCGCCGTAGCGTTCATCGATCTGTTTCAACACGGCGTCGACAGAATCCTGCTGACCGACGTCGAGCATCATGCCGCAGCCATTGATGGCCTGCGCCTGTAAACCGCTGCTGATCGCCTCGGCTCCGGACTCAGAGGTCGCCGTGCCGATGACGGTGGCTCCGTCCTTGCCGAGCGTTTCAGCAATAGCACGGCCTATACCGCGTGAGGCACCGGTAACCAGAACGACCTGATTGGCAAATGTCATGATATTTCCTCCTCGGTGGCAATAGCATCCAGCGCCTGTCGCAGGCTGTCCGGATCATAGACGGGCAAGGCTGACATACTGCGATCGATGCGTTTATTCAGGCCTACCAGGACCTTGCCGGGACCACACTCGATCACTGTGCTGATTCCATTAACCCGCATCTGCTGAATAGTTTCGACCCAGCGGACCGGTTGATAGAGTTGACGCACTAAAGCCTCGCGAATCTCATCAGCGCTGGCGACGGTCGCCACATCGACATTGTTGATGACAGCAATCCCTGGACTGGCGATGGCAATCCCGTCAAGGCGTTGTTGCATATTATCCGCGGCCGGTTTCATCAGGCTGCAATGCGAGGGCACGCTGACCGGCAGTGCCAGTGCACGTTTGGCACCGGCGGCCCTGGCTGCTTCGATGGCCCGTGCGACGGCCGCCGCATGACCGGCTATGACGACCTGCCCCGGCGAATTGAAGTTGACTGCGGCAACGATTTCGCCCTCAGCGGCATCGTCACACACCGCCCTGACCTGATCGTCTTCAAGACCGAGAAGGGCGGCCATCGCGCCGCTACCGGCCGGCACGGCCTGCTGCATGAAACGTCCGCGATCGGCAACCAGGGAGACGGCATCGGTAAATTCAATCGCACCGCTGCAGACCAGTGCCGTGTATTCACCAAGACTGTGCCCGGCCATCATTGCCGGTATCACCTTGCTCTGTGTTTGCCATACGCGCCAGGCGGCAACACCAGCCGTCAGCATGGCCGGCTGGGTCTTGTCGGTCTGGTTCAGTTCCTGTTCCGGACCCTGCTGTACCAGTTGCCACAGGTCATAGCCAAGAACCTCCGAAGCCTCGGCAAAGGTTTTGCCAACGTCAGGAAAGGCAGCAGCCAGATCACTCATCATACCCAGCGACTGTGATCCCTGTCCGGGAAATACAAAAGCCAGCATAGATTTATTCATTGATACAGTATCCTCTGCGCATATTACTCAGTACTCAGCACTGTTTTAGTATTTCAATAAGGCCGAACCCCAGGTGAAACCGCCACCAAAGGCCTCCAGCAACAGGGTCTCACCCCGTTTGATGCGACCGTCACGGATCGCGCTATCCAGGGCCAGCGGTATTGAAGCCGCCGAGGTATTACCGTGCTCGCCGACCGTGACGACTACCCGCTCCATCGGCATTTTCAATTTACGCGCGGTTGCGGCGATGATGCGGATATTAGCCTGATGCGGAACCAGCCAGTCGATGTCATCCTTTTGCATATGATTGGCCTCCAGCGTTTCATCAACGATGCGCCCGAGTGTATTGACGGCAACCTTGAAGACCTCGTTACCCTGCATCTGAATATACTGGCTGTCCAGTGGCACATGCAATAATTCATTGTATTGACCATCGGCATGTAGATGTGTGGACAGGATACCCGGAGTGTCACCGGCTTCCAGTACCACCGCACCGGCGCCATCACCGAACAGCACACAGGTGCTGCGATCGCTCCAGTCGATAATACGCGACAGAGAATCGGCACCGACTACCAGTACCCGGCGTACACTGCCACTGCGGATAAATTTGTCCGCGACACCCAGAGCGTAAACAAAACCGGTGCATACTGCCTGAATATCAAATGCGGCTTGCCCGTCGTGCATACCGAGCCGCTGTTGCAACAGGCAGGCGGTACTGGGAAAAGTACGGTCCGGCGTGGTGGTCGCGACGATGATCATATCAAGCTTTTGCGGCTTGATACCGGCAGCGTCCAGCGCCCGGCGTGCGGCATGTTCAGCCAGGTCACAGGTCGTTTCGTTTTCGGCAACGATATGGCGTTTATGGATACCGGTGCGTTCAACAATCCATTGGTCGGTGGTTTCGACCATGGTTTCCAATTCAGCGTTGGTCATCACCCGTTCAGGGAGATAACTGCCGGTACCGCTAATGCGTGTATATATCACCCGAACTGCCTTTCCAGTAACATGTTTTCTACATGCTGACCTATCTGCAACGGCACGTTCTTGTGCACTTCGATGGCCGCTTCCTTTATTGCCGTGCGAAACGATCCGGCATCGGCGGAACCGTGGCTTTTTATAACGATACCATTCAGTCCCACCAGGCTGGCGCCATTATAGCGACCCGGATCGATGCGGTCGCGAAAGGCCCGCAGAATCGGTCGGGCTATCAATCCGGCCACACGGGTCCACGCCGTGCGCTTGAACTCCTGGCGCAGATAATAGCTGATCATCCGCGCCAGTCCTTCGCTGGTCTTCAGGGCAACGTTACCATCAAAGCCATCACAGACCACAACGTCAACCGTCCCTTTATAGATGTCATCACCCTCGATAAAACCGACATAATTGATGTCACTGTCCGCCAACAGCCGCCCGGCTTCCTTTATGCGTTCATTGCCCTTGATCTCTTCCTCACCGATATTCAGCAGTCCGACGGTCGGCTGATCAATATTATCGACAGCACGGGTCAGGATTGAACCCATCACGGCAAACTGAAACAGATGCTCGGCGCAGGAATCGACATTGGCGCCCAGATCCAGCATATGAGTGTGTCCCTTGATAGTCGGCAGGGCGCTGATGATAGCCGGGCGATCAATGCCGGACAGGGTCTTGAGGACGTAACGGGCCGTGGCCATCAGGGCGCCGGTATTACCGGCACTGACACAGGCCGAGGCGGTGCCGTCCTTGACCAGATTAAGGGCAACCCGCATCGATGAGTCTTTCTTGCCACGCAGGGCTTGCGACGGCAGATCATGCATCTCAACCCGTTGTGAAGCATGGTGTATGCTCAAACGGTCTATTGATGCCGCACCGGCGTGCTGATGTACGGCATGCTCGAGTATGGCCTGGTCGCCGACCAGGATCAGATGTAGTTGCGGGTCATCCTGTAACGCACTGAGCGCAGCGGGTACGGTTACCGAAGGACCATGATCACCGCCTATGGCATCCAGCGCAATAGTCAGCGTCAAGGCCTATTCGCCTTTAGTATCTATGACCTTGCGACCTTTGTAGTATCCGTCTGGAGTTACGTGATGACGCAGATGTGTTTCACCGGTAGTCGAGTCAATAGACAAGGCCGCTGATTTCAGCGCATCATGCGCCCGGCGCATGCCGCGCTTGGATGGTGATTTCTTGGTTTTCTGTACTGCCATGGTATTTCTCCTGCGTCATACGCAAACTATTTCACTGTTCAAGATGTCGAATCCAGTTTGCCCTTCAGTTGCGCCAGGGCCGCAAACGGATGCGGTTTTTCTGTTACTTTGCCCGTATTAACCTCACTGCTTACCGGCGTCCTGACGCTGCATTCGGACTCCGGATGCATGGCGACAATCGGCAGGGTCAGTAATAACTCATCCTCGACCAGTGTGGTCAGCGACAGTGTCGCGGAATCGAGCACCAGTGGTTCATAACCAGCGGGCAATCTGTCGGCCTGCTCCACCGACGTCACCAAGGCCAGCGACAACCTGAGATCGACAGGATAGCGCATCACTTCCAGACACCGCTGGCAAATCAAGGGCAACTCGGTCTTGATAGAACCATGGACAAAACGTATTCCCTGGCTGTCTTTACCGAAATCCAGTTGCGTCTCAACGGCCCCTGTTCTATTTTCCAGCAGAGCAGCCAGACGATCCATTCTCGCCAGGCTGGTAAAACCGCCGATATGCCCTCCGGTATCGACAAGGCTTTGCGGTTTTATCGTCTCTGGCAGCTGATCCGACATATGGCGCGTATGATAGTCTGCAAACTCCTAACTGTCAAAAATTACTGACAAAATTGGTCGTTTCCGGGGTACTATCCGGGTTCATTGAAACAATGCACACGCATAATAACCTTGATTTCATATGGATAATCAATCGACACAAAAACCGATCATACTGGCATCCAGCTCACGCTACCGGCGTGGGCTACTTCAGCGTCTGGGCATCGACTTTACCTCCCACACCCCGTCCATCGATGAATCCCCCGAGGGCAGCGAAGATCCGGAGCACATGGTCAGGCGCCTGGCCGCGGCCAAGGCCGACGTCGTCGCCCGTGCCGGATTTCAGGGTTTGATTATCGGTGCTGATCAGGCTGCGGTTATGGAAGGACGGGTCATCGGTAAACCCGGTAGCCACGAGACCGCCCGGCATCAATTACAGCTGGCCTCGAATAACGCACTGCTGTTCCTGACGGGTATCAGCGTCCTCAACAGCGCCACTGGCCGGCGACAGATCGACTGCGTGCCCTGCAGGGTCCGCTTCCGCTGCCTCAGCGATGAATTGATAGAACGTTACCTGAGACGGGAACAACCCTATGACTGCGCCGGCGCCTTTAAATCCGAAGGACTCGGCATCGCCCTGCTCGATGCCATCGAAACGACGGACCCGACGACGTTGATCGGCCTGCCGCTGATCGCTCTGACGCGGATGCTGGAAGCCGAAGGCGTGGCGGTGATCTGACTTGAAAAAAGTGAGGGGTGAGGGGTAAGGAGTGAGCGGGTGAGGTATGTAGGAGCGGCTCTGCCGCGATGTCTTAGGAGCCGTGCTTATGTTTATCGCGGCAGAGCCGCTCCTACACCCCTCGTTCCCAAGCGCCCAAAACCCGTCAGGGTTTCAAGAAGACCATAATAATACTCCGTAGGAATTTCTATGACAGAGCGTGGGAACGAGAACTAAATGTAGGTGTTTAGTCCGGAAAACCAAGTCCTCACTCCTAGGTCCTAAGTCCTATTTTATCCTTCCGGCCAGCGATGACAGCGTATTCGCCATCGCCACACCCAAACGTTCGATAAAGCGATCGAGTATCGGTTCACGCTGGGTGAAATCAACAATCTTTTCCGCGCCGATGACCTCGCGGGCGACATAACTGCTACTGCCCAGGCCATCGACCAGCCCCAGTTCAACGCTCTGTTCACCGCTCCACACCAGACCGCTGTACAGGTCATCATTGTTAGCCAGCCGATCGCCGCGCCCCTTTTTGACGACGTCGATAAATTGTTTGTGAATATTACCGAGCAGCAATTTGATATGATCCTTTTCCTGACTATTCATCGGCGAAAACGGATCGAGGAAACCCTTGTGTTCCCCGGCCGTAATCAAGCGGCGTTCAATACCCAGCTTGTGCATGGCATCGACAAAACCAAAGCCATCCATTAACACGCCAATGGAACCGACAATACTGGCCTTGTCGGCATAGATATCATCAGCCGCAACGGCGATGTAATAACCGCCCGAGGCACAGATATCTCCGATTACCGCATACAGTGGAATATCCGGGTGTTTGGCCCGCAGGCGGACGATCTCGTCATTGATATAACCGGCCTGCACCGGGCTGCCACCAGGACTGTTAATGCGGACAATTACACCGGCCGTACCCTTGTTTTTGAAGGCCGAACGAAGACCGGTGATGACACTATCGGCATTGGCCTCGGCATCTGCGGCGATGACGCCGCTGATATCAACCAGCGCGGTATGCTTGCCAATGGAAACACCGCTATCGCCGGAATCCGGCATATAGATGATAAACAGCATCAACAGATATGAGAACATCAAGGCCTTGAAAAACACGCTCCAGCGCCGGTTCTTGCGCTGCTCACGAAACAGGCCCATCACCAGTTTTTCGATGACCTTGCGTTCCCAGTTCTGCGGCTCATCCGTTGCGGATTGGCCGGCAGCGGCCGCGTTCCTGCTGCCGCGCAGCCGTCCCAACAGCCCGGGCTTTCCCTCGTCATGCCTGCGCTCATCCGCTCCCCGGTCCGTGTCCGCCTGTGACTCCGGTTCGCCCAGCCAGGGATCGTTGTCTTTCTGATTGTCATCACTCATCGTTGTCAAATATCTCCCTGTCATTGATTGACGGCCGGTTGTTTTCGGCACGCCGGCCGGGGTCTTGCTGCGCATCCAGCCATTGCGGCAATTCACTGATATCGCTGAGGCAACTGAGTGGTCGCTGCTCCATCAACCGCTGACGTTCATGGACCCCGTAGTCCACTGCCAATGCCGCCGTGCCGGCCTGACTGGCCATCAGCATATCGTATTCGGTATCACCAATCATCAGGGTCTCTGTCGGTATAACGTCCAGGACGTCCATGATCTCCAGTAGCATCATGGGATGGGGTTTGGACAAGGTCTCATCGGCACAACGCGTGACATGAAACAGCTCGCGACAACCCGTTTCAAGCAAGGAACGGTCCAGACCGCGACGGCTCTTGCCGGTGGCGACAGCCAGTAAATAGCCCTGCCGATGCAAATGCAGCAGCGTTTCCAGGGCCCCGGGGAATAACCGGCTCGGTGACGGCTGCTGGGAAAGGAAATATTCCCGGTAATGATCGGCAAGGGTGTTCACCACCGCCTCACTGGCCTGGGGATAGAGCGACTGAATCGCTTCATACAGGCCCAGACCAATACTGGCGGCCATTGCCCGGTCAGAACGGGGTTCCAGATCGAGTGCTTCAATGGCCCACCTCATACAGGACACGATGAGCTCCTCGGAATCCATCAATGTACCGTCCCAGTCAAATACCAGCAACGGGTAACGCCGTCTCACAAACAGCCCTCCGGGTCGGTTAGTGATGCCAGTATACGCAGTAATTCTTCATCCAGGGGTGCTTCGATAAGCACTCGCCGGCCACTGTCAGGAAGGATAAAATCAACGCTGCGGGCGTGCAGGAACATCCGTTTCAAGCCGCGTTTACGCATCCCCCGGTTAAACTGAGCATCCCCATATTTTTCATCGCCGGCCACCGGATGACCGAGATGGGCCGCATGGACACGAATCTGGTGCATGCGGCCGGTATCAATACGGACATCCACCCAGGTACAATCAGTAAAAACCTGACGCGGGCTGAACAGACTGCGGGCCGCCTGCCCCCCCTCCTCATCGACCTGAACCATCCGTTCGCCGGAAAGTTGGCGGTATTTTTGCAGATTCACATCAACCGTCTTTGCTGCACCGCCCTGCCAGCGCCCCATGAGCAGGGCATCGTAATGCTTGCTCATACCACCGTGACGCAATAATTCATGCAATTGTAAAAGTACCGTCCTCTGCTTGGCCAGCAGAAGGCAACCCGAGGTCATGCGGTCAAGGCGATGGGCCAGGGCCAGATCCGGACAATCCGGGCGTAGAAAGCGTAGCGTCTCGATGGCCCCGAAAGGGATACCGCTGCCACCGTGTACGGCAATGCCGGCGGGTTTATTCAACACCAGCAATTCCGGGTCCTCATACAGCACGGCCTGCAGCAGACGCTGACACAGAGCTTGTGGAGGCCGCCGCGCAACGTCATCATCGGGCCGGTCCAACGGTGGAATTCTGACGATATCGCCTGATTTAAGGCGGTAAACGGGCTTGATCCTGCCTTTATTGACACGTATCTGGCCCTTGCGCAGCAGGCGGTAGATATGGCTTTTCGGGACCCCCTTGAGGGTGGCCAGCAGAAAATTATCAATACGCTGGCCATCATGACCGCTCTCGATTGTCATCAGCTGCGGTCCTGATCGAGCGCTGCCGGTCCTTGCCTGATGTTCATCCTTCATCTAAATTAAATTATATATGCTATTGTATTTTAAGTAATTATAAAATATTGCTAGAGTATTGCAGGCATCTGAATGGTGGTGGTGAGACCGCTGAGATTGAATCACCGGAATCGATGAACCCACGAAACCTCCAGCATACACGCCGATGGATGGCTTGTACCAGCCGGTAACAACTGAATACACAACTACCCAAGCCAGCACCGGATCTCAGCCGTCACGAGGCTATGTGACTGTCTTGGCATAATATTTGATGTATTTTTAACCGTGAATATGCCAAAATCAACCATGATCCGGCTAACAAACCGGATCCATGGAGTAGGATCTGATGATAAACGACGGATTACAGACGCAGGGTGAAGACCCGCGCCAGACAGGACATGTTGAAAACACGGGGCCAGCTCCTTCGCCAGAAATGATCACCGGCCAGTACATGTCCCGGTAGTCCAGACAGGAATTTTAGGTATCCGCCTATAAGGGTTGGGTACCGTAAATAAATAATGAATAACAAGCCCTCTTGTCGCCACCGACAGGAGTGCAACCGGAACGGGCCCGCCCATCATTCAGCAAATGAACGGATGGGCTGAATACAGCACAGGCCCCGGGGCAATATACCGCCGATCGCCGCTTCGCGATCGCAGCCCTGCTGCAAAACCGGTTGCCCTACTGATACCGCGTGCGTATTAGGGGGCTATAAGGAACAGATTAATGAAAAGAATGCTGATAAACGCGACTCAGCCAGAGGAGTTGCGTGTGGCGCTGGTTGATGGCCAGTACCTGTATAACCTTGATATTGAAACACCCGCCCGGGAACAAAAAAAAGCCAATATCTACAAAGGCCGCATCACCCGCATCGAACCGAGCCTTGAAGCGGCCTTTATTGATTATGGCGCTGAACGTCATGGCTTTCTGCCACTGAAAGAAATATCCCCGACTTTATTCCGGAACAAACCCGGCGACGGCCAACGGGTCGAAATCAAGGATGCGCTGAAAGAAGGACAACAGATCGTTGTCCAGGTGGTCAAGGAAGAACGTGGTAACAAAGGCGCCGCCCTGACGACCTTTATCAGTCTGGCCGGTCGATACCTGGTGCTGATGCCCAACAATCCCCGGGCTGGAGGTATCTCGCGCCGCATCGAAGGGGATGAACGCGATGAATTGCGGGATGCGATCAATGCCCTGACAGTACCTGAAGGCATGGGCCTGATTATCCGCACCGCCGGACTGGGCAAGGGAGTGGAAGAACTGCAATGGGACCTCGATTATCTGGCCAACATGTGGTCAGCGATCGAACAGGCCTCGTCCGAAAGAAACGCCCCGTTTCTGATCTACCAGGAAAGTGACATCATCATTCGCGCGATTCGCGACTATCTGCGCCCGGATATCGGAGAAATACTGATCGATGATACCGACGTGTTTGAACGGGCCTCGGCCTTCATGGAACAGGTCATGCCGCACAACCTGTCACGCATCAAACGCTATGAGGACGATATCCCGCTGTTTACCCGCTACCAGATCGAGAATCAGATCGAGGCGGCCTTTCAGCATGAAATCCGCCTGCCCTCCGGCGGCTCGGTTGTCATCGACCATACCGAGGCCCTGGTGTCGATTGATATCAACTCCAGCCGCGCCACCAAGGGCGGAGACATCGAGGAAACAGCATTAATGACCAACCTCGAAGCCGCAGACGAGATCGCTCGGCAGATGCGTCTGCGTGATATAGGCGGTCTGATCGTCATCGACTTTATCGATATGACCCCGGTGCGTAATCAACGCGAGGTTGAAAACCGCCTGAAGGATGCGCTGAAGAGTGATCGCGCCCGTATACAGGTCGGTCGCATATCGCGTTTCGGCCTGCTGGAAATGTCACGCCAGCGCCTGCGCCCTTCCCTGGGGGAATCGAGCCAGGAAATCTGTCCCCGCTGTAATGGTATGGGTGTCATCCGCGGGGTTGAATCCCTGGCCCTGTCGATCCTTCGTGTCATCGAAGAAGATGCGATGAAGGAAAATACCGCCCAGATCATCGTCCAGCTGCCGGTCAATGTTGCAACCTACCTGCTCAATGAAAAACGGGATGCCGTCAGCGAAATCGAACAACGGCAGCGGGTACGCATCCTGCTGATCGCCAATTCATCACTGGAAAGCCCGAACTACGACATCCAGCGCCAGCGCCAGGATGAGATACGGGACAACGGCCAGTCCAGTTACCAGTTGGCAACCGATTTCGACAGATCGACCGAGACCGGGAACCTGGCCTCATCGGAAAAACGTGTCTTCATCGAGCAACCGGCGGTTAAGGGTATTCCATCGATGAAACCGGCACCCGGTCCGACGGCAAAAAACGGGAACACGGATATCGGCGAAGGTGGTTTTATCAAGCAACTGTGGTCCAGCCTGTTCGGTAACGGTAAGCAACAGGAGACCGAGCCCCAGGCGGTAGCAACGACTACCCGCGGTCAGCAGAGCTCACAGAAAAGGACCGAGGGTGAACGTAGCACCAAGTCCTCCGGTCGTAACCGCAGTGGCGGTCGCACACGCCGTTCGGGCCAGGGGAAACGTCAGAACAAGGAGCGCCAGAAATCAGAGGTTTCAAACGAGCCTGCCCAGGACGGGAACTCTGACAGCGACAAGGTCGCCGGCAAAGCGACTGGTCAGGCTGTAACCTCTCCCCAGGCCACTGAGAATGGTGAGGAAAAACCAGCACGCAGTCGCTCGTCACGCGGACGCCGCGGCGGTCGTGGCCGTGGCCGCGGACGCCGTCGTAATCAAAATACCAGTGGCAACACTGCTGACGGACAACAGAAACAGGCTGCCACTACTCAGGTAGACGCCTCGCAGGACAGCCATACGGGTAGTGCCACCCAGGCACAAACCAGCCCGCCTGCTGTGGCCACCAGCGGTGAAGAGAGCCGGCGAAATAATGCGCCTACTGATAGCCAGAATTCACAGGCTGCGGTCCAGCCCTCAACCGCTCCGGTGTCAGGCACGAGCCAGGTAGTGGATAGCAACAAGCCCGCCGCCAACAATGGCGGTACTGCGAAGCCTGACGAGGTTGCCGCCCCCGCAGCCGTTACCCCCGTGGAATCCCAGCACTCGGCGGCCGCGAAACACTCTTTGCTAAAAGACAGCGTTCATGCCGCAACGATAGCGCCGAAACCTGTCATCACACCAGCTGCAACAACGGATAGCGGACTGCAAACGACAGTTAATAAAGATCAGCCGACGACTGACAGACATAAGGCTGAATAGCCAAAGCCGGCAATCCCCCCCCGGCCTGACTGGCCGGGGGGATTCAGGACAAATGACGCTGACGGATATCCTGCATCAGACCTTCGGCAGCGGCCTCGATCAGATCCAGTACCCGCTCAAAACCACGTTCACCACCATAATAGGGATCAGGAACCTCTTCTTCACCCAGATGCGGGGCGAATGACAGAAACAGCGACAGCTTGTGCTCGTGGCCGGCGGGACATAATGAGCGCAGGATATCCAGGTTGTCATGATCCATCGCCAGGATGTAATCAAAATTTTCAAAATCCATCACATCGATACGGCGCGCGACCTGTCGACTGAGATCGACCTCACGCTGCAGTGCTGCGGCCTGGGCGCGTCGGTCCGGTGGTTCCCCAATATGATAGGCATGGGTACCTGCCGAATCGATACGGATGCGGCTGTCGAGCTGCCGACTGGTAACGATATGACGAAACACACCCTCGGCAGTCGGCGAACGACAGATATTGCCCATACAGACAAAAAGAACATTAATTTTAGTTGATATATTCAATAGCTTGAGTCAATGTTGACCAACGAACACATTATAAATAATGGCATAGGGCCAGCGAACAAAGCAAATACGCCGATGAAGCAGGCTGAATTCCCGGCTGCCAGTGTTACCGGTATCGTCACGCCGGATCCAGGGCTTTGCAGGTGTTTCGATGGTAGCAACTTGATTATATTTTTCTCCCGATGTGTTTTAAACATCTGGATGGTCATTACCGTCCTGTCTTCAACAAGCTGGTATTATAGAGAAGCAGCGGGTTTACGATGCCGGGGGGAGTATTTATGCCGGCTCGAAGGTTAATGGATTTAGCCTGTTTGGCCGCTCTCATGCAATATAAACCGCTACGAATCTGGCTCACCCGCTCATCCCCGGACCCTGCCCGGGG
>Ga0055451_10000179_pt1 | contig 24102 bp, 22 predicted proteins | sample China_Galinas_PW_3_FD_57745 | JGI IMG/M metagenome (GOLD analysis project Ga0055451, IMG submission 57745) | Wetland microbial communities from San Francisco Bay, California, USA, that impact long-term carbon sequestration - China_Galinas_PWB_D2 | ecosystem: Environmental > Aquatic > Marine >... | reverse complement strand
ATGGACCAGCCACGCTTGTAGGGCTTGGCCGGATCGGTCTCGTAGAACGCCTCGGAGCTCACTTCGGGCGGGGGTGACTTGTACATCCGGATCTCGTCGCTGAACCGCCCGGCGATCTGGGGTGCGCCCTGCACCATCAGGTAACGGCCGACGTGGTCGTGGTCGTTGCCCAGCCCGTCGGCGTATCGGTTGGTGGCCGACAGCAGCAGCAGGCGCGGCGTCTCGATCGAGTAGCCCGCGACGACGATCGCGCTGGCGCGTTGCTGGTGGACGACCCCGCCGTGGTAGTACTCGACACCGGTAGCCCGGCCGGCGCGATCGTCGACGAGCACCCGCGAGACCTGCGCGTCCGGCCGGATCTCGGCGCCGTGCGCCAGGGCGTCGGGGATATGGGTGATCAACGGGCTGGCTTTCGCGTTGACCTTGCAGCCCTGCAGGCAGAACCCGCGGTAGATGCAGTGCGGGCGGTTTCCGAAGCGGCCGTTGGGGATCGCGACCGGCCCGACCCGCATCTCGATACCCAGCGCCCGGGCGCCGCGCAGCGCGATCTGACCGTTGCCGCCGATGGGGTGCGGGCTGTGTGGATAGCTGTGCGGATCGCCCCAAGGCCAGTCCTGCCCGGCGACGGGCAGCTCGGCTTCGATCTGTTCGTAGTAGGGCCGGAGCGTGTCGTAGCTGATCGGCCAGTCGGCGCCCACGCCGTCGGCGCTGTGGGTGTGGAAATCGGACGGGTGAAACCTCGGCACGTAGCCCGCGTAGTGCACCATCGAACCGCCGACGCCGCGCCCGGAGTTGTTGGAGCCCAGGGGTACTGGATCGGCGCCGCCGATCTGGCGGGGATCGGTCCAGTACAGTCCGTGCGACCCGCGTTCGTCGCTGACCCAGTCGGTGTCGGGGTTCCAGAACGGGCCGGCGTCGAGCAGCACGGTGCTCCACCCGGCACGGGCCAGTCGCTGCGCCAGCGTGCCACCGCCGGCGCCGGCGCCCACGATGACGACGTCGACCTCGTCGTGCTCGTCGTAACGGCGCATGTCGGCGCGCAACCGGTGATTGACCCGCGAACCGTCGTTGGGGACCAGCCAAGCCGATTCGTTGCGCGCCCGGATAGCGCGGTAGGCACTCACTGCGTCGGCTTTTCGGGCAGATCGTCGGCGGCCTTGCGGGCCCGCTCCACTCGCTGGGCGAACGGGATCGGGTCGACGTCGTGGTGGTCGGCGACCTCCCAGCGCTCGCGGGCGTTGATTCCGGGGTTGAGATAGCCGCGCGGATAGGCCGGGCCGGCGAACCCGACCTCGTTCCACGCCCAGGGATGCGAGTAGAACGCGGTGCACGCGTATCGCGTCCACAGGCTCCAGACACGTTTGGCCGTCAACCCGTGCCAGGATCCGCCGCTCGCCGCGAGGTCGGCCACGTCCTGCAGCAGCCGCGCCTGCGGCGCGGTGTTCAGTTCGGCGTAGCCGACGTCGTAGCGGCCCACGGCGTCCTCGTCGAGGTGGGCCAGGGTGTTGCGCCAGGCCTGGCCGTCCTCGGGCAGGTCGTCGTAATGCCAGCCGTCGGTCTCGCCGATCGAGAGTCGTTGATCGATCAGCGGCAGCACCGGGACCCGCGGCTCGCAGTCCTGGCCGAGCAGCAGGTCGAGCATCGGACTCGCGATGCCCACCTCGTGCGGGGTGAAGAACGACAGCATCTTGGGCAGCGTCAGGCGCGCAAGCACCACCCCGGCCGTCACGTCGTCCCACATGTGCGCCTGGTCCAGCACGTCGAAGCCGGGGAATCGGCCCTGGCCCTGCGGGGTGATGCCATGCCGTGTGGTCGGGCGGAACGGCATCAGCTGTCCTTCCGGTCGCCGGGCAGCCCGAGGTCCTCGCGGCGCAGCAATGCGGCCAGCAGGCCCATCCCGCCGACCAGCGACGCCAACAGCGGCGCGAACGCCGGCGGCCCGGACTCCATGTTGTATTTGGTGAAACCACCGGGGCGCTGTTTGATGCCGCGAAGGTGCAGATAGAAGCCCTGCAGCCCGTTGATCACGATCGCCCCGCTGGCCACCGGCAGCACCGTGCGGGCGGCCCGTCGGGAGAAGAACCCGGCGGTCCCGGCCGGAATCGCCGTGGGCACCACCACAATTGGCCACCACATCATCTTGTTGCCGAAGCTGGCCGCGTCGTGCGAGAAGAAGATCTCCCCGGCGGTCACCGCGGCACCGGCCGCGGTCAGCGCAGAGAGAGTGCGCTCGAAACGGCCAGTCCGAATGTCATGCAGGGCCTCACGCACAATCGTCATTCGTCAGTCGTCCTTTTTTTCGCCGGGCAGGTATTGCTGCACCTTCTGCTTGACGCCCTGTTTGATGAAGCCGGCCGCGTCTTCGTCGCCTCCGAGCACCGCATAGACCAGCGACTTGGCCTCGGCGAAGGTGGCATGCGGCGGAATGGGCGGAACGTCGGGGTCGCAGCGCACATCCAACACAGTCGGACGGTCCGCTGACAACGCACGCTCCCAGGCGCTACCCAATTGCGCAGCGTCGTCGATGTTCTCGCCATGCAGACCCAGACTGCGAGCGAACCCGGCGTAGTCGACGTCGGGCAGTGACTGCGACGCCTCGAACTTCGGCGAGTTCTCCATTGCCCGCAGCTCCCAGGTGACCTGGTTGAGATCGTTGTTGTGCAGCACCGCGACGATCAACCTGGGATCCGTCCACTGCTGCCAATACTTCGCGACGGTGATCAACTCGGCCATCCCGTTCATCTGCATCGCCCCGTCGCCGACGAACGCGATCGCCGGCCGGTCCGGGTGGGCCCACTTCGCCCCGATCACGTACGGCACGCCCGGCCCCATCGTGGCCAGCGTGCCCGACAGCGATCCGCGCACACCCGCAGTGAACTTCAGTTGCCGCGCATACCAGTTCGCCGAGGAACCCGAGTCGGCCGCGACGATTGCGTCGGCCGGCAGCCGCTGCGACAGTTCGTGAAAGATCCGCATCGGGTTGATGGGCTCGGCGTCGGTCATCGCCCGCCGCTGCACGGTGTTCCACCATTTCGCCACATGCTTTTCGACCGTCTCACGCCACGACCTGTCAGGCTTGCGCTCCAGTAACGGGATCAATGCCCGCAGCGTCGCCTTCGCATCACCGACCAGATTCAGCTCGTACGGGTAGCGCATCCCGATCCACTTGCCCGACCGGTCGATCTGCACCGCACGGGCTTGGTCGAGCTTCGGCAGGAACTGCGTGTAGGGAAAGTTGGACCCGACCGTGAGCAGGGTGTCGCAGTCCATCATCAGATGCCAGCTCGCCGTCGTGCCGAGCAAACCGATCGAGCCGGTCACCCACGGCAGGTCATCGGGTAGCACGTCCTTGCCCAGCAACGCCTTGGCCGCGCCCGCCCCGAGCAGATCGGCCACCTCGGTGAGCTCCTCGGCGCAGCCCCGCGCGCCCTGCCCGACCAGCATGGCCACCCGCTCACCCGCATTGAGCAAGTCGGCGGCCGCCTGCACCGCGCCGTCTTCGGGGGTGACCTGCGATCCGCTGAGACCCAGGCTGGAGGGCACCTCCTTGAATGCGTGTCCAGGCGCCTTGTACTTCAGCTCCATCACGTCGGAGGGGAAGATGAGGCAGGTCGGGCATCTGTCACTGACCGCGACCCGGATCGCCCGGTCGATCAGATTGGGTAGCTGCTCGGGGACCGTGCACATCTGCACATAGTCGCTACAGACGTCCTTGAACAGGGTGATCAGATCGACCTCTTGCTGATAGGAACCGCCCATCGCCGAGCGCTCGGTCTGGCCCACGATGGCGACCACCGGTACGTGGTCGAGCTTGGCGTCGTAGAGCCCGTTGAGCAAATGCACCGCTCCCGGCCCGCTGGTCGCGACGCAGACGCCGACCTCGCTGGAGAACTTGGCGAACCCGACGGCCTCGAAGGCCGCCATCTCCTCGTGGCGGGCCTGCACGAACTGCGGCTTGTCATCGGCACGCTGCCAGGCTGCGAGCAGACCGTTGATGCCGTCGCCGGGGAACCCGAAGACCTGCTTGACCCCCCACTCCCGCAGCCGAGACAGCAAAACATCACCGACAGTGTCAGACACGGTGCACCAACTCCCATCATGTTGTCGGGTGGCCCGGCGGTGAGCTGTTAATCCCGGTCCACGCATGCAGGGTGATACCCGTTCCCTGATCGCAGACATCGCAGACAGCCAGAACTCTCAGCGATCGCACAGGCGGTTACGCCGGTAAACGGTTTCGGATTCAGCGGGGCGGGCGCGGATCCTGGGCGCCGCCGGCTGGGCGCGCTGCGGCGTTACGCATCCCGCTGTGCGCGCGGATGAACGTGAGGTGGCGCAGTGCCCGTGGGTGAGGACGACATCGGTAATTGAGGTCGCGTCTTGGGGATTGAGCGCAATGGCAGGATCCGGGGGACCCGCCGCCGAGAACCGGCCCAGGTGTGTCCGTAGCTGCTCGGAGATGTTTTCTCAGCCTTGTGTTCGGCAACTCGGCGTTTGTGACCAACCATGAATTCGTGCTGCGCCGTGACCTTCTGCAAAATCTGCTTTGGGCCTATGGGCCCGGCGGCCAGGAGGACGCTGTGCGTGATATTTGTCGCCGCGAACTCGAGCCGTTCGTCGACAGACGTGGGTTGACGAGGCCGGCAACTTGGTCGGCCTGGTTCGCGGCAATGACGACGACGGGCGGGGCACCGACGGACGGCCCGCGCCCGTGACGCGGTTGCTGGCTCACAAGGACTCCTCTGCCTACCGACGCTGAGCACCCACGGGTATGAAGTCATCGCACGCGAGGCCATCCCCGCGATGACGGAGATCCTCGTCAAATTCCTGCTTCGCCCATCCGGCGTTTGAGCAGCTTCGTTCCGCGGGTAGAAACGTCCCATGACCCTCGCATCGGCCTCGGTCGAGCCTGCGCTGCCCGAGGCTAACGGTCCGTTGTCGGCGGCGATCCTCGAGTTGTTCGCTGGACGGCGGGCCAGCGTCGCGAGCTTCCCTGTTGCCGACACCGACCCGTACGGTCTCGACGTGCAGTTGGCGTTGTACACCTGCTACGAGCTGGCCTACCGCGGTTTCGCCGGGGTCGACCCGGAATGGGAGTGGGATCCCGACCTGCTGCGGCTGCGGGCGCAGCTGGAGCGTCACTTCGTCGCCGCCGTGCGGGCCGACGTCGGTGAGATCACGTCCGGCGACACCGCGGCCGCGGAGATGGACGCGCTGTCGGTGGACCCGGTCGGCGGCGTTGGCCCGTCCTACTACCTGCGCGACGAGGGCACCTGGGAGCAGATGTGCGAATACCTCGTGCACCGCTCGCTCTATCACCTCAAAGAGGCCGACCCGCACGCGTTCGCGATCCCGCGGCTGACCGGCCAGGCCAAAGCCTCGTTCGTCGCGGTCGAGTTCGACGAATACGGCGCGGGCCGGGCCGACCGCGTGCATCAACAGCTGTTCGCCGACCTGCTCGCAGCCGCCGGCCTCGACAGCAGCTACCTCGCCTACCTCGGCAACGTCCCCGCCGAGACCTTGGCAGTGGTGAACCTGATGTCGTACTTCGGGTTGCACAGATCCATGCGGGGCGCGGCGATCGGTCACTTCGCCGCGACCGAGATCACCTCGTCGCCGGGATCGCGCCGCCTCGCCGACGCGCTGGAGCGGATGGGTGCGCCGCAGGCGTGCATCGCGTTCTACCGCGAGCACGTCGAAGCCGACGCCGTCCACGAGCAGGTGGTCCGCACCGACGTGGTCGGCAATCTCATCGGCCGCGAGCCGACTCTGGAGGCCAACGTGGTGTTCGGCATGCGGGCGCTGGATGTCGTCGAGAGCCGGTTCGCCGACCGCGTGATGGCGAGCTGGGCGGCGGGGTGCAGCTCGCTACTCCGGCCGCTGCGCTGAGGCTGCGGCGCGGTGGCGCCGACGATGGCTGGTGTCGCACAGCGGATAGGTCTTGCTGCGCCGACACGTGCAGATTGCGACCATGAACCGGTCTGAGTCGACGACGCTGCCGTCGGGCAGTTCGATGTGCACCGGGCCCTCCATCAATATCGGACCCGACGGCACGACCCGGACCAGCCGGCGCTGCGGGCACGTCATCGCTTGTCCGCCCGGATCACGACCAGCAGTTCCTCCCGCCGTTGTGCGCGCAACCGGCCTGCGGCCCGAAGCCACTCCGCCCGCGCCGACATCACCGGCCCGAACGGAATCCACTGCCAGATAACGACGTCGACGTCGAGCCCGCCGGATCGCAACGCCGCCAAGGACTCTTCGACACCGGCGAACTCCGACTGCACCAGCAACAGTGTGCCGCCGTCGGCCAACAGTTCCGGGGCCGCGGCGCACAACGGGTCCAGCACCAGCCGGCCGTCGTCGCCGGCGTCCCATGCCCAGGCCGGCCCGACCACTGCCGGAATCGACTCGGCGTCGCTGTCCGGGGTGACGGGGACGTACGGCGGATTCGACACCACGACGTCGAAAGGCGCACAGGCCAACGCATCTGACAGCGAGCCGACCCGCACGTCGACGGCCACTCCTGCCGAGCTGGCGTTGGCCCTCGAGCACTGGACTGCGCGCGGGCAGATGTCGAAGGCCGTCACCTCGGCCGCACCGGACTGGGCGGCCGCTACTGCGAGGACTCCACTGCCGGTGCACAAGTCGAGCACACGCCGTCCGTCGGCAACTGCGGTCCGCTGCAGCGTCTCGACGAGCAGCCGTGAATCATGTTGTGGCACGTAGACACCGACCTCGGTCACGACCGTCTCGCAGGGGTCGGGGAAGGTGATCGTCACCGGACGCTCGCATCCGATGGTTGAGAAACCCACGATCATGCTGGCCTTTCGACGACGCTGCCGTATCGATCGGGTAATTAATGCCCTTGGCAATCCGACCTCAAACCCCACGTCAGACGGACGTCACACTGGCGTGCATTACTTCGGCGCGGCTTCGCGCAGCTTGGCCAGCAGAGGTTGCGCCGCCTCGCCGAGGAAGCGTTCTTGGGTCTCGCCACCGATCTGCACCAGTGCGATGTCGGTGAAGCCGGCCTCCCAATACTCACCCACCGCCTCGACGATCGCGTCGAGGTCGGGCCCGCACGGAATGCTCTGCGCCACATCCTCCGGCCGCACGAACTGCGTCGCCGCCGCAAATCCGGCCGTGGTCGGCAGGTCGGCGTTGACGTGCCAGCCGCCGGCGAACCAGCGGAACTGGTCGTGGGCCCGCTTCACCGCGGCGTCGCGGTCGGGATCCCAGCACACCGGTATCTGGCCGATCACCCGGCCATGACCCGGCAGCCCGGTCGCACGACGGGCATCGTGCCAGGCGTCGACCAGGCTCTTGTCCGGCTCGACCGCGATCAGGTGGTCGCCGAGCGGCGCGAACGTGTGCACCGACTTCTCCCCCGAGACGGCGATCCCGATCGGCACCGGGGTTTCCGGCACGTCCCACAGCCGCGCGGAGTCGACCTCGAAGTACTCGCTCTTCCAGTTGACCAGTTCACCGCCGAACAGCTCGCGGATGATCTGCACCGCTTCCTTGAGCATGTCCTGGCGGCGGTCCACCGACGGCCAGCCGCGTCCGACGACGTGTTCGTTGAGGTTCTCGCCGGTGCCCAGGCCGAGCGTGAACCGGCCGTCGGCAAGGATCTGCAGCGTCGCTGCCTTTTGCGCGACGACCGCCGGGTGGTAGCGCATCGTCGGGCACGTCACGTACGTCGCCAGCTCGACCCGTTCGGTCGCCCCGGCCACTGCGCCCAGCACCGTCCACGCGTACGGTGCGTGGCCCTGCGAACTCAGCCACGGGAAGTAGTGGTCGCTTGACACCTCGAAGTCGAAATCCACGTTCTCGGCCGAAACCGCATAGCTCACAAGCTCTTTCGGCCCGCTTTGTTCCGTCATCAGGGTGTAGCCAAACCGCGTCATGGGTGGCGGATACCCGCGGGCCATGCCGCGAAACGGCTACAGCCGGTCTTTGACGGCCGCGGCCAGGCGCGCCCCGTCGGCCTTTCCTGCCGCGATCGCGGTCGCCGCCTTCATCACCTGGCCCATCTGCTTCGTCGTCGGCCGCTCCCCGATCTCCTCGGCGACCTGGGCGATCGCGGTGTCGGCGACGTCGGCTACCTCCGCTTCGGTGAGAGGAGTCGGCAGGTACTCGTCGATCACCCGGGCTTCGGCGTGTTCGTTGGCGGCGAGCTCACCGCGGCCGTTCTGGGTGTAGATCTCCGCTGCCTCCCCGCGCTTCCTCGACTCCTTGGCCAGCACCTTGAGCACCTCGTCGTCGGTCAACTCCCGGGACTGCTTGCCGGAGACCTCCTCATTGCGGACCGCAGAGATCAGCATTCGAAGAGTTGCGGTGCGGAGCCGGTCTTGAGCCTTCATCGCCGCGGTCAGATCCGCCTGTAGCCGAGCTTTCAATTCCGCCATAGCCGCAGACGCTACCTTTGATTGCGCAACGCCATGCCGCTAGTGAGGATGGTCCGCATGACCGACGACGACGGTGGTGTTCGTCCTGCGGCAACGCCGCCGCCTTTCACCGGGTATCCGGCCTACCCCCCGCCCAGTTACGGGCCCGCGCCGGGGTATGGGCCACCCGGCTACGGCGCCTATCCGGGGTACCCACCGGCCGGCCCACCGCCCGCGCTGAAACCCGGCGTCATTCCGCTGCGCCCGCTGGGTCTCGGCGACATTTTCAACGCGGCGTTCTCCTACATCCGGGTCAACCCTCGAGCCACCCTCGGTCTCACGACGGTTGTCGTGGTCGTCACGCAGATCATCGTCCTGATCCTCACGACGGGGGTGCCGCTGAGCATCTACGGGCAGGCCGACATCTCGCGCGTCGAAGACGAGTCGACCGCCGGGTTGGTCGGCATGTTGCTGTCCGTGGTCGGCGCCGGATTGACCAGCGGCCTGTCCGGGGTCGTTTTGAGCGGCATGCTGACCGTCGTCGTCGGCCGGGCGGTGTTCGGCGCGCACATCACCATCCGGGAGGCATGGGACCGCGTGCGCGGCCGGCTGCCGGCCCTTCTCGGGTTGACCCTGCTCGAGGGCGTGGGCGCGGTGCTGTTGTTCGCCGTGACCATCGTCGTGATCGCGGTCGCGGCCGTGATCAGCCCTGTCCTGGGCGTGCTCGTCGGAATCGTCGTCGTGATCGGTGTGATGACCGCTTTCCTTTACCTGTGGACGATGTTGAGCTTCGCACCGGTGCTGATCGTGCTGGAGCGGCTGCCGGTGTTCACCGCGATCGGCCGGTCCTTCGCGCTCGTGCGGGGATCGTTTTGGCGGGTGTTCGGAATTCGGGTGCTCGGCTCACTGGTGGCCGGTGTCGTGGCCTTCACGGTGGGGATCCCCTTCACCTTGGGCGGCCAATTGCTCGGCGTGCTCGCCGAGTCGGTGGGCGCATCGCTGGCCGCAGCGGTGTTGGTGGCGGTCGGCGGTGCGATCGGCCAGATCATCACCGCGCCGTTCGCAGCAGGCGTCGTCGTGCTGCTCTACACCGACCGGCGCATCCGCGCCGAGGCGTTCGACCTGGTGCTGCAAACCGGCGCCGCCGCCGCGACAGGCGATTCGGCTGCTGCCACCGATCACCTGTGGCTGATCCGGCATCCCTGAACCATGCCGACCGTGTTGATCGACCGCGAGGCCGCGCACGACGCGGCGCAGCGCGAGTTGTCCAAGCCCATCTACCCCAAAGAGGACTTTTCCGAACGGCTCAACGAGTGGATCAACGATCTGCTCTACCGGGTCATCTCGAAGGGAGCCGAAGTGCCGGGCGGATGGTTCACTGTGGCGGTGCTGCTGACCCTTCTCGCGGTCGCGATCCTCGTCGCCGTCCACATCGCCCGCCGCACCATGCGAACCAACCGCAGGGGCGACTTCCAGCTGTTCGGCGCGGCCGAGCTGACCGCCGCCGAGCATCGGGCAACCGCCGAACGCTTTGCCGCCGAACAGAACTGGGCCTCAGCCATTCGTCACCGGTTGCGCGCAGTCGCCCGTCAGCTGGAAGAGAACGGGGTGCTCAACGCCGTACCCGGCCGCACCGCCAACGAGCTGGCCGGTGACGCGGGCCGGTCATTTCCAGAACTCGGGGCCGAATTAGTCGATGCCGCATCATCTTTCAATGACGTCACATATGGCGAGCGGCCCGGCACCGAGCCCGCATACCGCAGCATCGCGACGCTCGACGAGCGCATCCGGTCGCGTCGGTTGGCCGCGTCGCACGACCCCACCGCGCCGCGCGACACCGACATCTGGACGCCGCTGCAGTGACCGCCCCAGCGACGTCGCAAAGCCTGACTCCCAAGGTGTCTGCGCATTGGCGGACGTGGCGGTGGGTGCTGCTGGCGCTGGCCGTGGTGGTCGCGGTCGCCGCGGTGAGCACCTACCTGACCGAACCACGGCCCGGCGGCCGGATGGACGCCGAATCCACGAGTCCCGACGGCACTCACGCCCTGGCAACCCTGCTGCGTGAGCGCGGCGTCGACGTGGTCGTCGCCAAGAACGTCGCCGACGTCGAACGCGCCGCCCGGCCCGACTCGCTGCTGCTCGTCGCCGAAACCTACTTCCTGGTCGACGACGACCTGATGGCGCGACTGCAACGGCTGCCGGGTGATCGGCTGCTGGTGGAACCCGTCTCACGCACCCGCAAGGCGCTGGCCCCCGAGATCCGCATCGGCCGCGACGCGACCATCGGCGGTGACCCGAATTGCGACCTGCCGGAGGCGAAGATGGCCGGCGAGGTTCAGTTCGGTGTCAGCGACACCTATGAGTCCGCCGGGGACGCGCCGGTCACCAGCTGCTATGACGGGGCGGTCGTGCGGTATCACTCTGGGGACCGGACCGTCACCGCGGTCGGCAGCGCCGAGTTCATGATGAATTCCGGTCTGTTGAAACAAGGCAATGCGGCACTCGCGATGAACCTCGCCGGCGCGCGGCTACGGCTGATCTGGTACGCGCCACAACACCTGGAAGGCGAACGCACCGGCGGCTCAGACATTTTCGACTTGATTCCCGACAATGTCGGCTGGATCGTCTGGCAGCTGTGCATCGTGGTATTGCTCGCCGCGCTGTGGCGGGGCCGGCGGATGGGACCGCTGGTGGCCGAGAAGCTGCCGGTGGTGGTGCGGGCATCGGAGACCGTCGAGGGCCGCGGCCGGTTGTACCGGTCGCGGCGCGCCCGCGACCGCGCCGCCGACGCGCTGCGCACCGCCGCGCTGCAACGCATGCTGCCGCGGCTGGGGCTGGCCGCCAACGCTGCCGCTCCCGCGGTGGTGGCGGCGGTGGCGGAGCGTTGCGGGTGGCGGCCAGAAGTCTTGCACCACATCCTTTTTGGACCTTCACCGGCGTCCGATGACGACCTGGTGAACCTTGCTCGCGAACTCGACGACATCGAAAGGAAGGTCGCGCACTCGTGACACAGCAGGCCACTTCACTCTCCCAAGATGCGCGCGTCAAACTGATGACGCTGCGGTCCGAGATCGCCAAGGCTGTCGTCGGCCAGGACTCCGTCGTCTCCGGACTGGTGATCGCACTGCTGTGCCGGGGCCACGTGCTGTTGGAGGGGGTGCCCGGCGTCGCCAAGACGCTGTTGGTGCGAGCGATGGCCGCAGCGTTGGACTTGGACTTCAAGCGGGTGCAGTTCACCCCCGACCTGATGCCCGGCGACGTGACCGGCTCACTGGTGTACGACGCGCGCACCGCCGCGTTCGAGTTCCGGCCCGGCCCGGTGTTCACCAACTTGTTGCTCGCCGATGAAATCAACCGCACACCACCCAAGACGCAGGCGGCGCTGCTTGAGGCGATGGAAGAGCGACAGGTCAGCGTCGAGGGCGAGGCGCGAGCGCTGCCCGATCCCTTCATCGTCGCCGCCACCCAGAACCCGATTGAATACGAAGGCACGTACCAGCTGCCCGAGGCGCAACTGGACCGCTTCCTGCTCAAGCTCAACGTGGCGTTGCCGCCGCGCGAGCAGGAGATTCAGATTCTCGACCGGCATGCGCGCGGCTTCGACCCGCGCGACCTGTCGGCGGTGCGACCGGTAGCGACCGCCGCCGACCTGACGGCCGGTCGCGAAGCCGTGCGGCAGGTTCTGGTGGCCGACGAAGTGCTCGGCTACATCGTCGACATCGCCCGCGCCACTCGGCACTCGCCGTCGCTGCAGCTGGGGGTGTCGCCGCGCGGTGCGACCGCGTTATTGGCCACCGCCCGGTCCTGGGCGTGGCTATCCGGGCGCAACTACGTCACTCCCGACGACGTGAAGGCGATGGCCCGGCCCGTGCTGCGCCATCGGATCGGGCTGCGGCCGGAGGCCGAGCTCGAGGGCGCCAACCCCGACGGCGTGCTGGACGGCATCCTGTCCTCGGTCCCGGTGCCGCGCTAGATGGTCCTGACCGGCCGCACCGCGTTGCTGGCGCTGCTGTGCGTTCTGCCAGTGGCGTTGTCTGCATGGCCCGCAACGCTTTTCTGGCTCGCGCTGCTGGCGGTGCTGGCATTGATAGCTGTCGACGTCGCACTGGCGGCCAGCACCCGCGCGTTGCGGTTCGCCCGCGACGGCGACGTCGCCGCGCGCCTCGGGCAGCCCGCGGACGTGCTGCTGGTGGTGACCAACGGCGGCCGGCGCCGATTCACCGGTGAGATCCGCGATGCGTGGGCGCCCAGTGCGAGGGCGCAGCCGCGCGCCCATCGGGTGGACATTCCGACCGGGCGAGGCGAATCGCTTGTCCCCCGGCTGCAGCCGACCCGCCGTGGCGACCAGCACGCCGCGGTAGTCACCGCACGCTCGATCGGCCCGCTGGGCATGGCAGGGCGGCAGAGCTCGTCGCAGGTGCCGTGGCAGGTCCGGATCCTGCCGCCGTTCCTGTCCCGCAAGCACCTGCCGTCACGGCTGGCGAAGTTGCGCGAGATCGACGGGCTGCTGCCGGTGCTGATCCGCGGCCAGGGCACGGAATTCGATTCGCTGCGCGAGTACGTGATCGGCGACGACGTCCGGTCGATCGATTGGCGGGCCACCGCGCGCCGGGCCGACGTGGTGGTGCGGACCTGGCGGCCCGAGCGCGACCGGCGCGTCGTGCTGGTTCTCGACACCGGACGCACCTCTGCGGGCCGCGTCGGCATGGACCCCACCGCCGGCGATCCCCGCGGCTGGCCTCGGCTGGACTGGTCGATGGACGCCGCACTGCTTATCGCGGCGTTGGCATCGCGAGCAGGCGACCACGTCGACTTCATCGCCCACGATCGGGTGCTGCGGGCAAGTGTGCAGAACGCATCACGCACCGAGGTACTGGCCCAGTTGGTCGACGCGATGGCGCCGCTGCAGCCCGCGCTCGTCGAGTCCGACGCCACCGCAATGGTCGCCGCGATCCAGCGGCGGGTGCGCCGCCGCGCGCTGGTGGTCCTGCTCACCGACCTGAACGCATCCGCGTTGGACGAGGGCCTCATGCCGGTGCTGCCGCAGCTGTCGGCCAAGCATCAGGTGATCATCGCCGCGGTCGCCGACCCGCGGGTCGACCTGCTGGCCGCCGGACGCTCCGACGCCGCGCACGTGTACGACGCGGCTGCGGCCGAACGATCGCGCAACGACCGGCGGGCAATCGCGTCGCGACTACGACGCAGTGGTGTCGACGTGGTGGATGCCCCGCCGGAGGACCTGGCGCCGGCACTGGCGGACCGGTACCTGGCGATGAAAGCGGCAGGCAAGCTCTAGGGGACCGCCAGGCCATACCGGACACTCTGGCACCAATTTCCAAGGTATACACGGTGTTTCAAACGTGCTATCGCATGCGATAGCACAATTGAAAGACAACACTGGTGTGCTCAGGCCGGGCTGCAACACGCCTCACGCCGCACGGGTGACTACCGCACGAGGTCGACGTCGGGCGTGTCGGCCACGTCACCGGACTCGCCCGCAGCGAGCGCCTTCCGCCCGAAATAGACGACGTAGCCCACGAAAGCGATCTCGGCGAGTACACCGATCGCGATCCGCGCGAATGTCGGCAGCGGAGACGGCGTGACCATCGCCTCGATGAGCCCCGAAACCAACAGCACCCCAGCCAATCCCACCGCGACCGCTACCACCGCGCGACCCTGTTCGGCCAACACCTGAGTGCGCGGCCGGTTGCCGGGCGAGATCACCGACCAACCCAGCCGCATCCCGGCGGCCCCGGCCACGAAAACGGCCGTCAACTCGAGCAGTCCGTGCGGAAGAAGCAGGCCGAGGAATACGTCGCCCTTGTCGGCGTTGAACATCAAACCGGCAATCACGCCCACATTGGCGGCGTTCTGGAACAGCGCGTAGGGAATCGGCAGACCCAACACCACCGAGTAGGCGATGCACTGCGCCGCGACCCAGGAATTGTTCACCCAGACCTGCAACGCGAACGACCCGGCGGGGTGCTCGCTGTAGTAGGAAGCGAAGTCGTGGTTGACGAGTTGGTCGATCTCGCGCGGGGTCCCCACCGCGGCCTGGACCTCCGGACTGCCCGCTACCCAGAACCCGATCACCGCGGCGACGAACAGGAACACCACCGCCGTGGCCAGCCACCACCGCCACGCGCGGTACACCACCACCGGGAAGCTCACCGTCCAGAACCGCACGAATTCGCTCCACAGCGGCGCGTGCGCGCCCGTCACCGCCGACCGCGCCCTGGCCACCAGGCTCGACAACCGGCCCACCAGCACCGAGTCCGACGACGCCGAACGCACCATCGACAAGTGCGTCGACACCCGCTGGTAGAGCTCGACGAGTTCGTCGATTTCCGCACCGGTCAGCCGCCGCCGACGCTTGATCAGGCGATCCAGCCGGTCCCACGCGGACCGGTGCGCCAGCACGAATGCGTCGACGTCCACAGCGCGAGTCTATGAGCCGACGCGAAGAGCGGTAGCCTTCGGCGGTATGTCTGACGTGGTGACCGGCGACGCCGTCGTCGTCGAGGTCCAGGTCGCGCAGCTGCCGGTGCGTGCGGTCGGCGCGCTGATCGACGTCACCGTGATCTTCCTGCTCTACATCGTCGGGGTCGTGCTGACCGCGACGACGTTCTCGCAGTTCGACGACGCACTGATCACCGCCTTTCTGATCATCTTCACCGTGCTGGCGCTGGTCGGCTATCCGGTGATCTTCGAAACCGCGACCCGCGGCCGGTCGCTGGGCAAGTTGGCGATGGGACTGCGGGTGGTGTCCGACGACGGCGGACCGGAACGGTTCCGCCAGGCGTTGTTTCGCGCCCTGGCCGCGGTGGTGGAGATCTGGATTCTGGCCGGCGGGCCGGCGGTGATCTGTAGCCTGCTGTCGTCGAAGGGTAAACGCATTGGCGACGTGTTCGCGGGCACCGTGGTGATCAGTGAACGCGGGCCCAAGCTGGAGCCACCGCCGGAGATGCCGCCGGCATTGGCGTGGTGGGCGTCATCGCTGCAGCTCTCTGGCCTGCGGCCGGAGACCGCGCAGTTGGCTCGCCAATTCCTCTCGCGGGCAATGCAATTGCATCCTGCGGTGCGTGACCAGATGGCTTACCGGATCACCGCCGACGTGGCCGCGCAGGTTTCCCCACCGCCACCTCCGGGGGTGCCGCCGCAGTATGTGCTCGCCGCCGTGCTCGCCGAGCGGCATCGCCGCGAGCTGACCCGGTTGCGTCCCGCGGCCGCGCCCGCTCCGTGGCACTCCGTGCCATCGCCGCCGCCGTCGCCGCAGCCGACCCAGCCCGCCCCGCACGTCGCGTCGCCGGAAGCGGACGGATTCGCGCCGCCGGGCTAGCGGGCGCGGGCAGGCTAGTCGGTGATCCAGTTGCCGTGGAAGCCGTGCGGCACCCGCTGCGGGAGCCGCACGCGTGCAACGGGTTCGCCCGAGAAGTCCGACGCGTCGATGATCACCAGGTCGCTGCCGTCACGCACCGGGTCGTATACGTAGGACAGGTACCAACCCGTGAGTTCACCCGTATCCGCTGGCGCGTAGACGGCTTCTCCGGGTTCGCCGCTGAATCGATGCTCCTGTGCGGCATCGGTTTTCAGGTCGTACTGGACCAGGTTGCCGTCGCCGACCGCTACGGCATAGCGCGCCGGCAGACCGGCCAGCCGGTCGTCGATGCGGGGGAACTCCACGCCGCGGTCGTCGAGTTGGCGTTCCTCGACAGTGCCGGCAGCCAGGTCGATCGTCCAGCGCCACATCACGGCCTCGACCTCGAAACCGCCGTTGTGGCGCCACAGCTCGGGATATCGAACCGCTTGCAGCACAATAGAATTACCGTCATCGTAGCTGTTGGCGACATGGAAGACGTAGCACGGGTCGATATCGAACCACCGGATCTCGCCGAGTGGGTCGTCACGGCGCAACACGCCGAAGCGGGCGCCGTAGGTGTCGTCCCAGCGATACGGCATGTCGCCTTCTCCGCTCATCGCGATGTCGAGGTTGAACACGATCGGCAGATCCATGAAGACCACGTGCCCGGCCGTCATGGCAAAGTCGTGCATCATCGTCAGCGCGGGGACGTCCACCGGACGGTTGACGGTCAACTCTCCATTTGCGTCCGCTCGGTGATAGGTCACGTGTGGCTCAGATATGTTGCCGTAGCCGAAAAAGTGCAGTTCGCCTGTGGTCGGGCAGATTTTGGGATGGGCCGTCATCGAGTCGGCGAGCTTGCCGCCGAAGTCGTAGGCGCCCAACGTCTGAAGGTCGTTGGTGATCTCGTAGGGCAGCGACGACTCGACCAGTGCGAGGGTTTTGCCGGCGTGCCTGATGACATGCGTGTTCGCGACACTCGAGTGCAGGTTGCGGCTGCCGTCGGCGTTGTAGACCGGGAACGGCTTCTGGAAGCTCTCGGTGCGCACCCAGCGGTTGCGGTACCACGCCGCGCGCCCGTTCTCCAACCGCACGCCGTGGATCATGCCGTCGCCGGTGAACCAGTGCCCGGTTGCCTGACGGGGGTTCGGTCCGTTGCGCAGATACCAGCCGTTGAGTTCGGCCGGTACGGACCCCTCGACAGGTAGGTCGAGCGCGGTGAGTTCGTCGTGCACCGGTGCGTAGTTGCCTCGGCGAAAGAACGGGACGACAGTATCTGCGGCTTGGGTCATGGCTATCGACTATGACATTCCAATATAGACATGTCAACATCGGAATGTAGGATGCCGCTGTGAGTTTGCGACATGCCGCGCTCGGACTGCTGTCCCGCGGCCCTGCCAGCGGATACGACTTGCTCAAGCTGTTCGAGGCGTCGATGGCCAACGTGTGGCCCGCGACGCAGAGCCAGTTGTACGGAGAGTTGAACAAGCTGGCCGATGCCGGCCTGATCGAGGTGGCGCAGGTCGGTCCCCGCGGACGCAAGGAGTACGCGCTCACCGGGGCGGGCCGCACGGAACTGCATCGATGGATGACATCACCGCAGGAAGATCCGGCTTTTCGCAGCGCCCAGCTGCTACGGGTGTTCCTGCTCGACGAGCTCCCGCGCGAGCAGGCGAGCAGCTACCTCACCACGCTGCGCGACTATGCCGACGGCGAGCATGAGCGCTACGCGCAGATCCGCGACTCCTACGACTGGTCGGGCGGCGACCAGGCGTTCTTCGCCCGGGCGGCGCTGGAGAACGGCCTGCGGTTCACCCGCATGGAGTCGCAATGGGCCGGCTGGGTGCTCGACGAGCTCGACAAGCGTTGACCCGCACGATTGCATCGCGATAGTTTCCGATATATCGTCGACGTATCGGAACGCGTCGTTAGCGTTCCCCAACGAGAAACGAGACAACCATGAGTGAACCATTCGAGGGACCAGACCACTGCCCCCAACCAGCGGAGTTCGGCTTCGGGCCCGTCGGCCCCCACAGCCGCCGCGCCATGCACGAGGCTCGACGTGACGCTCGCCGCGAGACGCGCGCCCGCACGGGTGGATTCGGATTCGGACCGGACGGCCCGGCCGGCTTCGGTTTCGGACCTGGCTTCGGCCCGGGCGGCCCGCGCGGGGGACGGGGCGGTCGTCGTGGGGGACGGGGTGGACCCCGTGGCGGACACCGCCGCGGCCGCCGCGGTGATGTGCGCGCAGCCATCCTGGCGTTGCTCGCCGAGCGGCCGATGCACGGCTACGAGATGATCCAGGAGATCGGCGAGCGCAGCAACGGCCTGTGGCGGCCAAGCCCCGGCTCGATTTACCCGACCCTGCAACTGCTCGTCGACGAGGGCCTCATCGTGGGTGCCGAATCCGGCGGCAGCAAGCGGCTTTTCGAGCTCACCGACGAAGGCAGGGGCGCTGCCGCCCAGACCGAAACACCGCCGTGGGAAGAGATCACCGAAGGCGCCGACCCGAACGTGGTGCAGCTGCGCACTGCCTTCGGGCAGCTGGCGGCCGCAGTCTTCCAAGGCGCCCAGGCCGCCACGGCCCAGCAGCAGAAGCGCATCGTCGACATCGTCAACGCCGCGCGCCGCGATATCTACGGTGTGCTGGGCGAAAACTAAGTGATTTCGGCGAGCGCTACTCGACGTCGACCCAGTCCAGTGTGCGCTCGACGGCCTTGCGCCAACCGGCGTAGGCGGACTCCCGCTGGTCCTCGCTCCAACTCGGCGACCATCGCTTGTCCTCTTGCCAATTCGCCCGCAGCTCGGACGGATCCGACCAGAGGCCGACCGCCAGCCCGGCCGCATAGGCGGCACCCAACGCGGTCGTCTCCGCCACCACCGGGCGCACCACGTCGACACCGAGCACGTCCGCCTGGATCTGCATGCACAGATCGTTGGCGGTGATTCCGCCGTCCACCTTCAGTTCTTCCAGATGCACACCGGAGTCGGCTTCCATCGCGTCGGCGACGTCGCGGCTCTGGTAGCAGATCGCCTCCAGCGTCGCGCGGGCCAGATGCGCGTTGGAGTTGTACCGCGACAGCCCGACGATCGCGCCGCGCGCATCCGAGCGCCAGTACGGTGCGAACAATCCCGAGAACGCCGGCACGAAGTACACGCCGCCGTTGTCGTCGACCTGCCGGGCCAGCGCTTCGCTTTGCGCGGCGCCGCTGATGATGCCGAGCTGGTCGCGCAACCACTGCACGGCAGATCCCGTGACGGCGATCGAACCCTCCAGCGCGTAAACGGGTTTCGCGTCACCGAACTGGTAGCAGACTGTGGTCAGCAGCCCGTTCTGTGAGCGGACGATGTCCTCGCCGGTGTTGAGCAGCAGGAAGTTGCCGGTGCCGTAGGTGTTCTTGGCCTCACCCTGTTGCAGGCAGACCTGTCCGACCATTGCCGCCTGCTGGTCACCGAGGATGCCGGTGAGCGGCACCTCGCTGTCCAGGGGTCCCGACGGGTGCGTCATCCCGTATGGGCCAGGCGATGACGACGGCCTGATCTGCGGCAGCATCGCGCGCGGAATCCCGAAGAACGACAGCAGCTCGTCGTCCCAGTCCAGCGTCTCCAGGTTCATCAGCATCGTGCGGCTGGCATTGGTGACGTCGGTGACGTGCACGCCGCCACGCGGTCCGCCGGTCAGGTTCCATACGACCCAGCTGTCGGTGGTGCCGAAGACGGCGTCACCACTTTCGGCCGCTTCGCGCACGCCGTCGACGTTCTCGAGGATCCAAGCCAGTTTGCCCCCGGAGAAGTAGGTCGCCGGCGGCAGCCCGGCCTTGCGGCGGATCACGTCGCCACGGCCGTCGCGATCCAGTGCCGACGCGATCTTGTCGGTGCGGGTGTCCTGCCAGACGATCGCGTTGTAATACGGTCGCCCGGTCTTGCGGTTCCACACCACGGTGGTTTCGCGTTGGTTCGTGATGCCGAGTGCGACGAGGTCGGTGTCGGACAGGTTCGTGTTGTTCAGCGCCGAGGCCAGCACCGACGTCGTGCGCTCCCAGATTTCGACGGGGTTGTGCTCGACCCAGCCGGCCCTGGGCAGGATCTGCTCGTGCTCGAGCTGATGACGTCCCACCTCCGAGCCGGACCGATCGAAGATCATGCACCGGGTGCTGGTAGTGCCCTGGTCAATCGAGGCGACGAAGTCGGCCAATTCTGATGCTCCTGTCGTGCTTGGTCCCAATGGACCATCATGGCAACTATGGGAACCGTTGAGATCCCCGTCACCGACATCGACGACATGCCACGCGGCGGGCCGGACGCCTCGTGGCTGGACCGTCGGCTTCAGACCGGGTGCCGCGAGTACCTCGACCGCGACGACATCGACGAGCGGATCAAACGCAGCGTGGTCCGCTCGCTGGAGTGGACCGGTGAGGTGTTCGGAAACCACGAGCGGTTCGCATACCTGGCCCTCGACGAGATCGCCGACGTACCCGACCCCAAGATCCTCGAACTCGGCGCCGGCCACGGCTCGCTGTCGCGCAAGCTGCTGGAGCAACATCCCACCGCGCGGGTGACCGTCACCGACATCGATGCGACGTCGGTGCTCAACATCGCCGCCGGCGAGGTCGGCAGCCATCCGCGGGCGGTGGTCCAGGTGGCCGATGCCACCGAAATCGATTCTCCCGACGGGCATTTCGATTTGGCGGTGATGGCGCTGGCGTTCCACCATCTATCGCCCACACAGGCCGCGCAGGTGATCGCCGAAGGCACCCGGGTGGCCGGCAAGCTGATGATCATCGACCTGCCGCGCTCGCCGTCACCGTTGCACATCGTGAAGTTGGCGACGTTCGTGCCGTTTCTGGTCATTCCGTTCGCGCACGACGGGTTCATCAGCTCGATGCGCGCCTACAGCCCGTCGGCGCTGCGGGCGCTCGCTGCGCACGCCGACCCGCGGATCAAGGTGGAGTTGCGCAGGCAGCGGCTGGGTCCGCAGGTGCTGGTCGCGAGCCGAACCTAGATGTGCGGCCGGCAAGTATTGAATCTCTCCGGGCGTCGGATCGGGTCGCGGCCCGCTGAACGCCCCCGCCGCTTGACCCGCACCACTACATTCGTACTGACCGGTCCCGACCGAGGAGTGAGATGGCGACAAGTAACGTCTCAGAGAAGCAGGCTCGCGATGTCGTCGAGGCGGCGCGCGAGGCAGAGTGGAAGCTGCCCAGTTTCGGTAAGGAGCTCTTTCTCGGCAACTTCCGGCTCGACTTGATCCATCCGCAACCACGGTTGGATCCGCAGGCGGTCGAGAAGGGTGAGCGATTCCTCGCGGAGCTGCGCGCTTTCCTCGAGAACGAGGTTGACCCGCTCCAGATCGAGCGCGACGCGAAGATCCCCGACCACGTGATGGACGGGCTCAAGCGGATCGGCGCGCTCGGAATGAAGGTCCCGGAGGAGTACGGGGGGCTGGGCCTCTCGCAGGTGTACTACAACAGGGCGCTCGCGCTTGCCGGTGTCTGGCATTCGGCGCTGTGCACCATGCTCAGCGCGCACCAGTCGATCGGTGTGGCTGAGCCGCTGCGGATGTTCGGCACCGAGGAGCAACGGCGCAAGTGGCTGCCGCTGGTCGCCAAGGACCACATCAGCGCGTTTCTGCTGACCGAGCCCGACGTGGGCTCTGACCCAGCGCGGTTGGGTTCGATTGCGACACCGGTCTTCGATTCGGCCCAGACGCCCGACTACGACTTGACCGCGATGCCAGTCGCGGGCGGCTATCGGCTGCACGGCCGCAAGCTGTGGGCCACGAACGGCACGATCGCGGATATCACCGTTGTGATGGCCAAGGTGCCGAAGAGTGAGGGCCACCGCGGCGGGATCACCGCGTTTGTGATGCCCTACGACAGCGAGGGCGTCACGGTCGAACACCGCAACGTGTTCATGGGGCTGCACGGGATCGAGAATTCGGTTACGCGCCTGGAAAACGTGTTCGTGCCCGAGGAGAACCGGGTCGCTCGCGAGGGCGACGGCCTCAAAATCGCGCTCAGCACGCTGAACACCGGCCGGCTGGCGCTGATGGCGATCGCCGCCGGTGCCGCGAAGTGGGCGACGAAGATCGCCCGGGAGTGGTCGACCGAGCGCGTGCAGTGGGGTCGGCCGATCGGCAAGCACGACGCGGTCGCGCAGAAATTGGCGTTCATCGCCGGCAGCGCGTTCGGTCTGGAGGCGATACTCGACGTCGCCGGCCGCCTCGCCGATGACAAGGCCAACGATATCCGCGTCGAGGCCGCGCTGTGCAAGGTGTATGGCTCGGAGCTTGCGTGGCGGGTGGTCGACGAGCTGCTCCAGGTGCGCGGCGGGCGCGGGTACGAGACTGCAGCGTCGCTCAAGGCGCGCGGCGAAAAGCCCGTACCGGTGGAGCAGCTGATGCGGGACATGCGTGTGAACCGCATCTTCGAGGGATCCAGCGAGATCATGCATCTGCTGATCGCGCGCGAGGCGGTCGATCAGCACCTCCAAGCCGCGGGCGACCTGGTGACCCCGGGCGGTGATCTGAAGACGAAGGCGGATGCGGCGCTCAAGGCCGGGATGTTCTACTCCAAGTGGCTGCCGCAGCTAGCTGTTGGAAAGGGCCAGAACCCTCGCTCCTACGACGAGTTCGGTCCGCTCGCCACCTACCTGCGTTACGTCGAGCGCTCCTCGCGCAAGCTCGCCCGCTCGACCTTCTACGGCATGGGCCGCTGGCAGGCAAAGCTGGAGCAGAAGCAGTCGTTCCTGGGCCGCCTCGTCGATATCGGCGCTGAGCTGTTCGCGATCAGCTCAGCCGTGTGCTACGCCGACACGATCGGGCGCGAGCATCCCGAGCGAAAGGCCGAGGCATTCGAGCTCGCGGAGCTGTTCAGCCAGCAAGCCAAGCGCCGCGCCGACGGGCTCTTCCACGCCCTATGGGCCAACGACGACGCCGCCAGTTACGCCGCCGCCCAGCGGGTGCTGGACGGTCGCTACACGTGGCTCGAGGAAGGAGTCATGGACCCATCGGGTGAGGGGCCGATGATCCCGCCGCTGGGCGATGCGGCAGCCGGAAATGAGGACACCGCCGCCCCGCACGACGGGACCCCCGCCACTTGACGAGCAGAGGCGGGACTGTTAGTACATGACTTCGATGAAGGACGGCCGGCTGCAGCTTCGAGTCGACGCCGCCGCCAAACGCCGGTTAGAGAATGCAGCAAGCGAGGCACACCTGACCTCTCTTCAATGGCTATGACGACCACTTGCGGGAGACGATGATCACATCCGGGATGCAGCAAACAGAAGATCACCCGAAAGGAGGCAGAGAAGCAACTCGATGCCGCGTTGGCAAAGTTCCGTTTGGACCCCGTTCAACCCGGAATGCACTACTACGATCCGGCCCTAAACGCGGGAGAGAACACCCCATGACCCAACTTCCCTTCATCACCAACAAGTCAGCAGCGAGTGACCGGGGCGAAAAAACAGACTCGGCGTTCCGATCCGCTGGACAGACGAAGCAGCACCCACCCCGCCCACACATCACGACAGCAAAGCCACAGGGGTTCAGCAGCACTAAGACAAAGGGCAGCAGCAAGTCCAAGTAGATCGTAGAACCTTCCACACGCGCTTTCGCCACAGACGAAGGCACGTGCTGCTTTCTTGGTCGTCGTGTGCTGAACCCGCGCGGGCCGGAGTCCCCAGGGGTAAGAGCGCGTCCTCTTAACTCCGAAGCGCGTGGACTGTCGGGTGAAGGTGGGACTCTCCCATGTATGGCCTGGACGCAACGCGGTGCTCGCAACTACTGCCGATGGCTCGGCCGGTCGGCGGCGGTGTGGCACGGCGACGTCGGCCAGAGCCAACGCCGAAAGATTCTGGTCGAGCGCCCGGATGTCGTGTTGACCACGCCCGAGTCGCTGGAGTCGATGCTGGTGTCGACGAAGGTCGATCCCGGCGTGCTGTTCGACTCCTTACGCGCGGTGGTGATCGACGAGGTCCACGCATTCGCCGGCGACGACCGCGGCTGGCATCTGCTCGCCGTACTGGAACGGCTTTCGCGCGTCGCGGGTAGGGAGCTGCAGCGGATCGGGTTGTCGGCCACCGTCGGCAACCCCGACGAACTGCTGGGCTGGCTGCAGGGCAGCTTTCATTCCCGCAGCAAGACAGTAGTCGCGCCTGTTGTGCAAACTCCTGCCGCGCCAAGATCACGGTGGACTACGTGGGCTCGATTGCCAACGCCGCCACCGTGATCGCCTCACTGCACGCCGGCGAGAAGCGGTTGGTGTTCGTGGACAGTCGGCGCCAGGCCGAAGAACTCGGCGCCGCATTGCGCGAAGCCGGTATCGAAACCTACATTTCGCACTCGTCGCTCTCGGCTGC
>Ga0055451_10000176_pt1 | contig 24191 bp, 16 predicted proteins | sample China_Galinas_PW_3_FD_57745 | JGI IMG/M metagenome (GOLD analysis project Ga0055451, IMG submission 57745) | Wetland microbial communities from San Francisco Bay, California, USA, that impact long-term carbon sequestration - China_Galinas_PWB_D2 | ecosystem: Environmental > Aquatic > Marine >... | reverse complement strand
CGGCTTCACGACGACTGTCTTCGTCGTCCTCGAGCCTGGCCCAGGCGGACAGCGCCATGACGGCGAACAGCTCGGTGAACACGTAGCGGCGTTTGCGCAACGGACGTCCGTCGTGGGTGACGTGGAAGAACATCCGGCCGTCGTCATCGAAGCCGCGGCTCTTGATGAACTCGATGCCGTGCGCCGCGAGCTCGCCGTACTTCTGAGCCGTGTCGGGGTCGGTCTTGCCGAGCTCCCGGGCGAGCGTGGCCAGGATCCACGTGAACCGGCACTGGGGCCACATGCCCTTGTCCGTGTCGAAGACGTTGCCCTCACGATCGAGAAACGTATGGAAGCCGCCATCGACGCGATCGACCGCGTGTTCGATCCAGAACGGCAGCGTGTCCTTGAGGAGGGAGTCGCGGTAGCCCGCGAGAAGCTCGGCGATGTGTTCGTCGTTCATGTCCATTCGAAGAGCCCGAGGGCGTCGAGCTCGGCGCGCATGGTGTCGCGCTGTTCAGAGGTCAGGTCTCGTTGCGGAGGTCGTACCGGTCCACAGTCTTGATCGATCAGCTGCATGCACGCCTTGAGGGCAGGTTGGCCGCCATGGCGCAACATGACCTCGACGAGCCGAACCGCGATCGTTTGGCACCGCGCGGCCTCGGGCAAGTCGCCACGCTCGAACGCCGCGATGATGCGGCAAAAGAGCGGCGCCATGAAGTTGTAGGTGCTGCCGACGGCTGCGCGACATCCGCTCTGCAAGCCGAGGAGAAGCATCTCGTCGGCGCCGAACAGGATCTCGAACCGGCCGTCGTCGAGCTCGATGCAGCGGATGAGCTCGCACACGTCGATATCGCTGTACTTGAGCCCTGCGAGCGTCGGAAGCCGGTCGCCGGCCTCGTGCAGGAACGACACCATGTCGAGCTCGGCGCGGGTCAGGCGCGGGATGTGGTAGTAGAACAGCGGCGTCTCGGGCGCGGCCTCGGCCAGCGGCAGCAGAGCGTCGACGAGCTGCCCGGTGTCAGCGATCGGGAAGTAGCTCGGCGCGGCAGCGGCGATCGCGGCGGCACCATGCTGCTCGGCGTGCGCGGCGAGTTCCTCGGACTCTCGGATGCAGTTGCGCCCGACCTGGACGATCACCGGCAAGCGGTCGGCTGCGGCCACCGACCACGCCTCGGTCAGCGCCCGGCGTTCGCCGACGGTCAACGACTCGCCTTCCCCCGTGGACCCGGCGATGAACACTGCACGGACTCCGCGCCTTACGAGGTGATCGGCGAGTCCCTGGACCCGCGCGAGGTCGAGGTCGCCGCGTTCGTTCAGCGGCGTGAACGCCGCGGGGATCAGACCTTCGAAACCGTTTCGCACGCGAGAGCTTTCGGGGCCATGGCGTCGGACGGGGGCGATCGATCCAGTCCCTCCGCCCATTCGAGTAGGACGCTCCGGTCCGGCGGGCGTCCGACGAGACGGCCCGCAATGATAGCGACCCCGAGCTCACTGACGCAGTCTCAGTAACGAAGTCTGAGAATCCACGCCTCCCAGCTCCTCTGGAACTTCGTCATGTCGGGCTCGCCGAGCAGCTTGACGAGGGTCTTGTATCCGGTCGGGTCCTTCTTGCAATTCGCGACGAACGCGCGGTAGTACTTGCGCAGCAGCTTCTTCTCCTGCAGGTAGTAGCAAAGGTAGCGGGCCTGCGCGTAGTTGTTGCCCCTGTCGGCGTAGTAGAACTGCTGGCTCGTGGTCGCGCAGAGCTCCTTGAAGCTCGGGAGGCTGCCCTTGCGGATCTCGCGCTGCAGGCCGGCGAGCCGCCAGTTGGTCATGCCCTGGATCGTTCCCTTGACCTTGTGGGACTGCTCGTACAACGACGCGAGACCCTCGTTGAACCAGGACGGGCAGTCGGGGAAGTTCGCGTGCATGAACGGGTGCACGATCTCGTGGACCAGCGTGCCGCCACCGGTCGAGATGTCCATGACGAGCGCCTTGTGCTCGGGGGAATAGTAGCCGTATTTGGTGGTCGGGCGGTCGCCGAAGAGCTCGAGCGCGTTCTTCCTGTAGCTCTCGGCGTCCTTGAACAGCCAGATGTTGATGATGTGCTCGGGGTCCTTTTTGAAGAAGTCCTTCTTGAGGAGGTCGACCGCCCACTTGACGACCGTCTCGGCCTTGGCCTCGACGCGGACCGGGGCTTCGTCACCAATCACGACGAACGGCTTCGAGACGACGACGTGGAACTCGCGCGGGAGGGTCTTCTTCAGCTCCTTGACGTGGGCCGCGTAGTCGGGACCCTTCGGTCGTGTCGTCGGTTGCGGTCCCTGGGGCGAAAACAAGGCCAAGAAGAGCAAGGCTGTGCGCAAGGTCGAGCTCCTGGTTTCTCGCGGGACGGGCAATAGACGCGGGCCTGTCCGGCTTCTTCCACGGCCGCCCGGTTTTTCCCGTGCGGCCGGCTCGAACCGGCCGCGCGCGACCGCAGGTCGGTCCGTGGTTTTCTCGCCCGCTGGAACCGGGTAGCGTGGTCTGAAATGACTGCCCACACCGGAAGCCGCCGCAACACGGCCGTGCTGATCACCGGGGCCGGGGGCGAAGTCGGGCACGGCCTGATTCGCGCCCTCCATGCCGCCGGGAATCGCAACGTCGTCGCGATCGACATCAGGAAGCTCGACCATGAGCTGCGCGACCAGTGCATGGAGTCGCTCGTCGGCGATATCTGCGACTCGTCGTTGCTCGCACGGCTGCTCGCGATGTTCGAGATCCGCGAGATCTACCACCTCGCGGCGCTGTTGTCGACGCGAGCCGAGTTCACGCCGGAGACCGCCCACGAGGTCAACGTCGGCGGGACATTGAGTCTGCTGCACCTGGCCAGCGAGCAGGCCCGATCGCACGGAAACCGCGTGAAGTTCGTGTTTCCATCGTCGATCGCGGCCTACGGGATTCCCGACCTTGCGACCAAGGCCGCGGCCGGCCGGGTCCGCGAGGACGAGTACCTCGAGCCCCGGACGATGTACGGGTGCAACAAGCTCTACTGTGAGCATCTCGGCCGCTACTACGCGAGCTACTATCGCCAGCTGGCCAAGGACCGTCAGGAGGAGGTCGTCGACTTTCGCTCGGTTCGATTCCCGGGACTGATCAGCGCCGACACTGTGCCCTCGGGCGGGACGAGCGACTTCGCCCCCGAGATGATCCACGCCGCGGCGGCCGGCAAGCCGTATCCCTGCTTCGTCCGCCCCGATACTCGGATCCCGTTCATGACGATGCCGGACGCGATCCAGGCGCTGCTCGACCTCGCCGCCGCCGACCGCCAGCATCTGAATCGCCACGTCTACAACGTGACGAGCTTCAACCCGAGTGCCGGTGAGATCGCGGACATCGTGCGGGCGGAGTTCCCGAACGCGGACATCTCGTTCGAGCCCGATCTCCAGCGTCAGGCGATCGTCGACTCGTGGCCCGAGGACGTGGACGACGCGGCTGCTCGGGCCGATTTCGGTTTCTCGCCGCAGCACGATCTCGAGGGTGCGTTCAGCGACTACCTCGTGCCGCGGATCCGAGCTCGCTACGCCCAGGCATGATCCGCGAATGACGACTGCACGACCGCTGTTTCCGTTCGTGGCGCTCGTCGGTCAGGACGAGATGAAGCGCGCGCTGGTCCTGAACCTCGTCTGCCCCGAAATCGGCGGCGTGTTGCTCCTCGGCCATCGCGGCACCGGAAAGTCGACGGCCGTGCGGGCGCTCGCCGCGTTGATGCCGAGGATCACGGTCGTCGGAGGCTGCCCTTATCACTGCGCGCCGGACGCGACGGCCGGGTTGTGCGGCTCGTGCACGGGCGGCGAGATCCAGCCACGCGAGCTCGGTGTTCCGGTCGTGGATCTGCCTCTCGGCGCGAGCGAGGACCGCGTCGTCGGAACGCTCGACCTCGAGGCCGCGCTCTTGCGAGGCGAGCGAAGCTTCGAGCCGGGGCTGTTGGCCCGGGCCAACCGCGGTTTCCTCTACATCGACGAGGTCAACCTGCTGGAGGATCACCTCGTCGACCTCCTGCTCGACGTCGCAGCGTCGGGCGAGAACGTCGTCGAGCGCGAGTCGGTATCGATACGACATCCGTCTCGGTTCGTGCTCGTCGGGTCCGGCAACCCGGAGGAAGGCGAGCTGCGCCCTCAGCTGCTCGATCGCTTCGGTGTCTGTGTCGACGTCACGACCGAGACCGACGTCGAGCGCCGGCTCGAGATCACCCGCCGCAGGCTCGCCTACGAGAACGATCCGGCGCAGTTCGTCGCACGCTTCGAGGCCGAGTCCCTGGCGCTGCGCGACGACATCGCGTTGGCCCGGGAGATCGACGTCGAGATCGATCGCGAGCTCTGTGAACGGATTGCGCTGCTCAACGCGCAGCTCGAGATTCCCGGCCATCGCGGCGAGCTCACGATGGCCCGGGCGGCCAAGGCGCATGCGGCGCTCGACAAACGCGATCGGGTCGAGCTCGGTGACCTCGCAAGCGTCGCCGAGATGTCGCTGCGGCACAGAATCAAGCGCGACCCGCTCGATCATGTCGACGTCTCGCATCGGATCGGCGAGCTCGTCGCTGCCTGGACGGAGTGATGAGCGGCTGCTATCCGCTCGTTGCGTTGGCTGGTGTCGAACACGCGCGGCTCGCGCTGCTCGTCGGTCTCGTCGACCCTCGTCTGCTCTCGGTGCTGATCGGCGGCGAGCTCGGGTCCGGAAAGTCGGCCCTCGCGATGGGGTTCCTCGATTTCGTCCGGCGCTTCGATGCGGACGTGACCGTGCGCAAGCTGCAGGCGCCGGTCGACGTCGAGGCATTGACCGGCGGTGTCGACTTCGCCCGAACGCTCGCGACTCGCTCCGTCGTACGCCAGCGCGGAGTCCTCGACGATGCCGACCTCGTCGTCGTCGAGCACTGGCAGCTGCTGTCTCCCAGTGCGATCCAGGCGCTGCAGGCGTTCGTCGAGCGTGGGGGCGGGTTGATCGCCACGGCGAACGAGGAGTCGCCGCACCCGGATTGGATCGCATCAGGCGTTCGCGCCGAGATGGGGGCCGCGGAGCCCTCGTGGTTGTGGGACCGGATAGCGTGGGACCGCGGCGTGTCACGCGGCGATCGCGAGCAGGACGTGTTCGGCGCGCTCCTGAGCGCGCGATCTCGCATCGATGGCCTCGACGTCGGGGAAGCCGAACGCCGGGACCTCGAGACCGTGGCGCTCGACCTCGGTGTTCGTGGCCACCGGGCCGGGAGCCTGCTCGTTCGCGCTGTGCGGGCGCATGCGGCGCTGCGTCGGGCCCGGGCCGTCGGGACCGAGGACCTCGAGTTTGCGATCCGCTGCGTGTACGTTCCACGGGCGACGCGGCTCCCGGCGCCGCCGGCCGAGTCACAGTCCTCGAGCGAGCCGCGCCCGCGCCCACGTTCGCACGGTTCGCCCGAGCCGCGGGAGTCCACGGTCGTTTCCCCGTCGTCGGTGCACCTCGATGAACCCCGCGTCCGCGCGGCGAAGGCCGCCGCGGCGCGCAGCCGCGGACGGCACGGCAGCACGCACAGCTCGCTCGACCGCGGGCGCTGTGTCTCGACGAGACGCGCCGCCGGACAACGCGGGCACGTCGCGATCGCGGCGACGCTGCGGCGTGCGGCGCTGCGACCCGGACAGAGGCCGCCGGTTTCGATTCGCCCCGACGACGTCATGCTGCGCGTACACCGCCTCCACACCGGGAGCTTGCATCTGTTCGTCGTCGACGCGAGCGGATCGATGGCCGCCGGTGCGATGCGATCGGCCAAGGGCGCCGCCATCCAGGTGTTGCGGCGCGCCTACACCGGGCGTGACGCGGTTGCGATCGTCGGCTTCCGGGGGACGAAGCCCGAGCTGCTGGTTCCGCCGACCCGCTCCGTGGCGCGTGCCCGCGATTGCATCGAGCGACTCCCGGCCGGTGGGGGAACCCCGCTCGTCTCGGCCCTCGACCTCGCGGCGAAGCTCGCGGATCGCGAGCGGCGCTCGACCCGCCGTGAGGTTCGTGTCTGGTTGTGGACCGACGGCCGGGCCAACGTGCTTGGCGATGGAACGCCGGGATCTGCCGAATCCGTGGCGGCGGAGATCTCAGAGATGTGTCGCGTGTGGAGGCGGCTCGGCATCGTGACCTACGTCCTCGACACGCGGCCCGCGCACGACAAGCGCGGGGACGCCCGGCAATTGGCGGACGCGCTGGGCGCCGAGTATCTCGGGATCACTGCCCGCGTGCTTTGACCAACAAGAGCACTGCGAGAGCCAACACCACAGCGGCGGCCAGCCACTCGAACGGGAACCCGTCGCCGGGGATCGGCACGTCGACGCTGGGCTTGGCCGGCCGGTCGCTGTCAGGGGTCCGTGTCGGGGCATCGGGCCGCGACGGTTCCTTGTGCTCGCGCTCGACGGGCTTGGCTCCTGGACCGCTCGTGTTGCGGGGCGAGGGTACGGCCGTCTTGCGTTTGGCGCTCGCGTCGGTCGGTTCGGCCGTGTGGTTGCGCTCGTTGCTGACCATCGCCGGAAGCGCTTTCGGCATCGGCTTGCCGACCTTGACCTTGCCGCTGAACTCCACTGTGCCGGTCTGGACGCCGAGCTTCTTCAGATACCGGTTCTCGGGCGTGTTGCGTGGCTTGCCCCCGAAGAGCGAGACCGGTTCCCGCATCGTGCCCGAGACCTCGATCGTGCCCTTCACGGCATGCAGGCCATACTTGGCGTTGCTGTCGATCGCGATCGGTATCCGGATGACGACCATGTCCTGGTACGTCGTGTGCTGGTCCTTCGGCGGGTCCCACTTGGCCTGGTTCGCAAACACGAGCACTGGTCCGCTGGTCTGGTCGCACGTGATGCGGAACTGGGGGCGAAACGAAAAGCGGGCGTAGATTCCGCGGTCGTTGGATTTGCCGCGAGGTCCCCAATAGCCCTTCGAGGGCAGGATCAGGATCAAGCGGCCGGTTTGCCCGGGACCGAGCCGCGGAGGCTCCTGGCGGACGCCGACGCGCAACGAGAACCCGAACTTCGCGAGCTCGCTGGCCGTCCACTTCAAGCCCGTGACCTTGGGCTCGGGCTTCTTCTGCTCGGGTTTGTCTTGTGCGGCCGCGAGGCCGGAAACCGACAGCACGAACGCGAGGATTCGAAACCGTGTGTGCATCCCAGTCCCTCGAGGTCAGCCAGGATTGCGTGCCGCCGAACGGCACTAGGACGAGTCCCGATTCTAGTGGACCGGGCTCGGGGTACCGCATCATGACCGGCGATTCGAATACGATTCCTCCGAGTGGCATGGTCCGTTCAGACTGCCCGTACAGAGCACCTCGTTTGGGAGGGCGATCGACGGGGGCGTGACCTCCGCCGAGGTCGGCCGGACATCACGAGCACATGCGTTCGAGGATTCCTCCGAGAATCCACGTGGCGCAATTCGCGCGGCTCGTTACTCGCGCCGGTGACGCATTTCGCCCAGGACCCTGGGGGCTCGGATCATTCGTTGGCGAGCTTGGTGCCGACCCAGAGTCCGTCGCCGATCGGACAGATCACGCTGTGAAAGCTCTCGTCGACCGCGAGGATGTCGTTGAACCGGCGGATGGCGTTGACGCTGGAGTCGGCCGGCACGTCGGCGAACAACTCGCCGAAGGCGAACGCGTTGTCGCACATCAGCAGGCCGTGCGGCCGCAGGATCCGGTGGGCTTGCTCGAGGTAGTGGGGGTACCCCGCCTTGTCGGCGTCGATGAACATCGCGTCCGCCGACAGCGGCGGGAGCTCCGCGAGCCGCTCGTTGCCGCTCCCGTGCAACAGCTCGACCTTGTCCGCGACGTCGGACTTCGCGAACTGCTCGCGCGCGAACGCCGCGTGCCCATCATCGATCTCGATGGTCAGCACTCGCCCGCCGGCCGGAAGCGCGCGAGCCATGTGGATGGCCGAATAGCCGGCCAGCGTGCCGACCTCGACGACGGTTCGCGCCTGCGTCATGCGGAGCAGGATCTGCATGAAGCTGGCCTGCTCGGGCGAGATCCAGATCGCCGGGATCCCCGCCGCCGCCGCATCGCGCTTGAGGGCGATCAGGAAGTCATCGTCGCCGCGCGTGCGTTCGGCGATGTACTCGAAGTGGCGGTCGGTGACTCTCGTGGACGCGTGGGACATCGGATTCAAACCTCGGGTCGTACGACGCCTTCGAGCTCGTCTTCGAGCGAGCCCTGGAGATCATGGAGCTGCTCGAGCTCGATCGGTGTAGCGTGCCAGAACCCGCGACCGTCGGCTTCGACGAGTCGCCGGACGAGCGCGTTGTAGGAATGGACGTTGTGTTCGCGCATCCGATTGCGGAGCTGCTCGTCCGCGATGAACGTGCGATGGACTTCACGATAGATCCACGGGTCGACGGCGTCCGCGGTGGCGCTCCAACCGAACGTGTAGTCGAAGCGCTTCTTGATCTCCTCGACGCCCTCGAAGCCGTGGCGGAGCATGCCCTCGTACCAGCGCGGGTTGAGCAGCTTGGTGCGGGTCTCGAGGCGAAGCGCTTCTTCGAGACCGCGGACGCGCGCGACCGCGCTCGTCGCGTCGCCGACGAGGTTCGCCGGGCGCTTGCCCGAGCGGGTCTCGACGAGCGCGCTGAGCCCACCGAGATACTCGAAGTAGTGATCGACGTCGATCAGCGACACCTCGCTCGAGTCGATGTTCTGCCAGGTCGTGTCGATCCCGTCGGCGAGCGCGGCCAAGAGCTTCTTGTCGTCACGGCCGGTGCCGGACTTGCCGTACGAGAAGCCCTTGCGATCCAACCACAGCTCGGCGAGCTGGTCGCGGGACTCCCAGCTGCCGATGCCGACCATGTGGTCCACGTGGGCGCCGTACTGTCCGGAGGCGTTCGAGAACACCCGCGTCGCGGCGGTGGTTGCGTCGAAGCCCAAGTCGCGAGCGAGCCGCACGGCCTCGGCCCGGACGAAGTTCTTCTCGACCGGCTCGTCGAGCGCCGAGACGAGCCGTGTCGCGCGATCGAGGAGCTCGAGGTGCACGCCGAAGATGTCGCGGAAGATCCCCGAGCTCTGGAACACGACGTCGATGCGCGGGCGACCGAGCTCCTCGAGAGGAACGACTTCTACGTCGGCGACTCGTCCGATCGAGTTGCGCGCAGGGCGCGTCCCGAGCAGCCAGAACGCTTGCGCGATGGCTTCGCCGTGCGTCTTGATGTTGTCGAGTCCCCAGAGCACCATGCCGATGCGTCGCGGACACTCGCCGAGCTCGGCGGTCCGCCGCTCGAGCATCAGGGTCACCATGTGCTCGGCACGCTGCATCGCGGCCTGCGACGGAACGTCGGCCGGGTCGAGCGCGTGCAGATTGCGACCGGTCGGAAGGACCTCGGGGCAGCGCACCGGATCCCCGCCCTTGCCCGGGGCGACGAAACGCCCTTCGAGTCCGGCGACGAGCGGGCTCAGCTCGTCACAGCCTGCGAGCCGTGCGCGGACTTCGTCGAGATAGGCGACGCACGTGCCGGCGGCGTCTTCGGCGATCCCGGCCGAGAGCGCAAGAAGGCGCGCGGGTTCGGGTCCGCGATCGACGAGCTCGGTAACGACGCGCAAGACGACGGCGGCGGCTGCGTGCATGGCGGCGACGGAGGTCTCGTCACCGGCGCGCACGCCGGCCTCGATCGCTGCGAGCGCGTGGCCGCTTGCGTCGAGGGCCGCGCCGACGAACGACGGTACGCCGAGCTCCTTGCGTTCGTGTTCGGCGATCGCGGTCAACAGCTCGATGGTCTCTTCGCGCTCCGGGGTCCGACCGATCGTGTGCAGCCCGCTCGGAATCCTGCGCGTCGAGATCTCGTCGAGCGCGACCGCCAGTCGCGAGACGAAGTCCCCGATCGCGGCCGTGTCGCCGGCCTCGGGCACTGCGACGTCGCGATCGAGGTGCAGCTGTCGTGCCTGCGCGACGAGGGCTTCCGCGGTGCGGTCGCGTCGTTCGCCGGGCTCGTCACCCGCGTACTCGTGGATCATCGCGCGCAGATCCTCGAGCTCGCGGTAGAGACCCGCGTGCTCGCACGGCGGAGTCAGATGACCGATCGTGACCGCGTGTCCGCGTCGCTTCGCGATCGTGCCCTCGGACGGGTTGTTGACCGCGTACAGATAGAAGTGCGGCAGGCTACCGAGCAGTGCGTCGGGCCAACACTCGGACGACAGGCCGACTTGCTTGCCCGGCATGAACTCCAGCGAGCCGTGGGTCCCGACGTGGATCACGGCATCGGCGCCGTAGACGTGCTCGGCCCAGCGATAGTAGGCCGCGAACCCGTGGTGGGGCGTGGCCGTCGGCTCGAACAACAGCCGCATCGGGTCACCTTCGTATCCGAACGAAGGCTGCACGCCGACGAACACGTTGCCGAGATCGACGCCGTGGACGATCACGTCGCGGCCCTCGCTCTGTAGCGTTCCGGGTGCGCGTCCGAACAGACGCTCGATCTTGGCGACTCCGGGCGTGATCCGCTCGTAGGTCGCGACGTCGAGGCGTGCACCGACCGCGAGGCCTTCGTTGCCGAAGCTCGCGTCGTTGGTGCGCACGATTCGTTCGAGCAGGTCCGCCGGCGAGGGCGGCAGGTCGATGCGATATCCCTCGGCTGCGAGGCGCTTCAGTACGGCATGCGCGGACTCGAACACGTCGAGGTACGCGGCCGTTCCAACCGCGCCGCGATCGGGCGGGAACCGGAACACGGTGACGAGCAGCCGCTTGTCGGCCGCCGGCTTCGAGCGTAGTGAAAGCCAGCGCTCGATGCGTGCGACGAGGCGGTCGCCGCGATCCTCGAGCAGCGTCCTGCGGTCGCCGTCCTGGCCGTGCACGACCAACGGTTCGATTCCGCCCTCGGCTTCGTGGATCGCGGTCTGCATCGCGATCTCCATCGGAGCGAGTCCGAACCGCGACTCCCGCCAGTCCGATACGCTCTGCATCATCAGCGAGACCGGCGTCAGATACGGGCGGCCGAAGCGGTTCAGGAAGTCGGCGCTCGCGCCCGCGTCATGGCGCCGGTGCCCGCCGACGAGCGGGAAGCCGGTCAGCGACACGATCAGATCGACGTCGGCGAACCACCGCTCGATCGGCTCGCGGAAGTCGAAGCTGTCGGCGAACGCCGGGATCGCGAGGATCCCACGCGCCTCGAGCTTGGCGACCAGCGTATCGATGGCGCCGCGGTCGTCGGCCAGAACGGCACCGCGCATCACGAGCAACCCGACCGTGGCGCGCGCTCCGGCCGGTCGGGCGAGCTCCGTGAGGTCGTCGGTAATGCCCGTGCCCGGTGCGTAGAGACCGGTCGACACGTGGCGGATCGGTGCCTCGAATTCGAGAGCGAGCCCGGCGCAGCGCGCGGCCCACATCCGAACGAGCGAGACGAGGTTGTCGGGGCTGGCCTCCGCCCAGTAGAGCAGGCTCGTCAGCCACACGGCGACCGGTGAGTCGTTCGTCCCGAGACGAGCGACGAGCTCGGGAACCCGCTTGAGCAGCTGCTCGAGCCCGGCGCCCATGTTGGCGCTCTGCAGCATTCCCGAGAGCTCTCGGGGTAGCCCGTCGATCTGTAGCGGCCGGCCGCGCACACGTGTCGCGAAGACGAGCTCGCGCAGCGACTGCAGCACGACCACGCTCGCGGTGCCGGGTGCGGCGGCGACGAGTTCGAGCGCGGGGCCGATCAGCTCTTCGGTCAACAGGTGGGTCAGGACCAACACGTCGGCGCGCGAGACGGCAGCGAGCAGCTCGGCCGGCTCGCGCAGCGCGTCGGCGCGGAACACGCGCAGCTCGATCTCGGATGGCCCGCGTTCAGCGTGGACGCGGGCCATCGTGGCCGGGCGGCTGGTCTCCTGGGATACGACGACGATGCGAACGGCAGGCATGCAGCCAGACCATCATCTCGATCGAAACCGAGTCTGCAATCCCAGACGGCACCATTCGTCCCCGAGACGATTGGTGCCACGAGGGTGGGAAGTGGTGCTAATCGTCCCCGAGACGCTTCTTCCACGCATCGGTCTTGCCGACCGCGACCAGCGCGCTCAGCGCGTCCTTGACCGAGAGCGCCATCGGCGAGAGCTGGCTGCGATCGATGACGAGCAGACGGCCGGTCGTCGGGTTCGGCGAGCCGGGAAGGAACACCGTGACCTGGTCTCCGTCGACTTGCTGGGTCACGAGCCCGATCTCGGCCGACTCCGTGTCGCGGCTCCGGACGAGGACGACCTCCTGGAACAGGCCCTCCTTGCCTTCCCCGTAGCCGAGGATCTGCTTGAGGGTCTGATAGAGGCTTCCGAGGATCGGCAGGCTCTCGAGCACGCGGTCGACGAGGCCCCACAGCCAGCGTCCGAGGAATGTAGACACGGTGAGCCCGACGCCGTAGATGATCGCCGCTCCGAGGAGGATGCCGAGACCCGGGAAGTAGAACGGCTGCTCGGCGAGCCACGACTCCGAGAGTACCTTCTCGAGGTACGCCGTCGAGAGGACTAGACCTCCGATCGGCAACAGCGCGACGATCCCGGCAATGAAACAACGAGACAGGTGCTGGAGAAGCGCGTTCATGGGCCGATTCTAGCCCTGTCCGCCCGCAGCTGCTGGTTTGTGATAGGCACCGCGCTAGAGTGCTCGGCCGGAGAACGTGAAATGACCACACTGGAGAGCTACGTCTGCGGCGAGTGGAAGGCGGGCGTCGAGGACCCGCGGCCGCTCGAGAATCCGGCCACTGGAGAACGACTCGCCGAGGTCCGTTCGGGCGGCATCGACTTCGCGGCTGTCGTCGCGCACGCGCGCGACCACGGCGGCCCCGCGCTGCGCGCGATGACGTTCGCCGAGCGCGGAGCCATCCTGCGCGAGCTGTCGTCCGTGCTGCACGAGAAGCGCGATGAGCTGATCGCGCTGTCGACGTCCAACGGCGGCAACACGCGCGGCGACGCCAAGTTCGACATCGACGGGGCGACGGGGACGCTGGCGTTCTACGGCGGGTTGGGCGAGAAGCTCGGCTCCGCCCGGTTCCTGCCCGATGGCGACGGCGCGAAGCTGAGCCGCGCCGCCCGGTTCTTCGGCCAGCACATCCTGGTGCCTAGGTCCGGCGTCGCGGTCCACATCAACGCATTCAACTTCCCGACGTGGGGAATGGGCGAGAAGATGGCGTGCGCGTTGTTGGCGGGCGTTCCGGTCATCGAGAAGGCCGGCACTCCGTCCGCGATACTCGCGCACCGCATGGCCCAGCTCGTCGTCGACAGCGGTCTGCTGCCCGAGGGTACGTTCCAGTTCGTCGCGGGCGGCGTCGGTGATCTGCTCGACCACCTCGGCCCGCAGGACTGTCTCGCGTTCACCGGATCGTCGGGCACCGGCGCAAAGCTCAAGGCCAACGCGAACCTGATCGACCGCAACGTCCGCGTCAACATCGAGGCCGACTCGCTCAACGCGGCCGTGCTCGCTCCCGACGTCGACAACGACAACGAGGTCTACAACCTGTTCCTGGCCAACGTCGTCTACGACATGCGCCAGAAGGCCGGTCAGAAGTGCACGGCCGTCCGCCGCATCCTCGTGCCCGAGCACAAGGTCGCCGAGGTCCGCGCGGAACTCGTCGAGCGATTGACGGCGGTCAAGGTCGGTGATCCGGCCGACGAATCCGTGCAGATGGGCCCCGTTGCGAGCGCCGCGCAGCTGGCCGACGTACGGGCCGGGATCGACCGCCTCGCGGCCGCCGGCGAGGTCTGCTGCGGCGGCAGTCAAGCGGTCGCCGAGAGCGGCTACTTCGTTGCACCCACGCTCGTCTACGTCTCGGATGCGACGTCGGACGTCGTGCACGCCGACGAGGTCTTCGGTCCGGTCGCGACACTGATGCCGTACTCGGGCGACGCCGAAGCGTTGGTCGACCACGTCAACCGCGGTGGCGGCAGCCTCGTTGCGAGCGTGTACTCGAACGACAAGGACTGGAGCGAACAGGTGCTGCTCGGGCTGGCGCCCTGGCACGGGCGTGTGTGGCTGGCGTCCGACAAGGTCGCCGAGCAGACGCTGGCGCCGGGGATGGTCCTGCCGCAGATGATCCACGGTGGGCCAGGCCGCGCCGGCGGCGGCGAGGAGCTCGGTGCGCTGCGGGGGCTCTCGTTCTACATGCAGCGGACGGCGCTGCAGGGCGACCGTGGCTTCCTGTCCCGCCGCTTCGGGAACGAGTCGGAGTAGGTGTGGCCCTTGGCCCTAAGGAATGTCTCTGACACATTGTTTAGGGGCACGTCGAGATCTCGCGTGAATCACTGGGATCGTGCGTTGGCCCGTTCCCGTGCGTGCCCGTGCCCGTGCCCGCCGCGTGCTCGTCCAATGGGCACAGCGTCTCTCTGCAAACGGGAACACGGAGCCGGGACCGGGACCGGGACCGGGGCGGAGACCGGAGCCGGAGCCGGAGCCGGAGCGGGAGCGGGTCGACCGCACGATGCCTGCCTCCCCCCCTACAGCTTGGTCGGGTCGAGCGGCTTGCCGCTCGGATCGGTCAGCCGAACGCAGAAGGCGAAGCCGCCGCCTGCCTGGCTGATGCGCAGCAGGATCCGATTGCGCCCTGCGACGAGGTCGGCGGTGACGCGGTCTTGATCGGGCTCGATCCCGCGCGCGACGAAGTTCTCGTGGACCAGCTTGCCGTTGACCCAGACCGCAACACCATCGTCGGAGCCGACGTGCAGCACGACTTTGCGCGGCCTCTGGCAGACGAGCTCGCAGGTCGCGAACGCGGTCACGTCGGTGTTGGGCTTCAGGAACGTCAGGTCGATGATCCCGTCATCGTCGTCGGTCTTGCGCGCGACCCAGTCGAGCTTGCGGTCTCCGACCGTGATCGGGCCGGCCAGATCCTTGCCGAACGGGTGTTTCGCGAAGTCGCCTGCCGTCGCCTTCGAGTACGGTCCGAGCACATGCCAATCGCGCAGGACGCCGCGCCGCCGGGCAAACCCGCTCGTGTCGACGCCGAGTCGCTCGAGCGCCTGTCGAGCTTTCCGGCGCAGGCTGCGGTCTTTCGTGTTCTCGACGACTTCGACGAGAAGCGCCTTCGCGCGTGGCTCGTCGTCGTCGGCAAGATCGGACGCAACGGCGACGTAGACGCGACGAACCTCATCGGCGTGGGCGGCGCGCAGCGGCGCGACGACCGCGAGTGAAGACTCGTCCGCCACCTTCGCGAGCTGGCCGAGTGCAGTGACAACGACTTGCTCGTCCTGACACTGTGCGAGGATTCGATGCAGCAAGCTTCGTGCGCCGTCGGAATCGCCGTCGGCGACGAGAAACGCGATGCGCGGTCCGAGCGCAGCACCGGCGGCGTCGCGGACCCCCGCGTCCCCGTCGCCGAGCGCCGCAGTCAACGTCGCCGCGATCGACGGGTCGGTAAACCGGGTCGACAGTTCCATCGCGGCGATGCGCAGAACGGGGCTCTCGGCAGTCAGGGCTTTCTTGACCTCTGCGAGGGCTGCTTCGCTCGAGCGGGCGCAGAGGACGCCCAGCAGGTCGGCCGCTAGTTCCGGCTTGGCCTTGCCCAACTCGGTGACGAGGCGAGCGTCGGTCGCAGGATCCTTGCACTGGGTCAGGATCTGACGCCCGGCTTCGCGCACGGCCGCACTCGAGTCGGCGAGGGCTGCGAGCGCACGCTTCGAGCTCGCGTTCGGGTCGAGCCGAGCCAACGCGAGATGTGCCGCCAGGCGAACCGGTACCGAGTCGACTTCGAGCAGTCGTTCGTACTCCTTGATTCGCGCGTCGCGCGTCAGCGGTGGATCGAGGGCTTCGAGGTAGTCGAGCCAGTCCTCGGCCGCGCCGGGCGTGCCCGTGGTCAGGGCGCGCTCGAGGAGCTTGCGGGCGCGCACGTCTCCGGAGCGTGCGAGCGCCGCGCGCGCGGCCCGATTCGCCTCGGGATTCGCGTTTGCCGCGAGCTCGAGCAGTTGGGCCGTCGCAGAACCGGATCCCCGCTGGGCAAGTGCCCGAGCGTAGGCGGAGCGCGGGAGCGCGCTGTCGCGTTCGAGGTATCGCGCCAGCATCTGTTCGGCGGCGCCGGTCGGGATCCGCTCCAGCGCGAACAGCGCGGCCTCGGCCGTCACCTTGCTCTCGAGCCACGCCGAGAGCCGGGTCACGGTCGTCTCGTCGTCGATGACGAGGCCGAGCAGGCGCAGCAGGTCGCACCGCACCGTCGCGGCGAAGCCCTGCTGCTTCTCCAGCATGTCGAGGACCTCGTTGGCGAACTTCTTGCGCTCCGCTTCTCGTTTGCCGGTCGTCAGCGCCGCGGCCTGGCGCCGGAGCTTGCGGAGGGCTCGCCGGCGGGCGGGAAGGTCGGATCCAGCGAGAGCCCCGGCGGTCCTGCCCTGGCTGATCGGCGAGCGCTCGGCGAACGCTTCGTCCACGCCCGCGCCGTTGTGGTCCCGAGCGTTGGTCGTGCTGCTCGCACAGGCCGCGAGCAGCACGCACGTCGCGGCGAGCGTCCGTTGGTGGATCATGCCCGCAGCTCCCACGCACCTCGCATCGGCTTCGCGAGCAACCGGTTGGCGGACTCGTCGTCGATGAACCGTTCGGCCAGTGGGTCCCAACGGAGCTTGCGTCCGAGACGCATTGCGAGGTTGCCGAGATGACACACCGTAGCGGATCGATGGCCGCTTTCGACGTCGGACACCGGGACTGCGCGCGTCCGCATGCAGTCGATCCAGTCCAGGTGATGGTCGCTACTTTCCTTCAATCGAATCGGCCCGCGTTCGCCGGTCAGGAGCTCGTTCGGGGTCGCCGCGATTCGCCTGCGCGACACGAAGATCGCCCCGTTCGTGCCCTGGAACGTGACTCCGTTCTCACCCGTTCCCGTGGCGTGCACGGCCACCCCGTCGGCGTAGCGGTACTCGACATCGAAGTCCGTCGGTGTCTCGTAGAAGTTGTCGTCGGGGAACTCGCCCTTTGCTTCGACGGAGATCGGCCCCGAGAGCTCGGTGCCGAGCCCCCACTGCACGATGTCGAGGTGGTGTGCTCCCCAGTCGGTCAGCTTTCCACCCGAATAGTCGAAGAACCACCGGAAGCTGCCGTGGCAGCGCTTCTCGTTGTACGGGTGCCATGGGGCCGGGCCGAGCCAGAAGTCCCAGTCGAGCTCGTCCGGCGGAAGACTGTCGGCGACCCACTTCGAGGTCGGGCCGCGGCCCAGGCAGACCTCGACCTTGCGGACGGTGCCGATGCGACCGTTGCGGACCAGCTCGCACGCCTGGTGGAACTGGCCCGTCGAGCGTTGCTGCGTCCCGACCTGCACGACTCGCCCGTAGCGCTTCGCCGCGTCGGACATCGCCCGGCCTTCGGCGATCGTCAGTGACAACGGCTTCTCGCAGTAGACGTCCTTGCCGGCCTGACAGGCGTGGACGAAGGTCAGCCGGTGCCAGTGGTCGGGAGTCGCGATCAGAACGGCGTCGATGTCGGCGCGGTCGAGAACGTGACGGTAGTCGCGATAGGCCTGGATCGTGCCGTGGGACCCCGCGGCCGCGCGCTCGCGATGCCGGCGATCGACATCCGCGACGGCGCGGACCTCGAGGTCGGGCAGCTTCGAGCACTTGCGGAGGTGGTGACCGTAACCGAGCCCACCGACCCCGATCAGCCCGATGCCGATCCGTTCGTTGGGTGACACGCGGCGGCGCGGTCGGGGGAGCGCAGATGCCATGGGGCCGACCAGGGCGGCCCGACCGATGGTCCGCAGGAACTTGCGCCGTTGCATCGCGCCGATTCTACACACTGGCCATCACTCGCGGTCGTCCGGGTTTTCGTCCTTTCTGGAGAGTTCCCCCCAACCGGGCAGGACCTGCGCATAGAGGATCAGCAGCACGAGCACACCGACGAATACGCTTGTCACGTAGAAGCCGAAGCCGATTCCTGTGCCGACCGCGGCAGCAGCCCAGAGCGTGGCCGCAGTCGTCAAGCCGAGCGTGCGTCCACGATGGCTGCGAATGATCACGCCGGCACCGAGGAAGCCGATTCCCGTGACGATGTTGGCAGCGATTCGCGAGGGATCAGCGAACTCGACACGACTGCTGATGATCGCGAACAGGCAGGACCCGAGCGTCACAGCCGCATACGTGCGGATTCCCGCGTCGCGACCGTGGTGCTCTCGTTCGAAGCCGATCAACCCGCCGACCAACGTGGCGAGGAGGGCTCGTACGATGAACGTGATCTCGAGATCCCAGTCCATGACGGTTCTCTTCGGAACATGGAGCCGCCGGCGTAAGCCATTCCGTGGTCAAACGCCGATGGCACGCAGCATACCCAGGCGCGGCTTTGGTTCCGTTGCGGGGTCGAGAATCCACTTCGGTTCGCTTGCCCGTCCCCCTGTCCCGGTATGGAAGCGACCAGGGACCTCGTTCTCCCGCGCCGAGGCGATGGGCCGGCGTTGCAGCGCGGGCTCGTGCTCGCCGATCAGTACCGGCTCTTGTCCGTGCTCGCCGAGGGCGGGCTGGGCCGGGTGTGGGCGGCGTACGACATCAAGCTGCAACGCAAGGTCGCAATCAAGATCCCGCGCCCGAGCCCGTCGGATTCTCTCGCGCCCGCGTTCCTGATCGGCCGGGAAGCGCGGCTGTTGGCCCGGATCGACCATCCATCCGTGGTCAAGGTTCTCGAGTTCGGTCGGGTCGGTCGACGACCGTTCCTCGTGACCGAGTTCCTCGACGGGATCTCGCTGGACGACGCCCTCGAAGCCCTGCGCCGGCGGGGTGCTGCGGGACGCTGGCGACACCTCGCGACGCGAGAGCTGATGGAGATGTGCCCGAAGTCCAGCGAGCCTGACTGCATTCGGCTGGCGAGCTACGACACGACGATGGCGTTGATGTTCCGCGGCATCGTCGATGCGATCGTCGCGGCCCACGAGGCTCGGGTCCTGCACCGCGACATCCGCACGAGCAACGTCGTGCTCGAGAAGACCGGCAGGCCCGTGTTGGTCGACTTCGGTCTCGGGACCTCGATGGGGGCCGACCCCGAACCGCTCTCGGGCTGCCTGCGCTATCTCGCACCCGAGCAGGTTCGCGCCCAGACTCTCGGCGCCGATCCGAGGTCCGACCTGTATCAACTCGGGCTCTTGTTCTCGGCAATGCTGTGCACGCGCGAGCCGTTCGAAGGGCTGACCGCAGCCGAAACCCTGTGCAGGCTGCGCGGCCCGGGAGCGCCGACGCCCCGAGAGATCGACGAACGGATCCCGCTCGACCTGGATCGGATCTGTGCGAGGGCGGCCGCGCCGGAGCTCGCCGACCGCTATCGATCCGCGCGCGAGATCCGGGACGATCTCGACGCCTATCTCGCGCGGATGTGATTTTCTTCGAGATTGCGGCTTCGGTTGCGCGGTCGCCTGCTTCTCGAACTCCATGACGGCGAAAGGATCGTCAGACCGATCGGCTGTCATGCTCGCGCCAGCGGGTCCATCTCCTAGGTCTTCACCCGGACCGACGATGGTTGGACCATCCCATGTAGCTGGCGTGGGCCCTTTTCTCGCCGGTCCTCGAACCCGGATTCCCAGCGCGAGCTTCGCTGATGTCCCGCGAGCAACTGTTCCACATCCGCAAGCGCAACGTGATGCTGCAGGTCGCAACTTCGCGCACACCGAAGCTGCTCGGCTCCAGACGCACGCCTCGAGCAACTCGACTCAAAATTAAATCGGCCCCATTCACCCGAGGGAGAATGAGGCCGACGGCGCGCGTATCGTCCTAGCGAAGACCAAGCTGAGAGTCCGAAGACCCACAACCTGGGAGCCTCTACGCGACGCCTTTGGTTCGGATTTCCGTCCGTCGGCGCATGGCCGACACCCTATTCTAATCCGCAAACAGAGGTTTCGACAATGACCTCACAAAGAGATCTGTCGGAGTTCTGTGTCGGCGTTCGAGTTACGCGATTAAGGTGTCGCGATCCGCAGGATTGACTGCGAGAAAGCTACGATATCTGGAGACCTTGGTTGGAGCGCGGCTTGGATCAGAGCCGCTTGCCGAACCAACCGGCACGGGGCAAGTCGTCGACGGGGATGCTCAGGAACTCTCCGATTCGATGGGCTTTCGACCGCGCTTCGGCGAGGCTCGATGTCGTGCCGGGGATGCTCACGTTGCGGCTTCCGAGTAGCTGCACGAAGTAGACCGAGTGCTGGCGCCCGTTGCTTCCACCGCCGCCCATCGTGATGCCGACGCCATCGAAGTCTGCGACCCGATAGACGCGGCTGAACGTCCACAGCAAGAGCCGCCGCACCGTGTCGATCGTCTCGCGTTGCCGATCGATGAACACGCGGTGCTTGTAGGTCGCTGCCGCTGCTGCGACGAGCAACAGTCCGATGCTGACGAGTCCGAGGAACCAGGGCGCCTCGGCACCGGCGATCAGCACCACCGCTCCGTTCGCGGCGGCCATCAGGCCGGTGATCCCTGCGACGGCGATCGGGACCCAACGGTTGTTCTCGTAGACCATGGCAGCGTGATGTGGGATCCGGTCGTGCTTCATCGGCAACGTGCGGGATCGGACTGGACGAGATCCCACGATCGATCGCGAGGGTGGTCGAACTCGCGATGTCAAGGGCTCACGTGGACGTTTGTGACCGGGTCCGAAGCCAGCCCGGGCCCAGGACGCCAGGTCTGGCGGTCAGCAGGTGGGCGGCGGTAGAATGCTCCGCTTTTCTTTCCGATGCCCAGACGATCCGGGTGCCCGCAGACCGTCGTGAGCAACTCCACCAGACCTCCGAATCCGGCCGGCCAGCCACTGATCGTGCAAGGCGACGGGTCGATCCTGCTCGAGGTCGCGCAGCCGGGCTTCGACGAGGCCCGTGACTTCCTGGCCCTGTTCGCCCAGCTCGAGAAAGCGCCCGAGCACGTCCACTTTTACCGTGTGACTGCCATCTCCGTGTGGAACGCGGCCGCGGCCGGTCTCGATCTCGACGACCTGTTGGCCGGGCTCGCGTCGCGGAGTCGGTTCCCCTTGCCCGAGAACCTGGTCGTCGACATCCGGGACTGGTATCGCCGCTATGGCCTGCTTCGGCTCGAGCGCGTCGACGGTCGGTTGCTGCTGCGATCGAGCGATCCCGAGTTGCTGGACCAGCTCGTGCACGCGGACAGTCTGTCGGGGCTCCTCAGCGATCGCACGGGCGAAGACGTAAGCGTCGACGAGGGCCGGCGGGGGCTCGTCAAGCAAGCACTGATGCGGCTCGGCTACCCGGTCGAAGACCTTGCCGGGTATCGGTCGGGGGCGATGCTCGACGGCTTCGCGCTGCGTGACAAGACACGGGAAGGAGTGCCGTTCACGTTGCGCAGCTACCAGGCCGACGCGGCACAGGTGTTCCACGCGGGAGGGACTGCGCGCGGTGGCTCGGGTGTGATCGTTCTGCCCTGCGGAGCAGGGAAGACGATCGTTGGCCTGGCGGTCATGGACCAGCTGCGCACGCAGACGCTCATCCTGACGACCAACACCGTTGCGGTGCGGCAGTGGAAGCGCGAGCTGCTGGACAAGACGACGCTCGACGAGTCGATGATCGGTGAATACACCGGCGACTCGAAGCGAGTGGCGCCCGTGACGATCGCGACCTACCAGATCCTGACATGGAGGCGCTCGAAGACCGGCGACTTCGAGCACTTCAACGTGTTCGCTGAGCGCGATTTCGGGCTCGTCGTCTATGACGAAGTCCACCTGCTGCCGGCGCCCGTGTTCCGCGCTACCGCCGAGTTGCAGGCGCGGCGCCGTCTCGGGCTGACGGCGACGTTGATCCGCGAGGACGGCAAGGAAGACGAGGTCTTCAGCTTGATCGGCCCCAAGCGCTATGAGGTGCCGTGGAAGGACCTCGAGGCTTCCGGTTGGATCGCGACGGCGACGTGCGTCGAGATCCGCGTCCCGTTGCCGCCGGCGCTTGCGCAGAAGTACCTCGAGACGCCAGCACGCCAGGCCGCCAAGGTTGCGAGCACGAACCCGAAGAAGCTCGACGTCGTCGCCGAACTGCTCGAGCAGCACGGAGACGACCGCGTGCTGATCATCGGACAGTATCTCGATCAGCTTCGCGATCTGGCGAAGCGGTTCGGGATCGAGCTGATCACCGGGCGCACATCGACGGCGGAGCGCGAACGCCTTTACGCTGCGTTTCGCAGCGGCGCGATTGCGCGGCTGGTCGCTTCCAAGGTCGGCAACTTCGCGATCGACCTGCCCGATGCCAACGTTGCAATTCAGGTCTCGGGCAGCTTCGGCTCGCGACAGGAGGAGGCCCAGCGCCTCGGCCGCATTCTGCGGCCGAAGCAGGGTGGTGGTGGGGCGGCGTTCTACGCCGTCGTGAGTGGCGGGACTCGCGATCAGGAGTTCGCGAGCCGGCGCCAGCGATTCCTGGCCGAACAGGGCTACGCGTACGAGATACGCGAATGGTCGGAGCACTCCGACCGAGCTCGAGAGGCCGGATCGGGACAGAGAGGAGAGACCGCGTGAACACATACCGCCTCGAACAGCTCTTGCGCGAGTTGGGCGGACACGAGCTGCTGACGCTGTTGGAAACTTGGGGAGGCGTCGACGGTGTGCCCGTCGACACGGATGGTGCCGCACACGGGCCGGCAGTCGAGACGTTGCTCTCGCGGATGCAGAACCCCGAAACGGTTCGCGAGCAGCTCGCGACGCTCGGGCGGGGAGAACGCATCGTTCTCGATCGGTTGATGCAGCACGCCGACCTGTGCCTTCCGTACCGGCGAATCGTATCGGAGCTGCCGGGGACCGACGGCATGAGTCAGAGCGACGTCGAGAATCAGGTGAAGTCGCTCGAGCGGCGTGGTTTTCTGTTCCGTGTCGGCGGCACGAACTGGACACGGTTCGAGGACGGGGCGGCCGACGGCAGCGCCGTCGCGGTCCCGGGAGAATTCGGCGAGCTCTTGCGTGACCAGCCGCGGCTGCCGGTCTTGACGCTCAAGGAGTTTCTCGAGAAGCGTCACTTCGCGACCGACAACCAGAAGGAGGGGCGTGCGGCCCAGCATGCGCGTCAGGCCTACAAGCTGTTCGTGACGCAGAGTTCGGTGCTCGCGCGCATCCGGCGATTGCCCGAGGACGTGCGCCGCCTCGTCGAGCTCGCGATGACTCGCTACGGCGGCCTGCTTCCGCGGAGCCTGCTCGTGCGCACGGTCGGAGACGAAGACGAGCGTCCGCGTGACGAGTTGCGGCAAGTGCTCGAAGAAGCGTTGCTCGGTACGCTCGCTGATGTCGACCTGCGAGCGTTCGGGATCGACGTCGACGAAGAGACTCTGATCGTCTTCCAAGAGGTCACGCTGATCTACCTGCGCTCGAAAGCCGGTGGCGAGCAGGCCGTTCCGGCCGTCGAGCGCGTGGCTGGAGTCGATCTCGCGACGAATCTGATGCGGTTTCTCCGCTACGTCGACGAGAACTGCGTCCGCTACACGGTGCGCGGCGAGATCTTCAAGGCAACACGGGCGCGCATCGTCGCGAGCCTCGTCGTCGGACCCGACCAGGACCGGGAGAACTGCTTCGGCTTCCTGTACGGTTTCTGTGTCGATCGCCGGCTGATCGAACGCACCGGAGAGCGGACCTTGCGGTTGTCCGAGGCCGGTCATGCGTTCGAATCCAAGGAGCTGCCCGAGAAGCTCAAGGACCTGCTCGGGTTCGCCGTGCAAGATCCCAGCTGCAGCGGGGATCCGTTCCATCAGGTCAAGGTCCGACGCATCCTCCTGCGCCTGCTGCGCCGGCTCGAGCCCGATGTCTGGTACGACGCGATGTACGTGCCGTTCTTGGCTCGCAACAGCTACCTCGCGCAGTTGCACACCCACGGAGTCGTGGACTTCTACGCGAATCGCCGCAAGCACGGGCGTTCGGCGTTGATCGAGAACCTCGAGCGACTGAGCTGGCACCTGTTCCACTGGGTTCGCCGGCGACTGCACGTGCTCGGCATCGTCGATCTCGGGTTCCAGGGCGAGCAGCCTGTCGCGCTGCGGTTGTCGCAGCTCGGTGCGTCGCTGCTCGCAGGCGTGCCCGCGCAGGCCGTCGAGGGCGGGCGCTCGACGCTGGTCGTCAACCCCGACTTCGAGATCCTGCTGTTTCCCGAGAGCGATGCGTTTTCGCTCGTGCATACGCTGGACCGGTTCGCCCGCCGAACCGGTTCCGATCGTCTCTATCGTTTCGAACTCGACGAGGCCTCCGTGCGTTCGGCACTCTCAGACGGAATGGGCGTCGGGGACATCCTCGATGTCCTGACCGAGCGCTGCCGGACCCCGCTGCCGCAGAACGTCTTGTTCAGCTTGCGCGACTGGGCCGACCGAGCCGGTGTGCTGGCGATCGACGAGACCGGGT
>Ga0055451_10000174_pt1 | contig 24235 bp, 21 predicted proteins | sample China_Galinas_PW_3_FD_57745 | JGI IMG/M metagenome (GOLD analysis project Ga0055451, IMG submission 57745) | Wetland microbial communities from San Francisco Bay, California, USA, that impact long-term carbon sequestration - China_Galinas_PWB_D2 | ecosystem: Environmental > Aquatic > Marine >... | reverse complement strand
AACGTCGCGAAAGCCTGCGTCAGTTCCTCACGGGAAAATCGCGCCACAGTCCCAAACTAGAACATGTTCTAGCAGGGGTTGTCGAGGGTCCAGCTGGATGCCGCAGGGTCAACGGTCCGTCTTGCGGCGGTTCTTTCGCTTGACGGTGTACAGCTCGGCGTCGGCATGCGCATACAGCGAGGCGATGTCGGCACTGTCGCCGGCCTGGGACGCGACCCCGATGCTGGTGTCAGGAGTTCGCCGTCGAACGTCGTCGACGAACTGTTCCGCGGCCGACGGGACGCGGCCCGCCCGGTCGGCTATACACGCGGCGAACTCGTCACCGCCGAGCCTGGCCAGCACCGCGTCCGCGGGCGCAACGTCACGCCAGCTACGCGTGTGGCTGGCCAGATGCCTGTCACCCGCGACATGCCCGCGCGTGTCGTTGATCTGTTTGAAGTCGTCGAGGTCCAGGACCACCACCGTGACAGTCGAGTTCGATGACCGCGATCGCGCGAGGATGTCGCGGGTCGCGATCTCCCATCCGGCCCGGTTGAGCAGCCCGGTCAAGGGGTCGGTGCAGGCGCTCGTGACCAGAGCACGCATGACGACACCAAACGATTCCGCGGCCCCGACAATGGCAACGATCCAAATCACGTAGTCGATGCCCAGCTTGCGCACCGGCGCGACTGCCAGTGCTGACACCGCGGCGAAAGTGAGCAGGCCGATCAGAACTACGGCATGTCGGGTTGGATAGAACGCCCGCAGGTACATCGCCAGAAACATCGGCGCGATCAAGCAGGCCAATTCGGCGCTGATCGCGATGTGGAAGGCCATCACCAGCGGGGTTGCGACAATGGCCGCCAAGGTCGCCGGTCCGGGCTTGCCCGGTCGCACGGCCAGCCAGAGCAGCGCCGCGACGCCGAGGCAGATGGCCAGTACGCCCCGATGGGGTTCGCGTACGTCAGATCCCTGCGGATCGGCCAGATGGTAGACACGACGCCGTAGACGTAGAGGAATGTCGTCAGGCCGAGGTAGATCCGCAACAGCCGCACCTGTTGCCCGCCGGAAACCGCAGTTGCGGGGTTCCCCAGCAGCTTCAGCCGGTACACACGGCCTCGTATCGCGAGTGCAACCGACGGCGGGGCCTGCCAAGACTCATTTCGTCAACTCCCCGGTCATGGGCCGCCACGACGCCGCTCGGCCAATTGTGACACCCGCTCATCGGGTGTACTGCGGGTGCCACCTGACTCGCCAAGGGCCAGCTGTTCGCCCGCGGACCCCGCACCGACGGTGGGTTGCGCTACCGCACCAACTCGGCTTCGCTGAGACTCATACGCCTCGACGAGTTGGATGCGCAGGGGTATAGCGGGTACAGGCGGCTTTTCACGACCACAGAACCCACCAAGGAGGACGCGTGACCGAGAACAACAAGGCGATCCTGGCCGGCGGCTGCTTCTGGGGCATGCAGGATCTGATCCGCCGGCAACCGGGCGTGGTGTCCACCCGCGTCGGCTACACCGGCGGGCAGAACGCACACGCGACCTACCGCAACCATCCGGGACACGCCGAGGCCATCGAGATCATCTACGACCCGGCGCACACCGATTTCCGCGCACTGCTGGAGTTGTTCTTCCAGATCCACGACCCGACGACGAAGAACCGGCAGGGCAACGACGTCGGCACCAGCTACCGCTCGGCGATCTTCTATCTCGACGACGAGCAGAAGCGCGTCGCGCAGGAAACCATCGCCGACGTCGAGGCCTCCGGGCTGTGGCCGGGCCCGGTTGTCACCGAGTTCAGTCCGGCCGGTGACTTCTGGGAGGCCGAGCCCGAGCACCAGGACTACCTGCTGCACTACCCCGGCGGCTACACCTGCCATTTCCCGCGCCCGGGGTGGAAGCTGCCCGGGCGGGCGGCCGCATCACACGAGCAGGGGTAGCGGTCCCGGGGCGGCGGGAGTCGTTCGGTCAGCCCCGCCGGTGAACGACGATGCGGCCGCCCTTCTTCGGGGTGAAGGCCACGCCGCGGGAGTGCCATTTCTCCCCTGGCGCGTCGGTGGGTTGGATCGTCAAGTGCCGTAACACCGTTCGCAGCACGATGTCCATCTCCATGTTGGCGAAGGCCGCGCCGATGCAGCGGCGCGTGCCACCGCCGAACGGTACCCACGCGAACGTGTTGGGCCTGGAGTCGACGAAACGCTGCGGGTCGAACCGCTCCGGGTGGGGGAACTCGTCGGAGTTCTCATGCAGCTGGTTGAGACTCACCATGATCGAGAAGCCTTGCGGGATACGCCATTCGCCGAGTTCGTACATCGGTACGACGACATCACGGCCGGCGAAGTCGATCACGGTCCGGTTGCGCTGCACCTCCAGAATCGTGGCCTGCCGGTAGGTGTTGTCGTCGGTGTCCGCCTCGGCCGCCAGTCGGTCCAGCACCGCGGGGTGGCGCGAGATCCGCTCGAAGGCCCACCCCAGTGTCGAGGCCGTGGTCTCGTGCCCGGCGGCCAGCAGCGTCAGCAGCTCGTCGCCGATCTCGCCGCGCGTCATCGCCGACCCGTCCTCATAGGTGCTACGCAGGAACAGCGACAACACGTCGGCGCGTTCCTCGAAGTGGGGGTCACTCGTGGCCCGGCTGATCAGGGTGTCGACCAGCGACTCGTATTCGCTGCGATAGCGGGCCAACCTGGCCCACGGCGTCCACCGGGCCGGCGTGCCCTTCGGGGAGGGCAGCACGGCCAGCCGCGAGCCCAGCGTCACCCATCGTGGAATGAGGTCGCGCAGGCGCTCCAGCTCGATGCCGTCGGCGCCGAAGATTGCGCGCAGGATCACGTTGAGTGTGATGCGCATCATCGGTTCCAGCGTCGGGAATTCGACGCCGTCGGGCCAGGAGGCCACCTCTCGAAGCGTCTCTTCTTCGACGATCTGCTCATAGGCTTTGATGCTCTTGCCGTGGAACGGCGGGGTCAGCAGCTTGCGCCGGGCGCGGTGCGCGGTGCCGTCCAGGGCGAACACCGATCCGGGACCCAGCAGGCGGCTGAGGTTCGGCTGGATGTTGTACAACACGTCGGGGCTGGTCGTGAAGACCTGCTTGGCCAGTGCCGGATCGGAGATCATGACTGCGTTGCCGAACACCGGCACCGTGAGGGTGAAGCATCGACCGTATCGGCGGGTGAGTTGCCCGCCGGCCCACCGCCGCGACACCAGAAACGCGGCCTTCAGCGCGAGTGCCGGTAGCTGGGGCCTGGGCGGCAGTTTGGCTTCGGCGCCGATGGCCGGATCGACGGTTGGTGCTTCGCTCATCGGTGAACAGCCCTCCCAACGGTGGGGTGGTACCACGTCGTACCACGGGGTTGTCAGGTACGGTACCCTCCTGTACCAACCTTGACAAGAGGGGTGCGCGCGAAAGGAGGGTGCGGTGACCACGTCGATCGCCGACGAGGCTCCCGAGGCCTCCCGGGACGGGGACTTCCGCCGCAGGCTGCTCGGCGGGTTGGCCGCCTCCATCGCCGAGCGGGGGTACCGCGAGACAACGGTCGCCGATGTCGTCCGGCATGCCCGCACCTCGAAACGGACGTTCTACGGCCAGTTCTCCACCAAGGAGGAGTGCTTCGTCGAATTGCTCACGGCCAACACCGAGGAACTCGTCGCCACCATCCGCGGGGCCGTCGACCCCGAAGCGCCATGGCGCGACCAGGTCCGCCAGGCCGTCACCGCCTATGTCGGAACCATTCAGGCGCAACCGGCCATCACGCTGAGCTGGATCCGTGAGCTGCCCGCCCTCGGCGAGGGGGCGCGTCCGATGCTGCGCCGCGGATTCGCACGGTTGACCACCATGATCGGCGAGCTGTCGGCCAACCCCGGATTCCGCCGGTCGGGAATCGCGCCGATTGCCCCCACTGCGGCGGTGATCCTGGTCGGCGGGCTTCGTGAACTCACCGCACAGACGGTGGAAGACGGTGCTCCCGTCGAGGACATGATCGAACCGGCAGTGGCGGTGGCCACCGCGATACTGGGACCGAAACCGAGTTCCTGACGGCGATTTCACGACGCTGTGCCAGCGGCACCGATGCTCGGCAGCACGTAGGCGAACGGCCGCGGGTAGCCGAGCCGACCAACGTGGGCACCGGCCATCCCGGCCGGGGTGGTCCCGAGCGCACGCGGCCACATGATCAGGAATTCGGTGGAAAGCCGCCGGTGGCGACCGGCCCCCAGGTGGCCGGGGTGATCCCGATCAGGCACTTTCCCTGCGCGACCATCGCCCGGCGGTACTCCTCCCAATCCGGGTGTTCGCCGGCGACCGCACGGAAGTAGTCGACCAGCGGTTCGACGGCGTCGGGCACGTCGATCACCTCCGCGGGGCCGTCCACCTGGACGTAGGGCCCGTCGAACTCGTCGGAGAGCACGACGACACTGGCGCGTCCGGTGCGGCGGATGTTGACCGACTTCGCCCGGCGGGGATAGCTGGCGATCACCAGCCGCCCCTGCCCGTCGACGCCGCCGGTCACCGGCGAACTCTGCAGTGTGCCGTCGGCGCGAAAGGTGGTGAGCACCATGCGATGGCGCGGACGCACAAACTCCAGCAGCTCGCGCCTGCCGACGGTCTGTGCTGTCGCGATCCTAGGCGCCATATTCGCCACTCTAGTCACCACGCCGGGCGACCCGCGTACGTTTGATCCCGACCCCGGAGGGATTGCCATGGTGAAGACAATGCGCGCCGAGCGCTTCCATGCAGATACCAAAACCGTTGCGCTGGAGGATGTTCCGATGCCGGAACCGGGACCCGGCGAGGTGCTGGTCAAGGTGGCGTTCTGTGGTATCTGCCACTCCGACCTCAGTCTGATCAACGGTACCTTCCCCGCCCAGCGACCGGTCGTCACACAGGGACACGAGGCGTCGGGCACGATCGCCAGACTCGGTCCCGGCGTCACGGGGTGGTCCGAGGGGGACCGGGTGGTGGTCGCCGCGGGACGCCCGTGCCTGGAGTGCGCGAACTGCCGACGCGGGGATATCGCCAACTGTCTGGCGATTCGGCTCATGGCATTCGCCTACGACGGGGCCTGGGCCGAGTACACCGTCGCGCAGGCGGCGGGGTTGACCCGCGTTCCCGACAACGTGCCGCTCGAGCAGGCCGCGATCCTCGCCGACGCGGTGTCGACGCCGTTCGGAGCGGTGGTGCGTACCGGCAAGGTGGCCGTCGGCGAATCGGTCGGGGTGTGGGGCGTCGGCGGGGTCGGCACCCACATCGCGCAACTGGCCCGCCTGGTCGGGGCGGTGCCGGTGATCGCTGTCGACATCAATCCGGTAGTGCGCGACCGCGCCCTGGAACTCGGCGCCGACTACGCCTTCGACTCTCGCGACAAGGAGCTCAAGGACAAGCTCGCCGAGGCCACCGGTGGCCGCAAGCTCGATGTCGCCTTCGATGCCGTCGGCCTCAAGGCCACGTTCGAGCAGGCGCTCGACTGCCTGACCGCCGGCGGTCGGCTGGTCGCGGTGGGGATGAGCGCCGAGTCGCCGACGGTCGGGCCCACCTCGATGTTCGGTTTGTCCCGCAAGCAGGTGCTGGGCCACCTCGGCTACCAGAACGTCGACATCGAGACCCTGGCCCGGCTGGTGTCACGCGGGCGCCTGGACCTGTCCCGCTCGATCAGCCAGGTCATTCCCCTCGAAGACATCCGGGACGGCATCGGCGCGCTCGATCGCGGCGAGGGCAATCCGATCCGGATCCTGGTCAAGCCCTAGGCCGGACCGGCTCATCAGTATCACCGGCCACACCCGCATCTGGAGGTACGGCATACATTGTGCCCACCGGACTCGGCTCTCTCCGGCGCCGGTCGACCAGCACGCAAACATCCGTGGGCGAGAACACCGGGGTCCTCGCCGGATACGCCCTGAATCGGCAACCAGCCGCATCGACACCACGCATCGGTCACACGGAGTCGCTATGCTGGCGCCTTTCCGGCGGCAGGCAATGCCGCTCGACCCGCCGGAACCCTCCTGAGGTGAGGAGTGAGCATGACCGCCGAAGCGCCATCGCCGGCCGGCCCGAAGGGCTCGGGCGGCCACATCCGGCTGACTTCGCACAGCGGCGGCGGGGATGCACCGCCGATCCGCTGGGATGCACCCACCATCGCCGAACGCGGACCCCTGATCGGCACCACCACCAAGCGCAGCCACCGCAACGTGATCGGAACGCACAGCGGCTCCTACGGCGTGTACCGGGCGCTGGCCGTCGCCGCGGGAGCGCTGTCCCGCGAACACCGTGCCGACCTGACCGACACCGCACCCACCGACCGCATCGGGCCCTACCCCCAATGGAGCCAACCCGGCGCCATCGTCAGCCTCGACCCGTGGGGCGCGATGGTCGCCGAGGTCTTCGACGGCGAGCTGGCGGCCGGTCACGACATCCGGCCCACCATCGCGGTCACCAAGGCGCACGTCATCGTTCCCGAGATCGCCGACGCGATCGCCGGGGGACGGCTGCACCCGGACGGTCGCATCCTGCTGTCCAGCGGGGCGGCGCTGGTCACCAAGGCCGCCGTCGAACCGGTCTGGTATCTGCCCGGGGTGGCACAACGCTTCGGGTGCAGCGAGGCGCACCTGCGCCGGGTGCTGTTCGAAGAGACCGGGGGGATGTACCCCGAGCTGGTGACCCGCTCGGATCTCGAGGTGTTCCTGCCACCGATCGGCGGGCAGACCATCTACATCTTCGGCGACCCGAGTGACCTGGCCGATCCGGCAGTGCAGCTGACCGCGCGGGTGCACGACGAATGCAACGGCTCCGACGTCTTCGGCTCCGACATCTGCACCTGCCGGCCCTACCTGACCCACGCGATCGAGGAGTGCATCCAGGGCACCCAGCATGGCGGGGTCGGTTTGGTCTCCTACTCGCGCAAGGAGGGGCGAGCGCTGGGCGAGGTGACGAAGTTCCTGGTGTACAACGCCCGCAAACGGCAGGAGGGCGGCGACACCGCCGAGGCGTACTTCGCCCGGACCGAATGCGTGGCCGGCGTACAGGACATGCGGTTCCAGGAGCTGATGCCCGATGTCCTGCACTGGCTGGGCATCCGCAAGATCCACCGCCTGGTGTCGATGAGCAACATGAAGTACGACGCCATCACCGGCGCCGGCATCGAGGTCGGTGAACGGGTCAACATCCCCGATGAGCTGATCCCCCCCGATGCACGGGTGGAGATCGACGCCAAGACGGCGGCCGGATACTTCACCGCGGGGCCGGTGCCCGATGCCGACGAGTTGCGGAAGGCCAAGGGGCGGGGGCTGGGCGGGTGACCAGCTCGACCACCGAGGTCGGACTCGACACACCCGGGGGCGCTGCGGCGGCGCTGCAGACGACGCGCGCCGTCCGTGAGCGGGCCCGCCATCTGCTGAACCGGGCGCGCTCGGGCGATTCGCGCTGGTTCGGGGTGCACGACGAGGCGTTGCCGTCGGCCGCCGCCCAGGTCGCCGATGTCACCGTCGGGCACTACCCGGGCCTGGCGATCCCGGTCCACAGCCGCTGGCGGCATTTCGAGGCCGGTGACGTGGACCGCAAGGCGGCACTGAACACGCGGCTTTCCAACGCCGATGCGGCCGGCCGGGCCCGCGCGATGATCGACCTGACCGTGGTCAGCGTGCTTCTCGACGCCGGCGCCGGGTCGCGCTGGCACTACGACGAGGCCTCCAGCGGCCTGCGATTCACCCGCTCCGAAGGGCTCGCGGTGGCGAGCTGGCACGCCTTCGCCGACGGGCTGTTCTCCAGCGACCCGGCCGACCCGCTGCGCGTCGACGCCGCCGGGCTGGCCGGCCTGACCTCCGACCGGCTCGGTGAGGCGTTCCAGGTCACGCCGGACAATCCGCTCATCGGCCTCGACGGCCGGCTGCTGGTCCTGCACCGCCTCGGCAAGGCGTTGACGGCACAGCCCGATGCCTTCGGAACCAGCGCCCGCCCGGGCGGCCTGTTCGACCTGTTGACCGCACCGGAGATGAAAACGGTCGCGGCCCACGACATTCTCGGCGAACTCCTGGCCTCGCTGTCGCAGATCTGGCCGGCCGGCAACGCGATCGGCGGCCGGCCGCTGGGTGACTGCTGGCGCCACGAAGCCGTGCCCGGCCCTGGTCTGACCGCGGGCTGGGTGCCGTTCCACAAGCTCTCGCAGTGGCTCACCTACTCGCTGCTGGAGCCCTTCGGCTGGGCCGGTGTGTCGGTGACCGGACTCGACGAGCTCACCGGCCTGCCCGAGTACCGCAACGGCGGCCTGCTGCTCGACACCGGTGTGCTGTCCCTGCGCGACCCCGGGTGGGCCGGACAACGGTGGACGGCCGCAGACGAGATGGTGGTGGAGTGGCGGGCGCTCACGGTGGCCCTGCTCGACGAGCTGGCGCCGCTGGTGCGGGCCCGGCTCGGTGTCGATGCCGAGCGGATGCCGCTGGCCTGCGTGCTGGAGGGCGGCACCTGGGCCGCCGGCCGGGCGCTGGCCGGGCGGCTGCGCGGCGGTGCGCCGCCGCTGACCATCGTCAGCGACGGCACGGTCTTCTAGCGGGAGAGTTCATGGGCGCCGTATACCTGATCGACCATCCCCTGGTGCAGCACAAGCTGACGCTGATGCGTCAAAAGGATACCTCCACCAACAACTTTCGCCGGCTGGCGAACGAGATCTCGACATTGATGACCTACGAGGTGCTTCGGGACACCCCGACCCAGGAGATCACCGTCCAGACCCCGCTGGAAACCACGACCGGCACTGTCATCGACGGCAAGAAGCTGGTCTTCGTCTCCATTCTGCGGGCCGGGACCGGGGTGCTGGACGGCATGCTGACCGTGGTGCCCGGAGCGCGCATCGGCCACATCGGTTTGTACCGCGACCCGAAAACGCTGGTGGCCGTGGAGTACTACTTCAAAATGCCGGCCGAGCTCCACGAGCGCGAAGTGGTCGTGGTCGACCCGATGCTGGCCACCGGCAACTCCGCGGTGGCGGCGGTGGAGCGGCTCAAGGAGTTCGCCCCCCGATCCATCAAGTTCGTCTGCCTGCTCACCTGCCCGCAGGGCATCGCCGCTCTGCACGGCGCGCATCCGGACGTACCCATCTACACCGCGGCGATCGACCGGGAACTCGACGAGGAGGGCTACATCCTGCCCGGCCTCGGCGATGCCGGGGACCGCATCTTCGGCACTAAGTAACGCTTGGCCGCCGGGCGGCTTGGCTGTCGATCGGGACACCGTCGCAACGATCGAATCCGGCGCTGGACGACTGCCCGCCTGGGACTTTCGGCACTAGCCAGTGGCCCGGTCGGGCCTTAGCGTGCGGTCATGCCAGTATTGAGGGGGTAATGATGTCCACCGTGACAAACGTGTCGGCGCTCGATCATGCAGTGCAAGTCGCCCAGACCTGGGTGCGCGATGTGGCTCGCGAGTTCGACACCAAGGATTTCGAGTTCTCCTATCGGGTGCTGCGAGCCTGGCTGCACACGCTGCGCGACCGGCTCTCCGTGGAAGCCAGCGCCCACTTTGCGGCTCAGTTGCCCGACCTGATCCGGGGCATCTTCTACGCCGGCTGGAATCCCAGCGTCGTTCCGGAGAAGTACGACGCCCACGATTACGTGCTCCGGTTTGCGCACGAGGCGACCATCGCGGCCGATGATGTCGGCAAGGCGGCTTCCGCAGCCACCGCCGCAGCCCTGCATCACCTGCCGGCCGCCCAGATCGAAAAGGTGATGGGACAGCTGCCCGCAGACATCCGCGCCGTCATGCAGGTCCAGCACTGACGGAGAACGGTGGTGTGAACGGTTCGCTACCGGCTGCCAGCGACGTAGCCGGGCTGACCTCGGAACAAGCCGCACGCCAACTTGCCTCCGACGGACCCAACGAGTTACCGACCGCCAAGCGCCGCAACCTTGTCGGGGAGGCATGGGACGTCATCCGCCAACCCATGCTGCTGCTGTTGCTCGGTGCGGGGGCGGTGAACTTCCTGCTGGCCGAACCGCTCGACGGTGCATTGCTGATGGCCTTTGTGGTCGTGGTCATCGCGATCTCGATCTATCAGGAACACAAGACCGAGAAGGCGTTGGCCGCGCTGAGGGATCTGTCGTCGCCGCGGGCGCTGGTGATCCGAGACGGCACCCAGCAACGGATCGCCGGCCGCGATGTGGTGCGTGGCGATCGGCTGATGGTTGCCGAGGGCGACCGGGTACCCGCCGACGCCGTCGTGGTCGATTGCGCCAACCTGGCGGTGGACGAATCGGCGCTCACCGGCGAGTCCGTACCGGTCCGGAAGGTCGCGACTGCCTCTCGGGAACTGAGCGCAGCGATGGGTCGCCCCGGCGGGGATGCGACCCCGTGGATATTCTCCGGCACCCTCGTGGTCAAAGGCCACGCCATGGCTCTTGCCAAAGAGACCGGGGCGGGTACAGAGCTGGGGAAGATCGGTGCGGCACTGCGAACAATCGAGCCGGATCGAACCCCGCTGCAGCGCGAAATCGACCGCCTGGTCAAGGCTCTGGCCGTGTTGGGTGCGGCAACTGCGGTGGCTGTCGTCGTCGTCTACGGACTGACACGTGGCAACTGGCTGGCCGGCGTGCTCGCGGGAATCGCGACGGCGATGGCACTGCTGCCGGAGGAGTTCCCGGTGGTGCTGGCGGTCTTCATGGCCCTGGGTGCATGGCGGATGTCACAGATGCATGTGCTGACTCGGCGCCCCCCGGTTATCGAGACGTTGGGGTCGGCGACCGTTCTGTGTGTCGACAAGACGGGCACGCTGACACTGAACCGAATGGCCGTGCGACAGTTGATTGTCGACGGCCAGGCCCACGTCTGCGACGATGGGCCACTCCCGGAGGCCTTCCACACCATCGCAGAGTTCGCCGTGCTGGCCTCCCCCATCGATCCGTTCGATCCCATGGACAAGGCGTTCAGGGAGCTCGGCCAGAAGTACCTCACCGGCGGTCCGCACGTACACGACGACTGGGAACTGGTGCGCGAGTATCCCCTGTCGGAATCCCTCCTGGCGTTGTCGCATGTCTGGCGCTCACCCGACGGCGGGCGCTACGTGATCGCCGCGAAGGGCGCACCCGAGGCGATCGGCGATCTGTGCCATTTCAACGCAGATGAACTCGCGGCGCTGACCGCCGAGGTCGAAGAGGCGGCCGGGGGCGGCCAGCGGGTGCTGGGGGTGGCCTGTGCACGATTCGACACCACCGACGCCCTCCCGGCTCAGCAGCATGATTTCGACTTCGAGTTCCTGGGGCTGGTGGGCCTGCACGATCCTGTTCGCCCCGGTGTGGCCGACGCGGTGGCCGAATGTCAAGGCGCCGCGATACGGACGATCATGATCACCGGCGACTACCCCGGTACCGCACTCGCGATCGCGCGCGAGATCGGCCTCGACCACGCCGCCGGCTGCCTTACTGGTCGCGAGCTGGAGGAGATGTCCGAACAGGTACTGGCAGAACGCATCCGCACGGTCAGCGTTTTCGCCCGCATGGTGCCCGAGCAGAAGCTCCAGCTCGTCCGGGCATTGCAGGCCAACGGCGAGGTCGTCGGGATGACCGGTGACGGCGTCAACGACGCCCCGGCGTTGCGTGCGGCGGATATCGGGATAGCAATGGGTGCCCACGGCACCGATGTCGCCCGCGAGTCGGCCGCACTGGTCATCACCGACGACGACTTCAGCTCGATCGTGGGCGGGGTGCGCCGGGGCCGTGGCATCTTCGACAATCTCCGCAAGGCCATGTCGTACGTGATTGCCGTGCACCTACCGATCGTCGGGATGTCGCTGCTTCCAGTGTTCGTCGCCGACTGGCCCCTCGTCCTGCTGCCTGTGCAGATCGCGTTCCTGGAACTCATCATCGACCCCGCATGCTCTGTGGTGTTCGAGGCCGAAGAGATCGACCCCAACGTCATGGACTCACCTCCTCGCGGCCTCCATGACCCGATGTTCGGGGCGCGAGTGCTGGCGATCGCCGCGCTGCAAGGGTTGTCAGTGTTCGCCGCCACTGTGGGCGTGTACCTGTGGAGCGTACTGGGCGACCAGCCCGACAACGTGGTGCGATCAATGACCTTCACCGCGCTCGTTGTCGGCAACGTCGCGCTCATTCTGGTCAACCGCTCGTGGCGGCTGCCGATCTGGCGAACGTTCCAGGAGCGGCGAAACGCCACACTGAAATGGATTCTCGCCGGTGCCGCGATCCTGCTGGCTGCGATGCTCACCGTCCCCGGATTGCGTCATGCCTTCAACTTCGGCCCCATGACATTGAGCCAGTGGTGGGTTGCCACCGCGGCCGGCGCAGTCGGCGTGGCCTGGTTCGAGATCTACAAGACGGTCACCGCACACCGACGGGGGCGGATCACCGCGCACAGCCCGACCGCCCCGGCGGCAGACCGCGCGACGCCGGGGAGGCGGTGAACGTGCGGCTCAGGCAACACTCCGAGATTTCCGTCGGACTCCAGGTCGGCACGCAGCCTCCGCTGAGTGCACTACGTGCATCCGTACTCGGGGCACGGGCCATGCGGCTGGATTCCGTGATGGTCATCGACCATTTCCAGAACATCTTTCCCCAGGTGATCTGGGACCGCGAGTTCACCTGGCTCGCCGCGCAACGCGCCAGCCCACATGAGTTCTTCGACTATCAAGTCGTGCTCGGCTACCTGGCCTCCCGGATCGGGCCGATGCGCATCGGCGTCGGAGTGACCGAACCGATTCGACGCCATCCGCTGCTGATCGCCCAGGCGATGATGACGTTGTCCCATCTCACCAAGCACGCACCGATCCTCGGGATCGGAGCCGGTGAGCGAATGAACATCGACCCCTACGGCCTCGACCCGTCCGAACCCGTCGGCCGCCTTGAGGAGGCGCTCCAGATCATTCGCCTCTGTCTCTCACACCACGGTCCAATCACGTTTTCCGGCAAGCATTATCGACTCGATCGGGCGACGATGGATCTCAAACCCGCCAGCGGCAGGGTCCCGCAGATCTGGATCGCCGGACACGGTCCCCGGATGTTGCGCTTGACCGGCCGGTACGGCGACGGCTGGTACCCCGCCATGGTGGCCTCACCCGAGGAGTATGCCGCCAAGCTCAAGACCGTGCGGGCCGCCGCGGCCGATGCCGGGCGAGACCCGGCGTCGATCACTCCCGCCCTGCACCGCTTCATTGTGGTCGGCCGCACTGAGGCCGAGGCGCGTGCCATGCTCGACACCAGAGCCATCCGACTGTTCGCGCTCCTGGCTCCCGCGGATGTGTGGCGCCGAGCCGGTACCGCACACCCCTTCGGGGATCATTTCGATCCGCTCGTCGATTTCGTGCCCGACCGCTACCCGCGCCGGACGATCGAGGAGGCGATCGCCGCCGTGCCGCCCGGCGTCATCACCGATGGACCTCTGCTGTGGGGCACGCCGCAACAGATAGCGGCGAAGCTGCGCGCCTTCACCGATGCGGGTATGCGGCACGTCGTCCTCGCACCCGCCTCGGGCCTGGTTTCCAGGCATGCAGCTCTCTACGGGCTGTGGGCTTGCGGCCGAATCGCCCGGTCTCTTCGAGGTTCAGCGCCTGGGGCGTGACCGCGCGCGAGATACCGGCCACGCTTCGCCAGCCATCCGACAAGTCACGCGCTTTGCTCGTCCACCCCGAAACCGGCCGCCTCCGGCAGCTGCTCTTGCGGCGTGGCGCCCCAGCCGAGGTACCCGAGGGTCAACCCCAGAGCAGAGTAGATCGCGGCCTCCGTCCACATGAAGCCGACGCCCCACCGTCTGCCGAGGAAGACCGGTTCGTTGATGATGCCGCGAGACACAGCCACGGCATACGCGGCGTGTACGTAGGCAAGCGCGGCGAACGATCCAGAGAAGAACTTGCATGCTTCGCGGCTCATGTCGGTTTCCTTTCGCTATTCGAGTCACTGACGGTGGGATGAAGTCGGTCGCGCATCCGCGGGAATTCGGTATGGACATGCCGGTCCATCTCAGCGGCGAAGCCGGGTGAGAGGTAGATTCGAAAGAGCGGGTCCAGCAATCTCCCCACCCCTGACCAACCGGCCGTGATCGTGTGGCGGATGAATACGCCACCGCTACCATCGGCCACTTCCACCGTCAATCGCACCGGCAGGCGGATGCGCCTCACCTTCATCCGCCACACAATCTTTCGACCGGGTTCGGCGTGAATTACCACTCCGGTCATGCGGAGACGGCGGGTACCGATGAACTCGTCCATGAAGACCTCGTCACCGACGTGGTCGGGGTCGCCGGCGGCGAGGGGAAGCAGGTGCAGGTGCACGCCGGGCCACCACGCCTGGTAGGCCGCGTCGGCGCAATCCAACAGGAAGCTGGTGACCTCCGCTGCGCTCAGGCCCGGAACGGTCACCTGCGACTCGATCGTCAGCACCGATCCACCTCCCCCCGGTAGCAGGATTGATCAACGGTATGCCGTGCAGCTCGCTGGCAGCAGGGTCGAAAGTCAACTGAACTGCTGCCGGTGTACTGAGCCGGCCGAGCGGCCAACGGGTGCTTCGCGACGAATCCGCTGCGGGGCCGTGACCGCGTACAACCCGTCCGGTTAGGCGGCCTGCTGACCGTCCGCTGTGCGCTCCCCGCGCACCCGGGCCGGAAGCGCGAGCCTGACGATCTTGCGCACGACGGTGCCGAACTGCCGAGACAGCGGACCGGAGTTGTACGGAACTCCGTAGCGCCGGCAGATCTCGCGGACTTCGGGGGCGATCTCGGCGTAGCGCCGCGCCGGAAGGTCGGGGAACAGGTGGTGTTCGATCTGGTGCGAGAGGTTGCCCGACAAGATGTGAAACAGCTTTCCGCCCCGAAGGTTGGCCGATCCGAGAACCTGGCGCAGGTACCACCCGCCGCGCGTCTCGGTGCGGGTCTGTTCGATCGAAAACTCCTGTGCTCCATCGGGAAAGTGGCCGCAGAAGATGATCATGTAGGACCAGACGTTGCGGATCAGGTTGGCCGACAGGTTTCCGGCGAAGACGAACGGCGCGCACGGACCGGCCAGCAGCGGGAACGCAAGGTAGTCCTTGGCCAGCTGCCGGCGGGTCTTGTGCCAGATCTCTTGCAGGATCTCGCGCTTGTCGGCCAGTGAGATCTCCCCGGCCAGGATCCGCTCGGTCTCCAGTTCGTGCATCGCGACGCCGTATTGGAACAACACCATCAGCAGGAACGCGTACACCGGGTTGCCCAGGTAGTAGGGCTGCCAGGGCTGGTCGGGGCTCATCCGCAGGATGCCGTAGCCGACGTCGCGATCCATTCCGACGATGTTGGTGTAGGTGTGGTGGGTGTAGTTGTGGGAATGGCGCCACTGGTCGGCCGGGCAGGCGGTGTCCCATTCGAAGCTGCGACCGGCCAGCGCCGGGTCGCCGGTCCATTCGTACTGCCCGTGCATGACGTTGTGGCCGATCTCCATGTTGTCCAGGATCTTCGACAGGGCCAGCAGCGAGGTCCCGGCCAGCCAGGCCGGGGGCAGGACACCCGCGAAGAGCAAGCCACGCCCGGCCACCTCCATGGCACGTTGGGCCTTGACGACGCGGCGGATGTAGTCGACGTCGGCCTGGCCGAGGTCGGCCACCACACGTTGCCTGATGGCGTCGAGTTCGCGGCCGAATGCCTCGGCCCGATCGGGTGTCAGGGTCACTTGGGTTGTCATAGCTGTACTTTCAGAGTGGTTGGATCAGTGTGGTTTACAGCGCAATATCGACGTCACCGACGGGTGCGGACACGCAGATCTGCACATCCTCCTCGTCGGCGCTCGACACCGAGCCGGTGATCATGTTGCGCACCGCGCCACGGTGCTTGCGGCGGGTGCAGGTGTGGCAGATACCCATCCGGCATCCGCTCTGCGGCGACAATCCGGCACCCTCGGCCTGCTCGAGCACTGTGCGTCCGTCATCGGTGACATCGATTTCGCTGTCCCGGAATCTTATTCGCCCACCCAGTGCTTCGCGGGGGGTCGCGAACGCCGCGGGGACGAAGCTCTCGGAGATGGCGTTGCCGCAGTGGCCGCGCACCGCTTCGACGAGCGCGGGCGGTCCGCACACATAGACCACGCCGGGGTGGGGCATGGCGGCCGCCAGGTGGTGCCGGTCGAAGTGTCCGCTGAGATCGCCGCCCGGCGATCGGGTGAACCCATGCAGCACCCGGACATCGGGCATCGCGGCCAGCTCGTCGTAGTAGCAGGCTTCGTCGCGGGAACGCGCGTAGTGCACGAACCCGATCTGACCGTCGTAGTGTTCGGCGCGCAGGGTCCGCAGCATCGCCATCACCGGGGTGATGCCGCTACCTCCGCTGACGAACAGGATCCGCCGGGGCCTGGGCTCGGGCAGAACGAAGTCACCGGCGGGCGCCGAGAGTTCCACCACCATGCCGGGACGGGCCGCCCGGTGCAGGTAGGTGGACACCAGGCCGCCGTCGTGGATCCCGATGGTGAGCTCGATCAGCGGCGCCCCTGCCGCGTTGGCGGGCGAGTAGCAGCGGGTGCGCCTGCGGCCGTCGATCTCGACGGTGACGCTGACGTGTTGCCCGGCCCGGCAGGCCTCGAACGCCGGATTCGGCGCCAGCATCAGCGTCACGCTTCGCGGGGTACGCCGTTGCACGTCGACGACCTTGGCGCGCGCATCCGCGGTCCACATCGGGTCCACCAGCTCGGTGTAGTGGTCGACCCCGTGGGGGCCGGTGAGCAGGTCGACCAGCGGTGAGCGAAGCACCTTCTCGGTCAGAGTTGGAGTGAGCGTTTTAGTGAACACACGTACACTGTGTATTCAGAAAGTGCATGCGGTCAAGGCATCGGGGCAGTCTGTGGTACGGTTCACAGCAGTGAACAGTCGTACGCCGATCTCACGACATGGCCGGTCTGGGCGGTCCCGTTCCCGGGGCACTCCCTCGCGGGAGGAACGCAAGGAGGCCACCCGTCGGGCAATCATCGCCGCCGCGCTGAAGCTCCTCGACGAGCGCAGCTTCAGCGGCCTGAGCCTGCGTGAGGTCACCCGGGAAGCCGGTATCGTGCCCGCAGCGTTCTACCGGCACTTCGAATCGATGGACGCCCTCGGCCTGGTGCTGATCGACGAGTCGTTCCGCTCGCTCCGGGAGATGTTGCGCAGCGCGCGCGCCGGCAGGCTCGACCCCAATCGGGTGATCGAGTCCACGGTGGAGATCCTCACCGCCAGCGTCACCGAGCGGCGGGAACACTGGAGGTTCATCGCGCGCGAGCGCTCCAGCGGGGTGACGGTGCTGCGCTATGCGATCCGCACCGAGATCCGGCTGATCACCTCGGAACTGGCCACCGACCTGGCCCGGTTTCCCGACCTGGGCACCTGGAGCACCGAGGATCTCAACATTTTGGCCAGCTTGTTCGTCAACTCGATGATCATCATCGCCGAAGCCATAGAGGACGCCCAGGACGCCGCCGCCCTCGCCGAGATCAAACGCACGGCGGTCAAGCAGCTGCGGATGATCGCCATCGGCGTCACGGATTGGCACAGTGACACCCAGACGCCGGCACTCTGAGCGGGCGGAACGCACCACCGGATTCGGGTCCTGGACCTCCCGCACCATCGCAGAGTTCGGTGCCGACAGCGGTGCCGCTCCCGTCGGGTGGCGGATGGGCACGGCGGCGATCGGGTAGCTTAACCGCTCTAGCCGCACGCACCACGACCAGGGAGTACGACGTGACCAACCCAGCACCAGCGGGTGCTTCCGAGGTATGGCCGGGCAAGGCCTACCCGCTGGGTGCCACCTACGACGGATTCGGCACCAACTTCGCGGTGTTCTCCGAGGCGGCCGAGCGCGTCGAACTCTGCCTGTTCGATCCCGACGGCACCGAGACCAGGATCACCCTGCCCGAGGTGGACGGGTTCGTTTGGCACGGCTACCTGCCGACCATCGAGCCGGGCCAGCGGTACGGATATCGCGTCCACGGGCCCCACGATCCGTCACAGGGTTACCGCTGCAACCCGAACAAGCTACTCATCGATCCCTACGTCAAGGCGATCGACGGCACCTTCGACTGGAACCAGTCGCTGTTCGGCTACAACTTCGGCGATCCCGACAGCCGCAACGACGACAACTCGGCGGCGAGTATGCCCAAATCGGTGGTCATCAACCCCTACTTCGACTGGGCGGTAGACCGGCCACCGCAGCACCAATACGCCGACTCCGTCATCTACGAGGCCCACGTCAAGGGCCTGACCCAAACCCATCCGGCCATCCCGGAGAACATCCGCGGCACCTACTCCGCGATCGCGCACCCGGCCATCATCGACCACCTCAAGTCGCTGGGCGCCACGGCGATCGAGCTGATGCCGGTCCACCATTTCGCCAACGACGCCACTCTGATCGAGAAAGGCCTGTCCAACTACTGGGGTTACAACACGATCGGCTTCTTCGCCCCCGACACCAAGTATTCGGCCAGCACCACACCGGGCGGGCAGGTACAGGAGTTCAAGGCGATGGTGCGTACCCTGCACGAAGCCAGTATCGAAGTGATCCTCGACGTCGTCTACAACCACACCGCCGAAGGCAACCATCTCGGCCCCACCCTGTCGTTCCGCGGAATCGACAACGCCGCCTACTATCGGCTCGACGACGACGACAAGCGCTACTACACGGACTACACCGGCACCGGAAACAGCCTCAACGTCGGCCACCCCCATGCGTTGCAGCTGATCATGGACTCGCTGCGGTACTGGGTCACCGAGATGCACGTCGACGGGTTTCGCTTCGACCTCGCCGCCACCCTGGCCCGCGAGTTCTACGACGTCGACCGGCTGAGTACGTTCTTCGAACTGGTACAACAGGATCCGACCGTCAGCCAGGTGAAGCTGATCGCCGAGCCCTGGGACGTCGGGCCCGGCGGCTACCAGGTCGGCAACTTCCCACCCCAGTGGACGGAGTGGAACGGCAAGTTCCGTGACACCGCACGCGACTTCTGGCGCGGCGAGGATTCCAGCCTGGGCGAATTCGCCTCCCGAATAACAGGTTCGGCCGATCTCTATGAGCGCACCGCGCGCCGGCCGGTGGCATCGATCAACTTCGTCACCGCCCATGACGGCTTCACCCTCCGAGACCTGGTGTCCTACAACGAGAAACACAACGAGGCCAACGGCGAGAACAACAACGACGGCGAGAACCACAACCGGTCCTGGAACTGCGGCGCGGAAGGGCCGACACGCGATCGCGCGATCAACACACTTCGGGCGCGCCAGCAACGCAACTTCCTGACCACGCTGCTGTTGTCACAGGGCGTACCGATGATCTCGCACGGCGACGAAGTCGGCCGCACCCAGGGCGGCAACAACAACGGCTACTGCCAGGACAACGCGACCACCTGGATCGACTGGGACAGAGCCGATACCGCTCTGCTGGAGTTCGCCGAGACGGTGTCGGCGTTGCGAGCCGCCCACCCGGTGTTCCGCCGACACCGCTTCTTCAGCGGCCGCCCCGTGCGGCGGCGTGGCAGCCCGGGCCTGCCCGACATCTCGTGGTTCCGGCCGGATGGTTCGGAGATGAACGACGAGGACTGGGATTCGGGCTTCGGCAAGTCCGTGGCCATGTTCCTCAACGGACACGGCATCCCCGACCTGGACCCGCGGGGACAGCGTGTCACCGACGAGTCGTTCGTTATGTGCTTCAACGCCCACCACGAGCCGATGGACTTCATCCTGCCGTCCGCCGACTTCGGTGCGGCCTGGCAGCCCGTCGTCAACACCGCCGCCGCGCCGGCAGAGACCGCCATGGCCGCGGCGGTCAAGGCCGGCAGGCGGGTGCGGCTCGAGTCCCGCTCCATGCTGGTTCTGAAGGCCTCCACCTAGACACCACCGCGCGAGGTGCCGTCTCGCCGGCTGTGGAGCTGTGGCCGATCCCCTCCCCTCCCGGGGACCGGCCACGGCCCCACGCCCATGGCCATGTGCGAATTATCACAATCGGGATCGGCACGTACGCAGTTTTTGACAACATGAATTCAATCTGTCAAGGTTTGCTCCAGCAAACTCGGAGTAGACACTTTTCGAGATCTGCACACACCGCCCCCGATTCGCAATACCCTTCAGCGAAGCCGCAAACAGGAGGTGTGATGCGCAATCCGCACGCGGGTGAGCCGTTCACCAGCACCGATGCCGAGATCGCCACAGCGCTCGAAGACGTCTCGATCCCCGCCCTGATGCTGTCGTGCGTCCACATGAGCGGCGACTACTCGCTGCTCGACGGGCCGATCAAGCCTGCCGGCATCTTCCTCAACGAGGTGCAGGGCTACATGCCCGAGGAGGACAAAGCCGCCGCGCGCAAGCTGGCCGTCGACATCATCCGCGACTACCGCGACCGCGGCTGCCCGGAGCCGGCGCCCGTGGACGCCGCCCACCTCAAACGCATGATGGACTGGCTGGTCGCAAGCGAGGTCCCCGACGAGTATGTGCCGATGATGCTCGAAGAGATGGAGCTCGACGGGCGCGACTCCCGTGACACCGAGCTGCGCTCCGACCCCGACGCGCGGGCCCACTTCCCCGTCATCGTCATCGGCTGCGGGCAGTCCGGCCTGCTGGCCGCGATCCGGCTGGAGCAGGCCGGACTGCCCTACACCGTGATCGAGAAGAACCCCGGCGTCGGCGGAACCTGGTGGGAGAACACCTATCCCGGCGCACGGGTGGATGTCGGCAACCATTTCTACTGCTACAGTTTCGAGCCGTCCGATCACTGGTCGGAGTTCTTCGCCCAGCAGCCGGAGCTGCACGCCTACTTCGAGTCGGTGATGCAGCGGCACGGAATCGCCGAGAACGTCCGATTCAACACCGAGGTGATCTCGGCGGCCTGGGACGACGCGGACGGCACCTGGGCGGTGACGGTTCGCAACTCCGACGGCGAACTCCAGACGCTGCGGGCGCGCGCGGTGATCAGCGCGGTGGGCCAGCTCAACGAGCCGCTCGTCCCCGAGATCCCCGGGGCCGACACCTTCACCGGCCCGGCGTTCCACACCGCCCGGTGGGATCACGACGTGGACCTCGCCGGGAAGAACGTGGTGATGATCGGTGCCGGCGCCACCGGCTTTCAGGTGGCGCCGGCGATCGCCGACACCGTCGGCGGACTCACCATCTTCCAGCGCACCGCCCAGTGGATGTTCCCGAACCCGAACTACCACGCCAAAGTGGGCCCCGGCGTCCAATGGGCACTGCGGCACCTGCCGTTTTACGGCCGCTGGTACCGGTTCCTCATCTTCTGGCCGGGTTGCGACAGCGGCCTTGCCGCCGCGAAGGTCGACCCCGACTGGCCCGACCAGCAACGTGCGGTCAGCGCCGCCAACGACCTGGCCCGGATGATGTTCACCGACTGGATCACCAGTCAGATCGACGGCGACGAAGAGCTTGCGGCCAAGGTCATTCCGGACTACCCGGCAACCGGCAAACGCACCCTGCAGGACAACGGCAGCTGGCTGAGGACCCTGACGAAGGACAACGTCGAACTCGTGCGGTGCGGCATCGACCACATCGAACCCGACGCGGTGGTCGACGCCGAGGGCCGCCGCCATCGCGCCGACGTACTCGTCTACGCCACCGGTTTCCGGGTCAACGACTTCCTGTCGTCGCTGCACGTGACCGGCCGGGGCGGGGCGGATCTGCACCAGATGTGGGGACACAAGCCCGCGGCATATCTCGGCATGACCATCCCCGGGTTCCCGAACTTCTTCTGCATGTACGGCCCCGGCACCAATCTGGCCAGTGGCGGTAGCCTGATCTTCCACTCCGAGTGCGAGATGCGCTACATCATGGGCTGTATCGACCTGCTGCTCTCGTCGGGAAAGCCAGCCATCGAGCCGCGCACCGACCGCTACGACGACTGGTACGAACGGTGTCAGGCCGAGTTGAAGACGCTGGTGTGGTCGCAGCCGACCATCAAGCACAGCTTCTACAAGAACTCCGAGGGTGTCGTGCACTCGCTGAGCCCGTGGCGGCTGGTCGACTTCTGGTCCTGGACCCGTTCACCGGATCCGGACGATTTCGTGATGGACTAGGACCGCCGCCTAGACCGATCGCCTCGCTCCTCCTGAGCCCCACACCGTGGCGGCATCGTCGACTCGGCTAGACGTTCAGCGGGAAGCCACCGCTGACCTTGAGCGTCTCGCCGGTGATGAACGACGATTCCTGCGAACACAGGAACAGCATCGTTGCCACGACGTCGTCCATCGTGCCGAGCCGATGCACGAGCTGTCGTTCCCGGACGATGTTGTCGATGAGTTCATCTGGCAGCTCCGCGAGCGCGTTCTCGGTGTTCATCAGCCCGGGGGCGATGGCGTTGACTCTGATGCGGTCGACTGCCAACTCGGCGGCGAACGCCACCGTGAGTCCGCGCACCGCCAACTTGGAGACCCCGTAGGGCGTCATGCTCATGTAGCCGGCCATCGACGAGATGTTGAGCACCACACCACCGCCCCGCGACCTCATCGAATCCCGGCACGCCAGTGTGCAATTCACCACCCCGATCACGTTGACGTCGAACAGGCCGCGCAGGTCGGTGCGGGACAGCACGCCGAACGGCTGGTTGTACTTGAGCAGATGCCGACCGGCGTTGTTGATCAGGATGTCGATGCCGCCGAACTCACGCACAGCCGTTGCCACCGCGGCATCGACCTGGTCCTCATCGGCCACGTCGCACTCGATCGCCACGGCCTTGGCGCCGGCCGAATTCAGTTCTGCTGCAGTGGCTTGCGCCGTCTCCGCGTCGACATCGGCGAGTACCACGCCGGCGCCCTCAGCGGACAGTGCCCTGGCGAAGGCGCGGCCGAAGCCGATGGCTCCACCGGTGATGAAGGCGTTCTTGCCGGCGAATCGGCCGGTCACGACGGACCGTTCCCATAGACGTCCACCCGGTCACGCTAGCGTGCCGCGGCCCGTCGTCGTGGTCGGTCGGGCTCAGCGGGGTGGGCGCCACATCGGCCACAGCGACGGCCCGCCGTCGGGCAGCACGATCTCGCCGGTCACCCGGAAGCCGAACCGTTCATAGAATCCGATGTTGTCCGGATTGCTGGACTCCAGGTAGGCCGGTGCGCAGTCGGCGTCGCAGCGTTGCAGCCTCGACCGCATGAGGGCGTACCCGAACCCCCCTCCGCGCACCGACGGGTCGCTGCCGAGAACGGCCAGATACCAGTGCGGCTCCTCGGGATGGTTCTCTTTCATCAGGTCGGTCACCACCCGGCCCGCGGCCAGCCGGCCGCGAAACGCGCGGAGGACCGCCGGCAGCATCGCCAACTGCTCCCGGGCGGACTGTTGCCAGCGCCCGGGCGGGTCCCACAACGCGGCCGCGCCCACCCCCGTTTCCGAGACGGCCACGTCGACTCCACGCCCGGCCAGGTAGTGGTGGCGGGTCAGCGCGCCGAACAGCCCGGGCAATGCGGCCTTGCGCCGCTCGGCGTCGGGCTGCGTCCACGACACCACGGGATCGTCCTGGAAGGCCCGGCCCAGCACCCGCGCCAGGCCGGGGATGTCGGACCTGCTGGTCGCGCGGACGTCGATAGCCATCTTCGCCGCTAGTCCTTCTCGCGGGTGCTGCCGGTCTGCCGCAGCGACCAATCCCACAGCCGGACGGCTTGCTCGGGGTCGACCGCGTGGGCGGCGTAGCCGCCCACCGTGACCGCGCCGGACGGCTCGGCGACACGGCAGTCCTCGAGGTAGCACCCGCCACGGCCCGCCAAATCCGCACTGGTGGCCGCCCACACGGTGGTCGCCGCACCGTGGGCGGCATCGGTGACGTCGAGGTTGGCCAACCTGTCGGCGACGTCGTCTCGGGTGAGGTGACGCGCCAGGTCGGTGACGACCACCCCGGGGTGTATGGCAAAGGAGTGCACACCGTGGGGCCCCCAGCGCCGCTCGGATTCGACGGTGAACAAGACGTTGGCCGTCTTGCTCTGCCCGTAGGCCTGCCACTTGTCGTAGCCGGATTCGTCCTCGTAGTTGGGGTCCGGCCAGCGGATGCCGCTCATGAGGTGGCCGCGGCTGCTCAGGTTCACGATGCGGGTGCCCGCGGCGAACCGGTCGGCCAACGAGGTGGTCAACACGAAGTGGCCGAGATGATTCGTGCCGAGCTGCAGTTCGAAACCCTGCTTGGTGCGCAGCAGCGGGGTGGCCATGACACCGGCATTGTTGATCAACACGTCGATGCGGTCGTGCCGATCGGCGATCGTCGCCGCCGCGGCGCGCACCGAATCCAGGTCGGTCAGATCCAGTGCGACAAGCTCACAGTCGAGCAAGGCTCGCGCCTTGTCGACGTCGCGCACCGCGGCCACCAC
>Ga0055451_10000173_pt1 | contig 24257 bp, 24 predicted proteins | sample China_Galinas_PW_3_FD_57745 | JGI IMG/M metagenome (GOLD analysis project Ga0055451, IMG submission 57745) | Wetland microbial communities from San Francisco Bay, California, USA, that impact long-term carbon sequestration - China_Galinas_PWB_D2 | ecosystem: Environmental > Aquatic > Marine >... | reverse complement strand
AGCGCGGCCGGCGCGCGATCCCGGAGTTGGAGGCCGCGACGCCCGCCGATGGCGTCATCACCGGGCTGGGCCGGGTCAACGGCGCGATGTTCGGACCGCAACGCTCGACATGCGCGATCGTGGCCTACGACTACACCGTGCTATCGGGCACCCAGGGCCACTTCAGCCACCGAAAGACCGACAGGATCCTGCAGCTGGCCCGGCTGCACCGCTATCCCGTGGTGCTGTTCGCCGAGGGTGCGGGAGGCCGCCCCGGCGACACCGACGCGCCGAATGTGGCTGGGCTGCACTATTCCACGTTCGCCGAGATGGGTGCGCTGTCCGGTGTCGTGCCTCTGGTCGGGGTGGGCGCCGGCCGCTGCTTCGCCGGCAACGCGGCGCTTCTCGGCACCTGCGACGTCATCATCGCCACCGCCGACGCGACGATCGGCATGGCCGGGCCGGTGATGATCGAAGGCGGCGGCCTGGGCACGTTCACGCCGGAAGAGGTCGGGCCGATCGATGTGCAGACCCGCAACGGCGTGGTGGACATCGCCGTGGCCGACGAGGCGGAGGCGGTTGCCGCCGCGAAGAAATACCTGGCCTACTTCCAGGGCGCACTGCCCGGCCACGAAGCCGCCGACCAGCGCCGGCTGCGACACCTCGTGCCCGACAACCGCCAACTCGCCTACGACGTGCGCGCCGTCGTCGGGACACTGTTCGACGTCGGATCGGTCCAGGAACTGCGCCAACTCTTCGGCACCTGCGTCATCACCGCGCTGGCCCGCCTCGAGGGCCGATCCGTCGGTGTGATCGCCAACGACCCCGCCGTGCTCGGCGGTGCGATCGACGCAGAGGGCGCCGACAAACTCGCCCGGTTTCTGCAGTTGTGCGACGCGTTCGGGCTTCCGGTCGTTTCCCTATGTGACACACCGGGATTCATGGTCGGGCCCGATGCGGAGAAGACGGCGACGGTGCGCCACTTCTCCCGGTTGTTCGTCCTCGGCGGCCACCTGAGCGTGCCGATGGTCACAGTCGTGCTGCGAAAGGGTTATGGCCTCGGGGCGATGGCGATGGCAGCGGGCTGCTTCCACAACACCTCCGCGACCGTGGCGTGGCCGACCGGCGAGTTCGGCGGGATGAACCTCGAAGGCGCAGTGCGCATCGCGGCCCGTGACACGCTCAACGCGATCGCGGATCCCGCCGAGCGGCAACAGACCTACGACGAGATGCTTGCCGCCGCGTATCGCGACGGCAGCGCGCTGAACACGGCGTCGCACCTGGAGATCGACGACGTGATCGACCCCGCCGACACCCGCGCCGTCATCGCGGCGACGGTGCTCCCGGCGGCACCGCCCGCCGGGCCTGGCTGGGCCAACCCGGTCCGGCGCTGCGGAATCGACACCTGGTGAGGCGGCGCTCGCTGGTCACATCAGCCACTCGCGTCACCGGTCCATGGCAGCCGCGTTGCCTGAACACGGGCCTCAGGTGTCCCATCTGTCTCTCCGGGTGAGTGGGACCTTTGTGCCCGACTCTTAGCGACAACAGAGTTTCCCCAGCGCAGAGGCGAGCCATACCGGCAAGTCGCGCAACTGTTCACGGTTGCGCGTGACGAAGCGGCGCATTGCGATGCCGGCGGGCGTACAGCGCGCCGGCCACGATCACCACATCGACACCGTCGAAGCGGCGGACTTTCTTGGCGGGCGCCACCGCCGCGTCGTGCTCAAAGTCGCGCAGCGCGTCGCCGACCATCGCGGCCAACCCGGCAGTGCGCTTCCGTTGCGGACCGAACGCGATAAGGATGTCCATGCCCCGATCCTTTCGGGACGGACAGGCAGCGTAGGGGCACATTGCCCGCCCCGAGGGGACCATCGCCCCTTCCGCGGTGTCCGTTCTTGACGCACTGTGGAACTCATGGAGCACCTGTCAATGCTTGACGCGAGTTTCCTCGAAGCCGAGGACTCCGATCGCCACGTCAGTCTGGCGATCGGTTCGGTTTCCGTACTCGAAGGCCCGATGCCCGACGACGACGAGCTCGTGTCCGGGCTCGCGGAAAAAGTGCAGACGGTCCCGCGGTTCAGACAGGTGTTGCGGACGCATCCACTGGACATCGAGGCGCCGGAGTGGGTCGACGCGGAGAACTTCGACATCTCTCACCACGTGCACCGCGTCGCGGTGTCACATCCCGGCGATGACGCGGCTCTGTACCGCCTCACCGCCGAGGTGATGGAGCGCCGGTTGGACCGAGACCTTCCGCTGTGGGAGTGCTGGATCGTCGAGGGGCTGCAGGACGGCCAGTGGGCCATGATCATGAAGCTGCACCACTGCATCGCCGACGGCATCGCGACCATGCACATGCTGGCCGGGATGAACGACGGCGGCGAAGAGGACACGTACGCCACCGACATCCGTGCGGCACATAAGCCGGCGCGCCGATTCGGGCTGCCGCAGTTCAGCCCGGATCCCCGGAAATGGGTCAGCGGGGCCTGGCAGCGGTCGACGTCCCTGGTGGGCGACGCCAGCCGCGCGTTGGGCGGGACCGTCGAGATCCTCGGCGGTCTGCTGCGTCCGCCCCCGACGTCATCGCTGGTGGGTCCGGTAGCCACGATGCGGCGCTATGCCGCCGCCGAGGTGTCCCTCGACGACGTGAAGAAAGTGGCACACGCGTACGACGTGACCCTCAACGACGTCGTGCTGGCCGCGATCACCGATGCGTACCGCGCCACACTGATCCGCCGCGGCGAGAAGCCGCAACGCAATTCGCTGCGCACGCTGGTACCGGTGTCGGTGCGCTCCAACGAGCAGGTGGACAGGGTCGACAACCGGGTGTCACTGATGCTGCCGCAGCTCCCCGTCGAATTGTCGGACCAAGAAGACCAACTCCGCGCGGTGCACAAGCGGTTGACGCAAGCCAAGGAAAGCGGACAGCGGCAAGCGGGCGCTGCGTTCATGTCGGCGGCGAATATGGTTCCGTTCCCGCTGACCGCGTGGACGGTGCGGGCGATCACGCGGCGTCCGCAGCGCGGAGTTGCCGCCCTCGCGACGAACGTGCCGGGTCCGCGTCATCCGATGCAGGTCATGGGCCACAAGGTGCTGCGGCTCCTCCCGATCCCGCCGATCGCGCTCGGGCTGCGAACGGGGATCGCGATCGTGAGCTACGCCGACAGATTGGTCTTCGGCATCACCGGGGACTACGACACCGCCGCAGACGTGGGCGAAATCGCCCGCGGTATCGAGCGCGCCGTGGCACGACTCGTCGAAATCAGCGCGCCCGCCGCGGAGTCGAGCACGCGCAAGCTGTCCTAGGGTTTGGCGGGTTTGGCGGGTTTGGTCACGCCGTCCCACTGCATGCGGACCTGCGTTCCCCCTCTTGACGTGTCAATGGCTACGCGATCCGACAGCGCCTTCATCAGCGGAATTCCCCGGCCGCGACTCCGGTTCGGCTTGGGATTGGGTGCACGCCAGACGCCTTGGTCGGAGATCGTGGCCGTCAGGCTGCCGACATTCGGGTCATAGTGTGCGAGCAGATCTATCGTTCCCGGCGAATTCGTGGTCAAGTACGCGAATTCCGCGGAATTGGCCAACGCTTCGTTGATCGCCAGCACCAGATCACTGGCCCGGATGGGATCGATGTCGAAGAATCGCTCCAGCCACCCGGCGAACTCTTCCCGGATGCGAGAGACGCTTTCGGCGTCGGCCGCGATGCCGACGCGCTGGAAACGCTCGGCGTTAGCGACGTGGGCCTGAGACACGGAATCGATCATGGCAACAGCTGACTACCCAATGGCGTGGCTGTCTATGCGCTGAGTGCCGACAGTGCCTCGTCGCGGGTGGCGTACAGCTTGATCAGATCGGCGATACCGACGAGTTTGAGCGGACGGCTGGTCGCCGGCCCGTCAGCAACCACGCAGAACCGGATATCCGGGGTCACTTCGTCGTGGACCGCGACCAGCACACCCATTCCGGCCGACGCGAGAAACTCGATGTTCGTGAAGTCAATCACGAGACCGGCGGGCTTCTGGTCGAGAGCGGCCCGGATGGCCTGCTCCAACTGCGGGGCGGTCAGCATGTCGACGACGCCCGAAGCGGACACGACCGCGACTCGACCGACCCATTCCTCGTCGAGGACGCAGCTGGTCGCCTGTGTCGCGTTTTGTTCGTCCACGGTCACCTCCCGTGTGGTTTCCCTGGTGCGCTGGGCGCAGGGGGCGCGGAGCCATAAGCTCGCGAGGCTGCGGTCTGAACCTGCAAGGTCAACAAGTGTCGTTTGCGCCGATGACGGCACAACCAGGAACAGCGTAACGCAGAATCCTGATACCGCTGTTCCCGCGGAACGAAACGCGCCCCACCGCGCTCGCCAGGGAGTACGCGGGCGCCGTGGCGCTTCAGTTCATCTGCGAGTCCAGCAGCCCGCGACGCACAGCAGGCCCGATGTTGGACATGACCTGTTGAAGCAGGGCGTCGTAGGTGGCGCCGTCATTGACGAGGTCGTCTCGGCCCTGGTGGTGCAAGTACGCGTCGAAGCGGCGGTCGATAGGCCAGTCTGCGTAGATCGGCTCGGTGAATTCGGATCTCAAGAAGTCCCATGCGATGGCGTCGAGTTGTTGCGGTGTGAATTCCATGTGACCGGCTGCCGACATCCCCGAATCCCTTCGTCTGTGGTAACGCCATACTCTCGCCACTGAGCCAACCGCACATAGAGACAAAAGTCATCAAAATTCCCGTGTCAGAACGGTGAGGGTTTTCTTGGGTTCGGCGGCGCGGGCGCGTTTTCGGGTGGCATCATCACGCCGCGGCTCGTTGCCAGAGGATGCGGTGTTGGTTGCCGCGGCAGGGCAGCTGTGGTGGCGGCCTCCACGATTTCCTGCAGCTGCGTCTTCCCGGTGGGACCATCGACTTATGGACCAGGACGACCCCGAGAAGCGCATCGCCGAGCTCGAACGACAGTTAGCTGAGCCGCGCGCCGCCGGCGACCGCAGCACCAACCGGGTCTCTCAGCGCGGCGCTCCACCCACCGGCCGATCCGAGTCGACGACGGGCGGTCGCCTTACGCCAAAGCAGGTTCGCAACGTGGCTTTCTCGAAGCCACCCCTCGGAAAACGCGGCTATAACGAAGACCAGGTTGACGCGTTTCTCGACATCGTTGAGGAGCAAATGAAATCTCAGTAGGGCGCTCACCGAGAACACCTGAGTGATCGATGTATCGAATAAATGGTCCCCGGCTCTTCAGCGAGGCCGGCGGTCATGCTGTTGTTGCCACTATGTCTCGCCACAGCGTCTCGGCGTCACGAATCGAGTCTGCCAGTGGTTGGTCGGTGTCGAGGTGGAAGGCGTCGCGCCAGTCCTCACCGGCACGGATCAGCGCTTCGGCGATGGCCGGTGTGGCATCGGAGGCACCGCCCGGAGGTCTTCCCGCTACTCTGGCTGCCGCCGTCTCCGGTGAGGCCACGCAGAGGATTTCAGACAGCACCGAGTGCGTGTCCGACGCGAGCTGTCGCGCCGCAGCACGGTGTCGGGGGTCCCGCCAGGTGCCGTCCAGGATCACCGACCGGCCGCCGGCGATCAGCAGATGTGCGTGGCGCAGCACAGCGTGGTAGACCTCTCCGACGTTCTCCGGTGAGTACAGGCCCCGATCGAGCTCCCCGCGCGACCCGATCACCGTGCCCGACTGCTGCAGTTCGCGTCGCACGTCGTCGGTGGAGACCACCTGCGCGCCGACCCGCTCGGCCAGCCGGCGCGCCAGCGTCGTCTTGCCGGTGCCCGGCCCACCGCCGACGAGCACGAGTCGCACTGCGCCCGCGCGCAGGTGGTCGATCGCGATGTCGAGGTGGCGCACCGCGTCACCGGCGGCGTCGGGATGGTCCTGACCCACCCGGATGCAGTCGACCTTCGCGCGGACGACGGCCCTGTAGGCGATGTAGAAGTGCGTAAGCGACGGCGGCGCGACATCGCCGCTCAGCCGAGCGTAAGTCGCCAGGAAATAGTCAGCGAGCTCCTTGCTGTCGTGGAACTCCAAATCCATTGCCAGAAAAGCGGCGTCGTCGATGACGTCCACGTGGCGCAAGCTGTCGTCGAACTCGAGGCAGTCCAAGATCTCCACCTCGCCGTCGGGCAGGCAAAAGATGTCGTCGGCGAGAAGGTCGCCGTGTCCGTCGACGATGCATCGGTCTTCGACGCGTGCGGTGAAAAGGACCGACCGGCCGGCGATGAACTGCGTGGCCAGTTGTTCGAGCTCGGCAACCGTGTCGGCAGGCAACACGGTGCCGGCGAACCGCTTCAGTTCAGCGATGTTCTCCTGCCACCGCCCGTCGACCGCACCGACCTTGCCCTGCTCGTCGATGGCGCGGCCCCGGTCGGCACGGCCGTGAAACCGTGCGAGCTCGTCGGCGACGCGCTCCAGCGCAGCGGTCACCGGCTCGTCGTGGCGCACCCTGGTCGACAGCCGGCAGGCGTCGGGGTAGCGGCGCATCACCACGACCGGTTCCGCGGCGCCGGACGGATCGGTCAGGTGCGCGACGCCCAGATACGTGTCCGGCGCGAGCCGGCGGTTGAGTTCCACCTCGCGCTCGCATGACCGCTCGCGGCGCTCGAGCGTGGAGTGGTCCAGGAAGTCAGTGGTGATGGGCTTCTTCCCTTTGTATGCCCTCTCGCCGACGAGAACCACCACGCCGGTGTGCGTTTCGCGGATTTCGGCATACGGGGTAGACGCGTTAGCCGCGGCACCGGTGGTCCTGGTCTGTCCCATGGTCATATTCTCCGATTGCCGGATACCCGAAACGATAGTGGGCCGGAGACCTGAGGCAGCGGGAACGTCGGCGAGCAGGCCGGTGACCAAGGACTCTGGTGCCCGGTTGACTTGTGTTTAGGGTCGGAAACGGACGGGAGGGCGTGATGAACCGACCAACGGTGGACACCGAAGTGATCACGAAGGCCATCATGCTGGCGTGCAGGGCGCCGTCGCTGCACAACAGCCAGCCCTGGCGTTGGTTGGTCGGCACCGGCGAGGTCGACCTGTTCAGCGACGACACCCGCACGTTGCGCGCCACCGACAGCTCGGGGCGCGAAACGCTCATCAGTTGCGGCGCCGCGCTGGGGCACTTCCGGATCGCGATGGCCGCGGCCGGCTGGGACACCAACGTCGACCGGTTCCCCAACCCCAACGAACTCGACCATCTCGCAACGGTCGACTTCTCCCCCGCTCATTTCGTGACGGCCGCCCAGCGTGAGCGCGCCGACGCGATCCTGCTCCGCCGGACGGACCGACTGCCCTTCGGCGCACCCACCGATTGGGACTCGTTCGAATCGGTGTTGCGCACGACGTTCGATCCGACGGTCGCGAGCCTGGACGTGTTGGCCGACGACGCCCGCCCGACGCTGGCCGAGGCGTCCCGCCTCACCGAGTCGCTGCGCCGCTACGACCAGTACTACCACGACGAACTGCGCTGGTGGACAGAGCCATTCAGGATGTTCCAAGGTTTGCCGCACAGCGCGCTGGTCTCCGAGGAGGAGAACGCCCGCGTCGGGGTGAACCGCCAGTTTCCGGGCGGCGAGCACAGTGACCGGCGTCCGGAGCAGTTGGCGGATCAGGCGAAGATAGTCGTGATCTCGACGCCGGAGCACACCCGCGCCGACGCGCTCAACTGCGGCGAGGTGCTGTCCACGGTGCTGCTCGAGGCCACGATGGCGGGTCTGGCGACGTGCCCGCTGACCTCCATCACGGAGTTGGCGGAAAGCCGGCAAGCCATCGAGAGGCTGATTGGCGACGGCGGCTTCCCGCAGGTGCTGATCCGCATGGGCAGGGCGCCGGCCCTCGAGCACCCCCCGGCGCCCACGCCACGGCGCCCACTGAGCGAAGTCATGCAGATGCGTCGTTGAGTTCGGGAGGAGCAGATGAAAGCGAAAGTCGGCGACTGGCTGGTGATCAAGGGCACCCGGGTGGACGAGGCGGTTCAGCGCGGACTCATCACAGACGTGCATTCGGCCGACGGCTCGCCACCCTACGTCGTGCGCTGGCTCACCACCGACCACGTGGCCATTGTCTTCCCGGGTCCCGACGCACTGATCGTCACACCGGAGGAACAGGAGGCCGCCGACGAGCGGGCCCGGTGCCGTGCCGCGTCGGTGCAGTCCTCGATCATGCACAAGAGCCGGTGACCCCGGTTCGCGACGCGGTGCGAGTGTCCAACAAGCGCCCGCTGAACCCTGTCGTCATCGACCCGAAGATCGAACTCGCGGATTCAGGAGAGTGAGATGGCCCAACCAACAAGCAGGACCGGCATTCTGGTCGGCGCCGACGGATCGACGGAGTCCGACGCCGCGATCCGCTGGGCCACCACCGAGGCGGTAATGCGTCGGGCTCCCCTGACTCTGGTGCACGTGCTGGCGCCCGTGGTTACCACATGGCCGATCGGGCCGGTGCAAGCCAGCATCACCGAGTGGCAGGAGGACAACGCACAGCAGGTGCTCGGTCGGGCGACCAAGACGGTTCAATCATGCGCCGCCCAGTCCGAGCTGCCCGACGTCCACACCGAACTTCTGCGCGAGGAAATCGTGCCGGCACTCGTCGAGGCATCCAAGGACAATCAGATGGTGGTCGTCGGCAGCCACGGCACCGGGGTGCTGGGCCGCGTGCTGATGGGGTCGGTCACCGTCGGCCTGCTGCATCACGCGCACTGCCCGGTGGCGGTGATCCACGGCGACCAACAGCCCTCCCGCGACGCCCCGATTCTGCTGGGCATCGACGGATCGCCTGCCTCGGAAGCGGCCACCACACTGGCCTTCGACGAAGCCTCGCGCCGCGGCGTCGGCCTCAGCGTCCTGCACGCGTGGAGCGACGTGGGGGTCTTTCCGATTCTGGGCATGGACTGGCGGGAGTACGAGAGCGAGGGACACGAGGTCATCGGCGAACGCCTGGCCGGCTGGCAGGAGCAGTACCCCGACGTCGCCGTCCGGCGGCGCCTGGTCTGCGATCAGCCTGCGCAGTGGCTGATTCGGGAGTCCGAGCACGCCCAGGTGGTGGTCGTCGGCAGCCGTGGCCGGGGCGGATTCCGGAGCTTGCTTCTGGGTTCGGTGAGCTCGGCCGTAGCGCAAGCCGCGGCCGCTCCGGTAATCGTGGTCCGAGGCGATCGGGTGGACTAGCGCCCTCGCGCGACGATCACCGGTGTGCGAGCGCCGTGTGCCACGGCCGAACTGACTGAGCCGAGAAGCATCCCGGCAAAACCTCCGCGCCCGTGGCTTCCGACCACGACAAGCTGCGCCACTTCGGAGCGCTCGATCAAGTGGCGGGCCGGGTGGTCCCACACCACCACGCGACGCACCGCAACGTCCGGGTACCGCGCTGACCACCCGGCCAAGCGCTCCGCCAAGGTCTTGTCGGCGGCCACTTCCAAGGCCGACCATTCCAGGCTCGGGACCGACGATGCGTCCGCGTCGTTCCATGCGTGCAAGGCCACCAGCTCCGCACCCCGCCAAGATGCTTCGTCGAAAGCCATGGCGGTAGCGAGTTCCGAAGACGCAGAACCGTCGATGCCCAACAGCACCGGACCGCCGGGAACTTCGGGCCCTTCGTCATGGATCACGGCGACCGGGCAGTGCGCATGGTGGACGAGGGAGGTGCTGACCGATCCCAGCAGTGTCCGGGCCAGCGCGCCCTGTCCCCGACAGCCCACGACGACCATGTCGGCGTCCTTGGACAGCTCGACCAGTGTCGGGATGGGTGCCGAGAACACCATTTTGGTGCTGACCCTCAAGCTCTCGAGTTCGCCCTCGGCGACTTTGACCGAGTCGGCGAGTACTTGCTGTGCTTCCTCTTCCTGCCACCGCGTCAACTCTTCGGGGACCGGGGCCGCGGGCCACGCCATCTCTGTCAGCCCGGCCGTCGGCGTCGTCCGGGCGTGGACCACAGTCATCGACAGATTGCGCGTGGCTGCTTCTCGGGCTGCCCATCGCAATGCGGCGTTGGACGGGGCCGATCCGTCGACCCCGACGAGGATTCGCTGATGCGCGCGGTGACCGGTCATTCCACCGCCCTTCTGAGGTGAGCAGTCTGTCAACGACCTTAGGGGCCCGACCGCCGTCGGTCATGAGTCCTTGGTCACTTAGCCGGTGATCCGACGGCATCGATCGACGCAACATCGAAACCACCGTCGACAGCCGGCGCCGCGTTTACGCTGCTTTCGGGAGGCTCGTGATGGACCGCGCGAACTGGGTGCCGCCGCTGCGCGACGAGGAAGTCGAGATCACCGCTGGGCCGGTCGCGGTGGCCGGCCATCTGACGATTCCGGTGAACCCGAAAGGAATCGTCGTCTTCGCGCACGGAAGCGGAAGCAGCAGGTTCAGCCCGCGCAACATCTTCGTCGCCGACGTCTTGACCGCGGCCCGATTCGCGACGTTGTTGTTCGACCTGCTGACGCCGGCCGAGGAAACCAACCGCGCCAACATCTTCGACATCGAACTGCTGGCGCGCCGGTTGGTCGACGTCACCGAATGGCTGGCCACCCATTCGGACACGGCCTCGTTGCCGACCGGGTTCTTCGGAGCCAGCACCGGCGCGGGCGCGGCGCTGCGGGCGGCCGCCGACCCGCGAGTCGACGTGCGCGCGGTCGTTTCGCGCGGCGGCAGGCCCGACCTTGCGGGCGAGTCGCTTGCGCGGGTGCAGGCTCCCACCCTGCTCATCGTCGGCGGCCGCGACGAGGTGGTGCTCAGGCTCAATCGACTGGCCCAACAGGCGATTCCGGTAAAGTGCCGGCTCGCGGTCGTCCCCGGCGCCACCCACCTTTTCGAGGAGTCCGGCGCCCTCGAGAAGGTCGCGGAACTGGCGCGGGACTGGTTTGTGCAGCACCTGTGAAACCGCCAATGAAGAGGCCTGCAAGCAATGGACTTGAGTCCCTACCGCCGGGCCCGGCCGAGTGGTCGGATGGTGGTGTCAGCATTTCGAGACCCGACTGATGCGGCTGGAGGCGCCATGAGTCACCGAGATAGCGGCGGTCAGGTCAAGTCGTGGACCGTCGAGATCGAGATCGACGAGCACGAGAACAAGACCCGGGCCAAGGCCCGGCTACAGTGGCGGGGCAGGGACTTCGTCGGGATAGGTGTGGCCCGCCGGAATCCGGCCGACTACAACGTGTCTGAGATCGGCGACGAACTCGCAGCAGCCCGTGCGCTGTCCGACCTCGGGCATCAGTTGCTTGTCGTGACCGCGTCGGACATCCGGGCCGTCACCCACGAGTCGGCCAACCTGCACTGAATAGGAGCGGGTAATGACGCGTGCGGCACCCCGGCGGGTGTTCCGCGACCGTCGCGAGGCGGGACGGATACTCGCGCAGCTGCTGACGGCGTACCGGGGCAGGGACGACGTCGTCGTCCTCGGGCTGCCGCGCGGCGGCATTCCGGTTGCGTGGGAGGTGGCGGCGGCTCTCGGGGCGCCGCTGGACGCGTTCGTGGTGCGCAAACTCGGGGCTCCGGGCCACGAGGAGTTCGCGGTCGGCGCTTTGGCCAACGACGGACGCGTCGTCATCAATGACGACGCAGTCCGCGGCCTCGGGATCACTCCCCAGCAGTTGCGTGACGTGGCCGAACGTGAAGGGCGCGAACTGATCCGGCGAGAAGTCGCGTACCGCGGCGGGCGCCACCCGGTCGGTGTGACGGGCAAGGCGGTCATCCTCGTCGACGACGGCCTGGCCACCGGCGCCAGCATGTTCGCGGCAGTGCAGGCACTGCGCGAGGCCGACCCGGCCGAGATCGTGATCGCAGTGCCCGCGGCCCCGGAGTCGACCGTTCGGGAGTTCGCCGGCCTGGTCGACGAAGTCGTGTGCGCGAGCATGCCGACGCCGTTTCTGGCAGTCGGAGAATCCTTCTGGGATTTCACCCAGATTAGCGACGACGAGGTGCGCGAGCTGCTGGCCACGCCGACCACCGGAGTCGCGACAGCGGTCGTGACGGCGGCGGAGACTCCGGCGGAGCTGGTCACCCGGGTCGCCGTCGACGCCCCGGGCGGGGTGCCGCCGACGGAGGCTTTGGAGGAGCTGATCGGAGACGCCCGGATCGTGCTGATCGGCGAAAGCTCGCACGGCACACGCGAGTTCTACGAAGCTCGTGCCGAGATCACCAAGTGGCTGATCGAGGCGAAGAGCTTCTGCGCGGTCACCGCCGAAGCCGACTGGCCCGACGCGTACCGGGTGAACCGCTACGTGCGCGGGCTCGGCGGCGACGCCACCGCCGAAGAGGCGCTCAGGGGTTTCCAACGCTTCCCCGCCTGGATGTGGCGCAACGTCGTGGTCCGGGACTTCGCAAGCTGGCTGCGCCGGCACAACGAGAGTTGCGAGCCTGCCCACCGGTGCGGCTTCTACGGTCTGGATCTGTACAGCCTGCACCGGTCGACGCAGGAGGTGATCGCCTACCTCGACAACCTCGACCCGGTGGCGGCGGAGCGGGCGCGCAGGCGATACGCGTGCTTCGACCATGCCTCGGCCGACGACGGCCCGGCGTACGGATTCGCGGCGGCGTTCGGCGCCGGCTTGTCGTGCGAGAAGCAGGCGATCGAGCAACTGGTGGAAATGCAGCGCAACGCGCTGGATTATGCGCGTCGCGACGGCCTGCTGGCCGAAGACGAGTTGTTCTACGCGCAGCAGAACGCCGTCACCGTTCGCAACGCCGAGGTGTACTACCGCTCGATGTTCAGCGGCCGAGTCACGTCGTGGAACCTGCGCGACCAGCACATGGCTGAAACCCTCGACGCGCTGCTTGCCCATCTGGACAAGACCAGGGGCGACGGACCCGCCCGAATCGTGGTGTGGGCGCACAACTCTCACGTGGGCGACGCCCGAGCCACCGAAATGGGCGCCGATGGGCAGTTCACGCTCGGCCAGCTGGTCCGCGAGAAACACGGCGACGGCGCGCGACTCATCGGGTTCAGCACGTACAGCGGCACGGTCACCGCGGCGAGCGACTGGGGCGGGCCGGCCGAGCGCAAGGTTGTGCGCAACGCGTTGAACGGCAGCATCGAGGAGTTGCTTCACGAGACCGGCAATCCGTGCTTTCTGGTGTCGCCGAGGCTGCGCCGCGACGCCGCCGAGCCCCTGTCGCTCGTCCGGCTGGGCAGGGCGATCGGGGTCATCTACTTGCCCGCCACCGAGCGGCAGAGTCACTATTTCCATACTCGGCCCGCCGACCAGTTCGACGCGATCATCCACATCGACGGCACGTGCGCGCTCGAGCCGCTCGAGGCGACCAGCCTGTGGGTGGAAGGTGAGACGCCAGAGACGTACCCGACGGGCCTGTAGCCCCAGCACGTACCGAAGAGAGGGAGAGTCACCGCCTCATGGAATCAGCGGGCGAGCGCACCGAATACGGAACGACGATCGTCACGCTGACTATGAACCCCGCACTTGACGTCACGACGAGCGCCCAGCGTGTCGGCCCGACGGACAAGGTCCGTTGCCGCGGTGTGCGTTACGACGCGGGCGGCGGGGGCATCAACGTCGCCCGGGTTGCCCGCGTGCTCGGCGCCTCGGTGTCGGCGGTCTTTCCGGCGGGCGGACACACCGGCGATCTGGTCACCACGCTCGTCGCCGAGGCAGGCGTTCCGTATCGCCGCGTGGACATCACCGAGTCCACCCGGGAGAGTTTCACGATTGACGAGGAATGCAGCGGCCAGCAGTACCGATTCGTGCTTCCCGGTCCTCGCCTGTCCTTCGTCGAGCAAGCCAGATGCCTTGACGAGCTGGGTGACGCGGCACGGTCAGCGGAGCTCGTGGTGGCCAGCGGCAGTCTTCCGCCGGGCGTTCCGGCAGATTTCTACCAGCGGGTAGCCGACATGTGTCGCGAACTCGGCGTGCTGCTGGTTCTGGACACCTCCGGCGGCGGTCTGCGCCACATCACCTCCGGGGTGTTCCTGCTCAAACCCAGTGTGCGGGAACTGCGCGAGTGCTGCGGCCGCGACCTCACCACCGAGGCGGACCAGCTGGCCGCCGCGCACGAGCTCATCGACTCCGGGATCGCCCAGACGGTGGTGGTGTCACTGGGTTCGAAGGGCGCGTTGCTCGCTACTCCACATGGCGCTCAACGGTTTTCGCCGGTTCCGGTGCGGGTTCTCAGCGGCGTCGGCGCCGGCGACGCGATGGTGGCGGCGATCACGGTCGGCGTCGCGAGGGGATGGTCGCTGAGCAAGTCGGTGCGCTTCGGCATCTCAACCGGAACGGCGATGCTGATGACACCCGGCACCGCGCCGTGCCACCGCACGGACGTCGAGCGGATCTTCGAGACAACCCCCGAGCCGGAGGACGTCAGCTAGCCGACTTGTCCGCCGAAACGCACGTTTTGCAGAAGAAGTGCGAGTAGGGCTCTGCATAACGTGACTCTCGACGCTACCCCGGCGGCTGGCGGTAAACCGCAGCGCCCGCGATGATTCCGGCGCCGGCGGTGACGAGCAGGATGTGCGCCTCCACCGGCACGCGGCCGAGGGCCTTCTCGAGTGCGGCCGCCAGCGACGCGGTGTGCGTGCGTTCGTCCTCGGCGACGATCACCCGCTCGGCCGGCACGCCGAGCCGTGTCGAAAGGGCCGCGGAAAAGCCGGGCCGGGCGGGAGCGGCGACCACGAGGCCGATGTCGGATGGCGTCAGTGCGCAGTCGCGCAAGCAGGTGTCCGCGGCTTGCGCCGCAGCGGCTGCCATCCGCGCGTCTAGTTCGGGCGCCACGTGAAACCGCAGCACGTTGCGCGCATTCTCGGATCCCACGGTGGCGCTGAAGTTTCCGCCGTCGTCGGGATCGGTCACCCATCTGACGGGGCCCATCCCGAAGTCGTCGTCGGTCCAGCGGCACAACAGTGCAGCACCCACGGGCGAGAACGGAAAGTTGCGGCTCATGCCGCGGCCGGGATCGGCGTCGCTGGCGGTGACCAGAGCGTAGTTGATCGTGTGTGAGCGCAGGAAGCCGTCGGCGATCTGCAAGCCGGTGAGCACGCCGCACGTGCCGTTGGCGATGTCGAAGGAAAACGTGCCATGCGCATTGGCGTGCGGGTCTTCGGGATTGGCGCCGACGTCTTCCTGGATCAGCGCGGCCAGCGCGGGCTCTCCCAGGTTCTTGTCGCGGTAGATCCCGGCGTTCACCAGAAGATCGAGGTCGTCGGCGTCCCGCTGCGCCGCGCGCAGACACGACTTCGCGGCCGCGACCGCCAGGTGCAGTGCGCTGTGCCGGCCGCCCCACCTCGGAAGCCACCCCGCGCAGGCGATCTCCACCCGATCAATGATGGTGCCCATAGCGGTTCACCAGATCCTCGTCCACGGTCACGAGAACGACGCCGATCTCCAGACCCGATGCCAGTGCGATGAGTGCGATCGTCTCGCCGGGCAGAATTCGTCCGGCCTCGAACTCTTCGACGAGCGCCACGGTGTGCGTGGTGGACGCCGTGTTTCCGTAGCGGTCGACGGTGATCACCGCGTCGTTGCGCGGACCCTCGCCGAACTCTTCCGACATCTTCGCCATACCCTTGCGTATCGCTCGGGCCGACGTTTGATGCGTGATCACGTGGTCGACGTCGTGGATCGCGATGCCCGCCGCGTCGAGCACTTCGTGCAGCAGCAGCGGGGTGTCGCTGATCGCGGCCCGCTGAATTGCCCTGGAGTCGGTGAACATTCGGGCGCCGGGGTCGCGGCCCTTCGGATACGCAAGGCACAGTCTGCTGTGGTCGGCGATCGTGGTGAAGCCCGCCAGGGTTATCGCGCCCGGCCCGGGGCCTGCCCTCTCCAGCAGCAGCGCCGCCCCGGCGTCGCCCAGAGTGAGGCAGGCCAGTTCCTTGCTCATGATCGTACGAATGTGACGGGCGGCGTTGCGCCCCAGCGGGGAGATGTACTCGCCGCTGACCACCAGACCCCGTTCGACGATTCCCTGCCGTATCCAGTTGTTGAGAATCGTTACCCCGGTGAGCATCCCGGCGCACGCATTCGAGACGTCGAACGTCATCGCGTTGGTTGCGCCGATCGCGTGTGCGACGGCGACGCTCATCGTGGGCTCCAACCACTGGCTGAGGCCGCCGTGGAACTTGGTGATGCTGCAGTTGATCACGACGTCGAGCGACGCGCCGTCACTTCCGGCCGTGGTCAAGCAGTTTCGCGCGGCCGCGGTGGCCAGGCTGTAGGAGTCTTCGTCGCCGACGGAGACGCGCCGCTCGTGGATGCCGGTCAGCCGCTCCAAGTCGATGTGCGTGTGGTGGCGCGTCGACGACATCAGCTCGTCGGTGGTGAGCCGGGTATCCGGAAGATTCCGGCCCGCCGCGGCCAGCCGGCAACGGTACGGTGCCCGGGCCGCATCCTTCGCGTCGTCCATCACGAGCCAGTGCGTGCCGATGAGCCTTGCCTCCTTTCCGTTGCCGCGAAGATCTCCGCCACCGCCGCGTCCACGACAAGCGGTACGGCTGCCGCGACGTCGGGCGTCAACCCGACGCCGTAGCCCGTCTCATCCGCCTCGACGGCGAACACGACGACGTCATCGGGCATCCGGTGCAGCGCGTCGCCCAGTGCGAACAGCGTCGCGACGTCCACCCCGTGCGAGCTCACGGCGGGCGACCCCACGAGTTGGTTCCCGGCGCAGCGGTGAATTCGGCCGGCCCGGCCCGGCGCGGCGACCACCGCGTCGATCAGCACGGCAAGCCGCACGCCCGCCCAGGCGTCCAGCACGGCGGCCGGATCGGCGGCATCGGTCAGCACGCGAACGCCCGGAATTCCGCGGGCCTCGATGGCTGCGGCGACAGCGGGCCCGACCCCGTCGTCGCGCCGGAAGCTGTTCCCGATGCCGATGACGGCGACTGTCGCGGTCACGTCCGTCGCACCGTCAGGGTCAGGAAGTGCGCCGAGCAGGAGATGCAGGGGTCGTAGGTGCGAATCAGCCTCTCGCACATCGACGTCAGCTCGTCGTCGGCGGTGTCGAGGTTCCCCGACACGAGCCGAGCCATGTCGGCTTCGATGGCCCCCTGATTCTGCGAGGTGGGCGGCACGATGGTGGCCGCCGTGATCAACCCGTCCTCGCCCAGCTCGTAGCGGTGGTACAGGAGGCCACGGGGCGCTTCGCTGACCCCATGGCCGACGCCGGGCCGCGGCGGGACGTCGACGAACGGCCGCGCCGGACGCTGGTAAGCGCCGATGATCCGCAGCGCCTCTTCGATCGCGTAGACGACCTCGATCGCCCGAACCACGATGGCCTGGAACGGGTTGCGGCATTGCGATGCCAGGCCTGCGTCGGCGGCGGCCTGCTGTGCGATCGGCGAGAGCAGCGACGAGTTCAGCGAATACCGCGCCGGCGGACCGGTGAGGTGGGGCCGGCCGTCGAGGGTCGCGTGCAGCGCGGTGGAGTGCGGCACCTGAGATTCGACGACGTGATCGCAGAACTCGGCCACACCGAACGGCGCACCGGCGCTGCGCACGATGGTGCCGTTCTCGATCGGGTATCGTCCCGGCTGCGTGAGCGAGAGCATTTCATGCTCGAATTCCAGCTCGGGGAACTCGAATCCGCTGACCCACTTCGCGGTCCAGAGCGCGTTGTCGAGCGCGTGGCGCAACTCCTCGGCCATGGCGTCCAACTGGCGCCGCGTCGGCACCGAGTAGAACCCGCCCAGTCGCACGTTGATCGGATGAATCGAGCGCCCGCCGACCAGCTCCATCAGCCGGTTCCCGGCCTTCTTCAGCGCCAGCCCGCGTTCCACCGCCTCTCGATGTTCTGTGGCCATGCTGATCGCATCCGGGTAGCCGAGGAAGTCGGGCGCGTTCAACAGGTAGATGTGCAGCGCGTGGCTGTGAATCCACTCGCCGCAGTAGAGCAGCCGGCGCAGTTCGACCAGCGGGGGGTCAACCGCTACGCCGCACGCCTGCTCGAGCGCGTTGCAGGCGCTGATCTGGTAGGCGACCGGGCAGATGCCGCAGATTCTGGCGGTGATGTCCGGCGGCTCGGTGTATTTGCGGCCGCGCAGGAATGCCTCGAAGAACCGCGGCGGCTCGTAGATGTTGAGCTCGACGCTCTCCAACGCGCCGTCGCGCAGGGTGACGTTGAGGGCGCCCTCACCTTCCACCCGGGTCAGGGTCCCGACTCTCAGCGTGCGGGTCTCGGTGGTTGTTTCTGCGGTCATTGCTCACCTCGCTCGGCTGCGAACTGTGCGACGTTGAAGGTCGAGTAAACCCGGTCGACGTCACCCTCGGACATGCCGTCGCGCCGCAGCACCGGAAACAGCGCCAGCGTGTTCGGTGTCGCCGCCGGTCCGAAGCACCCGTAGCAGCCGCGGTGGTGGCGCGGGCACAGCGCGCCGCACCCGGCGTGGGTGACCGGTCCGAGGCACGGAATACCTTCGGCCACAGCGATGCACGTCACACCGCTGCGTTTGCACTCGGTGCACACCGTGGCCGCCGGCAACTTCGGCTTGCGCCCGATCAGCAGGGCGGCCAGCGTGTCGAGGAGTTGGCCGCGGTCGATCGGACACCCGCGCAGTTCGTAGTCGACCTTGACGTGTGCCGACGCCGGTGTCGACGTGGCCAGCGTGTCGATGTATTCAGGCTTGGCGTAAACCACCGACGCGAACTCGGCGACGTCGGCGAAGTTGCGCAGCGCCTGCACGCCGCCCGCGGTGGCGCATGCCCCGATGGTCACGAGAATCTTCGACTGGTCCCGGATTTCGCGGATGCGCTGCTCGTCGTGGGGTGTGGTGACAGAGCCCTCGACCAGTGAGACGTCGTATGGTCCGCCGACCATCGCACTCGATGCCTCGGCGAATGTCGCGATCTGCACCTGCTCGGCGATCGTCAGCAGTTCGTCTTCGCAGTCGAGCAGGGTGAGCTGGCAGCCGTCGCACGACGCGAACTTCCACACCGCGAGCGTGGGGGCGGCCATTACAACTCCTTCACCACGAGCAGCGGGTAAGCGACGTCGTAGTCCACCACGGGTCCGTCGCGGCAGAGCAGCAGCGGACCGAGTTGGCAATGGCCGCACCAGCCGATGCCGCACTGCATGTTGCGCTCAAGTGACACGCGAATATGGTTGACGTTCAAGCCCTTTGCCAGCAGGGCCTCCGCGCTGAACCGCATCATCGGCTCCGGACCGCACAAGAACGCGATGGTGCGATCCGGCGTGAGCGTCAGCCGGCGCAGCGGCCCGGTGACCAAGCCGACCTCGCCGTGCCAACCCTGCACGGGAACGTCGACCGTGGCGTACACCTCGATCGACCGGTCGCGCTGCCACCGGCCGAGCTCGTCGTTGAACAGGAAGTCGTTGCGCCCCCTCGCGCCCGCGATCAGCATGACCTTGCCGTAGCGGTCGCGCTGGGCCAGCGCGCCGACGACCACCGGGCGCAGCGGCGCCAAACCCACTCCGCCCGCGACGATCACGAGGTCGCGGCCCTCCGCCTCGTCGAGGCCCCATCGGGTGCCGAATGGGCCGCGAACACCCACCGCCGCGCCGGGGCCGACGGCACACAGTGCACGGCTCACCGCGCCGACGGCGCGGATCGTGTGCATGATCGTGCCGTCGGTGACCGTCGGGTCACCGCTCACCGAGATCGCGATCTCGCCGACCCCGAACGCGTACAACATCATGAACTGCCCTGGCTGCGGCGTCGGCAACGCAGCCGAAACCGGCTCCAGACACAGCGTCACCGAGTCGCCGTTCTCGACAACGCGCGATCGGACGCGGTACGGCGTCGGGGTCATCGCGAACGTCGGCGACGCCGCCTCCCGGACGGCGCTGTCAACCATCGTCGGCCCGTCGCACCATCGTCGTGATCTCCTCGGTGATGTCGATGCCGGTGGGGCACCACGCGATACACCGCCCGCATCCCACGCAGCCCGACATCTGAAACTGGTCGTGCCACGTGCCCAGCTTGTGCGTCAGCCAGTGCCGGTAGCGGGAGGGGCCGGACTGGCGCACGCTGCCGCCGTGGATGTAGGTGAAGTCGAACTCGAAACACGATGCCCAGTGCTGCCAGCGCTCGGCGTGGTCACCCGTCAAGTCGCTGATGTCTTCGGTGCTCGTGCAAAAACACGTCGGGCAGACCATCGTGCAGTTGCCACAGGTCAGACACCGGCTCGCCACCTCGTCCCACTGCGGCGACTCGCGGTTGCGCATCAACAGCTCCCGCAGATCGACCGAGGGCATCTCGCGGCCCATCCGGTAGGTCGCGGCCTCGACTTCTTTTCTGGCCGTGTCGATTTCGCCGGTGTCCGCGGTGCGGTGCGCTATCTCCGCCAGCACATCGGCGCCCTGTGGACTGCCGACGTCCACGAGGTAGGTCGGCGCGTCGCCGTCGAGCCGCTCGGTCAGGGCCAGGTCGTACCCCGGACCGGCGGCCGGGCCCGTGCCCATCGACGCGCAGAAGCACAGGCCGCCGGGTTCGGTGCAGTTCACCGCGACCACGAAGACCTGCCGTCGGCGACCGACATACGAACTGTCGGGATGCTGCGAGCGGCCCAGCACCCCGTCGAGCGTGTGGATCGCGGCCAGGTCGCATCCGCGCACACCGAGAAACGCGTAGCGCGGCGACTCCTCCGGTTGGCCGTCGGCAACGTCGTCGACGCCGTCTCGGCCGCCTGACCACAACCGCTGCCGCGACGGGTGCAGGAACTGCTTCCACGACTGCGGCCCCGACGAATGACCGAATGCGGCGGCGTCGCTGCGGCGTCGCAGGCGGTACTGGCCGGGCGCGGTGTCCGCGCCCCAGCCGCGGGGCAAGTCGTCGGCGGAGTCCAGTTCGGCGAGCACGATCGCGTTGTCGCGCAGTGTCGGTCCCACGACGCGGTATCCGCGCTCGGTGAGAACCTCGATCAGACGCTGCAGCCCATCGGTTTCCACCATCACGGGCTGCGTAGCACCTGAATCATCCATTTGCATGATCCTGTCGCGAGTATGACGGCGGCGATAGGGGTCTTGGCCATGACCTTACGGCCAAAAGGCCCTACGGCGGCACCGGACCGGGGACTTATGGTGGAGGCGATGCGCCAACAACCCGCGCCGCGGTCGGTCGTCGTCGGAGTCGACGGCTCGAAGGCAGCCATCCACGCCGCGCTGTGGGGCCTCGACGAGGCCCTTAGCCGCGATGTTCCACTGCGTCTGCTGTACGCGGTCGATCCCGGAGATGCCGCGCAGGAACCGCAACGGGCCGCCCACAAACTCGCGGTCGGCGAGACCGCGACGCGTGAAGCCGTGACGGCGATCGAAGCAACCGGCAAGCCCGTCAAGATCGAGGTGGAAATCGATCAGGACCGTCCGGTCAGTGCGTTGGTCCGGGCGTCGCGTCCGGCCGCGATGATCTGCGTGGGTGCCATCGGATTTCACCACTTCCAGCCCGGACGGGTCGGGTCGACCGCCGCCGCGGTTGCCGCGTCGGCACACTGCCCGGTGGGGATAATCCGCGCGCATGAGAGCGGCCACCGCCCGCACCACCCGGGGTGGATCGTCGTCGAGGCCGACAACTCGCCAAACACCGGTGTGCTGCTGGAGGCGGCGGTGGACGAGGCACGGATGCGCGGCGCGCCCCTGCGCATCGTCACCTGCTGGCAGTCCCGGGTCAGCGATATCCGCGGCTCGCACGGTGTGGCCGACGCGAACCGACGCGTGCAGGCGCAACTGGACCGGCGGCTTTCGCGGTGGACTCACCACCATCCCGGTCTGGACGTGCAGTCGGTGGCACTGCGCGGCAGCGTCATCGACTACCTGGCCGACAACGTTCATTCGGTCCAGCTCGTGGTCGTCGGCGCCCGCGACCATCGCACCGTGGCCGAGCTCGTCGGGCCGTCGGGCTCTGCCACACTGCGCCATACCAACTGCTCAGTGCTCGTGGTCGATCAGCAACACTTGTGAGTTCGGCGGCCGATTGGGCCATGATTGGCATGCGCGTGTCGTCCGGCGGCGCACCCTGAGCTGAAAGGGTTGGCCATGGTGAGGGTCTTTCTGGTCGATGACCATGAGGTCGTCCGTCGCGGGCTGTTCGACCTGCTCGATGCCGACCCCGAGCTCGAGGTGGTGGGCGAAGCCGCTTCGGTGGGCGAAGCGCTTGCGAAAATCCCGACGGTGGAGCCAGACGTCGCGGTCCTCGACGTGCGGCTGCCTGACGGCAGCGGAATCGAACTGTGCCGCGAGCTGCTGTCCGACATGCCGGAACTGCGCTGCCTGATGCTCACGTCGTTCACCTCCGACGAAGCGATGCTGGACGCGATCCTGGCCGGCGCGAGCGGATACGTCGTCAAAGACATCAAGGGCATGGAACTGGCCAAGGCGATCAAGGATGTCGGCGCGGGCAAGTCGCTGCTGGACAACCGGGCGGCCGCCGCGCTGATGGCCAAGCTGCGCGGCGCGGCGGAGCGGTCGGATCCGTTGTCCGGGCTCACGGCCCAGGAGCGGACGCTGCTGGGGTTGCTGGGTGAGGGACTCACCAACAAACAGATCGCGGCGCGGATGTTCCTCGCCGAGAAGACGGTGAAAAACTACGTGTCGCGGCTGCTGGCCAAGCTCGGGATGGAACGCCGCACGCAGGCGGCGGTCTTCGCCACCAAGCTCGATCCGGGAAACCGTCCCGCCGGGTAATCGCCGGAACTTGCCGGCAATTCTGCGTTGACGGTGCCACGATGGTGGCGTGTCCGACCGTTCCAGCCGGCGCGTGACTCCTCTGCGTACCACCTTGTCCCAGCTACGACTGCGCGAGCTGCTGGTCGAGGTCCAGGACCGCGTGGAGCAGATCGTCGAGGGCAGAGACCGCCTCGACGGGCTCGTCGAGGCCATGCTGGCGGTGACGTCCGGCCTGGAACTCGACGACACGCTGCGCACCATCGTGCACACCGCGATCGAGCTGGTGGACGCGAAGTACGGGGCGCTCGGGGTGCGCGGCCACGACCACGAGCTGGTCGAGTTCATCTACGAGGGCATCGACGAAGAGACGAGAGCCAAGATCGGGCGGCTGCCTGAGGGCCGCGGAGTGCTCGGGGTGCTGATCGACGATCCGAAGCCGATCCGCCTCAACCACATCCTCGAGCATCCCGACTCGGTCGGGTTTCCACCCAACCATCCACCGATGCACACGTTCCTCGGTGTGCCGGTGTGCATCCGCGACGAGGTCTACGGCAACCTGTATCTCGCCGAGAAGGCGGCCGGCCAGCCGTTCAGCGAGGACGACGAGGTGCTGGTGCAGGCGCTGGCCGCCGCCGCCGGCATCGCGATCGACAACGCGCGGCTCTACGCGAAGGCGCGCGCCCGGCAGTCGTGGATCGAGGCCACCCGCGACATCGCCACCGAACTGCTGTCCGGCACCGACCCCACCGGGGTGTTCCGCCTGATCGCCGACGAGGCGCTGCAGCTGTCCGCCGCTACCGCGACGTTCGTGGCGATTCCCGTCGATGCGGAAGTTCCCGTCAGCGATGTCGCCGAGCTCTTGGTCGTAGAAACTGCCGGCGACACCGAAATCACCGCTTCGCAGACGATTTCGGTGGCCGACACGGCGGTCGGCGAGGTCTTCACCCAACGCACGCCGCGCCAGCTGGAATCGATCGAGCTCGCAACGAGCGGCGTCGACACCGACGGCCCGGCGCTGGTGCTGCCACTTCGCACCTCCGAGACCGTGACCGGGGTGCTTGTGGCACTGCGGCACAAAGGTGAGCAACAATTCGACGGCGAACAGCTCGACATGCTCGCCGCCTTCGCCGACCAGGCTGCGTTGGCGTGGCAGCTGGCCACCACCCAGCGCCATCTGCGCGAACTCGACATCTTGAGCGACCGCGACCGGATCGCACGAGACCTGCACGACCACGTAATACAGCGGCTCTTCGCCGTCGGCCTGACGCTGCAGGGCACGATCCCCCGCGCGCGGTCAGCCGAAGTGCAGCAACGTCTTTCGAACTGCGTCGACGACCTGCAAGCGGTGATTCAGGAGATCAGGACCGCGATCTTCGACCTGCACGGCGCCTCGGCTGGCATCACACGGCTGCGGCAGCGGCTCGATGAGGCCATCTCTCAGTTCGCCACGGCCGAAGTGCGGACCTCGGTCCACTTCGTCGGCCCACTGTCCGTGGTCGGCGCGGCGTTGGCGGACCACGCGGAAGCCGTTGTGCGCGAGGCGGTCTCGAATGCGGTCCGGCACGCTGATGCCAGCACTTTGCAGGTCAGCGTCGCTGTCGGGGACAACCTGCGCATCGAGGTCGTCGACAACGGCAAGGGCATCTCCGGCGACATCACCGGCAGCGGTCTGAAAAATCTTGCCATGCGCGCACGCGACGCCGGCGGCAGCTTGTCCGTGGAGGCCAACCCCGGCGGCGGCACCG